>Ga0153939_1000582_pt1 | contig 13795 bp, 15 predicted proteins | sample TSNJ023MetaG_FD_104734 | JGI IMG/M metagenome (GOLD analysis project Ga0153939, IMG submission 104734) | Attine ant fungus gardens microbial communities from New Jersey, USA - TSNJ023 MetaG | ecosystem: Host-associated > Fungi > Mycelium > Unclassified | place: USA: New Jersey, Brendan T. Byrne... | reverse complement strand
GGCCTTGCGGCTGTTTTTCCGCTATACCGCGTCATCGTCCTTGCCGGGCGTCAGCCCGCCTGCGTCCTCTTCCTTGTACCGCGAAAAAACATCTCGCAATTCCGCTCACTCTTTTAAATGACCTCGGCTATATCAGCTTCTTTCCGCAATATACGCAAAATTTGGCGGCGGCGTCATTGACGATCCCGCAATTCCCACATGTGTTTTGCACGCCCTTTTCTCCCAAAATCTGACGGCTGTCGGTCTTTACCTGTTCCATCTTTTGCTTTAACTGCTCAATTTGCCTTTCCATATCGGCAATGGCGGCGCAATAACTGTTGGCGGCCTGCTGTACCGGCGTGCCCGCGCTCCAAACCGCATATATGGTATTGGCCATCTCTGTTTTTGTTTGATTGATGTTGTTTTTAAGGTTATTGATCTGTGTGGATATCTTTGTGTTTTCAACGAATACATTGGATTTTACAGATACCGAGGCCACCCCTTTGTCCAGGGCGTTCTTGAACTTATCCATCATGCAAAACGCATCCTTTTTGTAAATTTTCAGGAAACCGATACGTGAAAGCGCACCTTCCCCAACCGCAGAACATCGCGTTCCTGTAAAATATGGGGTTTAGCGATAACCACATCGTTTACATAGGTTTTGTTGGCGGAGCCCAGGTCCTGCACCCACAGCTTGCCGGAATCCAAATATATTCGGCAGTGTTGTCTGGAAATGCTTTTATCGTAATCAATGACCATCTGACATTTCTGGTTGTCCCGCCCCAACAGGACCGGCGCGCTCAAAACGCTTTCAAAGCGCCTGTTGGTTTGTTTGATATCTATGAGAACCAGCCGGGGGTAGCCCGGAACCGCCCCCTGCTCAATGAGCAGCCGCGTGTGGCCCGAGGAGCCCAATATCTGGGTCTCGTCCTTGACGGAGGCGGGCGTCACCGGCACATCCGGCAAAACCGCCTGGCTGGATTGTTTGCTGCTTTTTCTCTTGCTCAAAAATACAACGATGAGCACAACCGCCGCGACCAGAACCACGGCCAGTACAATAAACAAAATCCACGGCAAACGCGCAAAACGCTGAAGCGCGTTTGCGTCGCCAGCATCCTGTGCTTCCTCTTCACTTGACTGCTCGTCGTCCGTCTCCTCCGCGGCGTCCTCCGCATCCCCCGGGGAGTCGTCGGGCGAAAGCGCCAGCAGCGGCATGGTCATAGCGTGCCGCACCACCATGGATTCGCCCCGGCTGTTGGCCAGGGTCAGCGCGCACTGCTTTTGCGATCCGTCCTGGACGCTGTCGGGCAGCTCTACCTTCACCCAAAACGTGCTGTCGCGCAAGGCGGACAGCCCCTCCGCCAGCGCCAGCTGGTCCGTGTCCTCCTCCAGGGTAAAATTCCCGGCGTTGGAGATGCGCGAAAGCGCCGCCAGCTCCTTGAGCGCCTCCGCGTTGCCGCTGTTTCTGCAGCTGATTGTGTGGATGGGATATGGATTCTCCTTTAGCTCAAAGAACAGCTCCTCCTTGATGATCCCCTCCTCCGACTGCTCGACGCCGTCGGATAAGACCACGATTTGGCGGAAGGCGACGGCCTCGGGGGGCTGCTCCCCCAGAGAGCGGAGGATGGTTTGCACGCCCAGATACAAATTGCTCTGCCGGTGGTCGAAGACAATTTGTTTCATCGCCTCTCCCAGCTCCCAGCGGTCGGCCGAAAACCCGATGACTGTCTGCACGGTCTCGCCGATGGTGACAATGCTGTAGCTGTCCTCCCCGGGCTTGCGCGCAATCATATTGTCCATAAGCTCCAGGATGGCTTGCTGCTGTGCCGGAAGAATGGAGGTGGACACATCAATGGCAAACACCGTATCCACCGGAATACCGGCGTCGGCCAAGCCGCCGAAATCCGCCGCCGGACACAGCTCCTGGCCGATTTGACAGGTCACGGAATCAATGGAGTCCCCCACATCCCCCAAAAACAGATGCGCCTCATTATTCCCACCGCTTTGAACCTCCGCGACGAAGGGAGGCCCCTCCGCCGAAAAATGCGCCGTATGACCAATCCAAAGGGATAAACAGATGAAAGCGGATACCGCTTTTTTCAACCAACCCATCTCCTTATAGCAATAAACTCGGCTAAAATTATTGTGCATCGTCTTCCCGCTGGGCGTATATCTTTTCCAGGGCCTCGATAAATTCATCGCGTTCACTGTTTTCAAAGCCGCGGAAATATATTTCTTCGATGGTGTCGTGGTTAAACAGGTACTGAAACTGCACCCCCATGTTCCCCTCCGGGTACAGCACGCCAATATAGTCCGATTGCAGGCCCTTGTCGTCGGGGCTGGTCTGCTTCACCCCGAAGATCATCAGCTTTTTTGTGCCCTCCTTGAGCCGTACAATACTGCCAATGGGCAACAATTCATTAATATTCATACGAATAACCCTTCCTTTCAAAAGCCAAATGCAAGCCCCAGGGGATTTTGTAAAAAGTCGGCCACTGTGCCCGCGGCGGATTGCACGGCGGAGGCAACGGATTTCGCCCCGCCCACGGCGGTGTTCCAGGTCTTAATCGCCGAGTCAATGATGTGGTCCGAAACCGTCTCCACAAAGCCTTGATCGGACTTGAAAAACTTGTTGGCCGCCCAATCCAGTCCCTTTTTGGCAAGAAATGCGGCTCCGCCCGCCAGCGCACCCGCCAGAAGCACCGGCGCGCCCGCCACCGCGCCCGCCACCGCCAGGGAGACGCCCACGCCCACGGCGGCCGGAATCATGCCGACAACTCCCTCCACCATTGTCTCCGCCACGGCGCGCCCCGTGCTGTTCCCCTCGGTATAAAAGTTGTCGTAGGTGTTTTTCGCCCAGTCTATCGCCCAACTGACCACCCCGCCCGCAATGGTGGCGCCGGTGAGGGCATCCGCGTTGGGGCCCACCAGGCTTTTGTACAGATCAACCAGCGCATCCTTGGCGAGCTTATCTGCTCCCAGCCCTTTTATTGTGGCCTCAATAACCGCGCGATCATAGTTCCCCTTCAATATCTCCGACAAAACGCCAAACCAGCCGGTGATGTCCTTGAGATTACTCAGCCAGTCCGCAACGGCCCCGCCGTCCGCTTCGACCGCACGGGCCGCGCCGCCCACCAGGGACGAGAGGAATTTTAAAATATCGTTTACGTTGGAGATGTCGAAATTCGCGGCGGCCTTGGCCTCGGTCTCCACGCCGCTGAGCAGCCGGTACGCGGAATTCTCGTATTCTCTGGTGGTGCTCTCCAGTTGCTGCAAATAGTTACTCAGCGCCAGCACCTGATTGGATTGGTTGGACAGCTGGGTGCTCAATTCCTGTATTTGCCGGCGCAGACTGTCGATCCCAAATCCTCTTTGGCCGGAGAGCGCGTTGCTTTGCCGCCGCAAGCTGTTGGCACAGGAGGACACTTGCGAACTGCAGTTTTTTAGCCCCCCCCGGCTTTGGTCCAGCTCGAAATAGCGCAATTCAAAGTTGCTCAAAGAATCCCCCCCTTTGTTTCATGTGTTTCATGTATCCGATGATTGCCGCAGCCGCTCCCAGAGCCATGTCTCGTGGGGCAGGGCGTTCCCCCCCGCCAAAAGCGGCTCCACGCTGCGGTAGGTCGTCTGTATGTTGATTTGTTCACCGCGGCGCACCGCCGGTGCGCCGCTTGTTGTTCCCGCCTCGGAGGAATACGGGCCGGTGGGTCCAAAGAGCTCTGCCGTGGGAAGGGTGGATACGATGCGCGCGGCCTGTTGCTCGGCCCGCTCATACACCTCCGCAACCATCCGCCCCCGCCCGGACAATTCCCGCAAATCGCCGGCTGCCGCTTCCAGGGCGGTGATGGCCGCCCGCAAAGCCAGTATCTCCGTGTCACAGCACCCCTGCTGCAGCTGGAGCAGGGACAGCGCCCCGCGCAGCTCATCGCACTCCCGGGTGAGAGCCGCGCAGATATCGCCGTATTGCTGCAGCACATCGCGCATATCCTGGGGTTGTATTTCAAATCCGGACACGGCAATCCCTCAAATCTTCACTTTCTAGCTCTAAAATATATTGCCTGTGGACAGCGACTCGGAGCGCTGCACCTGCGTGTTCTCCACCTCTTCATACCGCTGGGCCGCATCGGTGAGATTGTTGATGTGGGTCATGAGGGTTTCCAGGGAGTTGTTGATGTTTTTGGACACGTTATCGTATTTGGCGGCATAATTCTGCCCCGATTGGCTCTGCCAATAATCCTGCAGTGTGGACACCTTTCCCTTCATATCCTCCATCAGGGCGTTCATCAAATTTTTCTGACTCTGTATTTGCTGCGCCTTGGTGCGCACTTCCTCGGAGCTTACCTTTAAAATTAAATCTGCCATGAATGTCATTCCTTTCTATCCATTAATATATTGTTATTTTCTTCTTGTGACGATGCCCTTGACCTCTTCCTCGCCCGCAATGTAGGTGGCGGCGGCCTGCTGGATGGCGCTGGAATACTCCGTCATCATGTTGCTCAGGTTCTCGAATTTGGGGCGGTCCTCGTTTAACACCACGTTAAAGGAATCGTTTGCCAGGCCGTCCCACATGGCGTCCATCTCGGCGGACAGGGTGTAAATCTGTTGTACCGCCGCATTCCACTCCTGTATTTTTGAGTCGATCTCCTTGGCCATCGCGTTCATCATTTCCGGGGTTACCTTGATCACTGCCATTATTATTGCCTCCTCTGATAGTTTGATATTGTATTGATGCCATGATTATCTGGATGCTCTGTTCTTTTCCGCCAGCTCTCTTTCCAGCCGCCGGATTTCAGCCGCCGTGGAGCGGAGCTGGCGGGCTATTTCGTGCACGCGGTCCGAGGTACCCCCCAGCTTTGTACACACTCTCCCCACATCCTCCAGGTACAGCGGCGTGTACTGGCTCTTCCAGGCCGAGCCCACACTCTCCCGGGTGCCCAGCACCCGTTTTTGCTGTGTTGTAATATCCCCGGCAATATCGGTCAATTGCCGCGCCACCCGTTCCAACACCGCCGGGCTGGCATTGATTTTTGCCATCCGCTTTCACCTCGCTAGTTTTAAAAAATACCCTCGGTGCTGAGCTCGCTCACCGCCGCCGAAACGCTGCTCTCGGTTCTTTCGTAGGCTTCGACAGCCTGCTCCAAAACGGTTTTGGACACCCCGACATCCTCGTTAAAATCCCCCAGTCTCTTTTTGAGATCCTCGCCGTTTTTGTCAAACTGCTCCGCGGCGGCCCCCTCCCATATGGGATAGGTTTTGTCCCGCAAGGCGTCCAGGGAGGTGCTTATCACAGTGAGCGACCTGGAGACGGACCCCAATCGCACGGCAACCTCCCGCAGCTGGCCCAGCTCATGCTGTATCTCTGTCGCAGCCATAACTTACCTCCTCAAGATAGCTGCCGCCCCAAATCACTGAGACCGCTTTTTACCTTATCCTCGCAGGGAACATAGCACTTTGCCACCGCTCCCTCCAGTCCCTCCATGTGCTGGGTGAGGCCCCGGAGAATGATATCCAGATTCTCCACATCCACGTCCAGCCGGGCCAAATACTGTGTCCCCGCCGGGCTTTTCCAGTGGCTGGCCACATCCCCTTTCAGGCCGCTCAGGAATTCCCGCTGCCCTTGCAGGTTGTCGCATTCCTGCCGCAGCACGCGCAGGATTTGCGTCAGCTGGTCGGTGTCCCATTTCACCAAGCTTTGTTCCGCCATTGTCGTCCCCCTTTCTTTTGTGCCGTTTTCCTTCTGTGTTCACAGTATAGCAGCATCGTTGCTTTTGTGGCGCAAAAGCTGACCAACGGCGCGTTTTTTGGTGTGAACGGTCGTAGGCCAAGACCTTGGAGAAACTTTTTCGAGAAAAAGCTTTCTCCAAACCTCTTCAAAAAGCTTTATATGAGACTATTGTCTGGTGGGTGGCCGCATCGCTTCGCCGTGGGCCGCCCTTCTGCGGCCGCTCGCTAATTGCCGGGGTAAAGCCCGGCAAACCGCTCGCTGTTCCAGCGAAGCGGCGGTCTCAGTTACCGGAGGTTCGGCGGGGCGGCGTGAACACAACAGGCAGCGAACGGTTTTTCCGGCTTTACCCGGAAAATTAGTGAGCGGGAAGGGGGCGGCGGCCAAGCACACAGCAAAGATCACTTAAAATTTGAAAAGGTCTTTTTGCTACTTTTTCTCCTTAAGAAAAAGTAGGTCCAGCTTTGGGGTTTCCTCCGCGAGATACAACCTCCGGCTGCAGCCTACAGTATTGCCAGCCGGTCGCCGCCGCGCACCCCGCATTCCTCCAGGGTGCCGGCCGCCGCCAGCACCCTTTCGGTCTTGCGGGAAAACAGCAGCACCCTTTGCCGGTCCCCAAACAGGAGCTCATTGCCCTCGTGGGCGCATATCTCCTCGCTGATTTTTTTTGTGGCCGTCTCCACCGTCATTTTTTTCGGTATCCAAAAGTCATATGCCGTGGAGGTCGCCGGACAAAACACATCCACCAATATTTTATTCAATCGGATCCTCCTCCATGTGGACAATATTGTTTGCGCACAGCCCGCAACAGCTCCGTCTTGTCCATAACGGCCACCGGAGCCCCCTTTGCCCCGTAATCCGTGACCTCGAAAAAGGCGGACGCCGGGTCGTTTAAGTCCTCCAGCGGAGCTGTGAGTTCCCGGGCCAGCTCCTCCGGCGTCTCCGCCGGCAGCAATACAATCCCATTGCGTGTGCGTTTGTCCCGGGCGCACACCACCGCCATCTCCCGGACCACCGCGCAGACAAGCCCGGAGGCCGCGTGGCGGATACCCAAGGAGGGCGCGCACAGAGTGTGACAGAGAAAGCGCACAACCGGATCCACCGCCACCTCCCTGCCGTGCACCGCCACCATTCCCTTTTCCTCCAGCCGGGTCAGGATCGATTGTACATCGTCCTCCTCCAACGCCCGGGTTGCGGGGAAGCCGGGCAGCTCCGCGTGACCGCAAAAATGTGCCAGCACATGAAGCTCCGGCGTTGTGACAAGATACGAAATGCTCATAAAAAAGTACCGCGCCTAATCGGAATCCAGTACTCCACCACAATTTAGCTGTGATGAAGTACTGGCCCGCCGCGCATCCTTTCCCGCAGAATTGTTTTGTAGCTTCTGGACAAAAACACCATCGAATCATCGCACATGGTAACCGTCATGGCGGAGTAGTCCACATGCTTAATCTGCCGCAAATTCACGGTAAAGCTCTTGTGGATGCGCAGAAAGTGATCCGGGGCCGCGTTCTCTATGGCCTCCATGGAGCCATAAAAGGTAAACTGCTGCGCACCGGTGCGCACAATGATCTTTTTGTTGGCGCTTTCAAAGTAGAGGATCTTCTCGTAGGACAGGGGATATTCGCAGTTTTTTATCTTTACAACAAAGATCTGTCCGTCCTCCAGACAGCTTTTGCGAAAGTCATGGTAAATCTCCCGCAGCACGCGGCCGCAGGAAGCCTCGTCCACGGGGCGCAGCAAAAAACCGGAGGGGCGGTAAAAGGGCGGTATCAGCGCAAACAAATCCTTTTGATCCTTCAATAACAAAACCAGGTAATTTGCCGGGTTGTGCTTTCGTATCCGCCGTACCAGGGCGTCCAGGGCGCTGCCCTGGCCTGTGGCCAGCACAAACAGCGCGGGGGCAGCGCTTTGGGGCAGCTCCATATCCAGCTTCTGTCCCCAATAGGCAATGCGCGCTTCCATATCGCTTTGGTACAGGCACACCTGCACGGTGTCCTTGAGGAGCAGGCTCTGCGCCCGGTCGCAATCCTGTAAAAACACTAGTAGCATAGCCATTCCTCAAGCCGGGGTGTTGGGGGGAATAAAAATCACCCTTACCTCGTCCTCCTCCACAATATAGCCTGTGGTATATTCCCGGGGCTTCATCTGCTCCGACATGGACATCTGAACCGGAAAGAGCTTTTGCTGATCCAGCTTCCCGCCCAGGTGGATTGCCCCGCCGTGCTCCAGAAAGCTTTTGCACAGGGGCTTGAAAAAATTGCCGGAGGTGTAAACCGCCTGCTCAAAGCCCGCGAAAAAATAAATCCCCAGGCCCGCCCCCTGCTTGATGAACAGCTCCATAATCGCGCTGTAATCCTCCACCTGCTTTGCGTACACCACGTCGCAGTAGTCGTTCATGCTGTCGATAACGACAAAAATTTTGTCGAAACGACTGTTCATATACCCAAAGCTGTCCTTGGAGGGGTTGTCTTTGATAAATTGCTTGCGGGCGCCGCTGCGCTGGGAGAATTCCTCCTTCATCTTGATAAGCAGGTAATAGATGTCCTCGCCGGTCCGGTACACGCCCTCCAAATCCTCGTCCGCCAGGGCGTTGTGGCGCAGGCACACCATATGCTGCCGCGCTTTTATCCGCCTGCCCGCCTCCACCAGATTCAGCATGAAATTGACCACCCCCTTGGAGGAGGCCGCGCCCACGGCATAGCAGTAGGTTGTGGGCAGCATGATTTTGGCGATGGAGATGTCCTGCTGCCGGTAACCGATGCAGATGCAGTCCTCCGCTGTCTCGCCCCGCACCTGTGGTGTGGACAAAAAGTCGGCGTATACCATATCCTTTTGTATGTAACGGATCTCCTCCGCGCGCAGGGACGCCTGATACAGCCCCAGGCCTTCAAACTCCCGGCGCATACAGTCCGCCCTGTCCCGCTCGTTATCCCCCGCCGCGGCAAAGGCCACCTGGAACTCCAGCATATCCGCGTTCAGCCCCCTGCCCTTGTACTGGGTGGGGACATAGTGGGGCATTCCGCCCAGCGCCTCCATATAATCCGTGCGCTCGGCCAGGGCCAAGGGCAGTATGGTGGAAAAATTCTGCCGCAGCTTATACTTGATGTCGTTGAGGTGGTTCACGGCAACCAGGAGGTAAATGCCGTATTTGTTCCCCTGGCGCAGAACCGCCTCGAATTCTTCCTCCAGATGGGGGTAATTCTCCAGGAACAGATAATAATTGTCCAAAACAAGCGCGATGGCGGGCAGGGGCTCCACATCCAGCCGCCGGTATTCTTCGAACCCGCTCACCGCCGCCTTTTCAAAGAGCTGGCGCCGCTGTTCCATCTGATTGCGTAAAAGAAGGAACAGGCGGGGAATGCGCTCATTGTCATCGGGTTTTAAGACGCCTCCACAGTGGGGAAGTCCCTCGAAGACCCGCAGCAGAGTACTGGAAAAGTCCATGCAGTAAAAATTCACGCTTTCCGGCGGGTACTGCGTCGCCAGGGAATACAGCATTGTTTGCAGCATGGTGCTCTTGCCGCAGCCGGGTATCCCCGCAATGAGGAGGTTGCCGCAGGATAAAATATCCACAGAGGCGGGGCTCTGCGCCTGTATGGCGGGATTGTCGATGAGGCCGTACACGCATTGCAGCCCGCCGGCCTCTCCCCGGGGATAGCCGGACAATATCTGCGCCAGGGTGACGCCCGCCTGGAGCTCCGGCAGCCACAGGGGCCGCACCGTGCCGATGCCGTGTCCGCGCGCAACCTGTCCGATGTATTGGACACAGGCGTCCAGCTGTGTTATTGCGTGGGCGTCCTTGCTCTGCTTTTTTGCCTTGACAACCAGGGGGGTGCCGTCCAACCCCACCATGGTAACCTCGGTGTCCTCCGCCGAAAGGAGCTCCTCGCTGGGCTCGTAGTCCGCGCCGGAATAGCCGGACTGGAATTGCTCAAAGAGCTCGTCGTTGCCAATCTGCAAAAAGGCGCGGCCCGTGATGGTCAAAAAGGCGGCGTCGGGGCGCTTGAGCATCTCATTGCTGTCCTGTTTATCCTGCACCCGCAGGCACAGCTTAAACCGGGAGTTGCTCCATATCTCATCGTCCACCACGCCCGAGGGCTTTTGCGTGGCCAGGATGAGATGGATCCCCAGGCTCCTGCCCACCCGGGCCGTGCTCACCAGCTCCTTGATAAATTCCGGCTGTTCCTTTTTGAGCTCGGCGAACTCGTCGGAAATAATGATGAGATGGGGCATGGGCTCCGCCGCTTTTTCTTCCCGGAACAGCCGCGCGTACAAATCGATGTGGTTGACCTTGTATTGGTTGAACAGCGCCTGCCTGCGCTTGATCTCCCCCTTGATGGAGATCAGCGCCCGCTGGGTCTGGCCGCCATCCAGGTTTGTGATAGTACCGGCCACATGGGGCAGCCCCGCAAAGGTATTTGCCATACCGCCGCCCTTGTAGTCAATGAGGATCAGCGCGATTTCATCGGGGTGAAAATTCATGGCAAGGGACAAAATATATGTTTGTATCGTTTCGCTCTTGCCCGAGCCGGTGGTCCCCGCCACCAGGCCGTGGGGGCCGTGCTGCTTTTCGTGAATATCCAGATACAGCGGTTTCCCGCCGGTGCCGATACCCACAAGGGCCCGCATGCTCTCGTAGGTGCGGTTTTCCTTCCACCGCTTCAGCAAATCCCATTGCTCCACCCTGCCCAGCCCGTACAGCTCGAAAAACGAGATGTTGGAGGGGATCTCCTCCGAGGCCAGCTCGCTGACCACATATTCCCCAATTTTCCGGGCCAGATAGTCGGCCTGCAAAAAGGAAATTCTGTCAAAATGGATTTCATCGGACTGGGCCCGCTCGTCGTCCATCCGGTAATAGCCGGTGAAGTCCGCGTCGTCCTGGATAATGTGTGTGCACTGGTTGGGGAGACTGTCCAAAATGCCGTAGAGCAAAACGAAGGTGAACTGGTAGTCCAGGCCGTCCTGCATATATTGGCTGATAACCTCTCCGCTGAGGAGTGCCGGATCGGTGCAAAAAACCACAAAATGCGGAAGCCAGCGCTTGGCGCCGCTGCTTTCATCCCGCGACTCCCCCCGGGCGCGCAATATGCCCGCCAGCGCGTACAAAACATTTTTCCTCTGCGCGTCGGTGGCGCAGATAAACCGCTGCTTGTGATCCGCGCTGCGGACATGGGGCAGCCATTTGGCCCAGGAAAACTGTTTTTCCTCCCCGGGCCGCAGAATAAACGCCAGCTTCACATCGGTGTAGCTGTGCAGCGCGCACACCTGCAGCGCTATCGTCCGGGCCGCGTTGTTCAGCGCCGGTCCGTCGCCCAGCACACCGACAATTTTCGCGTCTGCCAGCCGCACAAGAGACACGGCTTCCTGCAAATAGCTGTGCTTTTGCAGCAGCTTTCGCGGCTCCTCCACCAATGGGTCCTCCACCAGTGAGAACCGTTGCTTGGGCGCCAGTATCTGTCCCGGAATGGGGCAGAGGCCGCGCCCCAGCCGCACAGCCAAAAAATCCCGCTGATTGCTGTTGCGGTTCCACAGTATCGACTTGTTGTTGACCAAAACAGCCGTAAACTCCTGGGGGCTTAAATGCTGGCTGTTTAAAATCCGCGTGTTGTGCCGGCGCTTTTCCTCCAGCAGCTTGTCGTTGTTTTCCAAATACCGCTGGTAGGCACAAACGCGGTGCGCCTCCTCCCTGCGGGAGGTGCGCTTGTTGTAAAAGTGATGGGCCAGCGCCCATATACCGCCCAACAGCGCGGAAAGGCCCACCGAAACAACAGTTCCCAAATACATTCCGCCCCCGTTACCGGCGCTGCGGTTCATGTTCACCAAAACCGAGACCAAAATGGGCAGGGGCATGGTAATCGATGGCCCGATGATGAATATCAGCGGATTGGGCTTAAGCCGCTGGGGGGCGGGGGGAGCCTCCAGCTCCACGGTTTCCACGTCCAGGGGCTCCACCAGGCGGGGGGCGCGTATCAGGGGCGCATCCCTTTTCTTCTCCCCCAAGGCGGCGGGGCTTTGATAGGGGGGAAGGGCGATGCGGCGCATATCGGGCTGATTGACCGCCAGAAAATCCCCCATAAACACGATTTTTACGCCCACGACGTAAATGACGTCCATGAGCTCCAACGGCGTTTCCTCCAGTAGGCGCCGGTTATTTAAATATGTACCGTTTTTGCTGTGATCCGCTATATACACTGTTTGATCCCGGCGTGTGAGCACGGCGTGGGATTTGCTGGCGAGATCGCCGCATATGACAATATCCGACTGCGCGCCGCTGCCCACGGTAATTTTTTGCCGCCCAGCCACGGCAAGCTTGTCAAAGCAGGCCAGCCGCTCCCCCAACCCGTGCACAACAAGGGTAAACGGCAGGCCAAGCGAACATATCACGCCGTTGATGATATCCCCATCCCGCAGGATTCGGTCCTGAAAAGCGGTTCCCCCATAAGAAAATTGGGCGCCTTCGTTGGAGACCACATGCCACTGCTGATCCCACACCTCAAACTGGATGTTGCAGGCTTCCACGGGCAGGATCTCCCCCAAATTCAGTTGTATCCTCCGGTTATTTCCGGCGGGCAGCGGATACTCGGCTACTCTTTCATGTAAATGAAAATAAAGCATCAAACTGTTCATGAATCCCCCTCGTGCCACGCCTATGATACGGATGACATTCACCACAAATCGACAAATTCCATGAATTATGATTTATTATACTATACAATACTGTGCAGAGTCAATTCAAACAGTGTAGGCAGACACTTTACAAATTATCACTACTTAACATATAGTTAATTGCGCGCAATTATGTTATAATCGGTAATGATCATTTGCATTTTCCCCAAAGGCACATTGAAAGGATTGATGTCCGTGTTGAACCGTAAATATATATACAAGAGAAAAAGGCGCCTGCGTATGAATCGCGTCATCGGCTTATGCGCCATATTTGTCTGCATTGTGGGTTTCTCCATTTTTGTATATGTGAGAGGTCATTCCCCCGGCGATGGGAAGGACAAGGTGTCCATGGCCGATGACGTTTTGGATAACGCCTCACAGGCTGATGCGCCCCGCAAAGAGACCGCGGCGGTCACCCCAACCCTGCAAAACAGCACTGAGCAGGCGTCGGAGCCCGATGACGCCGCCGTGGAGCCGGAGGACCAAACCGAATTTGACCCCGGCAATCCCTGGTATGAACCAAAGCTGCCGTTGCTGGTCAATGGGGCCAATCCCATCCCGGAAGGCTATACCGTTGATCTGAAGGAATCCAGAGGCGGGTATTCCCTGGACGCGAAAACAGCGGACGCTTTGGAGGAAATGATGATAGCGGCGGAGCGGGACGGTGTTTCGCTGTGGATAGTTTCCGCTTACCGCAGCACCGAAAAGCAAACGATAAATTTCGACAACAAGGTGTCGGAATATATGGGAAACGGATATTCCCAGGAGGAGGCCGTGATGGCCACGTCCAAATATATCGCCTTTCCCGGCACCAGTGAGCACTCCACCGGCATGGCCGTGGATATCAATTCTCTGGAGGAGTCCTTTGAAAACACCCAGGCCTTTACCTGGTTATATACCCATTGCGCGGAATACGGGTTTATATTGCGCTATCCCAAGGACAAGCAGGATGTCACAAAATACAACTACGAGCCCTGGCACTACCGCTATGTGGGCAGCAACCACGCGCAAAGTATTATGAGCCGGGGGCTGTGCCTGGAGGAGTATATGGAGGAAATGCTATAACCTTTGATGATTCGCAGAAAAAGGAAAAACGCCGCAATCTTAAGATTACAACGTTTTGCGTCTTCTCGCATAGACTGGGCGGTCAAAAAAGTGAAAGAAGCACCGGCACAACCGATTTCGTTTTATGCGGGATTTGGTGGGCCATCAGGGACTCGAACCCCGGACCGACCGGTTATGAGCCGGTGGCTCTAACCAACTGAGCTAATGGCCCGAAAAACAGCGAACAGTTCGCCGGAAAAGCTTCCGGCGGACTATTCCAGCTATTGGCTCCCCAAGTTGGACTCGAACCAACGACCCTGCGGTTAACAGCCGCATGCTCTACCAGCTGAGCTATTGAGGAATAATACAGATTTATGATCGGCC
>Ga0153939_1000581_pt1 | contig 13806 bp, 8 predicted proteins | sample TSNJ023MetaG_FD_104734 | JGI IMG/M metagenome (GOLD analysis project Ga0153939, IMG submission 104734) | Attine ant fungus gardens microbial communities from New Jersey, USA - TSNJ023 MetaG | ecosystem: Host-associated > Fungi > Mycelium > Unclassified | place: USA: New Jersey, Brendan T. Byrne... | reverse complement strand
ATCATTGGTATCTATATAATGGGGACGCAATTGATGTCTCATGCAAAAAGTCTTATGTGGGAGCGGTATATAATCCCTTTTATAGTGGGATATGCGGTGGTATTTGTATTATTGGGTTATAGGTTTTTTTCAAAAGATAAATTCAGAAGAAAAGTATATGAAGGTTTGCTAGTTGTGCTGCTTATAATGCAGGTTCAAAAGTCATATGACCTGGCTAAGGATTATGCCTGGACTGGTAAATTAGTTCATGATTATTTACAGTGTGTGTTGGAGAATACGGAGGAGTCAAGTGTGATCATAGGGGCTTTTTCGGATGAAGAATTGAATCTGGCTACTTCCAGTTGGCTGGAAGTAAGGGAAAGGACCAGGGAATATACCTATAAATGGGAAGAGGGAGTGTTTTATGATAGTGTGCAGATGGCAGCGGCGAATCAGGATGTGCCAACTTGGGAATCGGCTGATGTTGTATTGTGTTATACTGGGCAAATTGGAAGTATTGTGGAGATGATGGGTATTAATGAGGGTGATGGGTATAAGGAATATCAGTTTGGGGGGTATGCGGTTGTGGTTAGGTAGTGAGTTAAAATGTTTGATTGGTAGTGATAGAGAGTAAAGATCAAATTTTCAGCCAGACTGATTGAGGTTCGTGAACAATTCTAAGAGACTCCCCTCTGGTCATCAACATTTTTATTGGCATATGATGTTGTTGATACATTGTTTGCTTATATTCAAGACAGAACTAAATGTTTCATGCTAAGGAATCCGCACGATACAATGCGCTCTCCGTGGAATTACCTTAAATTACTTCATGTAAAGTACTTCATTAAAAAAACGAGGATGGTGTTTTTGGTCGGAATATGCTATAATAAGATGGTTATAATTTCTGCGTTACATGATTTGTCAGCAGAATGACGGTGTTATTTATATTCGAAACGCAATAATGTATTTATTTGAAACGCAATCATATCAGTTTAATCTAACAGACACTACAAAAGAATCAATGGGGAAATCATCGGTGATAGTGTGTGTTTGTGAGATTTTAATATAACTAAAATACAACATAGGGTGGTAAAATGTTATTAAGTATACTTTGCCCTGCAACGCAAGCTGTCATTAAATTGGGTTCTTCCGTACTTGATGATGCAGGAGCATTCACTAAATTTGTTCTTCAGTCAGTTGCTGAACATTATAGTCTTGAAGATATTAGCAATGTTGTTGGCTTGGGAAAAGCAATTGTCGAAGAGGAAGTATTATATCTAAAAAATATTGGGTTCTTACTATCGGATGATTACGATTTATTAAAATGCGAATTATCTGATAGTGGGCGCGAGTTTTATACACTCATGAATGTTGTAGAACGAGCGAATGATGAAACTTATTCAGCGCTAGTTGAAAACTATACAGGGAAAGTAATTAAAGCCTGTGAGCTTGTTGATTTAAAAAAAATGGATTCAATGATGGCTCGGTTACCTATCATGACTCAAAAGCAGTTGTTTTACAACACTAATTATAGCAATTCACTCGAATTGTTCATTTCCGAACATACCGAAATGCTATCAATATTAAGCGAAAGATTTAAAGCCTCTCTGTATTCGCAATTGGAATTTGATATTAAAGAAAATGTATATATTTACTTAACGGCTGAAATATACAATGATACTTTATTTGACTTTAAATCTGAACGCAATTTTGTTGAATTTCAAGAAAGTGCATTGGATATTAGCATATCCGTTGAAGATGAACGAATAAATAAATATCGAGCTGCAATTAAAACATTAGAATTGTTGCTTAATATGGATTCTGATTTATTGTCTGACAAAGCCAAGTTACTTTTAGCACAATATAGAGTGGAAAACAACTTGAATTATAGTATGAAAAACTTCTCAATTAATAATTCAAAATCAGGAGACCTATTAACTACTGAAAAAAATGATTGTTTTTTTCTTGCTCCAAAAATTTTAAAAAATCCTAATGATTGTTCCATAGAGCAATTATTGACAGAGGCAGGTATTAAAATAGAGGACTTGTTAGATTTGAGTATTTCAGATTTTTTTGATAAGGTAGAATATATCGCTGAGAGCGGTGGTTTGATTTCTCATCCAAATATAAAATGCATTACACGCAAGGAGATAGTAATACCGGACTTAATATATATAAATTCTAACATTCGGACGATAACCGAAAGATTGGTTAATAAAAAAATACCGTATAGACTGTTCTTAGAAAATACTCTCAACGAAAATGGAGAATCATTATGCGCAGTGGAATAGCTTGGCGTTTTATTGGGAGCATTGGAGAGACGTTTACTGAAATATCAAGGCTTGCACCTATGGTGGAATCAAATCCGATTTTTGTTGCTGTTGAGGCAGGTAAGGTATTGCTTGACTGTGTTAGTAATGTTGTTACTATGATAAGTGAGAAGCAAAAGACACAAGTGCTTAAAACGGAAACTTACTGTAGTAAACTTTTTCTCGATACCTTAGTTGCGTCTACCGAATCACAAGCAAATATGGATATCACGAGCCAAGAGGAGCATGCAACGAAACAATACGGAAATTATAAAAATACCATAAATCATACTGCTGATGAGTTAATATTAAAGATTAACAATGAATTTAAGATTGCTGAAGAAAAATTGAGATTGCAAAGTGAAGAAAAAACACATAGTTTTTATGAGAAATCTCAAAAAGTATTGCTCTCAGATAAGCAATTGCATTTATTGCGCGAATTGTTGTACGACACAATACAGTTTTCTACACAAGTGCTACATGTGTTAAATGAAGAGCCAGTAAAAAATAAATTTCGTATAGCCGAGGTGGAAGAAAAGAAACGTGAAGCATACGCTTCATATTCAAGAGCGTTTAGAAACATAATATAGGAGGAAAATCAAATGAGCGTGGATACAGATACTATACTAGGGGTAGCGGATGTTATTAGTGGAGTTATGAATTCGATAAATGACATTGTTAAGACAGTAACTGAATCGGCAAACGAGCGTGAGTGCATTCGTTTAGAGGGGTTAAAATTACGTGCAGATATTGCTGATCGTATTACCCAACGCGAAAACGAAACTGTATGTTTTATGAAAGAAAAAGAAATTGAGATGGAGAAATTGGCTATTTCTAAACAATCACAGGTAAATCTACATGAAGAAAATCTATTACATCTCAAACAGGATTATGACAAAGAAATTGAATTAATTCGAAGTCAACGGGCAACTGAACATGAAAGGCACGAGCGCGAAATAAGTAAAATGCAAATGAATCACGAAGAAAGAATGCTTCTTATCCAAACTGTAAAGGAACTGTTACAATGTGCTTATAACCAATCAAACTGTTATCGTGAGGATCGACGCGAATTTGGCGAGGAGTACTTTCCTGTTAAGGAAGTATTTAATGTTTTTCAGGCAGCGATTTCGCAAATACAAGGTGTTTCAAATATGCTTATTTCTTCTTCGTCACAGTCATAAACTAAATTTTTTGGAGATATAATTATGCTTCCTTTATTAACGGCTGGATTATTAGGGCTTGGTGTTATTGTTACAAGTCGAATTGTAGCGTTTTGTTGTGATGAAATAACGGAAAAAGAACGTGAAAAACAGGATGAACTTCGATGCAGGCACAAACGTTATGAAGACTCGTGTAACAGTCGGATTCAAGAAATCGAACATCTTAAACAGCAAAAATTAGATGAGATTACCGCTCATTATGCACAATTATCTGATGAATTCACGGATGAAATGAATGAAAAAATTGAGTCTGCGAAAAGGGCATTTGAAGCACAAATAGTCACTACTCAGATTGAGTTACGTAAAAACCTAGTTGAGTTTTATTTAAGAACCGCTGACGAAAAGCTTAGTCGTAATGATGAACTCTTTAATGATATAAAGCAAGCCATAAACCTCGTTAAGGAACAGCTTAAGATTCAAAGAACATCAATGCGTGGAAATGCATTAGAACATTTTTATCGTGAACTTGAAGAGGCTTTAGAAAAATGCAAAGCATATCGCAATTATATAAATGATTATAAGCATTACCTTAGTAAAAACGAATGCTCTCTCAGCGTTGAAATCGGAGAGTTTGAATTTATTTTGCCTAAAAATTATCTCTATAAGGGCAAACTTGTATTTTTAACTACTGAAGAAATTCAAAATCAAGAGTTATCGGTTCGTTTTTGCAATAGCATATCGTTTGCTGTTTCTGATTATAAAGCAACCGAGGCGGTCTTGACTAATCACGATATAAAAATGGCGATGCTGTGTTTGGGATACGATATGCTAACCGGAGTTGGGTTTTACGGAAATCCTTATAAAACTAAAGTATTTAACCTCTCACAAAAAAGAGGGATAATTAGAAGCACTATTATAACTACCCCCCGCATTGGTATTACAGCGGCTGTTACTGAAAGAAAAAAGAGTGGTTATAGTTTATCGTATATGGATATTTCACTCTTTTTGCCGTGGAATAAACTTGAAAACCCTAAAAGAATGCCGCCTATCGGTGCGGAACTTCGCGTGTTTCCTATTAAATGGAATATTGTATTAGATAATATTGTTGTTAGTGAAATTGCTTCAGATAGTCTAACAAGTTATACTTTTAATGAATTACCATTTGTAATTCCTGATTCAGCTTTAGAGGAGTTTAAGTCTAAAATAGCAAACAACAGAATAAGTTCATCTGAAGAAGAATGGAAAATAGCACCATACAAAGAAAGTGATTTACCAAGCGTTAAAGAGGTAAAATTCCAGCTTGGAAATTCTGTTGTGGCGCTCGCTTCTTATGTATTGCTTGATAATGAAGTTAGTTATTTCAGGTATGAACGGATTTTAAAGTATTCTGAGTTTTCATTGAAACCAGAAGATGTATTTGCAGTTGTCGACTGCGTTCTTACTGTAGTATTGGAAAGCGAGATTAGCAAATTAGATAAAAATGTTTTCGATAATATGGCATCTTTGTCGTTGTGGGTTTTTACAGAATTTAAAAATCAATATACAATTAAGCTTAATCAAAAAGGAATGCAGTATTTCAATAAATGGGAAGAAATAACCGATAAACTAATTACATATAAATATAAAGGTTCTTCAATAACAATAGACATAGCTAATATTGAAAGTAATGATAAAACAGTCATAATATATTTTGACAAAACTGATGACTTGAGACAATATATAGATGAAGTGTACACAAATTCTTTTAATAAGCGCGGTGTTACATTCTTCATAGAAATCAGTAGAGCAGAGTATATGTTTCTTCAAAATATATCCGCCGATTGCACTCACGCTAGTTTTTATGGAGAAGGCGCAATTAACTACTTTAGTCAAGATGTTACCACTATTACAATTTACAATAAGAACTTTGCTTATGCTGAAATTCAACAAAAAAATGCACTTTCAAAATTTAGAACAGGTGAACTCACAAACAAGCTATTGCAAGTTTATGCTCTTGACGGGACTACCATTACTGCCGATTATCTTGACATAGATGTGCAGAATTTATACAACAAACGTTTGATAGACGATTCTTCTCAGTTCGAGTCTGTCAAGAATGCTATGTGTGAGAATAATATTTTTCTAATACAAGGACCTCCCGGAACGGGAAAGACAACTGTTATAATTGAAATTGTTAAGCAGTTTATGGTAGGCATCGGAAGAGTATTAATAGTTTCTCAGGCAAATGTAGCAGTCGATAATGTAGTCAAGCAACTTTGCGATTATTGCGAAAATGATATACTCCGTATAGGAACTGCTGATAAAATAGGAAAAGAAGTAAGGCATATAAGCTTTGATGAGAAGTATGACAGCTATTTACAAGCTGTTCAGGATAGGAAACATGATGAAACAGTTAATCGGAAATTATTAGGCCGATGGTTGAAAATTGTAAAACCTGAATATGGACAGAATCCTGATGTCGGAGAATTGTTGATTCGCTCACATAGAATAATAGGGGCAACTTGTATTGGACTTGCAAAAAAGAGAATAGGTCTTGATAGATTAGAGTTTGATTTGACTATTATCGACGAAGCAGGAAAAGCACTTCCTGCCGAACTTCTCGTACCTTTTGTCCGTTCAAAAAAAGTTATCATTATTGGTGATCATATGCAACTACCGCCAACTATTGATACTGCGCTAATGGATGATGAAAAAATTGAAATTGAGGATAGGGAAGTATATAAAGACGAGTTGTTTGATAATAGCTTTTTTACTCGTCTTTGGAAGGCGGCACCAGATAGTAATAAAAATATATTAACAACCCAGTACAGGATGCCAACTACTATCGGAAATTTGATCAGTAGTTTATTTTATGATGGGAAAATTAAAAACGGGATTGGTACAGATGATAGACTTTCCATATTGCCAGAATTATTCCCGACTAATATAATTTTTGTTGATATGGTCAATGATGTAAGCTACACTGAAACCGAGCATAATGGGATTACCAATCGTCGTGAAGTTGTCGCTGTTTGCACAATTATAAAAGACATTAGGAATAAATGCGATGCAAGAATTGCTGTGATAACACCTTACAAATCTCAAAAACGAGAACTAATTAGCGCCATGAGAAGTGATATGGGAATAAATATAAATACAATTGATGTCAATACTGTAGATGCTTTTCAAGGTGATGAGGCTGAAATTGTAATATATTGCTCAACGCGTGCTAAAAAAATGACACCTTACTTTTCGGATTTCAGAAGGATAAACGTTGCACTTTCGAGAGCGAAGAATAATTTGATTATAATCGGCAGTTCAAAATATTTTAATCATTATCGAAAATACAAAGATGGTACGGTTGTTTTACCTCATGTTTTTGATTATGTTAAAAAATATGGAACAATTTTCGAGTTGTCACATTTTTCTAAATCCAAAAGATCAGATGTTTTATATAATATTGACATCGTTTCTATACATTTGGTGGTTACAATTGGTGATTACGAAAGTGATGATGAAATTATTAGGAATATAAAATCATACTATTACGATTTTGGCAAGTTTGACAAACCTATTAAAACTTCTATAATGGGTACGAAATTTCGCATTGTTGATGAAAATGGGGTAATGTTGTATCGGGCAGCACAAGAATTAGGTTTGTCAGAGATAGAAATTGAAATTATTGATTCTACTTTTAAGCTATAAATAGGTTAACTTTTGGAAGTTTTGAGGAAAGTGCAGAGTCTATTATGTTATTATTATGGATCCACCACTGCGTAATGTTCTATTATTTTGGTAAGTGACTCAAAAGATAGCGAAGTGAAATTAAGATTGTTCCATACATCGCTTTCACTGGCAGTGAATGAAAAGAACCTGCTAGTATTCTGCGAACTGTCTCCCCTCCGCCACAAGGCAGAAGCAGTTATCCCCTTTCGATGGACAATTCATTATGAATGCTGCTTTCATGCCCAAACTGGTTCTCCAGGGGGAGCGTTCCAACTCTTAATCGTTATCCACAGTACTATCGGTTGAATACGAAAAGGATTATAATACAGGTATATTATAATGGTGGTAGGCTGGCTTTAGAATAAGGGTTTACAGTGTGATTCTGGCAGGTATGAGAATTTGACTCTCGTATTAGTCTGGCTGATGTTTGTCGGGGTCGGGCTGCTGGAATGTGTATGGAATCCTGGACAGATGATTATAATTTATAATCTTTTCTGGTGCAGAAGATTCATAATTTACTTTTTGCTGTGAAATGAATAAATGAATATAAAAAGGTGAGCTTTATACCTGACTGTAGCTATTTCAAAAAGCAAATTAATGTAACCATAGATGTGGTAATATGTCAGTTAAGTAATTCGCTGCCGGAAGATATGAAGGAGATGATTCCGGAACCGGAAGTGATTGTGAGAAGATTGAGGATATTTGAGGGTGAACAAATCACAGATTTGTTTGATTGGATTGTGCCGGTCTGTATACTGTCATAATTATACAGAAATGAAAGGTCCCAAAGAACTCTTGAAACAGTTTTTTTGCTATTTTGTATATTTTGAGTATAATAAGTTTGATAATTAGGTCTATTTAACTATTTTTCATATTATGGTAGTATTTGACATATGGGATGTAAAGCAGGAAAACCATGTTGGAAATATTATCAGGTATTATTACTTAGTTTTCTTACATTTGTGATAAGCTGGAATTATCCCTTATTCTGTGAAGAAGTACAAGTTTTATGTTGTATTAAGAAAGATTAGAGCTATGATGGGTAGTTGAAATCAATTATGATGATTTAGAAGATTTATTTAAGAGAGGATATAATTATGGAAACTAGATTAACACTTCAGAATAACCCTACAGAAGTATTAAATATCATTGAACAATCTGATAATATGTATTTGTCGGTTTTGAATCACTTAGGGCTACCAACTGAGGGAGTACTTTCAATAATTAAAGAACGTAAAGCCGCTATAAGAAACTTACCTGATGTAATAGGTGAGATGCAGAACATGGATGATGCTTATTATCTATCAAAGTTTTTAGTCGCCGTTTCCACAGGATTGTTTGATGCAGCTTTAAATTATCTTTGGGATGAAACGATTAAGCAATTAAAAATTCGTATACTTGTGGGCGATCTTAAATATTTTTATGATGTAGTCGTTCCAGATTCCAAAAGAAGAGATTTTTCAATACCAGAAGATTTGGTGAAACTTGATGATGCAACTTTGATAGAGGGGGCATTAAAAATTGATTTAATTGGACAAATCGGATATAAGCATTTAGATTATATCCGTTATATGAGAAATTGGGCAAGTGCTGCTCATCCAAATCAAGCAGAGTTAACTGGTCTTAATTTGGTATCTTGGCTGGATACATGCATTCGAGAAGTAATTGCAACACCATTATCTAATATTCAGATTAGAATAAATCAACTTTTAGGAAATATTAAAAATCAAACACTTAATCATTCAGAAACTGAGACTATGGCAACGTTTTTTACAGAATTAAGTACTGGTAAATGCAATGCTCTTGCTAAAGGATTATTTGGTATCTACATTGATCCAGCATCTACTCAACAGACGATAGCTAACATTAACATGATTGCACCCCATTTATGGGGATTTGTTTCTGAAGATGTGCGTTTAGATTTTGGAACACGCTGTGCAGTGTTTATAGCTAATGGTGAAAGACATGCAAAAGAAACATCTATGCGTTTTTTAGAATTGGTGGGTGCTCTTTCATATTTACCTGATGCAGTTAAAACTCCACAAATAAAAACCGCTATAGAACAGTTATTAGAAGCGCATTATGCAAATAACAATTTTTACAATGAACCACCATTAGCAAGACAATTGTCGAATATTATTGGCAAACATGGTTCTGTTCCCCCACAACTGAATTATACATACATTAAAGCTCTTGTTACGGTATTTCTTACAAATGGAAATGGTGAGGCATGGAATGCAAACCCGATTTATATCGAACTTATAAAAAATTTGGACGCAAAGCAGGTATACCTTGCACTAACCTCATTTAGAGAGGATGCTATAAAAAGTAAATTGCAATTTTCTCAATGTAAAAGTAAGTTTGAAGAAATGCTTGATTTGCTTGAGCCAAATATCACTTCAGAGGGGGTGCGCTCTTTGTTAGATGAAGTGAGAAAAGATATTAATGCACTATCAACTCTTTTGCCTACAAGCAGATTAATGCAAAAGGTTCAGCTTTTTGATAAAAATTATGCACGAATTTAATCTTTTATAATACATAAAAATAGATTACCTATTATGTTTATAATGTAAATTTAAATAATAATAGCAAAAATGAACAGTAAACGTGTCCCCCGTGCGAGAAGCTGAAATGAGGTTAAGTTTGAAATAAAAAGATAGTGGTTAGAAAAAAGTAAATTACATAGCAAACAAACTATCTTTTGGTGGTTTCATAAAAAGTAAATATAGACACAACACCTAATTCATGGCTGGGTTTACATCTTTGATTATGTAGCCACGTTGTTTTAGCAAATTAAGCGCCTGTGAAGTGGTTAATATTTTAGATTCATTCACAGGACGTGATTCAAGAAAACCTTCTGCTGTATAAGGTTTTAAATCTGAGAGTATGTGCCAGATAGCGGTCAGGAGCATACGACAGAAGGAAAATAGATTAGAAAGCGAAAAGCGGGATGAGTGTTTCATAACCCCATCAGTACCTTTCGCAGAAAGGCGGAAAATATATATGGAATTACTCGAAAAATTCTTAATCGCTGTCGGAGGAGGCGCAACGGCACTTATTGCAGTTCTTACCGTATTTAAGTCTATGTTCTTGAAAGTTTTTGAAAAAACCATTGATACTACCCTTGAAAAAACAATTGAAAAGTACCGTAATAAGTTGAACCGTTCAACAATCGCTTATGAGTTACTACTGAAAAAGGAATTCGAGTTTTATGAAAAAATTGATCCAAACCTGGCAACGCTGGTTCCACTTGTACAGGATCTTGTATATTGTGCCATAGGTAATGAAGGTATTGATGAACCAGCGCAGTGTGAAGAATATAAGAAACATTTTTTGGTATATCTTGAGATGATTCCTAAAATGAAAAACGAAATTGTGCTCCATCAACCATATATTCCTCAAAATGTTTTTGCAACGGTTTCCGTACTTATTGGGGAAATGCAGAAAGGGTTGAAATTTTGGTATGAGGTATCGAAATCTTTGTTCGGAGAAAACGACAACTCTATTGATAAAATGAAAGCTGAAGAAATCAAAGATGCTGTTCTAATGTGTGTAGCTTCAATAGAAGTTGTTATTAAAAAGCGTTTGACTGAACTTTCTAAGGTGTAGATTATTGTATGATGATAAAGATCTGGTTTCTTGAGTATTTATTTGGTAGTAAAATTACGATGTTGGTCGTTTTTTGAGCTTCATAGATTTTTTTATACATTCATAATCCAAGTAATCATCTTGGATTACCCATTATGTTTATAAGGAGTAGAAACCTAACAGTAATAAAGGGAAACTCAATACCTAAATCTCTATGGATTCAATACCGCCATTGTTTTAGCGTAGCTAACTAATGCAAATATAGCAAGCTGAAAGCAGTCCACTACAGCTTGCTGGCGGAAACTATAACTTTATTATGTTGGAAAGATAGAAATTACCAGCATAAATTTCTTTTGCTTTTTTTAATTTAGTGAATGTTATAGGATTTCGTGACTTAGAAGATGACAAAGACAAAGAATGATATAACGACGATAATTTTTGTAATTCATAGCTTCATAACTCAAAAAAGATTAAATATATCAACATTGAGTTTTCGATTATGTTTATATCAATAATACGAAGTATGAGTTAGCTCTTTCCTATGAAAAGAGCTACAACGACCAGGAGAAAAAATACATGAGCGAAAAAGGCAATATAAAATCGTTAATTGTGGGATCTATCATAACTTTAATTGTTACATTGATTGGTGCGTATTACGCATTTTATCTTTCACGCTCCACTGTCGATTTGAAATATACTCTTTCAGAAAGAATTGTAATAAATGCACAAGGCGAAAGCGTACAGCAACTTGAAATCAAAAATTTAGGTAATACATCTGCCGAAAAGATTGTTATCAATTTAATAGGTGATATCAAAATTCATTCAATAACCAAAAATGTTGAAAATGATAAAGTTCAAGAGTTTTCTACATCCGATGGCATACAAATCGTCTATCCTGATTTACCTCCACAGAGTAGCATAAAAATTGCACTGACCTCTATTGGAAGAGATGGTTGTATGGTTTCAGTTAGCCACGGCAAAGGCATTGCAAAAGAAGCGCTATCTTCTTCATCTTCAGGAGGCATATATCTAATCATTAATGTTTTGATTTTTTCTATGTTTATTTATTATATTTGGATAAATACTAATAACACACTAATTTCCATCTGGTCCAATCGTGCAATTAGCAACTATAATCTGGATAAGGTACTAAAAAGATCTTCACCACCAGTATTAATAAAGAAAAATTGGAAGGATATACGAAAACTTGCATTACAACATGCATTGTTAGAAATAATAGAAGAGGCGGACGAATCAGTATTCTCTGTGACAAGCAAAAAATGTTTTAAATTCCTAGATGAAAAATTGTATACCAATTGTGTATTTTCGACCGATGAAAAAATGAAGCTAGTAGAAACTGCACAAGAATTGGCAAAGCTATTTATACATATTAAGTGTGATAAAATATACGACGCATCCGAATTTGTTGATTTATTGAAGTTGGAGAAACCAAAGCTTTTTCACAAAGATAAATGGAGTAATATAAGAGAAGAAGTGATAGCATCCTATCTCCAAAAAATAAGCAGAGAAGACCTTATGCTTTCCAAAATATATAAGATAGATGATTGCGTAACTACAAAAGTGTTATCCAACAAACTGGACTTCTTGGATGATGAAGAACACGGAGAATTTATAAAAAATGTGAAGGAAAACTTTCTTAGAAAACTAAAGCAGCAAATTAACAATTTAGTTTTTTATGATAAAGAAGATATTGAAGCACTCTGTCAAACACCCATACCTTCTTTTATATTGCAATACGAATGGGATGAAGTTATATTAGTCGCAAGGCAAAAATTCGCACTTTTGTATCTACAAGAACTGTTAACTTGGAACATTGGAAAGGAGGATTGCGAAAAAATATTTGCATTGGATATTCCACAGAACCTACAAGGTAATGAATGGAGTAAATTCATGGTACTATTAGAGAAGTATTATAGTATCTTTGCATTTGAAATTTTCTTCGAATCCTTTTCTAAAGAAAAAATCATCAAGGATTTCCAACCGAATCATATTCATAATATAGATGTAATGCAAAAAATGTTTACAAAAATAGAAAACTCATGCTATATTCAAAAAATGATATTGTCAAAACCTGAAGATCTGACTCACATTGTGAAACCTGAAAGTATAAGTATGCAATTAGCAGACTCAATTGAAAAATATATCAAGGAAAAGGAACTTCTTTCAAATGAATTAGAACATGCAAGAAAAGAATTCATACATTTTACTAATTTAAAAGAAAAGGTCTTAGCTCAATTAGAATTGATTAACAATATTTTAGAAGCTCCTTTATCCATCGAACGTATAGAAGATTATGAAGACATTTTTTCTAAGGGGAACTATGAGAATCTCAAAAAAGTTTCTAAAATATTAAATTCAAATGGTTATGATAATTGACATAACAGAATCAAAAGATTTCTCATCCGTAAAAGTACATTTGGTATTGCTGGGAACTATGCGAATCCTTCTTTGATTCCAGGAGAAGAGGGGCATTTGAGAGGGCTATGGTTGAAAAATATGAAATCAATAATTGATGCCAATGTTATTTTGCGATATATATTAAATGCCAATGAAGCTATGTCAGTAGAAGCTTATGATGGATCCAAACCTACAAAGGCAACTGATTGATGTGGAAAGAGCATTTATGAAGTATTCGTATTTGGACTAGCGTAATGGAAGTGCGAGGATAATCTTATGCATCATTGCGTACCGTAACTTCGGGCGGGGCCCCATAGATTTGAAACCTACCTTTACATAAGGAGCATGGATGGACTAAAGATGGGGTTATATCACTATTAGCTATTAAGCATGTGTAGAAACTGCTCCTCGTTCTCGTCAGGCCACATCAAGCGGAGCACCTTAATTTTCAAAGCCCTTGTGACCACCGGAAAAAATCTCCTACTATAAAGGATGGATGACAAGATGCAAAATATTACTATAGAGAACGGAGGATTCGATTATATTGAAGTTAGAAGTGTTTTTTGATTACGCATGCCCCTTTTGTTTGCGAGGGCATGAATACCTGTTAGAGCTGCTTCCACAGTATCCGCAAGTTGAAATCATAT
>Ga0153939_1000576_pt1 | contig 13853 bp, 12 predicted proteins | sample TSNJ023MetaG_FD_104734 | JGI IMG/M metagenome (GOLD analysis project Ga0153939, IMG submission 104734) | Attine ant fungus gardens microbial communities from New Jersey, USA - TSNJ023 MetaG | ecosystem: Host-associated > Fungi > Mycelium > Unclassified | place: USA: New Jersey, Brendan T. Byrne... | reverse complement strand
GATTGTCTGTTTGCCAGAAAGTTTAGCATGAGTGTAGATGAGCAAATTATAAACCAGGTATGTAGATATGTATCAACTTAAAAAAGTAATAAAAAGAGTGATATATTGTATAGATTATATCTTGATTCTTGGCTTTGGCGAAAAAATACTTGATGAAAAAATATACAATTTGTTCATATAAGCATGGATGATGTTTTTGAAATCTTGCGGGGAAAAATCATTACATTATTGAGAGTATGTCGGAGATACATATAAGTTATGCATCTATGCGTGATAGAGTGACAGAAGAAGGAGGGCATTGGCTTCAGTCAAGAATGCAAAATCGGGAAGAGAATTTGGAGGGGTAGTAATAATGGAAAGCATAAAGCGATTTGTAGAGTGCCTTATTCCGGTGACGGCATGTAATTTAAAATGCAGCTATTGCTATGTTATTCAGAGAGATAACAAAAAGAACAAGATGGCAGAGTGGAAGTATACGCCGGAACAAATCGGAGAAGCTATGAAAAAGGATAGATGGGGCGGCACATGTTACTTTAGTATCTGTGGTGCGGGTGAAACAACTTTACAGGTTGGATTAGAGGGTGTTGTATTTCAAATTTTGAAACAGGGCCATTTTGTCAATATTACAACGAATGGCACTGTAAGAAAAAGGCTTGATGCAATTGTTGAAAAGGCAATTCCATATATTGATCATTTACATTTTGCATTTTCGATACATTATCTGGAATTGAAGAACAAAAACTTATTGGATATGTTTTTTGAAAATGTTAATTACGTGAAAGATGCGGGTGCCTCAATTTTAGTTCAACTTAATTTATGTGATGAGTACATTCCGTATTTGAATGAAATCAAATGTTTGTGCATTGATCGTATTGGAACTATGCCACAAGTAGTGGCAACGAGGAAAGAAGAAAAAGGGCTACAGAAAATTGAATTGCTTACTGAGTATACGCAGGATGAGTATGAAAAAATTGGACAATCATATGATTCGCCATTGTTTGATTTTACAATGAAGAATTTTAATGTTAAACGAAAAGAATTCTGCTATGCAGGAGACTGGAGCGCAACATTGAATTTATCCACTGGAATCACGCGCCGCTGTTATGGATCATACATATACCAGGATATATTTAAAAATCCAAATGAAAGAATTCGCTTCCTGGCAATAGGCAATTATTGTGGTTCACCTTTTTGCATGAATTCTAGCCATTTTATGTCTTTTGGAATAATTCCGAGTATTGAATGCCCTTCTTATGCAGAATTGCGGGATAGGGAGAATGCACGTTGGTACAATAATACAATGAAAGAATTTGCCTCAAGTAAGCTTCATGAATCTAATTCTGAATATGGATTCATGAAAAAAGCAGAGAGTAACATTATTGGCATGTGTGATACAGTTATCCGTCACATATATCAAAGATTTATAAAAGGAAAATAAAGCTAGATGAATAATTTGATAAAAAGGGTATTACCACTTGAACTCAATTTTGAACTCAAAAATTATATATGCTATTTAAAGCGCAGCCAAAAAGTAATGACCGTTGAGAATGGAATGCGCAAGATTATTTTTTGTGATGCTGCTTCCTATGATAATATGGGCGATCAAGCTATTGCATTAGCCATGTCAACTTTTATAAGAGACTTAGTGGGTGATGAAAACTATGTGGAGATTTCTGAAAAATACTTTTTGGAGTCTTTTGCGTCCCTAAAAAGAATAGTTAAAGAAAATGATATAATTTGTCTTAGTGGTGGGGGAAATATGGGGGATTTATATCCTCGATATGAAGCAATTAGGCGTAAGATTATAAAGGAATTTCGTCGAAATGAGATTATTGTTTTTCCGCAAACAATTGATTTTCAAAATAATGCTTATGGGAATAGGGAGTTACAACGTTCCGCAGAAGTTTATAATGCGCATGAAAAATTGTTGCTATGCGCACGAGAGAGTCAGAGCTATACAATAATGAAGAAAGTGTACAAAAATGTGTGCATGATACCGGACATTGTTTTCTATTTATATGGCAAGATTGACATTCAATCGCATCCGAAGAGGAGGATTGGAGTTTGTCTTAGAGATGATAGGGAATCAACCGTTTCAGATGAAATAAAATTATCAATATTTAAAGCAATAAGAGGGATGGGGTATGAATTAACCACTTTGTCTACTATGTCTGGTGATAAACAAGAAATTGTAAACAGTTCAAAAAGAAGGATGCATTTGATTGCCATGCTGGAAACTTTTAAGGAATGCGAGTGTATTATAACAGATCGGCTTCATGGTATGATATTTAGCATTATTGCTGCCGTACCTTGTTTGATAATTGATAACAGCAACCACAAAGTATTTGGTGTATATGAAACAGTCCAGCCGTATTTACAAGGAGTAGATAAATTAGAAAGTTCTGTTAATGTTAAAGATAAACTAGAAAAAGCTGTGCAAAGCACGGTAAAGTTGGACAATTCGCAAATTGGATATAGTATCTTGGCAAAAATGATAGCGAAGGAGCAAAATACATGTCAAAAAGCAACGGGCTGGCATTTTTAAGAAAGAATCGAGCCATAGGTTATAAATTAAAGTATTGGTACTATTTTATTTTCAAAAGACAAAGACTTCAAAAGAAGAAATGTTTTGGCAATTTAAACAAAGATAAAATAATATATATTATAAAACCTGATTCAGAAGATAGTGTTGAAGGGTTACTGTCTTTGCTTGCAAGATCAAGTTTATATATTCGATATGCTCAAGATCACGGTTATGAAGCATGTGTTGATTGGAAAAATTATAAAACACAGTATAGTAGTGGGACAGACAATGCCTGGGATTACTTCTTTAAACAGCCGTCAGACATTTCGTTAGATGAGGCGTATAAAAGTAAGCGAGTATTTCTTTCAGGATGGACATATAATGATATTAATCCTAATTCAGCATACGATCTAAAGCAATTTCTTGATCGAAGAATTAATGAGGAGTGTCATGAAATTCTGAGAAATTCAATTCAATTTAGTGATGAGGTTTTATGTATTACGGAAAAAGAGGGAAAACGGATTGATATAAGTAATTGTTTGGGTTTGTATGTACGTGGAACAGATTATGTGAAGTTGAAACCAAGCGGGGAATATATACAGCCAAACGTGGAAATGGTAATTGAAAAAGTAGAAGAATTTTTAATTAAATATCCAGGAATAAATATATATCTTGTTACAGAAGATGGTGAGATTTATAAACGTCTTGTATCGAAGTTTGGCAAATTGATTGTTTTGGTTTCGTTCGACTCTTTTATTTACGAGTACTCAGGAGAGACGTATCTTAGTAAAAGTAATGTTTTAAATGAAAATAAGATAAAGAGAGGAATAGATTATTTGGTAAAGATGATTCTTCTTTCACAATGCAAATATTTGATAAGTTCAATAACCATGGGATCAATGTTTAGTTATGGGTTAAATAGTAATAGGTACGAGGATGAATATATTTTCAATTTAGGATTGTATCCATGATACTTTGAAAGTGGAGTTATATTCATTCGGCAAACTAAATAGTTTGATGAGGAGATTAATGTGAAAGTATTGTTTGTTTCAAATGAATGTGAATTTGGTGGTGCACCAAAGTGTATGATGGAGTTAGTAGAGCAACTAATACAAAAAGGAGTTAGTATTGAAATATTAACTACTGGTACTAACAAGATTGCAAAATTTTGCGAGGATAGAAATATTAGATACTATCCTGTGGGGCATGTTTCTTTTGCTATTGGAAGAGGAAGTACACCTATTAGATGCCTAGCGAAAACAATTTTGACACCATATTATTATCTTCGAAGTTGCCTTAAAAATGAAAGAGCCTTTCAGAAAGCATGTGAACTTATTGATTTTAGCGATATAGATATTATTCATACAAATTCCAACAGAGATTGCCTCGGTGCTATGCTGGCAAAGGAGTATAGAATTCCGCATTTTTGGCATTTGCGTGAATTTGGCAAAGAGGATTATAACATTCGTTACTTAATGTTTAATCATATAAATTTCATGAATTCCACTACGAGTTACTTTATCGCAATTTCTGATGCTGTGAAGAATGCGTGGATAAGGAGAGGGTTGAAAAAGAATAAGGTGATCAGAATTTATGATGGAATAACTCTGCCGAGAACAGACATCGTTGCTAAGGCGGATGCATTCAAACAAAGAACAGACCGAGAAGATTTCAGATTCGCGTATTTGGGAATTGTCTGCCCAGGAAAAGGACAATTCGATGCTGTTAGAGCACTGGTTTACATAGAACCTGATGTGGTTAAAAGAATACACATTGACTTCTGGGGAGATTGCGAGTGCTTACCTGAATTTACGAATCAGATAAAGAAATTTGCAAAGAGTAAAGCCATATTGAATTCTATCTCGTTTAAAGGTTTTACGAATAATATATGGGATGAGTTGCCGAATTATGACGGAGCGTTAGTGTGCTCACGTTCAGAAGCATTTGGAAGAATTACGCCCGAGTATATGTCTATGGGTCTGCAGGTAATCGCTTCTGATTCTGGATCAAACCCAGAACTTGTTGAAGATGGCGTATCTGGATATATTTATAAGCACGATGACTTAACAGACCTAGCTGCGAAAATAGAAATGCTCTGTTCTAAGACCACTGAAGAAAGAGCCAATATGGTGTGCAAAGCAAAAGAGCGAGCTGGTCAGTTCACGGATGTGATCCATGCCGAAAAGATTTACAGCCTCTATAAAGAAGTGGCCGCTTTCAGCAAGAAAATAGCAAGATAGAAGATATTTATTCCTTTGAAGAATGGATAAAAACTGGAAAGAGGAGTACGCTCATGATAGATATTGCATTTGTAGTATTGCAGTATGGAGGGTATGCTGACACGAAATGCTGCTTAGATTCGATTAAAAAGAAGATTGATACCGATTCCTTTGCAGTAGTGGTTGTAGATAACGCATCTCAGGATTCTGCGTATCAAGAAATAAAGTCTTATATAGATTCGTTGCATGAGGAGCGTTTTCATCTTCTCCGAAACGAAAGCAATCTAGGATTTGCCAATGGAAATAATGCCGGAATCACCTTTGCCAGAGAAAAACTGGATGCACAATTTGTGGCGGTCATTAATAATGATATAGAACTGGTTTCTGACAACGTTTATCGAACGATTAAAAGAAAATTCTTGGAGAAGAAATTCGCCGTTTTGGGACCGCTGATCCTGTCGGGTGATGGACATTATATGACAAATCCTATGGCACAGAGGCTGTTTTCCATGGGAGAAATCGACCATGAGATACAGCACTCAGAGAGGATTTTGAAGCTGAACGAAGCTCATTTATTGAAAGCATATAACGCATATAAAAAGGCAAGAAAGAAAAAAAAGGTAAGCACTGACATAAGCGGTTTTCGGACAGAGCAGATGGATATCAAGCTTCATGGCTGTTTTCTTGTAATGTCACCGGAGTTTTTCAAAGAACTGACGGGCTTTAATCCGAGAACGTTTCTTTACATGGAAGAAGATATTCTCCTTTTAGAGTTATTAAGTCACGGGCTGCATTCATTGTACACGCCGGAGATATGCGCTTTTCATAAAGAAGGGGCTACAACTGCGAGGGCAGATAAATACGATAGAATAAAGCTTATTTATTCAAACAGATTGAAGTCACAGAGAATTTATAAAGAATTATTGCAGGGCACATATAAATTTTAGGGAGATTAAGGTTGTATGCTGAAGAAGAGCTTAGATAAATATTTGATTTTTTTGTCAGCAGTTTTAATAATGTTTTTACCGCGAAGAGTTTACATAGCAGGAGTTTTCAGCTTTAGAGCGGTGATTCTTTGCTTGCTGTTACTTTACATTGTAAAGAATAGAACTATTAAGTATCCGAGAGCATTGGTCTCACCCTTTATAGCGGTATATTTTACTTATTCCTTTTTGGATTATGTGTTTACGCTTCAAATAACATCTGGTATTGGATTTTTGGTTGATTCTGTAGTGCTAATTATATTAATCACAAGCTTAATACGTGATCAGGAGAGTCTAAATTACTTTATAGATGTTTTTAACGGAATGCTCACAATATATGCGATTTTGGGACTGATAGAGGTATTTGCAGGAATAAATATTTATGACGTTGTATTTGGAAGTATTGCGTTACAGAGTGTTAGGTTTGGCCTGACAAGATTTTGCGGAGCTGGTTTAGTATCGAGTAATAATGCAAATTTCCTGCTATTAGCAAGTATCTTGATTATGTATCGGATTATTAATTGTGATAGCATGAAGGAAAAGAAAAGATTTATAGTGGCATATATCATGAATACAATCGCTTTGTTTTTTACTTTAACCAGAGCTTCTATTCTTCTGTTTTTGGCATTACAACTTATATGGTTAATTAAGGCAGGAATATTTATGTTTATAGAAAAACATTTGCTGAAGATAGTTTCAGTTATGCTTGTATTGGTAAGTACCGTTATATTTATACCGCAAATTAACTCAATAGTAACTAACTTTATAACCATGTTTCATGCGTTTTTTGATGCGTCAATTGCCGACAGCATCAGTAGTTCATTTGGATCAAATGCACAGGGAACTGGAGAGAGGTTTCAGTTGTATGAGTGGGTTGCTCAGCAGATAAAAGGTTCGGAGTTATTTGGCAAAGGAGCAAATACACCTTTCATACATGAATATACTACATGGTATGGAAAACGCGTGACGAAAATTTCTTTAGAAAATCATTATTTAATGATGTATTACCAACTTGGTATAGTGGGATTGGTAACTTTTCTTAGTCATTATTTTTATATGCTTTTCTATGCGCTAAGGGTTGGAAAAAGATATAAAAATGCAAGGAAGTATACAGATTTACCAGAATGGAACTTGAGCACCATGATTACCTGGGGGTTCATAATTATGTTTCCGGCAATGTTTGTTACAGGATTGTTTGATGAACTGAGAATGATATATCTAATGTTTGCACTCGTAATATCATACAATAGTATATTAAAGAAATGCAAAAAAGTTACCAAGAGGAAGGTTAGGAACGCTCAATATTTCGAGGAAGAGCATAAAGGGCATATGACTTGCGAAAAAGAGAAAAGTATTTCTAAGGATGAATTATAGAAAGTTTTTTCAAAAGAGCATGGAAATACCTAATGAAATTTTTCTGGATGATATCAAAAAAAAATCCAAAGAGGAGCAGTTGAATATGATAATAGGCACAATGGGTCTAGAGTTTGGTTCGGGAAATAAAGGATGTGAAGCGTTAGGTTTTGCGTTCTTTTATATGCTGAATCAGATTGCTGTGGAAAGAAATGAAATCATAGATGTAAAAATCTGCATGGGATGTGATACAGCCCGTATTGTAGAAAAAATAGGGTGTAGTAATCTTAAGCTATCCTGTACTTCTGTGGGAAAGATAACTGAAATAAGCCGTAAAAAACAGGTGTTTAAGGATTGCGACTTAGTATATGATTTTTCGGCTGGAGATAGTTTTGCTGACATCTACGGATTAAAACGTTTTCTGCGTTGGACAATGAATAAGCAAGCTGTTTTATGGGCAAAGCGGCCTTTGATTCTTGGTAGTCAAACTTATGGTCCTTATAAGAGTTTTATTTCAAAATTTTGGGCGGGACATGTAATAAAAGATAGCTACCGTGTATATGCGAGAGATGATTTGTCTCAAAATATTGCAGGAAAGCTGAGTGGGCGGTCAGACATTCATAAAACTGTAGATGTCGCTTTCTCACTTCCATATGACAAAATGGCATACAATTTCGAAAAAAATGGGAAAATTAGAGTGGGATTTAATCCATCTGGTTTATTGTGGGCTGGTGGCTACAACCGAAATAATCAGTTTGCTTTGACATTAGATTATAAAAAATACTGTACAGAAATAATAAAGGAACTGATAAAAACTGGTAAATATGATGTGTATCTCATATCTCATGTCCTGTATGAGGACTTATCCTGCGCAGATAATGATATAGTTGTATGCAATGAATTGAAGAAATTATTTCCGAAAACGATAGTTTCACCTTGGTTTGATACACCGATGGACGCTAAAGGATATATAGCGAACATGGATGTATTTATTGGGGCCAGAATGCATGCCACAATAGGTGCCTTCACTAGTGGTGTTGCAACGATACCGTTATCATATAGCCGGAAGTTTGAAGGTCTATATAATTCAGTGGGATACCCATATGTGATATCAGGAACAAAGATTGCCACAGGTGAAGCTCTTTCAAGCACTTTTGAATACATTTCGAGATATAAAGAGCTTGCAAAGATGATTCAAGAAAAGAAAAAAAATATAGATAGCAGCATAAGTTACCTGCTTGAGTCAATCAGAAGTGATCTAAGAGACCTTGACAATGAATAAGTTTGGTCAGAAGAAGAATAAAAGAAATTGAAAAAGAGGTGATGTGCCGGTGGAGAAGTCCCGAAGCGAATTCGTTGTAAAAAATGTATCCATTACTTTGACGATGCAGGTCGTAAAAAACGTGTTGTCTTTTATAAGCAGGACGGTTTTTGTCTATGTGCTTGGTACAGAATATTTAGGCGTAAATAGCTTATTTTCAGATGTATTAACGGTTCTCTCTTTTGCAGAACTTGGAATTGGTAATGCAATGGTTTTTAGTTTATATAAACCGCTTGCTGAACAAAATAGAGAAAAAATCAAATCCTTGATGAAGTTATATGCGAGTGCATATCGAATCATTGGTATTGTTATAGCAGCTTTAGGAATATGCATTGTCCCATTCATAAGTCAAGTTGTTGGCGTTGTTTCGTATGTAAAAGAGAATATTACTATATTATATTTACTCTTTCTTCTAAATAGTGTTATTTCATATTTTTTTGTATACAAAAAATCGCTGATTATAGCTGATCAAAAGAATTATATTGTAGACATTTATCAACAGATTTTTTATGGCATTCAGGTTACAGTGCAAGCTATGTTCTTGGTTATAACTAAACAGTTTATTCCTTACTTGTTAATTATGATAACAACCACTTTTTTGAACAATTTTTTTGTGGCGCGAAAGGCAGATAAGATGTATCCGTTTTTGACGGAAAAGAGTGTTAAGCCGTTGGAAAAATCTGAAGTCACTGGTATTGTAACAAATGTCAAGGCACTGATGATCTATAAGATGGGTGGGATCATCCTCGAAAGTACAGATTCGATTTTCATTTCATCATTAATTAACGTTATTACAGTTGGGTTATATGCGAATTATAAGATTGTCATTAATGTATTCCGGACAATCGGAAATCAGGTTATGAATTCGATAGTTGCCAGTGTGGGAAATCTTAATGTAAATGAGGGAAACGAGAAAAAAGAAAAAGTTTTCTATGAGATGTTTTATATCAGCACATGGTTTTATGGGTTTGCCGCAACGGGGCTGTGCTGCTTTCTAACACCGCTTATCAGAATGTGGCTTGGAAATGAGTATGCTATTGGCTTTGATGCCGTACTTGCTGCTTGTATCTATTTTTATGTTTCCAATATGCATTATCCTTGTTATACATACCGTACAACGACTGGGCTATTTGTGTTTGGAAAGTTTGTCCCCATGATTTCAGCTGTCCTGAATATTATTTTGGATTTTGCAATGGGGATAGCTTGGGGGCTCCCCGGTATCTTGTGGGCATCCACAATCTCAAGATTGTTTACATACGAGTTGATAGACCCATTCCTAGTATACCGAAGGGTATTTCATAGACCTGTGGCGAAATATTTTCTTGTTTACGCTGGGATGACATTACTGGTAGCTGTGGATTGTTTGGTGAGTTATAAAGTTGCGAGCCTTGTTTCTTTATCTGGATTTATAGGGTTATTGACGCAGACTGCGGTGTTTTCCGTTTTGTTCAATTTAATATTCCTTGTGTTGACTCATAAAACGCCACAATTTAAATCCATTTACGGAAGAATATATTTGATAATAAAAGGAAGTAGGATGAAACGGAGGTAAGTGTTTATCATGTCGGTAATGGAAAAAATAAATGATGAATATAGAAAGGCCAAGGGAAGAATGAACAAGCTAAAAACTGCCAAGGTCGAATTATTATCGGGAGGAGGTACTGGTATTGAAATAAATCTTCTGTTACTGGCACATTCCCTTGAAAAGGGCATGGGTCTGCCATCGCCAAAACTGAATTTTGGATTTAAAAAAGCTCTTTCACTTCTTGAACTGCTGGAACACTATGTATCAGAAGGACGGGATATAAACAGATATGCATTCATTGAAAGTCTAAGTGTTTTGGATGCTTACATTGCCTTTACTGATAACGATTGTACAGCGTACAGTGATAGACTTCAACTGCTCAGAAATCAGTTGAAAAATAAGAATATAGCGGGTTATCACGAGATTGCTGATATGAGTGACATCTACAAAAAGATTGATGTAGAACAGATAGATTATTTTATCCGTTCAAGGCACAGCATCCGAAGCTATGAGAAAATTGCAGTGGATGATGATTTATTTTGTAAGGTTTTGACGATGACTTCCTATGCTCCGTCTGCTTGTAATCGGCAGCCCGTGAAAGTTTATTGGTCATCCGTCTCCAAAACTGTAAAAAGGGTAAATGAACTCATTCCAGGCAACCAGGGCTTTGAAGATGAGATTCCAAACTGGGCTATTGTTACTGCTGATCGTAAGATGTTTGGAGCAGGCGAACCATTGCAATGGTATGTGAACGGGGGAATTTATCTTTCATATCTTGTGGAGGCTTTGCATGCTTTTCGGCTGGGGAGTTGTATATTCCAGATACCAGCGACTCACAAGAACACGGCAGAGCTTAGACGGCTTGCCGGGATTCCTGATAAGGAGGCAGTTGTAGCGGCGGTTGGATTTGGATATCCCAAGAAGGAGAACAAGTTCTTGGCAGCAGCCAGACGGCCTGTAAATGAAATCCTTGTCAGGTTCTAGTGGAAATGTGCGTGTGACAGTTGATTGTTAACTTGCTGATTGAGGGCGAAAAATTCTTGTTGTGAGGATAAATAAATGAACAGAATAAGAAAATAGATTATATCAAAGGATTAGCATGTGTATTTGTGGTACTAATTCATTATCGTTTTCCTGGAGCCGGATTTCAGATACTATTTGCTACAAAGTGGATAAACGCAGCTTTCAGGTAAAAGAATTCTGCACAAAGTGAAATACATTGCTATACTGATTCTTGAGACAGAAACATTTGTTGTAGTCTTTACCGTGATTAGTGACAGCCCTTTACTTGGTGATGTGCAATTGTACCTGGTAACGTGTGTGACGGTTATAGCCATTTTTATACTGTACATGAGATTTCCAGATTCAACATGCAACTTTATGGGGTATTTTGATCGAGAATTGTCTGTGCACGCATATATTGCATATTTCAATATTAGAATTGTGTGTGGGTTCTTTCTGTATATTCCGACCGATAAATAGCACTTGCACATGTCATTTAGAGCCAGTCTCACGGAATAAGTGAACCGCATTAACGGAGACAGAGCTTTCATGTCTTTACTTATAGGAACGGATATGCTAGGCTGGCACAGAGTGCCAACAGGCTTTAGCATCTAGTATAAGCGATTTTAATTACCTTTGTGTTATCATTCTGAACGTCCGAGTAAATTACTATACTCTGCTCAATCTTTAACATAATGTTAATTAAAATCATATATTAGTGCTTTGGCTAGATGGTAGAGACTGTTCCCAAGCCTGTATTGTATTAGCATATCAAGTTGTTGAATAACACTTGATTTTGCCCCACATTTTATATAGTAACCTACCTAGCGCATTCATAATCAGGTGTTAAGGCATCGCAAAGCTTCTCTTCGAAAGCCTTGGCACTTGATTATAAAAGGGATTTTGGACCAGTAATTGTTATCATTACTACGCTGCTGGCATCTGAGATGATATATAGAGTTTGCTTGAGATGGGTGATTAAAAGGAAAATATAAGATGCAGTGCCGTTTGTTAAGTATAAATACACGGAGGAATAAAGCTCAAGAAAGATCCGTTCCCCGTGCGGTTGAATAAAAGTTTCAAACAAGGGAGATAACATGAAAGATAAAAAAATAATCGGGGTGAACCGAGAATACTGGATAGATGTAATTAAAGCGGTAGGCATAATAATGGTAGTATTAGCACATACACTTCCGAAAAATAATTTTGTATGGATTTATATAAACCAATTCCACATGCCGCTATTCTTTTCTATCTCTGGCTATCTCTATTTATGCAAAGGAAAATGGAGAGAATATATAAAGAAGAAAGTAGTGACGTTATGGTTACCATATATAGCATGCTCGTATCTAATGATAGTAGTGACGAGAATAGTAGAACTGGTGACATCTGTGAATACAATTCGTTTCTCGTTAAAATATTATGCAAAAATCTTATTTCTATTAGATTTGGGACCATTGCTGGGGGCAACATGGTTTATACAAGTTCTATTTTATTCGGTTCTTGCCTACGATGGTGTGCATCGTCTTTTGTGTTCTTTTTCTATAGAACAGAAAACAAAAAATACTTGCATGACGATTATTGCTTTAATTGCGTTAGTAATTGGAGTGAATACATCGCTACCATGCAGAAGTTCAGTAATATTAAATGCCTTTGCTTTTTTACATCTGGGCTACTTGTTTAAAGTCAAACGTAGTTTATTGGATAAGATTCATCCAGTTTTAGCTGTTATGTTTCTGGTAGCGGTGGGAGTAATATCCACGTTTAATGTAACGAGCTTTGCATCTAATACTTATACATATAAGTTGCTTTTTATATGTGCAGCAGTTGCAGGAACATTAGGGCTTATAGTATTAGGGAAAAATTACTGCGGAGGAAATTCCATAACATTGAGGCACATGAGGTATATTGGAAAGAACACAATGGGAATCGTAATCTGGCAATTTATTTCTTTTAAAGTTGTCATGCTATTGCAGGTTATTACCTATCATTTGCCAATTGAACGACTACATGATTATCCAGTCATTTATGACTCTACAACAGGGATTTGGGTCATCTTATATATTGGTGCTGGAGTCTATGGGTCAATCATAATATGTAAAATTCTTACTGTATTAGGACAAAACATATTTTTTTACAAAGAGAAAAGTAAAAGTGTTGATTTATAATTAATTGACAAAGGATTTATGAGTGTTTCTTATTAATAAGCTGGTCCTAGGAATATCTCGGTACTTGACCGTGCGTCCAGCTAAGGGTGTACAATCTGATGGGTGGAACTCCCATCTTGTAAGCTACTAACCACAGCACATGAAGCAAGTCTTGGACAAAAAGTGGTAACATAACACTATTGTTAAGCGTAGACAGTTAGGTAGTAGAGATAGCTATAGAGAACCGAAATACAAAAATTCAGAAGATCGACTCTGTGGTCAGAGGAGAAGACAATATGTGGGCTTATCGTTATGGTAAGATTTCACACACTTCGGCGGTGTTGGCTTGGAACTATTCATGCTACACAATGACTTCCATGACGGCCTGAAAAAGTTTCTACTAGGTGTATATGCCGCTCACTTAAGACCATTTGCACGGTCAAATACAGCAACCTTGCCGACTGACTGAAATAAAGGGTAGTCAAGCAGAAAATAAGTTAAAATTGGCTATATTAGCCACTGCATCGGCAACCGGAAAGGCTGCACTATTTTCCTGGAAACAGGTGCTCCGCACCAGAGAAAAACATGCACTATTGAACCGCTGTATCCAGTTTTGTAACATTTTCTTGCTTTGCAGCGTTTTTTGTAATATACTTTATTTAAATTGAGCAGGTTTGTAACCGGGAATGAAACCCTGAAAAGCAGAAACTGATGGGAGAGGAGGAACGATAATTGAAAACAGAAGCAGATGAAATAGAAATTGATCTATTGCGCATAAT
>Ga0153939_1000575_pt1 | contig 13858 bp, 11 predicted proteins | sample TSNJ023MetaG_FD_104734 | JGI IMG/M metagenome (GOLD analysis project Ga0153939, IMG submission 104734) | Attine ant fungus gardens microbial communities from New Jersey, USA - TSNJ023 MetaG | ecosystem: Host-associated > Fungi > Mycelium > Unclassified | place: USA: New Jersey, Brendan T. Byrne... | reverse complement strand
TTATGGCGTGGATTCCATTATCCGGACAGTCTGCCAGCATAAGAACCTGGGCAATGGTTCTATCGTATTGATGCACAATGGCGCGAAATATACGGCAGAAGCTTTGGAAGGAGTAATTACCGGACTTCAGGGGCAGGGGTATGAGCTGGTCCCGGTTTCGGGGCTGATTCATACAGGGGAGTATAGCATTGATCATACAGGACGGCAGATTCCGAAGTAGGAGGGAATATTTTGTTATAGTTGGAGAAGGAGCTTTACCGAAGCAGCTAAACTATCTATCTATTTAACGCGTACGGATAGGTGCTGTGGTCATTTTCATGGTGGTCAGTTCCTTCAGCACGGTTTTGAATCCGGGCGGATAGTGACTGCGCTGCCGGTAGGATAAATAAATAGTAAAGGATAAATCCGGTACGATAATCGGAAAAGCATAAATCTTAATCCCATTATTTATAAAATAGGAATCGGTGAGCGCGGGAAGTGTTCCCTCTGGACAGTACCCCCAGGCAAACTGCTCAGAGACGGCCTGTATAATGCCAATAGCATTATTTACTGTCCCCAAACTAGATAAACTCACTCCGTTTGCATAGCAAAAGGAGTAGATTTGGTTTAAAGTAGAACCGCCTGTGCTATAAAAAATAGCAGGAATAGACGTAAAGGTAAGCAGGCTGACGCCATGCTGCCATTCCTGTATGCAGGCGGGATACTGATCGGAAAAATGGGACTGAAGCAGAGAATCTGAAATTAGAATGTAATGAAAGGTCTTTCGCAGGTCCAACTGAACAATGCCAGGAAGATAGGACTGTGCTGCAGAAATCAGGATATCAATCGAACCGTTCTGCAGCTGCGGAAGCAATAGCGGCAGATCTTCTTCTAAAACAGTAATATGTGCCTGAGGAAAAACCTGGGATAAGTGAACGATAGGGAGTAATTTGGCCGAAAGCTTTCCGAGAGGGGAGGCAATTCCAATGGTAATGGAACAGTCTGCATTCTGTTGGGATGCGATGTCGGAGTGTAAACGACTGGTAATCTGCTGTATTTCTTTTGCGGCCTTCAAAACGGTTTCTCCAAATTCCGTCAGCTGTAAGGATGGGGTACGTACAAACAAAGGCGTGTTGTAGTGTCTCTCCAGACGACGCATATAATCGCTGATGCTTTGCTGTGTCACGTGACAGCGCTCGGCGGCACGTGAGAAATTCATCTCTTCTGCAATGATCAGGAAATAATCAAAGGTTGGGGTATACATAGGCGCTCCTGTTTGAAAAAGTATTTTTAATATAGGTAGTTAGTTCCTGAATTATATCATTATAATTCGGGTAAGATGTCTGCATTGGATTAATTCTAAGATAATAGTCATATCGGAGTACAGGGGAGATAATGGGAAAAGCCCATACCGACTCATTTCGTTTTTCGGGGAAGAAAATTTCGCTGGTTCTGGCCCATCCCATTCCACTTTCTACATATGCATATATGGTAAGCGGATTGTTCACAATACTAACGATGTGGGCTGCTTTTTCATGCGCTTTAAAATAATCGATGATATAGGTTTGTGTCGGACTTACGGAAGCGTGCGCAATCTGCGGGATGTGAGCAAAATCGAGCAGATCCACTCCATTCAGCCAGCGGCGAGGGTCGGGATGAGGATAATAAGCCTTGAGCAGTGAGTCGGCAATAATCAAATATTCCGGCGCGGAAAAAAGATGAATGGCATGATCATCGACCGCTTCAATGGGAGAAAATTGACAGATGACACAGGAAAGCTGGTTGGCGGCGAGACGTTTCTTCAATGCGGATTCAGGCGGAAGAGAGGGGATACCCTGGTAGCTGCCCTCAATAATGGAAAACTGCTGAGAGGGAAACTTTTTGGTTAGCAGGTTCAAGGAAAAAAAGCTTTGATTGGAGCTGGCCAGAGGGCGGGCCAATCCAATCCGAAAAGGCTTGGGGGCTTCCGCTTCCTGCGGGTAAAGAGAATCCTGCTCCAGGGACTGATAAATAGAAAGGATCTTTCTGCCGGCTTCTGCCGTAAGCTTTCCGGCAGGAGTCAGGGCGAGTTTAGGGGTACGCTGTAAGAGCGGAACGGAAAGATGCGTCTCCAGCCGTTTTACGTATGCACTAAGACTGGGCTGAGAAATACCAAGCCTTTGGGCGGCTTTTGAAAAATTTAACTCCTCAGAAAGAACAATAAAATATTCGTAAGAGATCAAGATTGTACCTCCGGCAGCTCCAGGGGTTAAAATACCTTTTGCCCCTAACATCATTTATTTAATTGTAGCAATAAAATTCAGCATTGTAAAGCACAATGTTTTAGCTATAAAGGCAGTTGGCAAGCACAAGGTTTTCGCTATAACCGGAAAAGGAAAAACTGTTGGAAGCAAAGAATATACAATGCTAGAATAAATACACCTTAGTAAAACCAGTAAACCAAGTCAGGAAATGAGGAGGAAAAGTATGAAAGGTAAAAAAGCAGTTGCCTTGCTGATAGCTGCAGCTATGGTGCTTGGCACAGCTGCGTGCTCAAACGGAGATGGAACGTCAGAGACAACTCAGGCAGCCTCATCCGGTACAGAGGTGGGAAGCGCCGCTGAGACGACGGCTTCGGTCAGCAGTGATCAGAAGCGGCAGGTTAATATTGAGATTAGTGGCGATCCGCAGTCACTGGCTCCCTATGTAGCACTGAGTACGCCTAGAAACCGTACGATTATTTACAATATTTATGAGCCGCTGTTTTTTCGTTTGGAGTTTGGCGGGGAACTGACCTCTTGCCTGGCGAAGAGCTATGAGTTGATGGACGGTAATGTATACCGAATCACCCTATATGATTCTATCAAGGACAGCGCAGGGAATCCGATTACATCCTCGGATGTGGTATTCAGCTACGACAAATGCAGGGAGATCGGTGTCAATCCTTCCCAGGTTTCTTATATTGACAAGATCGAAATCGTAGATGATTATACCTTTGATATGTATATCAACTCTACGGAGGTGGGCGCTTTTGCCGAATGCGTGCTTTGGACACCGATTATCGCAGAGGCAGCCTGGAACGCTTCCCCGGATGAGATGATTTCCACTCCGGTTGCGACCGGCCCTTATGTCTTAGACGAATGGATTGCCGGTTCCTCTCTGACGCTGGTAAAGAATGAAAATTACTGGCAGACCGTTGAAGAAGGCGGCGAACGTCAGGCAGTGGATAAGATTCACTACAGTGAGATAGCGGAATCGGCACAAGTGACCATTGCCCTGGAGACCGGTGAGGTTGATTTCGCCTATGATCTCCAGAGTTCGGATATGTTCCGTTTCGATGGAAGCGGTAATGTTCAAGGATATGCGCTTTACACAGTTTTGGACAACCTGATCCAGACCGTATTCTTTAACTGCAGTGAAGGGAATCCTTGTTCGGATCCTGTGGTTCGCCAGGCAATTTCCTACGCGATTGATGCTGACGCTATTTTAAATAACCTGTTTAACGGGGAAGGGGAAACCGCTGTCGCCTTTTCCAACAGCCGGTACAGCGATTTTGTGGACAGCTGGCAGAGCGAAGAATATTATCTCTATAATCCGGATCTGGCAAAGGAAATGTTGGCTTCCGTTGGTTATGCCGATGGGCTGCAGCTGCGTATTATGACGAACAGCAGTGCAAATCATAAACGCATTGCAGAAATTATTCAGGCACAGCTGGGAGAAATTGGTGTGGGAGTGGAAATTCTGAACTATGAGAATGCACTGTTTAATACATATGTGCTGGATGAGACACAGTTTGACATGTATGTTGCGCAGAAAGCAGCCGGCGGCCTGACGGTATCGATCTGGAATATGTCACTGGATGCGGATACCTATGGCGGCACCACCAGAAATTTCCTGGATGATGCACAGCTTCAGAAGCTGCTGGATACCGCGATGGAGTCTGCTACTTCGACGCCGGAAAATGTAGATGCCTGCTGGCAGCGGATTAAGGAATTGAACCCGGTATATGCGCTGTGTACGGGAATGAAGAAATATGTTCATGCTGCAACGATTACAGAGCCGCTGGTATCCGGTGAGAGCGTATTTTATCCTGGCATGAGTACTTATTCTGCAGATCATGCGCGGATCGCAGAGTAGCGGATACTGTTAGCATAGAAGGACACTGTTCAATTAAGCCGGCGGGAGAAGAAAGCGGTCTCGCCGGCTTTTGTAAGCAGAAAAGAGGACAATATGATACGATATATTATTAAAAGAGTTCTGCTGATGATACCAGTTATTTTAGGAGTGACGTGGATCATTTTCACGATTATGCATTTTACTCCGGGCGATCCGGCCGTTATCATCCTGGGAACAGAGGTTTCGGAAGATTTGTTGGAGGCCAAAAGAGTAGAACTGGGGCTGAACCGTTCTTATTTGGCACAGTTTTTGGATTATCTGAAGGATGTCTTTCTGCATTTTGATCTGGGGACTTCTTATGTAAATGGGAAGAGTGTTTCTGCTGAAATTTTTCAGAGATTTCCCTATACGTTCCGGGTCGCATCGTTGAGTGTGTGTATATCACTACTGATTGGAATTCCCTTAGGTGTTGTTGCGGCCGTAAATCAGTATTCGTGGAAAGATAACGCTTCGATGACCGTTGCACTGGTAGGTATCTCTATGCCGGGCTTCTGGGTAGGACAGATGCTCTCCCTGCTTTTTGCGTTAACGCTAGGATGGCTGCCGGCCAGCGGTGTCGGGGGGCCGCAGTACTATATTCTGCCATGCCTGGCAATCGGTCTGTCCGGCTGTGCCTCCATTGCCAGACAGACGCGTTCCAGTATGCTGGAAGTCATCCGGCAGGATTATATTGTGACAGCAAGAGCCAAGGGAGTTATAGAAAACAAGGTCATTTATGGACATGGCCTGCGGAATGCTTTGATTCCTGTTATCACACAGGCCGGTTCCTCCTTCGGCATTCAGTTAGGCGGCGCTCTGGTTTCAGAGACCGTATTTTCGATTCCAGGTCTTGGGACATATATGATGACTGCCATCAGCAGCCGTGATTATCCGGCTATTCAGGGAGCTGTCATTTATGTGGCAATCATTTTCGGTTTGGTTATGCTGGTGGTGGATCTGCTGTATGCGTTCATTGATCCAAGAATCAAAGCACAGTATTCCGGCAAAAGAAGGAGAAAATAGATGCAGAGTATAAAAGAACAAAAAGCGGGCACTGCACAAAAGAGGAAAAAAAACAGCATGATGCGTATTATGATGCGCCGCCTGAGAAAAAACCGGCTGGCCATGCTGGGGCTGGCAATTCTGATCGTTATTGTTCTTCTGGCAGTATTTGCTCCGTATATCAGTCCTTATGATTATAGTAAAACGGATTTTTCCAGTACCTTTCAGGGGCCTAGTGCCGCGCACTGGTTTGGAACGGACGAGCTGGGGAGGGATATTTTTAGCAGACTTCTGTATGGAGCCCGGTATTCCTTGAGCATCGGCCTTACTACAGTAGCGATTTCTGCTGCCTGTGGTGTGGCGCTTGGCGCCATTGCCGGGTATGTGGGCGGCAAGTTTGATATGATCCTGATGCGCGTGCTGGATGTGTTTCAGGCTTTGCCGGGAATGATTCTTGCCATTGCCATTGCGGCTACATTGGGCGGAGGTATGTCAAACTGCGTAATTTCTCTCGCAATCAGCAGTATTCCGGGATATGCCAGAATGACACGCGCCTCCATCTTAAATATCCGTCAGATGGAATACGTGGAAGCAGCCGCTTCCATCAATGCTAAAAGTTCCCGCATTATTATTCGGCATATCCTGCCGAATGCATTGTCTCCGATTATTGTTCAGGCAACGATGGGCGTGGCAGGTGCGATATTGGCAGCCGCTTCCCTGAGCTTTGTAGGCCTGGGTGTACAGGCACCGAATCCGGAATGGGGCGCGATGCTGTCCGCCGCCAGAAACTATATCCGCAACTATCCACATATGGTCATAACTCCTGGTGTGACGATTATGATCACCATTCTTTCTTTGAATATGTTGGGAGACGGTTTGCGGGACGCTTTGGATCCTCGTCTGAAAGATTAAAGAAGGGTGGACGCTATGAACGAAATCAAGAAAGAAGAGTATTTGTTATCGGTAAAAGATTTGGAGGTGCAGTATACCGCCGGAGGAGAGGTGATTCGTGCAGTCAACGGTATTTCCTTTGATATCCGAAAAGGGGAGACTCTGGGGCTTGTCGGGGAGACCGGCGCGGGAAAGACTACGGTGGCCAAGTCTATTCTCCGTATTTTACCGGATCCTCCGGCAAAGGTGGTCGGCGGAGCTGTTTACCTGGAGGGCAAGAATATTTTTAAAATGTCTGAAAAAGAAGTGCGAAAGATTCGCGGAAAAAAGATATCCATGGTTTTCCAGGATCCGATGACGGCTTTGAATCCGGTGTATACGATTGGAGATCAGATTGCAGAAGTCATTCGCGTTCATGAGAATATTAAAAAGAAAGAGGCCTATCCGAAGGCAGCGGCACTGCTGGAAATGGTGGGGATTCCGGCGGAGCGGTATTCGGAGTATCCCCATCAGTTCTCAGGAGGCATGAAGCAGCGAGTGGTAATCGCCATGGCGCTGGCTTGCAATCCTGAAGTGCTTTTGGCAGATGAACCGACAACCGCACTGGATGTGACGATTCAGGCACAGGTTCTGGATATGATTGGTAAGCTAAAAACAGAATTCCATACATCGATGATTATGATCACCCATGATCTTGGAATTGTGGCCGAGGTATGCGATAAGGTGGCGATCGTCTATGCAGGGGAAGTGGTGGAGTCCGGAACGATTGAGGATATTTATGACCATCCGTCTCATCCGTATACCCTGGGATTATTCAGTTCTGTGCCCAGTCTGACAACGGAGGAGACAAGATTAAGACCTATTCCGGGCATGCCGCCAAATCCGGCAGATCTGCCATCGGGATGCTGTTTTCATCCCCGCTGTGAGCGGGCTTGTGAAGAATGCAAAGAAAATCGGATTCCTCTTACAGAGCTTACTCCCGGACATTATGTGCGCTGCCTGAAGACAGGGAAAGAGGTGTGATCATGGAAAACATTTTAGAAGTGCAGCATCTGAAAAAGTATTTTGATACATCGAGGGGCAAGCTGCATGCGGTAGATGATGTTACCTTCTCGGTAAAGCGTGGGCAGACGATCGGAGTTGTCGGGGAGTCAGGATGTGGCAAGTCTACCTTAGGACGGACTATCATCCATCTGCTGGAAAGTACAGGCGGTAAAATTCTCTTTAACGGTGAGGATATTACTAAGGTGGATGGAGCGAAGCTGAGAGAAGTGCGTGAGAACATGCAGATTATTTTCCAGGATCCGTATTCTTCCTTAAATCCCCGTTTTACGGTTCATGATACGATCCGTGAGCCGCTGGCGCTGTCGGGACGTTTTACTAAGGAGGAGATTGAAGAGCAGACAGCACTGCTGATGGAGAAGGTCGGTTTGGCTTCCCGGCTGAACATTTCCTACCCCCATGAGCTGGATGGAGGAAGACGGCAGAGAATCGGTGTTGCGAGAGCGCTGGCATTGAATCCACAGTTTGTGGTATGTGATGAACCGGTATCGGCATTGGACGTCTCCATTCAGGCTCAGATTCTGAACCTGATGAGAGATCTGCAGGAGGCACAACAGTTGACCTATATGTTTATTACGCATGACCTATCGGTGGTTCGATTTATTTCGGATACGATTTGTGTGATGTATCTGGGGCAGTTGGTAGAAACCAGTCCGGCCAAGGAGCTTTTTCGGAATCCACTGCACCCATACACAAAAGCACTTTTATCTGCCATCCCTTCCACGGATATCCATAACAGGAAACAGAGGATTATTCTAAAGGGTGAAATTGCCTCCCCCATTAATCCAAAGCCTGGGTGCCGCTTTGCAGCAAGATGCAGCTATGCTTGTGAGAAATGCTTCGAACCGCAAAAGCTGGAAGAAATGAGCGCGGAGCATTTTGTGTCTTGCTGCCGGATTCGAGAAATTGGTTGAATGAAGGGATAGGTATGGAGAATCGGAAAAAAGAAAGCATTTGGACAAAGGGGTTTATTCTGCTGTTTGTCATTAACTTTTGCTATCAAATGGGGCAGCAGATGATGAATACCCTGGTGCCCAAATATGCAAATACATTTGGTGTCTCAGCCGTTTTAGTGGGGCTGATCAGTAGTGTTTTTGCCATTGCTTCTCTGGCGGGAAGGCCGTTTACCAGTCCTGCATTGGACACTTTCAGCAAGAAAAAAATGCTGATGGGAACCATTTTGCTGGCGTCCGCGGTATTTTGGGGATATGGAGCCACCTCGAATATTTACACATTGATTGGGTTTCGGTTAGTGCACGGAATCTGTATCGGAATCTTTTCTCCGCTGGCAATGATGATGGCCAGCAATGTACTTCCGGATGAAAAGCTGGGAAGCGGTATTGGAGTTTTTGCTTTAGGACAGGCGATCGGGCAGGCGGTCGGTCCCGGCATCGGGCTGTCATTAAGCAATACATATGGCTATTCGATAGCTTTTCATATTGGTGCTGTCGTGATGCTGATTCCGTTTGCCTTATGTTTTCTAATTCCGAAGGAAAAGAAATCAGAGAAAAAATATAAAATTTCGGTCGGTCAGATCTTGGAAAAGGATGCGCTTTCCCCAGGAATTATTACCATGCTGCTGGCGATTTCCTATTCCTGCATCGGCTCTTACCTTGCGATTTATGGAGAAGCCAGAGGGGTGGAAAACATTGGACTGTACTTTACTGTGTATGCCGTTTTCCTTTTGGCGACCAGGCCGCTAAGCGGTATGCTGGCAGACAAATATGGTATTATAGCGTTGATGATTCCAGGCATTGTCTGCGCTGGAATATCATTCCTGATGCTAAGCGTCGCAAAAGGAATGCCGGCATTTCTGATTACGGCTGGAGTCGCAGCCTGCGGGTATGGTATCTGTCAGCCGCAGGCACAGGCGCTGACACTTCAATGCGTAAAGAAGGAACGAAGAGGGGTGGGAAGCAATACAAATTTCTTCTTTATGGACTGCGGAACGCTGATTGGACCGGTCTTGGCAGGATCCGTAATTGATTTTGCATCTAAAGCCACAGCGACAGATGCAGGCTCTTATGCCATTATGTATCGAGTAATGCTCATTCCTATGGGAGCAGCGCTTTTATATCTGTTTTTTAAAAAGAAGAAAATACAGGAAACAATCGATAAAAACAAGGGAGAATAAGGAGGTATTTATGGATACGAATTTGCAATTGAAAATGGAAGGCGGATGGATTGAAGGGAAATATTCGGAAGACCGGCAGGTGCGGATATTCAAAGGGGTTCCTTATGCTGCCCCGCCTGTCGGGAGTCTGCGCTGGAGAAATCCACAACCGGTCCTTCCGTGGGAAGAGATGAAAGAAACCAAATATTATTCCTATGCGAATATGCATGTACGTCCTTCCAGGAAGAGTTTTTATGGAAAAGAATTTGATATGGCGGAATATCCCATCAGTGAGGATTGCCTTTATTTGAATATTTGGGCGCCGATTCCTGACGAAAATGAGAAATATCCAGTGGCATTATGGTATCATGGTGGTGATTCACATGCGAATAAAGCGATTTTTGACGGAGAAGAATTTGCGAAAAAGGGAGTCATTGCCATTACCGTCGGTTTCCGTACGGGGCCGTTTTCCGGCTTTTGCCATCCGGAGCTGTCCAGAGAAGCCGAGCGTGAGACCGGGCATTATACATCCGGTAATTACGGCTTGTTGGATCAGATCGAATCGGTAAAATGGGTGAAGCGGAATATTAAGGCATTTGGTGGAGATCCGAATCGTATTACCGTATTTGGCCAGTCAGCCGGCGGAGCAGCCGTACAGCGTTTGATCTCGACTCCTCTGCTGGAAGGAGATATTTTTGCTGCCATTATGCAGAGCGCCGGCGGCTTGGATTCCCGTTACATGATGCTGGAAGTATCCCTTGCTCAGGGAGAAGCGTATGGAGTCAGGCTGCTGGCAGAGCAGGGCATTCATACGATTGAAGAGGCCCGCAGGATGAAGGCGGAAAATATCCAAAGGTATTTTTCCGGTGGCCCGGAGCTGAACATGGCATATTTCGCTGCGAAACCGGACGGCTATTCCCTGCGCCATACGCCGGACAAGACTAGCTATCTGAATCTGCATCATAAGAATGTCCACTATATGGTGGGAACAACAAAACATGAAGGATTTGCTTATAATTATGGCAAGGTAACCCAAGAGACACTGAAAAATTATCTAAAAAAATCCTATGGCGGCCAATGGGAAAAATATTGGGAAGCCTCCGGGGTAGAATCGGATTCGGAAGCGCTGTTTGTTCGAAGACAGGACAACGGCGACATCAAGATGGCTACCTGTTATTCCTGGGTAGAGCTGCAGAACGAGCAGAAGCGTCTGGCGCCCTATACCTATATTTTTACGAAAGAGGCTCCGGGACCAGAAGGAGCAGGTGCCTTTCACAGTGGTGAGCATGCCTATGTTTTTCAGACCATGGATAAGGTTCCCTGGAGACAGTATAATGCCGGTGATTATGAGCTCTCCGAGGTAATGAGCAGTTATTGGGTCAATTTCATGAAAACAGGAAATCCTAACGGCGAGGGACTGCCAACGTGGGAACCCAGCGAGAATATGAAGGAGGATCCATGGGTAATGGAGTTGGGCTGCCGCGTGGGAATGGTACGGCCGCCGGAAACGAAGGTTTCCCAGTTTATCAAGGAATTTTCTCTGAACTTTTATAGGGAGCAGAAATAATTATGGAGATCGGCTATAATAAAATTGTGATGGAACAAAATGTCGGCATGAAAACCAGCGACGGCGCGGTACTTCGGGCGAATGTGTATCGGCCGGATGATAACGGACGACATCCGGCGATTCTGATCCGTGAGCCTTACAGCAAAGATCTGAGACCGGACTGGGGATGCTTTTCACCGCATTTTTATGCACTCGCGGGTTTCGCCGTGGTTTTGCAAGATGTTCGCGGAACCGGTGTCTCAGACGGCCATCCGAAGATGAATCAGGGAGAACGCCTGGATGGATGCGAAACGATCCAATGGGTTGCGGCTCAGCCCTGGTGCGACGGGCAGGTTAGTATGATGGGCTTATCCTATTATGGAAGCACACAAGTCCAGGCTGCACAGGCACAGCCGGAACATTTGACTGCATTGGCACCATTTATGCCCATGGGCGGACATTTTCGTGCTTCGCTGGAACCGGGATGCCCGAAATGGTATTATAAGCAAATTATCCAGGCCATGCGTCAGGGGCGCTTTATTCTGGATGCGGAGACAATGCGGGCGAGAATCCAAAAAATGGAAGAGATTATGTCCCATGCGGAATATCTGGCAGATCTGCCGGAACGGGAAGGACGTCTGATTACAGGGATGCCAGAGTTTCCTGAAATTCAGAAGGAAAGTCAGGCCAGAATCGATCATCTGGACGACCACCAATTTTGGGTGGATTCCGGATGGGAGATCGATGCAGAGAAAATACAGGTTCCCTGCTTATTTGGAACCGGGTGGTACGATGGAGCAAAACAGATGACGCTGGAATTATACCAAAGAGTGACCGAAGGCGGGGCTTCCCGGAAGGCCAGAGAGTGTTCCCGGCTGATCATCGGGCCTTGGCCCCATGGCTTTACTTTTCCGAGAATTCTGCAAGGCATTGACTTTGGCCAGGAGGCAGCTGGCGAGGTATTTGGCATGAAGGAAAAGCTGATTGACTGGAACCGCTATTGGAGTATGGAAGAGGATACTCCCTATATGAGGGAAGCGCCGGTGCAGCTGTTTCTGTTGGGAGCGAATGAATGGCGGGGATATTCTGCATGGCCTCCTAATGAAGCAGAGAGTACGCCTTACTATATGGTAAGCGGCGGAAAGGCAAATACTCGCATGGGAGACGGGCGTTTGACTGCTTATATGGAAGATTCTGCTGATACGGATACATATCGGTATGACCCGATGGATCCCACTCCGGGAAGTGAGATGGTCGCTTTTATTGAGAAGAATCAGGAGCGGGAGGACACATTGGTTTATACCTCTGCACCGATGGCGGAGGAATTGAACGTGACCGGCGTCGTTTGTGTGACACTTTATGCCAGAACCAGTACAAAGGACACCGATTTCTTCTGCCGGCTGAGTGACGTGGATCCTGATGGAAGGGCTATGTTTTTGACTTCGGGAATGGTGCGCGCTCGATATCGGAAGGGATATCGAAAACCAGAGTTTTTGATGCCAGGGGAAATTTATCCCTATGAAATTCCGATGAGCGGTATTAGCAATCTCTTTCGAAAGGGACATTGTATCCGTGTGGATATTGTGAGCAGTTCTTTTCCAGAGGTGGACCGCAATCATAATACGGGAGATCCGGTTGGCTGCGGGACAGAAACCGTTGTGGCAGAACAGACCATTTATCACAGCCGGAGCTACCCTTCCCATATCAATTTACCAGTTATTTCAGAGAAAAAGTGAGGACCCAATATGAAATTCTATTTTAATCCCCAATACTATGTCTTTGTCGATCATGCCTCCCAAGCCTTCTTGGAAAAATATAGTACGGACTTGAGGAAGCCTTCCAGAGTCGATCAGGAGGATATCTGGGTGCAGGTGCAGGATTTGGAAAAGATCTTATCTCCGGAGTTTTCCTTTGCCTGGGACTCAGAGCAGCTGAGCATTGCAAACAAGGCATATACGGTTCGATTTTTTGCCGAAAAAGAGGAATGCTTGCTTCACGGGGTCACCTGCAAGATGCGAGTAACACCCTACCTGACGGAGGATGGCTGGAAAATTCCGGTGTGTGAGGTCATGCGGCAGGCTTTTTGCTTTCAGACAATTAAAGCGGCTCCCTTCTTTTTGCTGGGGCAGTCTGAAAAACCGTTGGAATTCACGCTGCATATGGAGGAGCATATGCGCGGTGTGCTTCGCGGAAAGGCGGTCGGAGAACTGTATCGGACCATTTGGAATGATGCGGTTAAAAAACTTTTGCCGTATCGCTTATACATCCCGACCTATTATGGGGAACAGAAACGCTTTCCACTGATGATCGGACTGCATGGGGGAATGGGGTCTCCGGACAGTATTTTTGAAAAGACGGAGCGCAAATTTTCCTATTATGCAGAGCGGATGGGGTTTATTCTTATGGCTCCGGACGCCTGTATTCATAACAGCACCTATGGATGCTGCGTTCCTCCCCAGGGCTGTCACTCAGATGCCTGCGGATTTACAGGGGATGCGGAGGAACTCTGGGAAAAACAGGTGTCCGAGGATGCGTTGTATCAGGAAATCTTGTGGGTCAAGGCACATTGGCGAGTGGATGAAAAGCGGGTTTTTCTGATGGGAAATTCTATGGGAGGAATCGGGACGTTCTATTTTGCTTCGAAGCATCCGGAGCTTTTTTGCGCAGTCTCACCGGCAGGAGCAGCACCGGATGCGGAACTTTTCGAGTCGGAAGGATTGAAGGGGATTCCGATTTATCTGGTCGCAGGCACCGAGGACTTCCATGGCTTCGATCACATTTTGTATGCGTATAGGGTTTTTAAGGAAAAAGGTCTGAACATTCAACTCCTTCCCGTAGGTGGCGGAACGCACCCCAGCGCTTGGATTGATATTCTCAAAGAGACGCTGGAATTGCTTCTTGTAGAAGGTAAAAACGTTGAAAAAAACGGATGAATGGAATAAGAATAAGGAGTGTTCCTTAAGCGGTTCCTGACCTCCTGCTTTACGTCGAAAAACCTCTAAAGACCACTAAAACGGCAAAAGCTTTATTAAAGTAATACGATTGCAAAGTTTATTTAAATTAGATTTTAACACCTTTAACTTAAGTAAATTAATAAAATTGTTGACAACAGGAAAAAAATCCGATATACT
>Ga0153939_1000574_pt1 | contig 13862 bp, 14 predicted proteins | sample TSNJ023MetaG_FD_104734 | JGI IMG/M metagenome (GOLD analysis project Ga0153939, IMG submission 104734) | Attine ant fungus gardens microbial communities from New Jersey, USA - TSNJ023 MetaG | ecosystem: Host-associated > Fungi > Mycelium > Unclassified | place: USA: New Jersey, Brendan T. Byrne... | reverse complement strand
TTGGGCAATTGAAACTTTTCATACGACGAACCCTTTTTACTGCACCGCATCCATATCCTTATGCTCGCAAACGGCCTTATACGCGGGCCGGATGATCTTGCCGGCATTGATTAGTTCCTCAATGCGGTGCGCGCTCCATCCTGAAATACGGGAAATGGCAAAAATTGGTGTATACAGTTCCATCGGCAGATTTAACATGTTGTAGATCAGGCCGCTGTAAAAGTCTACGTTGGCGCTGACGCCCTTATAAATATGCCTTTTTTCCGTGATCAGCTTGGTGGCGATGCGCTCGATGTTGGAATAGAGCTGGTACTCATTGGTGCAGCCCTTTTCCTCTGACAGGTCCTCGACAAACCTTGCCATCGTTTTTGCTCTGGGGTCGGAGATGGAGTACACCGCATGCCCCATGCCGTAAATCAAGCCGGACTTGTCAAAGGCTTCCTTATTGAGGATTTTTTGCAGGTATGTTTCAATCTGCGCATCGTCGTCCCAGTCGGTGATATTCTTTTTGATATCCTCAAACATCTGTACAACCTTGATGTTGGCGCCGCCGTGCTTCGGGCCCTTGAGAGATCCCAATGCCGCGGCGATTGTGCTGTATGTATCCGTCCCGGATGAGGAAACCACGTGGGTGGTGAAGGTTGAGTTGTTACCGCCGCCGTGCTCTGCGTGTAAAATCAACGCGATGTCCAGCACCTTAGCCTCCATAGCCGTGTATTTGCAGTTGGGGCGCAGAATGCGTAAAATATTTTCCGCTGTGGAAAGCTTTGGGTCCGGCTGATGAATAAACAGGCTTTCGCCGTCGTGATAGTGGCGGTATGCCTGATAACCGTAGACGGACAGCAGCGGAAACAGGGCGATCAGCTGAATTGATTGACGTAAAACGTTCGGAATAGAAATATCTTCGGCATCTTCATCATATGAATATAAGGTGAGGACACTGCGGGCCAGGGTGTTCATCATGTCAGAGCTCGGCGCCTTCATAATGATATCCCGGACAAAGCTTGTGGGCAGTGTGCGGTAAAACGACAGCAGTTCACAGTAATCCTTCAGCGCGGCCGCATCCGGCAGTTCGCCGAACAGCAGCAGATAAGAGACACGCTCATAGCCAAAATTATCTTCCTTCGGCATGTTTTTGATCAGTTCCTCCACGTTGTAGCCTCGGTAGTAAAGCTCGCCCTCACAGCTTACGGTTCCGCCGTCCACCGTTTTGCTGGAGATGATTTCTGAAATATTGGTAAGGCCGGTCAAAACCCCCTTGCCGTTCAGGTCGCGCAGGCCACGCTTTACGTCATACTTCTTATAAAGTTCGGGATCGATGACATTGTTCTTTAGGCATACTTTTGCAAGCAGCTCCACTTCAGGCTTAATATCCGAATAAATCGACATATATTCCCCCTCTTTCTCCTGATACTGTATTATATTCTTCCTACCATTATAGCAAATTTTACAGTTTCATCCATGTAATTTCTGTTAATTTTTTGAAAGGGAAAGCAGAATGAATAAAAAAATGAAAAGAGTCCTAAGAAGTATTTCCGTATTCTTGTCCCTTGTGATCTGTGTCTGGTGTGTCGGTGTCAAGCTGCAGGGTATATCCGCAGCCGACAGCATTTCCGCACTGCTTTTTGCTGCGGGGCTTCGTAACGAAGCTGAAATATCCGAGTCGAAGCCGGTTGTTTCAGGTGTTGCGCAGGATGATAAAAAGCCGGAGGAAGAGAATATGATCCTCAATGAAAACGACGGCATTGTGCCCTTCCATCAGGACGATTTCCCGACGATTTCCCCTACGCCGGATCCGGACCGCACAACGCTGCCGGTGGAGGCGATTCAGGCCACGGGCGGAAGGCAGATCGATAATTTCTACATAAAGGATAATACCGGTTCCGGTACAGATCTGGCGGCCGAGCTGCTGAACGATCCGTCCGTTAATATTCAGGCAAATGGGGAAATCGAGGTTCTGCTGTACCACACCCATACCTCAGAGGCCTATGTGGATATCGCAACCGAGTTTTATTATACCGACATGGAAACGCGCAGCCTGAACCAGGATATGGGCGTAGTGGCCGTCGGCAGGGAAATCAAGGCAGAGCTTGAAAAGGCCGGGATTGGCGTCATTCACGATACCACGGTCTGCGACACGATGTTTAACGGTTCTTACTCGCGTTCCTGGGAGGTGCTGCAAAGCAATCTGGAGCAGTATCCCACCATTCAGGTGACAATCGATATCCACCGGGACTCCATGACGACCGAGGAAGGCGTCAAGTATAAGCCCACCGCCCAGATTGAAGGCCGGAACGCCGCGCAGATCATGCTGATTGCGGGCTGCGACGCAAATGGGGACTGGGGAGATTTTCCGGACTGGATTCAGAACCTGCGCCTTGCGCTTCGGGTCCAGCAGAAGGCCTCGGAGCTTTATCCGGATTTGATGCGGCCCCTTAACTTTTCAAACAGCAAATATAATATGAACGCCACCACCGGCTCCCTGTTCATTGAGGTCGGCACAGAGGTGAACTCCATCAGCGAAGCGAAATATTCCGGGCAGCTGATGGGCCGTGTGCTGCGTTCTCTGTTTACAGGGGAATGAGGGCACGTTAGGCCGTAAAATGTAAGTTCGTTTTAACATGTGAATTTCATTGGCATCCGATTAGCCGAATGCAAAAAAGAGCATATTAAGGTAAACGGCTCTTTTTTGAAAGGATACCAATATGAAAAAAATTACGACGAAAAAAGATAAAAAAAGCTTTGCTATGGCTTTTAGCATAACATTTTGCATGTTGCTTCTTTGCATCGGGCTCCTGCTTGTGGACTATCACGGAAGAAAACTGAGCTTTGGTGATGATTCTCCGGTGTTTCAGGTGACAGAATACTCGGACGGGACGTCAAACCTGCTCGTTAACGCTTTTGGAGAAATAAAGGAATATGAAATCACAAAATTGAGAGAAATCTACAATAAAATTTTGGATTTTTGTTGTATTCCCCACAATTAGTTGTTATAATCAATGAAACATACGACATAAGGGGGCAGGTGCATGTGAGAAGCCGATGGGCGCAGCTCCATATTTATATTATCATTGTATCGTTTATGATACTTTGGTGTCAAAGCATGACGATAACTTTGGAGACTGCAAAAGACCAGGTTATATCGGTTTCAGATGACATCGCCGTTTCGGCGTCCTCTATTTTAAGAAACGCCCATCAGGAAAAGTTGGACCGCATCGGCTTGATCGGCTGGGCAATCATTGGGTTTGGCATTTTAACCGTCGGCTTTTTCGGGTTTCAGAATTCCCGTCAAAACCGGAAACGATACCGATACCGGTCCGTGAGTACAAACCGGCGTACATATCAACAGAAAAGGGCCGGTCACGGCGGGGCAGTGCTGTCTTCAAGAGACAGTGCACAGGCTGCCTATCAGAGATATGGCAGAAATATTGAGATGAGGCGTTAAGACTTTTGGCTGTTTGGCAGAAAAAGAACGTAGCGTTTATTTTGTACAGTATTAACATAGTACTGCGCAATTTTTGTTTAATATAGCAGAAAAACAGAGGAAAGTACTATATAGTGCCAAGACGGAAATAAAAAGCTGTCGGAATAGGTTACAATCCAGTAACAGTAATGGATTATGTAAAATCGTGAAAATTTATTGGAGGTGTGCCTGTGCAGAAACGAAAGCTTCGAAAAATATCCAGGTTTTCTAGATTGCTGGCATTGATCCTATGTCTATGTGTATTCGTACCGACACTGGTCGGCGCGGACAGTCTTGAAGAAGCGCAAGCCAGACAGGATGAGCTTGCAGAGCAAAAGGCGGCGCTGGAAGACGAGTTGGAAAGCCTGAAGGCGGACGAAACAAAAGCAGTAGATTATCAGAAACTGCTTGCTGATAAAATTGCGATTGTCCAGCAGCAGATTGACCAGGCAAGAGCGCAGATCACAGAGCTGAACGAAAGCATTTCCGTCCTGGAAAAAAAGCTTGAGAAGGCCCAGATGGAAATTCAGGATACGCTTGAAACCTTTTATAAGCGTGTCGATGCGTTATACCGCTCCGGTGTAACCGACGATCTGAGCAGCCTTGAAATCCTGCTGAATTCCACAAGCCTTAATGACCTGTCCTATAATTCAGAGTTGCTCCAGCGCATCACACAGCGTGACGAGCAGGTTATGGACAGAATCGAACAGTATATGGAAGAAACGGCAGAAGAGCAGACACAGCTGCAGGAGCAGAAGGATAAGCTTGCCGAAGTGAAAAGGGAACTGGAAAGTAACAATGATGAGCTGGAGAAGCTGAACCAGGAAAATGAGATCGCTCTCCAAAACATCAAGGATGCGCAGCTGAATACCGAAATGCAAATCAGCGAGAACGAAGAGGATAGCGTAGCGCTGCAGAAAGAGATCACAGCCCTGATTGCGCAGAAGAAAGCGGAAGATGAAGCGGCGGCGGCCAGAGCGGCCGAACAGGCGGCGAGCAACAGCGGAAGCCAGGGCGGAGGCGCAGCCGGTACCAACAACGGCAGTGCTTTACCGGATCCGGGCTATAGCGGCGGATTCAGTCCCTGCTGGCCTATTCCGGGCGTTACATATGTTTCACAGCATTACGGCAACAACGGACATAAGGGCATCGATATCGCGGGCTCCTATGGAACGCCGATTGTTGCGGCTGAAAGCGGCCAGGTCATCATGGGCAATAACTATGACAGCTGGGGTGACAGCTGGGGTTACTATGTGCTGATTTATCATAACGGCACCTACACCACCCGCTATGCTCATTTGAGTTCGCTTGCGGTGTCGACAGGTCAGTATGTTTCAAGGGGTACGGTTATCGGGTATGAAGGCAGCACCGGTAATTCCACCGGACCGCACCTGCATTTTGAAGTTTACGAAAACGGTTATCGCGTCGATCCCTGGCCGTTTATCGTATAAGTATCGAACAAACGGACAGCAGCCGGCAAAATGCAGTATTTTGCCGGCTGTTTTTTGTTAGAGCTGGGTTGATTCCCCGCGGATCGCTTCCATTTCCGCAGCAGGCTCCTGCGGGGGCCTGTCTTCGCCTCCGGCTACATTCAGATAGGCCGGGTCGCTTTTCAGCTTGACCGGCTTACTTAAAAGCTGATCCTTTGGTTTATGTTTTCTTTTTGGCGTGTTCAATTACATCCCTCCAATACGATGCGCTGCATGCGGTATAAGCGGCCAAAATTTCATACGACGGGCACTCTGATAATTTTCCATAAGGAGGAAAAGATGATACGGCTTTACACAGAAAGGCTGTTGCTTCGCGACCATGTTCCCGAGGATCTTGAAACGCACCATGCCCTTCTTTCCGACGCGCAGGCTATGCGGTATCTTCCGGAGATACAGACAGACTCCAAATCCCGGTCACTGGAAAATTTACAGCAATCGATTACAGAGATTGGCCGGGAACGAAGAGAACTGTATTTTCTGCGCATTGAGGACCGTGAAAATCATGAGCATATCGGTGAAATAGGCTACACTGTCACCGAAATGACACCGCTTGGCAAGCTGGTTGGCGTCGGATACTTTATCCATGAAAGATACTGGGGTCTCGGTTACACCTCAGAAGCACTTCAGGAGCTGGTCCGGTTTGCGTTTGAGGAAGACGGCGTCTGCCGCATCATGACCGGCTGCTTGAAAGAAAATGTGGCGTCTGAAAGAGTCATGCAAAAATGCGGTTTTACGAAAGAGGCTGAGTTCCTGCAATATCAATATCATGAGGGTTCACTCAAGGACAGAGTGGAGTATCGCTTGCTGCGTACGGAGTGGCTTCAGAATAAAGAGAAAGTGCGGATGAGGTTATTATTTCAAGGGAAAAGAGACTTATACATAAGTCAATGAACCGGAAATTCCTACGGTTTGTTTTTCCTGCGTCTATGCCATATCCGGAGCGGATCCTGCATTCACCCTTCGTCTCCTATAAAAAGAACCTCGCAGATGGCAGTGTCTATAAATAATCGAACTGAAAGCAACAGCGGCCTGTGATTCCCATAACAGGCCGCTGTTGCTTTATTCATTCATATATTTGGATAAGAGACATATGCATAAATATTTAGTAGATATCTGATATTACTATAATATACAGAGCGGATAAGGCTAATTAATGTTACATTGGCATTTACACAAAAATCTTTTTAGAATTTCATTGACGTCAGGGCAAAGTCTTGCTATGATTTGTCTATCATGATGGAAAGCGAAGGGAGAAGCATGCAAACATATTTTGCGGAAAAAAGACAGGCCGTTCCGGAGGCTTCCTATTGGGAAACGGCTAATTTTGCCGGAATCAAGATCTATCCCTGGGGAGGCGTGTACCGCCCGGAGGCCGCAGCGGCGCTATGCTGCTGTGAGGACAGCCTTGTCCTAAGGATGTGCGCGCTGGAGCGGCGGGATTATCTTCGGTTGGAAGAAACCGGGCTTTCCGGCTTTGTCCATGAGGACAGCTGTATGGAATTTTTCTTTTGTCCGCTTTCCGAATCTTTAGAGTATATCAATATTGAAATCAATCCCGCGGGCGCCGCGCATATCGCCGTGGGGAAGGACCGTCACAGCCGTAAAAGGCTTAAAAGCCTTGCGGATGCCGATGAATTTAGAGTAACGCCTTTCCGGCGGGAGATTGGGGAAGAAAATGAGGAGTGGGGGTTTACGGCACAGATTTCCTTTGGTCTGATTGCGCGTTTGCTGCGCATCAAGGTCTATACGCCGCCTTTTGTCCTGCCCGGAAATTTTTATATCTGCGGCGATAAAACGCCTGTACCGCATTACGGGGTATGGAATCCCATCGATTTACCGGCGCCCGACTATCACCGTCCGGAGTTTTTTGGCCGGATTCAGTTTACGGAAATGACAAAAGACTGAAAGTGTATTAAATGGATACATACGAGCCACCATGTGGCACTTGCCGCACAAAAACCGCATGTAAAAGAACACTTTTATGACCGTGCCGTTCCTTTCCTTCTACTTTTCACGTTAATGCTTCTTGCAAATTCTAATCAGGAAGCGTATGATACAGTACAGAAATTTATCGTGGGAGATCAGTATGAAAATTATTATTGTCGGTGACGGTAAGGTGGGTCTTGCCATTACCGCTCAGCTGACGAGCGAAGGGCATGACCTGATTATCATCGATTCGAATCCCGACGTTCTGCAGCGGAGTATGGAATTGTATGATGTAAATGTGATATCCGGCAACGGCGCGTCCCTTCCGGTTCTGCGCGCGGCCGGTGCGGAAACGGCCGATTTGCTCATTGCCGCCACCAGCAGCGATGAGGTCAATATGCTGTCCTGTATTATGGCTTCAAGGATCGGCACACATAATACCATCGCGCGAATCCGGAACCCCGAATATCATGAGCAGATGAATGAAATGCGGCAGGAGCTTGGCCTTTCCATGCCCATAAACCCGGAGCTGTCCGCGGCCGGAGAAGTTTACAACACCCTGCAGTTCCCGTCGTTCCTGCACCGGGACTCCTTTGCAAAGGGGCGCGTGGAGATTGTGGAGCTTAAAATTGCGGAGCATTCCAAGCTGCAAAGCATTCCGCTTAAAAGGCTGTATAAAATACTGTCGGTGAAGGTGCTGATTTGCGCGGTGGAGCGGGGGTGCGAGGCGATCATTCCTAATGGTGAATTCGTGCTGGAAGCGGGAGACCGTATTCACGTCACCGCCGACACGAAGCATCTTGCCAAGCTGGTGCAGGATTTTGAGCTGAAATCGGAAAAAGTGGAGCATACCTTCATCATCGGCGGAAGCCGCATCGCCTATTATCTGGCACGCATGCTCACCGCCAGCGGCATTTCGGTAAAAATCGTTGAGAAGGATTTGAAGCGCTGCGAGGAACTGGCGGCAATTCTGCCGGAGGTCATGGTCATCCACGGTGACGGCAGCGACCAGCGGCTTTTGCTGGAGGAGGGCATTCAGGACACCGACGCACTGGTCACACTGACCAGCATGGATGAGGAAAATATCTTTGTATCGCTTTATGGCGCGCATTTGGGCGTTCCGCACATCATCACGAAGGTCAACCAGATGGAATATGCAAGCATCGTGGAGGAGGTCGGCATTGAGTCGGCGCTGAGCCCCAAAATGCTGTGTGCCACACAGGTGGCGCGGTATGTCCGGGCTATGGCCAACACCACCGGCGGGTCGGTGCTGACCATGCATGAGATTGTGGGTGGCAAGGTGAACGCGCTGGAGTTTGTGACGACGGAAAAGACAAAATACCTCGACCAGAAGCTTATGGATATTCCCATTAAAAAAAATATACTGCTGGCCTGCATTTTCAGGAAGGGCAAAACAATTATCCCCCAGGGCAGCAACTGCCTGCGCAAGGGAGATACGGTGATTGTGGTAACCGTCAGCGATTTTCTGCTCGTTGACCTGAACGATATTTTCGAGGGCTAACGGAGAAGAAACATGAATTACAAAGCAATTTTACGAATGCTGTCCAGCATCATGATGCTGGAGGCCCTTTTTTTCCTCCCGTCAATGGGTCTTGCTCTATACGACAGGGATTATCATGTGCTAAGGGGATTTATTTTTACAATTACGCTGCTGGTCATACTGGCCCTGCTTTTTAGGCTGGTATCCCGCAATGACCGGTCCTCTTTTTTTGTGCGCGAGGGCTTTATGCTTGTGGGCCTCACCTGGATTGTCATGTCGCTTTTCGGCGCCCTTCCGTTTTTCATCAGCGGAGAGATACCGAGCTATTTTGACGCTTTTTTTGAGACGGTGTCGGGTTTTACGACTACCGGAGCGTCCATTCTGCGCGATGTGGAGATCATGAGCCGGTCGCTGCTGCTTTGGCGCAGCTTTACCCATTGGCTGGGCGGCATGGGGATTTTGGTTTTCATGCTGGCACTCATCCCCGCCGCAAAGGGCCGGGGAGAATCCCTGCATGTGCTGCGCGCGGAAAGTCCCGGGCCGACGCTGGAGAAAATTGTGCCGAAGACACGAGAGCACGCCATGATCCTCTATGGACTTTATACGGGCCTTTCCGTTATTTGCTTTCTGTTCTTGTATCTTGGCGGTATGCCGCTGTTTGACAGTGTCTGTACCACCTTCGGCACCGCGGGCACCGGGGGCTTCGGAATCAAGGCGGATTCGATGGGCTCCTATTCGCCGTACTGCCAAATGGTCGTCACGATCTTCATGGCATTTTTCGGCGTCAGTTTCAACATTTACTTCCTCATCGTGCTGCGGCGTTTTCGGGCGGCCTTTAAGGATGAGGAAATGCGGGTGTACTTTGGCATCCTGCTTAGTTCCATCATACTTGTCGGCATCAATGTTGCCGGTATGTTTGACAGTGTGGAGGAAGCGTTCCGTCACGCCGCCTTCTCCGTCAGCAGCGTGATGACCACCACCGGCTATGCCACGGTGGATTTTAACCGGTGGCCGCAGTTTGCCCGCGGAATCCTGTTACTGCTCATGGTTACCGGAGCCAGCGCGGGGTCGACTGCCGGCGGCGTAAAGATTTCCCGCGTGATCTTAATGCTGAAAAGCTGTTACCGTGAAATACGAAAGCTTTTACATCCGCGGTCTGTGATGCCGGTGCGCATGAATGGCCATGCCGTCAGTGAGGAAACCATTCGCGGCGTCAATATTTACGCAGTGGTGTACATCTGCATTTATATCGCCTCGTTTTTGCTGGTATCCATCGATGATTTCAGCTTTGAAACCAATGCGACGGCGGTGCTGACCTGTTTGGGCAATGTAGGTCCGGGCTTTGGGATGGTGGGACCCGCCGGGAACTTTGCGGATTACTCGGCGCTCAGCAAGCTGGTGCTTTCGCTTGACATGCTGCTGGGCAGGCTAGAAATATTCCCCTTGCTTCTGCTGTTCCATTACCGCACCTGGAGCCGCAGTTCCTGACAGGCGGCAAAGCGGGTTTCATATTACAAAGAGCAGGAATTGAAACCCGCGAAAAAGCAGAATACATGGCAAAGATAAATGCCATAAGGGAAGTACAGTGATCTGTGCCGCCCTTATGGCATCTTCATTTTCAGGAAAACATTTGGGAAACGGCACCACGAACCCGGCGTCTATGAGCGATGCCGGAAGTCGTCGCCGAACTTTACATGGATTTTACATAGGAGCATAAACAGATTTTACATAGCCGGTGTATTGTATGAGCGTATTAAAAAATAAGGAGCATGCATATGAAAAGAAGAATCCTGGCACTGACTTTTACAGTGATTTTGGCACTGGGTCTCGCGGCCTGTTCGGCTTCCGGCACGACGGATGCCGGTGCGGCGGAACTTGGGAACATCACCGTCATCTCACGTGAGGATGGTTCCGGAACCAGAGGCGCATTTATTGAATTGTTCGGGGTGGAAGAGAAAAACGACGCGGGAGAGAAGGTGGACAATACCACCGTCACCGCGGAAATCACAAACAATACGGCCGTTATGATGACAAGCGTTGCGGAGAACAAAAACGCCATCGGCTACATATCCCTGGGGTCGCTGAACGATACGATCAAGGCGCTGGAAATTGACGGCGCCGCGCCGTCGGCGGAAACCGTCAAGAATGGCAGCTATCCGGTTTCGCGTCCGTTCAATATTGTCACGACGGACACGCTCAGCGATGCAGCGCAGGATTTTATTGACTTTATCATGAGCGCGGACGGCCAAGCGGTCATCACTGAAGAGGGCTATGTCAGCGTACAGGAGGGCAAAGCCTTTGAAAGCAGCGGCGCCGAAGGCAAGATTGTGGTGGCGGGCTCATCATCGGTATCGCCGGTGATGGAGGTGCTGAAGGAAGCCTATCTTACAGTGAATGCAAACGTAGATATTGAAATTCAGCAAAGCGATTCCGGAGCGGGCATCACAGCCGCAATCGACGGGGTCTGCGACATCGGTATGGCTTCACGGGAGCTGAAGGACAGCGAAAGCGCTGTTACCGCGCAGGAAATAGCCAAAGACGGCATAGCGGTGATCGTCAATAATGGAAACGCGCTGGACGGGCTGTCGAGCGGCCAGGTGAAAGACATCTATACCGGCGGCGTCACCGCATGGGGCGACTTATCCTGAAGAAACGGCAGCACAGCGGGGGCTATCTGCCCCCGCTGCAATGTATGGGGTGAAACTATGCTGAAAGAAAAAGTTATGCGGTTTGTTTTTTTACTGGCCGCTTGTATGGCCATTTTGAGCGTGCTGTTGATCTGCGTGTTTCTGTTTACAAACGGCATACCGGCCTTTCAGAAAATCGGCGTCCTGAATTTTCTGATCGGAACCCGCTGGGCGCCCGGCAATGACATTTACGGCATTGCGCCGATGATTGTCGGAACCATCTATGTCACGGCGGGCGCAATCCTTGTGGGCGTGCCCATCGGCATCATGACGGCGATATTTATGGCGGAGTTCTGCCCTGAATGGCTTTATAAGTTTCTGAAGCCGGCGGTGCAGCTGCTGGCTGGAATCCCTTCCATCATTTACGGCTTTTTCGGCCTGGTGGTGCTGGTGCCCCTTTTTGGTCAGCTGTTTGGTGTCAGCGGAAAAAACATCCTCACAGCGTCGGTGCTGTTGGGTATCATGATTTTACCGACCATCGTCAGCATATCGGAGTCGGCCATCCGTGCCGTCCCGAGAAGCTATTACGAAGGCTCGCGTTCCTTGGGGGCGACCCATGAGGAGGCGGTGTTCACCGCTGTGGTGCCCGCATCCAAGTCCGGCATTCTGGCGGGCGTCGTGCTGGGGATCGGACGCGCCGTGGGTGAGACGATGGCCGTCATCATGATATGCGGCAATCAGCCCGCCATTCCTGAGGGCATCCTCAGCGGAGCGCGGACGCTGACGGCAAACATTGTGCTGGAAATGGGCTACGCGGCCGACCTGCACCGTGAGGCGCTCATCGCAACGGCTGTGGTGCTGTTTGTGTTTATTCTGATGATCAATTTCATATTTTCGGCGCTGAAAAGGAGGGAGAAGGCATGAATGTTCAGGGAACCGGTATGGCAGGAATACTGAAAAATATCCGGAAACCGGCGCGAAAGCGGAAAAAACCGGTCCTGCTGCGGGTACTGGTATGGGGATGCGCGGGCATCACTGTCTTTACCCTGCTGTCGCTCATCATATATATTCTTGTAAAGGGCGTTCCGGCGCTGTCTCCGGAGCTGTTTGCGTGGGAATATACCAGCAAAAATGTCTCCATGCTCCCGGCCATCATCAACACGGTTATCATGACGGTGTTTTCCCTGCTGATTTCGATGCCACTGGGGATTTTTACGGCAATTTACTTGACCGAGTATGTAAAAAAGGAAACGCTGTTTATAAAAATTATTCGGATTGCCGCAGAGACTCTTTCCGGGATTCCGTCCATCGTCTACGGTCTGTTCGGCTATCTGTTTTTTTCCATTTTCCTCAACTGGGGTTACTCCATGCTGTCGGGAGCTTTTACGATGGCCATCATGACGCTGCCGCTGATTATGCGGACCACAGAGGAGGCCATTCTCGCAGTGCCCGATATGTATCGGGAGGGCAGCTACGGCCTGGGCGCCGGACGGCTGCGCACGACGTTCACCATCATCCTGCCCTCAGCGATGCCGGGAATTCTTTCCGGCGTCGTGCTGGCAACGGGCCGCGTGGTGGGGGAAACCGCGGCATTGATTTTTACGGCGGGTACGGCCACGCAAATTGCCGTAAATCCTTTTTCTTCGGCCAGGACCCTTGCGGTGCATATGTATTCCCTTGCAAGCGAGGGACTGCATATCGAGCAGGCCTACGCCACCGCCGTGGTGCTGTTGTTCCTGGTTCTGCTGATCAATTTTGCTTCATCACATTTTGCAAAAAAGCTCCACAAGGGAGAAAACAAAGCATGAATAAAATGAAGGTTCAGTCACTCGACCTGTTTTACGGCGCGTTCCAGGCACTGAAAAAAGTGGATATGGACATTGAGGCGAATGAAATCACGGCTTTCATCGGGCCCTCAGGATGCGGGAAGTCCACGTTGCTGAAAACGCTGAACCGCATGAACGACCTGGTGCCGGGCTGTAAAATGACGGGAAAGGTCTTTTTGGACGGCGAAAACATATATGAAGAGCGGGACGTCAATGTGCTGAGAAAACGGGTGGGAATGGTTTTCCAGAAGCCAAATGTATTTCCTATGAGCATTTATGACAATATTGCCTACGGGCCCCGCACGCACGGTATCCGCTCCCGGGTTCTGCTGGATGAAGCTGTGGAAAAAAACCTCCGGGACGCTGCCATTTGGGAGGAGACGAAGGACCGCCTGAAAAAAAGCGCCCTATCCCTTTCGGGCGGCCAGCAGCAGCGGCTGTGCGTCGCAAGGGCTCTGGCCGTGGAGCCGGACGTGATTTTAATGGATGAACCGACGTCGGCGCTGGACCCCATTTCCACCTCGAAAATAGAAGACCTTGTCCTCGAGCTGAAAAAGCATTATACTATAATCATTGTAACGCACAATATGCAGCAGGCCGTCAGAATTTCCGATAAAACAGCCTTTTTTCTTCTGGGAGAGGTCATTGAATATGGCAAAACAGATGAGATGTTCTCCATGCCGCAAGATAAACGCACGGAGGAATACATCACAGGGAGGTTTGGATAATGAGAAGCCGGTTTTCTGAAGAGTTAAGAGAGCTGCACGGCTCACTTTTCATGATGAGCGTACTGTGTGAGGACGCCATCAGCTGTGCGCTGAAGGCTCTTTTTGAGCAGGATATGCGTCTCAGGGAAAAGGTCGAAACGTTGGAGATACAAATCAACGAAAAGGAGCGGGAAATCGATGAGCACTGCGTCGCCCTGATTTTACGGGAGCAGCCCATAGCGGGGGATCTGCGGGCCATCACCACCGCGCAGAAGATGATTGTGGACATGGAGCGCATCGGCGACCAGGCCCAGGACATTGC
>Ga0153939_1000565_pt1 | contig 14020 bp, 12 predicted proteins | sample TSNJ023MetaG_FD_104734 | JGI IMG/M metagenome (GOLD analysis project Ga0153939, IMG submission 104734) | Attine ant fungus gardens microbial communities from New Jersey, USA - TSNJ023 MetaG | ecosystem: Host-associated > Fungi > Mycelium > Unclassified | place: USA: New Jersey, Brendan T. Byrne... | reverse complement strand
GAATTATAGACATTGATTAAACTGTCATTTGCAAGGGGATAACGGCATTTTTCATCCCCGATCCGAATTTCCATGTCTGCAGATTGGATATCCGTAACTTCATAGGTACATCCGGGACTTACAAAACCGCAATGTTGACAGTGGGCCCGTCCAATGTGATGATAACGGATAAAATCCCATGTCAGGCTCTCTGCGCACTGCGGACAGCTGCGGACATCGCAGACGATATTTTTAATTTCCGGCGTCTCACCCGGCATCTGCTGTATTCCGTAATACACACGTTCGTTTTCCGGTCGGATGCCCGCACAGAGCAGATCGTCCCCGTTTAAAATAAGCTTGGTTTCAAGGGGGATGCTTTTATTCAGTATGTCAAGAATGAATTCCATATGGGCGTTGCGTTTGTAGGAATCGCGGAAAATGTTCGTGCACAGCAAGAGCTCCGGTTTGATGTGCTGGAGGATTTTTGGTGAACTGCGTTCGTCCAGCTCAAAAACGGCCAGATCCTTTTTAGGCCTTCCCCAAAAGGTGGAATCGGCAATCAGGCTGGAGGCAACGCCGGTATTGACATTGGTGCCGCTGCGGTTGCAGGTGAAATCGTAACCCTGGTCCTCCAAAACATCCTCCACCATGTTGGCCACCGTGGTTTTTCCGTTGGTTCCTGTGATGCCGATGACGCGCTTTGGCTTTTCAATGCGTCCCAAAAAATCCGGACACAAAATAATCGCCCATGACCCGGGCATGGACGTTCCTTTTCTTCCAATCAATTTCAGTACCAACGCCGTGCATTTTGCAAAAAACAGCGCAAAATAAAACCGCAGGTTTCTTTTCATTTTCTCTTCTTCACTCATTTCTGCTTGATACAAATATTCTTTCACCCGTTCGCCTAAGATTATGCAGTCTAATATATCATTTCATGACAGATTTTTCAAGAGCGGCATTGACCTTTTACTGCAAAGAGTATAAAATTGAACATTAGTGGGGCTGATCTCACGTTATAATTGTACACTGAAAGATGAATTTTATATTGGAGGAATTGTCATGAAAACATTGCCCGTTGCCGTACAGGTATACTCCGTACGGGATTATGCTGAAAAGGACTTTAAGGGTACGATTCAAAAAATTAAGGATATGGGATATGATGGCGTGGAGCTTGCCGGTCTGTATGGCCTTGAAGCTGCGGGAGTGCGTGCCGTCCTGGATGAAGTGGGGATTCCCGCTGTTTCCGCCCATGTCCCGTTCCAGGAGCTGATGGCTGATTTGGAGGGCACCATCGCGAAATATGTCACCATCGGCGTCAAATACATCGCAATCCCCTATCTTGAGGAGGAGGACCGTCCCGGCGGACCGAAGTTTGAAGAAAACGTCAAAAAATTCCGGGAGATCTGCGAAGCCTGCAAGGCTCAGGGAATTGTAACCCTTTACCATAACCACGATTTTGAATTTATCAGGATGGAAAACGGCCAATATGCGCTGGACTATATTTATGACACCATCCCTGCGGACCTGCTGCAGACCGAAATTGACACCTGCTGGGTCAATATCGCCGGGGAAAATCCGGCCGATTACATCCGCAAATACACCGGCCGTTCACCTGTCGTGCATTTGAAGGACTTCTATAAAGAGGGCAAAGCCGCCAATATGTATGAGCTCATTGGCACCGAGGTTAAAAAAGAAGAGGATGCGGGCGGTTTCTTTGAGTTCCGTCCCGTTGGAGGCGGTATGCAGGACTTCCCGTCCATTTTACAGGCGTCCATTGACGCGGGCAGCAAGTGGGTTGTCGTCGAGCAGGATCAGTCGAACGGCCGCACGTCTCTCGAGGCCATTGAGATGAGCCGCGAATATCTCGAGTCTCTAGGCTGGTAAATCATACAATCAAAAAAGCAGCATTGAATGATGATATTCAGTGCTGCTTTTGTGTATGTTTCATTGTTTTGAGATCCGAATATGATACAAAAAACGGATGCGTTTATATCGCTACCGTACCGGTATAATATGCGGTTCATACTTTCAGCAGGAGCTGACATTGCCGGATTTCGCATCCACGGTCACAACCGCCCCGCTTTTCAAAATGTCGGTAGCGCATCTGGCTCCGGTTATGACCGGGATGTTCATGGCAAGGCCTACAATGGCCGCATGGGTGTTGGTGCCTTCCTGCTCGGTGATGATGGCGGATGCGCTTCTGAGATAATCCACGACGGAGTTATCTGTGTCGGGCAGAACGATAATGTCCCCGTCACGGAAATTTTTATCCAGCTCGCTGTAGTCCTTGCAGACGCACAGGCGCGCGGAGACGGTTTTTTCCGTGATGCCAACGCCGGAAATCAAAATATGGCCGACGATATGCACCTTCATCATATTGGTGGTGCCCGTGATACCCAGTGGCAGCCCCGCGGTGATGACGACGATGTCTCCGCTTTTGACAAGTCCTGTCTTTTCGGCGGCTTCCACCGCGTGGTCAAACAACAGGTCGATATCCGTTTCCTCTGTGATGACGATGGGGTAGACATTCCAGGAAAGATTGAGCTGGCGCGCCACATTTTCCTGCAGCGTACAGCCGACAATGGGATACATCGGGCGGAACTTGGAAATCTGCCTGGCCGTGACGCCCGATTTGGTGACGGTGATCATCGCTTTTGCACCCAGGTCATGGGCGGTGGTGCAGGTGGCGTGTGAAATCGCGTTGGTCACGTCAAACTTCACATCGCTGTTGTCACGGTTGTTAAAGCGCTTGATATAGTTGATATTGGCCTCTGCTTTTTCCGCAATGCGCACCATCGTCTGCAGGGCTTCCACCGGATATTTGCCCGCGGCGGTTTCGCCGGAGAGCATGATGCAGCTGGTGCCGTCGTATATGGCGTTTGCGACGTCTGTGGCCTCGGCCCTTGTGGGACGTGGATTTTTGATCATACTGTCCAGCATCTGGGTGGCCGTCACCACCTGCTTGCCCGCATGGTACGCTTTTGAAATGAGCTCCTTTTGCAGCACGGGAACATCTTCCAGTGGGATTTCGACCCCCATGTCGCCGCGGGCCACCATGATTCCGTCAGCCACGCGCAGGATTTCATCGATATTGTCAACCCCCTCCATGTTTTCGATCTTGGCGATGATATTGATGGTATGGCAGTCGTATTCCTTTAAAATCTGCCGGATTTCCAGAATATCGGAGGCCGTGCGGGTAAAGGAGGCCGCGATGAAGTCAAAACGGGTTTCAATGCCGAAAACAATGTCACTGCGGTCCACCTCACTGATGAAGGGCATGGAGAGCTTGGTTCCCGGAACATTGACGCCCTTGTGGTTCTTCACCTCGCCGCCGTTTGTCACGCGGCAGATGACGTCTGTTTCGGTGACGCGCAGGACCTCCATCTCAATGAGGCCGTCGTCAATCAGTACGGCTGACCCGGCCTTGATATCCTTTGGCAGGTCCATGTAGGTGACGGAAACGGATTTTTCATCCCCGGCAACATCCCTTGTTGTGAGGGAGAAGGTTTCACCAGAATGTAAAACAACGCTCCCGTTTTGAAAGGTTTTTACGCGGATTTCCGGCCCTTTGGTATCCAAAATCGTAGCGATCGGTAAATGCAGCTCTTCCCGCATGCGGCATACGATTCCCATTTTCTTTTTCGCCTCTTCGTGGGTCGAATGTGAAAAGTTAAAACGTGCGGCGTTCATGCCGCCCAGCATCAGGTCACGCAAAACCCGTTCATCGTCCGTTGACGGACCCAGCGTACAGATAATTTTTGTTTTTCTCATATCAGCCTCCGTTTCTTAATATCGTTATATCGTTTCTAAAAGCGTCGCACGGCGCCTTTCGCTACTCTTGTCAAATATTTTATCACAGTACTGTTATTCTGTCATCATTTCTTTATAAATCTCGCCTTTTTTAAAGTCACCGGATTTTGCCGCGCGGCTTGCAGCTTCGCTTGCTGAAAAACCCTTTTCCATCAGGCCGCGTGCCAGGAGAACGGCTTCCTCAAATGTTATCTCTTTTTCGGCTTTCGGGGCGGCTCCCTCGATGATTAGTACATACTCGCCCTTTGGTTCCTTTTCCTTTGCCAAGCGGATGGCTTCTGTAAAGGTGGTACGGATTACTTCTTCGTGAATTTTCGTCAGCTCCCGTGCCAGTGTTATTTTCCGGTCGCCCAGCACCCGTTTCATGTCCCGCAGCGTTTTTTGCAGCTTATGCGGGGCCTCATAAAACACCATTGTGCGCGTCTCATCGCAGAGCGACAGCAAATGCGCGTGACGGTTGTTTTTGTTTATGCTCAAAAAGCCTTCAAAGGTAAATCGGCCGGTGGGCATGCCGCTGATAGCAAGAGCCGCCGTCAATGCGGTTGGCCCGGGTACGGCATAGACCGTTACACCCGCCGCCACGCACTGCGCCACCAATGTTTCTCCAGGGTCGGATATCGCCGGCATTCCGGCGTCGGAAACCAGGGCGCAGCTTTCGCCTGCCAGAACGCGCTGCAGTATTACTTTACCGTGCTCCTGTTTATTGTGCTCAAAATAGCTGATCATTGGTTTGTGAATGTCAAATCGCTGAAGCAGTTTCATTGTTACACGGGTGTCTTCGGCTGCGATAAAGTCCACACCGGAAAGGGTTTCTTTGGCGCGCGGCGACAAATCCCCCAAATTGCCAATGGGTGTCCCCACCACATATAATACACCTTTTTCGATTTCCATATCTGTCTTCCCACTTTCTAGCGATAATAATAGCTTCCGTAAATCTGTTTCATTTCCGCGGAGAAACCTTCGCCGTCATTTATCATCAGTGTCGGTTCCAGCATAAGCCCCGGGTTTCCACCCTTTCTGGCCTCCAGCAAAAAGAGTGAGGGAGCATGGTTCCTGCTTTGCTGCACAAGACGCAGCCGTTTTGGTTCAAGCCCAATGCCGGAAAACAGACAGAGGATTTCCGAAAGCCGCTCAGGCCGCTGGCAGATACAAAGTTTACCTTCATGCCTCAGCGCATAACGGCTGTTTTCCGCAAGTTCCCGCATGGTCAGTTCCTCCTCATTCCATGCGACGGCCCGGCTGCGGTCAGGGCTCGTCAGTCCTTTGCTTTTGGCTTTATACGGCGGATTACAGGCAATACGATCCAAGCTTTGATGGGGCAAAACACCCTGAATCTGCCGGACATCCGCCTGTATCAGTGTGATGCGCTCAAAACCGTTATGCTGTCGGGTTTTTTCCGCCTGCTGCAGGGCTTCGTGCTGCAATTCAAGGGCGTAAATCATTTTTGGGTCATATCGAATACGCCATAAAAAAGCAATCGTGCCGCAGCCCGTTCCAAAATCGGCGCAAACCTCACGCTTTTCCGGTTTTGCAAAATGCGTCAGAAGCAATGTGTCGGTGGTAAAGCCGAATTTTTTAGAAATGTAGATTTCATGTCGTTCATCCAGCCGTTCAAGCCGGCAGTGATTGTTGTCCTGCATATTCTATACCGCAGTACAGACACTGCGCTTTCCTCCTGATAATGGTTTCATTAAAAATAAAACGGAGTCTTCACGATGTTGTGAAAGACTCCGTCATGATTGTGACACTGCATGATTGAAATTAAAACGTAGCCGGGATTGTCCGGCGCTTTGCGTTTTTATGCCTGGGGAGCACCGACAGGGCAAACATCTGCGCAAGCACCGCAATCAATACAAGTCTCCGGGTCAATAATATACTTATCGCCTGCTGAGATAGCATTGACCGGGCATTCTGGCTCACATGCACCACATGCGATGCAATCGTCATTAATTGTATATGCCATAATCAAGACCTCCAATGGATTGAATTAAGCGGGCCTCTAATGATGCCTGTCCCATAAAGGCTTGTACGTCCGTTGCAAAACCAAAGCCTGCTTTGAAGTTTATTTTAGCACAAAAACGGTATAAATCAATACTTTTTTATAAGAAAACCTTTCGGCATACCTAACAACAATCCGAGTCTCGCCGTATTCACAGATTTTTTGCTATGAACTGTCTTATTCCTCCAGGTTTTTCAGCTGCTCCAGCTCTTTTCTGTCAATTTTTATTTTTCCGTCGCGAATCAGACTGACCTCGCTGACCTTAAAGACCTGAGGAGCGGCATCCTGCGCTTTGTCCAGCCGTATCGTAAGCTTGCGTGTCAAAAGGTTCTGGTCCACAACAACACCCCGGCCTTCCGGCGTACTGACCAAGGCTCCCACCTTCGGGGTGGTGTGCAGCAGGTCAAGATAGGCCTCTTGCTCATATTTCAGGCAGCACATCAGTCTGCCGCAGGCGCCAGATATCTTTGTAGGGTTCAGCGAAAGCCCCTGCTCTTTGGCCATTTTGATGGAAACCGGTTGAAAACCGTTTAAAAAGGTACCGCAGCAGAAGGGTCTGCCGCAAATTCCCAGGCCGCCGAGCATTTTTGCCTCATCGCGTACCCCGATCTGGCGCAGCTCAATGCGTGTGCGGAACATGCCGGCAAGGTCCTTCACGAGCTCACGGAAATCCACGCGCCCGTCGGCGGTAAAGTAAAACAGTATTTTACTGCCGTCAAAGGTATATTCCACATCCACAAGCTTCATCTCCAGCTTATGGTCCTCAATTTTCGCCTCGCATTTTTTAAAGGCCGTTTCTTCCTTCTTTTTATTATCGGCGGCTTTTTTCATATCATCCGCTGTCGCCTTGCGTATCAGTTTTTTCAGAGGAAGGATGATGGTGTCATCGTGAACGTTGCGGTTTCCCATTGCTACCTCGCCGCATTCGACGCCCCGGGCGGTCTCAACAATTGCCATTTCACCTTTTTGCAGCTTACTGCCCGCCGGGTCAAAATAATAGACCTTCCCCCCGTTTTTAAATCGTACTCCGATTACTTCTGCCATATTACTCTCCATATGGAAACAGGCGTTCGCCTGATTTCTCTCTTTGTCAGTTTTCAAGGATGCTTCTGATTTCCGCACAGTATGAGGTTACAAGAAGCGTCATATTTACATTTCGGTCCAAAAGCCGCCGGTACCGCTGCGTAATCTGCGGCAGCTGTATCATCCGTTTCATTGTGAGGCCGCATATGCCGACGGCCTCTTGCACTGCGCCCCCTAAAAGACTTTTTCCGCCGCTTCGCAGCACACAGGCGTCACGGAAAATCAGATGGACTCTCGCGAGCACGTCCGCACATAAACGCCTGTCCTTAATGAGCGGCGCAGTAACTTCCAAAAGGGGATGTCCGCCGGTTTTGGTCAGGTTCTGTACAAGGGCAACGGATAAATCCCGGACTCCCTGCAGCTTTGCGTCGTCATTTTCTTCCAGCATGCGACCGATATTTCCGTCACAGAGTACCGCAAGCTCTTTCGCACGTGTGGGATCCATGTCATATTTTTGTATGACATGCGCGGCGGCTTCCTCCGGATCCGGCGGCAGCAATGTCAAAATCTCTACTCGGGAGCGCATGGTCGGCAGCAGCATTTCCGCGTTTTGACAGGTGAAGATAAAAAGGGTATTCTCCGGTGGCTCCTCAATGAGCTTCAAAAACTTGTTCTGTGCCGCCTCGGATATTTTATTCTCAATAAAAATCAAATAAATGCTCAGCGAGGCCTCTTCCGGCATGCGGTAGGCGTCGAGTGTGATATTCCGAACGGTTTCGACACTGATGGAATGGGTGGCGCCGCTGCCCTGCTCAATGCGGATGTCGGGATGGGACTGTGCAAGCGCGCGAACACAAGCAGGGCACCTGCTGCAGGGCGCAGCCTCTCCGGCTCTGCATACAAGTGCCCTTGCCATCAGTTTTGCAAATGTGCGTTTTCCGCTGCCGCGCTCTCCCTGCAGTACAATTGCATGGGGAAGCCTTGCTCTCAGCACGGCCTCGGAAATACGCCGCTTGACCGCGGTATTTCCTAAAAAGCTGTCAAAATTCATTATACCTTTTCAAAGCGGTCCACATCCAGCACAAAAATGGTGGAACCGCCCACGGTGACCTCCACCGGGAACGAGGAATACATCCCCACGTCCATTGTCGAGGTGCTGGGTACGACCTGGGTTCTGCGGCTGCTGTATTTAGAGATGGTGGTGATCACCTCATCAACCTTTTCATCATCCACGCCGGAGATGAATGTGGTGTTGCCCGCCATTAAAAAACCACCGGTGGTGGCAAGCTTTGTGACCTGAAAACCTTCGCGTGTCAATGCGGAGGAGACCGCACCGCTGTCGTCATTGCTGACAATTGCAAGGATTAATTTCATACTGGAATACCTCCCAATTTATTGATAACAATCTCAAAACACCCGAGACGGTGCAATTTGAAATCGGTAGTATGGCACAGTCTTATTCTATCATCTTTGGCACAAAAAATCTACCGTTTTTTATATGTAATATGGGATTGTTTAACAGGCCGAGGTGGCTTCCGGCATTCAGCTTTCACTTCATGGGCAAAGTAGAGCAGGGCGAACACATTGGGAATTGCCATGAGGCCGTTGAACGCGTCGCCGATTTGGAACGCCGTACCCAAAGGCATCACACAGCCGACAAAGGCCATCACGGCGAACAGTATGGCAAATATGTTTTTACCTTTGCCATGCGTCAGATAAAACAGTCCCTCGCGGCCATAGCAGCACCAGGTGACGGTGGTGGCAAAGGCGAAAAGCGCCGTACAGAGTGAAACAGCCTTTTCACCCAGCGGGCCCATCGCCGTTTCAAAGGCATGAAAGGTCAGCGCGGCCCCTTCAAGACCCGGCGCATAGCAGCAAAGAATACAAAGCCCGGTCACCGTGCACATCAAAATTGTATCGACAAACACCTGAAAGATTCCCATGCATCCAATTTCCGCAGGTGTTTTCCCTTCCACGTCGTCGTAGGCAAAGGCAGTGCTGCCAAGACCGGCCTCATTGGTGAAAACACCCCTTGAGACGCCGGTCTTTGCGGCAATGAGCATTCCGGCGACCCCACCCGCGCCAGCTTCAAGTGAAAAGGCTCCGTCAAAAATTGCGGCAAATGCGCCGCCGATGTTTTCACGGAACACGAAGAGCACGGCGATGCAAGCGGCAAAAAAAAGCAGTGTCATGGCGGGTACCAGCTTTTCCGTGATCTTTACCGCCGATTTCAGCCCGCCGCGCGCTACAAAAAACAGCAGCACCGCGATGATGGCCGCCGACGCATATACGGGTATACCAAAGGAGGAAAACGCCGCCGCCGCCGCGTTGGTCTGCACCATGTTTCCCATACCGAAGGATGCAAGAAAGCAGCCCGCCGCGTAAATCCACGCCAGCACCTTTCCGGCCTTTTTCACTTTCTCAATATATCCCAAGGCCCCCGGAGACTGTTTGTATTTGGCCGACAGCAGGTTCTCTGCAAAAATTGTCATCATCCCCAAAATGGCCGATATCCACATCCAGAAAATGGAACCCGGTCCACCCACGGTGATGGCCGCAGCCACACCGACAATGTTGCCGGTTCCGATAGAACCCGCAAGGGCGGCGCTGAGCGCCTGGAACTGTGAAATACCCTTGCCGCTCTTTTTCCCGCTGCCGACAACGGCGGTTTTCATCCAGAAGAAAAAACGCCGAATCTGAAAAAAACCGGTTTGCAGTGAAAAACCGATGCCGGTAAGGAGAATCAGCAGCAGCACATGGGGTCCCCAGAGTATATTTTCCAGTACTGTAAAAATATTCATTTCCCGCCTCTGTGTTCCTTTTCGTCTTGTTTTTCCGCCTTTTATTGCAAAGCAATAGGAAGGGGAGCAGAATCTGTGTTCCTATTCAATGAATAGTCCCGCGCCTTAGCATTTATGCCCTATTTTCGCCAGTTCAGATGAAACATGCAGGCGGCGAAAGGCTTTTGAGAAGGTTCCGTCCTATCGGCGGCCGCTGTCGGTCTTGTGCTCTACAGGCTTTGATTTAAAGGGTTTGAATTGCACAACCTTCGGCATTTCCATATTGTCGGCTTGAAGAAGTTCATCGGCGGCATTGCGGTAAAGCAACCTTTCCACATCTTTCTTGTTTTCCACATGCGCTAAAGGCTGTTACTTGAAGTTTCTCTCCTTTCGTCTTGCAATCTCCAACCTCGTAGATTTTACAGATTTTGCTTGACAGGAACGCCGCCCTGAGCGACAATGAAAGGTAAGTACAATCGAGATTTTGGAGGATGCAAAATGGAATATGTAATTGGTATTGACTTGGGTACCAGCGGTACAAAGACGGTGCTTTTTAACCGGGAGGGAACGGTGATCGCGAACGACACCGTGGAGTACCCGATGTATCAGGAGAAAAACGGTTGGGCTGAGCAGGAGCCGCTGGATTGGTGGAACGCCACCTGTAACACACTGAAAAATGTCATTAGAAAAAGCGGTGTCGATGGTGCGGACATCAAGGGAATCGGCATATCCGGGCAGATGCACGGACTTGTCATGCTGGACGAAGGCGGATCGGTACTGCGGCGCTCTATCATCTGGTGCGACCAGCGCACAGCCGCTGAATGTGAGGAAATTACAGAGCGTGTGGGCGCGCAGAGGCTTATTGAAATTACCGCCAACCCCGCGCTGACCGGATTTACCGCCTCGAAAATTCTGTGGGTGCGGGGTCATGAACCGGATATCTACAAACGCTGCTCGCATATTCTGCTGCCGAAGGACTATGTACGCTACATGCTGACGGGCGATTTTGCCACAGAGGTATCCGACGCGTCGGGAATGCAGCTGCTGGACGTGCCCAAAAGGCAGTGGAGCGACGAGGTTCTGGAAAAGCTTGGCATCGATAAAGGGCTGCTGCCGAAGGTCTATGAGTCCCCGGAAATCACCGGCGTCATATCCGATGAAGCTGCAAAGCTCACCGGACTGAAGCCCGGAACACCCGTTGTCGGAGGCGCGGGGGACAACGCCGCCGCCGCGGTGGGAACCGGCGTTGTGGTGGACGGGAAGGCCTTTACCACCATCGGGACCTCCGGCGTGGTTTATGCGCATACGGACAGTATTTCCATCGACCCCAAGGGCCGGGTGCACACCTTCTGCTGCGCCGTTCCCGGCGCATGGCATGTGATGGGCGTCACACAGGGCGCGGGGCTTTCCCTGAAATGGTTCCGGGATAATTTCTGCGCATCCGAAATGGAGACTGCCGCGGGCATGGGCGTGGATCCGTATTATCTGATGGATAAACAGGCCGAGCGTTCACCCATCGGCTGCAATAAGCTGGTTTATTTGCCCTATCTGATGGGGGAGCGTACACCCCATTTGGACCCGGACTGCCGCGGCGTGTTCTTTGGCCTGTCCGCCATGCATACCAAGTACGACCTGCTGCGCGCCGTCATGGAAGGGGTTACCTTTTCCCAGCGCGACAGTATGGAGATTTTACGCGGAATGGGCGTTTACACACAGGAAATGCTGGCCTGCGGAGGCGGCGGAACCTCCCCGCTGTGGAGGCAGATGCTGGCCGATGCCTATAACTGTCCGGTGAAAACCGTAAAATCCAAAGAGGGACCGGCGCTGGGCGTCGCAATCCTGGCAGGCGTCGGCGCTGGGCTGTATCCATCCGTGCAAGAGGCCTGTGAAAGCATGATACAGCTGAATCCGGAGCAGCAGCCGATAGCTGAAAATGTACCGGTTTATGAGGGGTATTATCAGGTATATAAGAAGCTGTATCCCACGCTGCAGCAAAATTATAAGGAACTGGCGGCGCTTTAAACTGGTTGAGGGACTGCCTGTAGCCTAAAATCAAGATCGATCAATTGAATTGCAAAAAATTCGTCAAGAAAGCCGGAATAGCATTTACAAAGCTTTTTACCTGACATATACTGAATATAAAGTCTGAGAAATGTATATAATGGAAAAAAGAAAGAAAAATAAAGGCTAAGATAACTGTGATGTCTTGCCGCTAATCGCGATAAGACCCGGTGAAGGAGAAGAAAATGGCAACGTTAACGATTACAAAGGAAAATTTTGAAGAAACAGTCGGAAAATCAGAGAAACCAATATTGGTGGATTTTTGGGCGGAATGGTGCGGCCCCTGCCGTATGGTAGGTCCGGTGCTTGAAGAGATATCCGAGGAGAATGACGCGGTTGTCATCGGCAAGCTCAATGTGGATGAAGAGCAGGAGCTGGCGCAGGAATTCGGCGTGATGAGCATTCCCACGATGATTTTGTTCAAAGAAGGAAAAGCGGTGTCGCAGATCATCGGCGTCCAACCGAAGGAAGCTTTGGAAGAATTTATTGATAACGGCTTATTAGAATAGGGTGAAACCATGTTTGATATTGTAGTCATTGGAGCAGGGCCGGGAGGATATACGGCCGCGCTTTATGCAGCGCGTGCCGGACTTACCGTTCTGGTGCTGGAAAAAATGACACCCGGCGGACAGATGGGCACGACCGACGTCATCGAAAATTATCCGGGCTTTCCAGAAGGTGTGGGAGGCTTTGACCTTGCCATGCAAATGAGGCAGGGAGCGGAGCGGTTTGGCGTAAAAACAAAGATGGCCGCTGTTCGGTCCGTGGATTTAAGCAGCGACGTGAAAAAGGTCGTGACGGCCAAGGAGGAAATCGAAGCGAAGGCGGTCATCATCGCCACAGGTGCGCATCCGCGTGCCCTTGGCATGGACCGTGAGACCGAGCTTGTCGGCAAGGGTGTTTCCTACTGCGCAACCTGTGACGGGATGTTTTTTAAGGGAAAGGATGTGGCGGTGGTCGGCGGCGGCAATACGGCGGTGTCCGACGTTCTGTATCTTGCGAAAATCTGCCGCAAGGTCTATCTGATTCACCGCCGGCAGGAGCTGCGCGCATCGAGAGTCTATCGCAAAACCTTTGAAAGCCTTGAAAATGTCGAGCTGGTGCTGGACAGTGAGGTCACGGCATTGCAGGCGGATCAGAAGCTTTCGGCTGTGTCCGTGAAAAACAAGGTTTCCGGTAGGGAAAGAGACATACCGGTGGAGGGTCTGTTTATCGCCGTGGGGAATATACCGAACTCCGAGCTGTTCCAAGGGCAGCTGGAGATGGATGAAAGCGGCTATATTTTGGCGGATGAGTCCACCAGAACCAGTGTCCCCGGCGTATTTGCCGTGGGTGATGTGAGAAAGAAAGCTCTGCGGCAGGTTATTACTGCGGCTGCGGACGGCGCCGTGGCATCCTATTTCGCAGAGGAATATTTCAACGAGCGGATTGTTTGACGATAAAGATTTTATCATAAATACAATTTTTTTGGGATGTATGTTATAAATCGGCAAAGTCCTGCCACAAAGTGCGGTATCGGGTGCGGATGGCACCAAAGGTACAGCGGACTCATCGTTGCCGGAAGAGACGGGAAATGAAAGCAAAACCGGCGGACAGGAGGAAATCGTATCGAACCGGAAAGTGAAGTGACCCTTCAGATTCGGTAAGGTTTCCAAGTATAAAGCATCATAAAAAAGCATGGGGGTGGCTTAACGCATCCCCATGCTTCTCTATTAATCAAACGTTATATCAGCACTTCCTCTATTTTTTGCACGGCCAGCCGTACATATTCACTGAGGCTAAGTTCTTTTACTCCAACCACCAGCAGTGAGCATTTGCTCACGGGAAGCAAAACCTTCAGCGCAGAGCTTTCAGAAATGGCCGCGGCCATTTTCGGTGTAATTTCCCCCAGCAGTGCGTTGGCGTTGACAATACCGATGGGGCCGGTGATGATGTCGGCGTCGGCAGAGCATATGATTACAGGGTTTTCACCGGTGGCTGCCGCGTCCGCGCCGGCCTTGAGCATGAAAGCCGTGGCCGCCGAATTGGTGCCGACTGCGATGATTTCGCAGCCGGAAAGCTCCGCTTTGAGCTGTGTTACAAGGGCCGCACCCATTTTTCCGCCCTGACCGTCTACAACAACAACCTTTTTCATTGAATACCATCCCTTCGTTTCCGCAATATGCCGCTAAAAGCCGAACCAGCCGAGCTGCACAGCTAAAAAGCAAAACAGGACAAAAATAATAATGCCAAGTGTGATGTAGGGAATATAGTTGTCCAGGCTTCGCTTAAAACGCTTCAGGGATTGCTTTGGGCCAGTCCCCTTTTCTGTGATCGACAAGATAAACTTGTCGATGATACGCTGATGGGTATCGTTTTTTACCGCAAT
>Ga0153939_1000564_pt1 | contig 14022 bp, 11 predicted proteins | sample TSNJ023MetaG_FD_104734 | JGI IMG/M metagenome (GOLD analysis project Ga0153939, IMG submission 104734) | Attine ant fungus gardens microbial communities from New Jersey, USA - TSNJ023 MetaG | ecosystem: Host-associated > Fungi > Mycelium > Unclassified | place: USA: New Jersey, Brendan T. Byrne... | reverse complement strand
GCCGGCATCGGCGACAGGATAAGCGAGATGGCTGAAGCAGTTAGGAAAGCTGCCGGAGACGTACCGTTTATAATGGAATTTACATTCGGTGAGTACGGCTTTGAGGATGACGGCAATAACACTACCGGCGGCCTGATGCTCAGCTATACAGGCTTTAAGAAATAAGGAGGGAAACACTTTTATGAAAATGATTATTGACGGCAAAGCCGTAAACGCCGCAAATAACGCGGTAATTGAGGTAACGAACCCGGCTAACGGAAAAGTGATCGATACGGTTCCCGCCGCCACCGAGGACGACGTAAAGCTTGCGGTGGAAAAGGCGAAGGCGGGCCAGAAAATCTGGGCTAAGGTTCCGGTGCATGAACGGGGCGATATCCTTATTAAATTTGTGGAGCTAGTGGAGGAAAACAAAGAACGGCTAGCCCAAACGCTTTCACAGGAAACCGGAAAGCCAATCACCGAGGCACGCGGCGAAATAGCCAATATTCCTATCGCGTTCAAGGCGTTTGTAGAAAAAGCGAAGCATCTTTACGGCGACGTAATACCAAACGGATGCGAAAAGAATCAGGAGCATCACATCCTTATGACTGTGCGCGAACCAATCGGCGTTGTGGCCTGCGTGATCCCGTTTAACTTCCCGTGTGACCTGTTCGATCAGAAGGTGGCGCCCACGCTGATGGCGGGAAACGCCGCTATTGTGAAGCCGTCCACCGACAACCCGCTTACGCTCTGCATCCTCACAGAGCTGCTTGTTAAGGCAGGCGTTACCGACGGCGCTATTCAAATCGTGACCGGACGCGGCTCTCAGGTGGGTCATTGGCTTTGCGCGAATCCTGATGTACATGCCATAACGCTGACCGGCTCAACCGAAGTCGGTATTGAAACTTATAAGACCGGCGCGGGGCACCTTGCGCATATCGCCCTAGAGCTTGGCGGCAACGACGCGTTCATTGTATGCGAGGACGGCGATGTCGATCTGGCGGTGGAGGAGCTTATTTGGGGCCGCATGTATAATACAGGGCAGGTTTGCTGCGCATCCAAACGCTTTCTGGTCCACAACAGTTTAAAGGATGAGTTTACCGCCAAAGCGGTCGAGCGCATCAAAAAAATCCGACGCGGCGACCTGGCGGACCCGGATACACAATTTGGCTGCCTCATCAGCGAAAAGGCCGCGATAGAAGTTGAGCGGCAGGTAAATCTCACAGTGGAACAGGGCGGAGAAATCGTACTTGGCGGCAAGCGCGACGGGGCGTTTTATGATCCGACCGTTATCGCCAACGTTCCTAAGACGGCCGACGTGGTAAAGGATATGGAGATTTTTGGGCCCGTCGTGCCGATCACCGGCTTTGATACACTGGACGAAGCTGTCGAAATCGCCAATTCTTCTATCTTTGGGCTTTGCGGCTGCGTATTCTCGGCTGACATGAAAAAGGCTTGGAGCGTCGCGGACCGTCTGGAATGCGGCGGTGTTGTCATAAACGGCGCGAGCTTCTTCCGCAGCTTTGAGATGCCATTTGGCGGCTACAAATATTCCGGCATAGGCACAGAGGGCGTGCTCTCGACTTTCGACGAGGTGACAAGACTCAAGACTATAGTTCTGAAAAATATCATATAAATAAGGAATGAGCATGACGGGGAAAGGCCGGAACAATTACGTTCCGGCCTTTCCCTTATTCCTGATAACATAACCTGTGAGAAATCCTTTTGGCGGTTTGAATGACGCTTTCTTTCACTTTAGGGATACGCTCATCATTTAGCAGCGACGACGGGCCGCTGGCGCTTACCGCCGCGATCACTTCGCCGCGATAGTCAAAAATCGGCGCGCCAATACACCGGTGTCCGACTATATATTCTTCGTTATCCATCGCCCAACCCTGCCTGCGCACCTCTCTCAGACACTCCTTCAGCCTGTGCAGTGAGGTTATGGTGTTTGGAGTGAACCGTTCAAGGGTGTGACGAGTAAACACGGAATTCAGCTCGTCTCCTGAAAGGCGGGCAATCAGGCATTTACCCAGCGACGAACAATACGTCGGAACACGCATGCCTATCTGCGCGTAAACTCGTAAATTGCGCTCGATATCTATTTTTTCAACATAGATGACCTCGGCGCCGTCCAATATTCCGAGATGTACGATCAGCCCAAGCTCTGCATGCAGGTCGTTTAAATACGGCCGTGCTTCGGTCTGAAGCTCAAGGTTGTTGATATGGTTGCTGACAATGCCAACCAACTTTACCCCAATGTGATATGTACCCTCGTCTGTTTTTTCAATATAGCCGCCGCCGCACATTGAGGAGAGAAGACGATGCACAGTGCTTTTGTGCATACCGGTAACCGCCGCGATATCCGTAGGCCCTCTCGGCGCATTCGATTTTGACAGATATTCAAGAATCGCGAAAACACGGTCAATGACACGCACAGAATCGTCCATCTGGTATTCCCCTCCAAATGTAGATTTATATTTTTCAGCATATCACATAAGTATACATAACTTTATTGTAAAAAAACAGAGCAAAATCCGGAAAAACAGCGAAGTCGTGTTGAACCTGAGCCTCGCACCACATTGAGTGGCTTCACCTTTCTTTCAAATGATGTATTATATAAAGTAAAAGTGCATATACTTTTTTGTGGCCATCTTAAAATTTCATGGCCTTTTCTTTATGTTAGCATTCGCCCTGCGTATGTTAACTCTCTTTTTTCGTACTAATTTCGGAGGTTACTATGGAGATATTATTAGATACCCATTGTCACACCGTCGCCAGTGGACATGCTTACAGTACAATAACTGAATACGTCCATGAAGCGGCTAGAAAAAATATTAAGCTCATAGCTATAACAGAACATGCCCCTGAAATGCCCGGGGCGCCGTCAAGCTTTTATTTCGGGAATTTAAAGGTTATTCCTAAATTTATAGATGGTATAGAAGTATTGAGCGGAGTAGAATTAAATATCATGGACAGCGAAGGCAGAGTAGATTTAAAAAACGGATTGTTAAAGAAGCTGAATGTTGTTATTGCCAGCTTGCATTCCCCATGCTTTGATCCTTCTACCTATGAAAATCATACGATGGCTGTTATAAACACCATGAAGAATCCGTTGGTACGGGTTATAGGACACTTAGGTGACCCCCGTTATCCCATGGATTACGAAAAGGTAGTGTCAACCGCAAAGGAAACGGATACAGCCATAGAAATAAACAATTCTTCGTTACATCCCAGAAGCGCAAGATTTGGAGGCGAAGAAATTATTCTGGATATGTTAAGACTTTGCAAAAAGCAGAGCGCTAAAGTGATAATGGCCAGCGACTCACATTTTCATCAAGAGCTGGGAGTGTTGGACAAGGCCGAAGAGCTTATAGAAAAATCAGAGATAGACCGGTCGCTGGTACTAAATTATTCCATCTCGGCGTTTAAAAAATTTTTTGAACTATGTGAAGACTAACAGGAGGAGATAATGGATTCATTATTAGACAAGCTTAATCCGGTGCAGAGGGAAGCTGTCCTTCATCAAAAAGGCCCTTTACTTATAATCGCCGGGGCCGGATCCGGAAAAACCCGCACTCTCACCCACAGGATAGCCTATATGATGACACAAGGCATAAGCCCATACAATATATTGGCTATTACCTTTACCAATAAGGCCGCCAAAGAAATGAAGGAGCGGCTTGTGAGCATGAGCGAACAGGGCGGGCAGGTATGGGCGGCCACATTTCATTCCACCTGTGTAAGAATACTCAGGAGGGACATACATAGGCTGGGATACGACAGTAATTTTGTCATATATGACGCGGCCGACTCGGAGAGAATGGTAAAGCTATGCATAAGAGAGTTAAATCTGAATGATAAGCAGTACCCACATAAAAGCGTTTTGTATTTTATCAGCCAACAAAAGGATGAGCTGATTACACCCGACGAAGCTGAGCGGTTAGTGAACGACTTTCGTTCAAAAAAATACGCGGAGGTGTACCGGCTCTATCAGAAGAAGCTGAAGGAAAACAACGCCCTTGATTTTGACGACATCATCTTTCGGACGGTAGAGCTTTTCTCATATTTCCCCGATGTTTTGGAAAGATATCAGGAAAGATTCAAATACTTAATGGTAGACGAGTATCAGGACACTAACACCGCTCAATACCGTTTTGTAATGCTTCTGGCCGAAAAATACCGCAACCTGTGCGTAGTAGGAGACGACGACCAAAGCATATACAGCTGGCGCGGCGCAAATATCAGGAATATATTGGATTTTGAGAAGGACTTCACCGACGCGAAGGTAATAAAGCTTGAACAAAATTACCGTTCTACGCAAAACATACTGGACGCGGCCAACAGAATAATCTGCAACAATTGTAAACGCAAAGAAAAAATCCTATGGACGGATAATGAAGCCGGAGAGCGCATAAGATTTAATGTGAGCGATAACGAAGCGGCCGAAGGAAATTTCATTTCTTCTGAAATACGAGAGCAGGTCAAAAACGGATCAAGCTACAGCCGTTTCGCCATACTTTACAGAACCAACGCCCAATCCCGGCCCTTGGAGGAGCAGCTTGTATTAAACGGCATCCCCTACAGAGTGTTTGGAGGCATCCGTTTCTACGAAAGAAAAGAGATAAAAGACCTGCTTGCATATCTAAGAGTTATCAACAACCCTCAGGACGGTCTGGCTCTGACAAGAATAATCAATGTGCCACGGCGGGGCATTGGAGACGCTTCCGTTCAAAAAATAAACGAATACGCCGGCGACAACGATATTTCTTTTTTTATGGCCCTTGAGCAATTAGACCAAATCACAAGCTTAAAGACCCGGTTAAAAGCTATCGCGGGCTTCCGTGATCTTATTAAAAATCTAATAGCATACGCAAAGGATCATACCGTAACGGAAGTAATAAATGAAACACTGTCCGTCACGGAATTTACAATGGAGTACGCGCTGGAAAACACGGAAGAAGCCAAAGGACGTTTGGAAAACATTGAAGCTTTTATAAACAAAGCCACGGAATTTGAAAGTGCTTCTCAGGATAAATCATTAAGCGCGTTTTTAGAAGAAATAGCCTTGGTGGCGGATATTGACGAGTACCATGAAGATCAGGAAACTGTATCGCTTATGACGCTTCACAGCTCCAAGGGATTGGAGTTCCCACGGGTATTTATAACAGGCTTTGAGGAAGGCGTATTCCCTTCAATAAGAAGTATTCTGGACGGCGGCGAAGGTGAGCTTGAGGAGGAAAGAAGGCTTTGCTACGTTGGCTTTACCCGTGCACAGGAAAAGCTGTACATAACAGCCGCCAGAAGCCGGAACCGTTTCGGCCAGACCGTATACAATACTATTTCCCGGTTTTACATGGAAATACCAAGCAACTTAATTGAGACCAAAGGTCTTGAAAGGAGAAACAGAAAAAAAATGGAGACACATGATAACCGTACAGGAGTTTCCAAATATGCCGAAATCAATAAAGTTAGAAATTCAGTTGATTTAACGGGAGCAAAAAATTATATCCAGCCTAAAATGCCTGAACCTAAAAATGTTTTGCTGGATTATCAGATAGGTGATAAGGTTCGCCAGTTGAAGTACGGCACAGGAGTAGTTAAGGATATACAGCCCGCCGGAGCGGACTATGAGGTGACTATAGAATTCCCTGCTCATGGAGTAAAGAAGCTTTTTGCCAGATTGTCAAAGCTAAAGAAGGTTGAATAATGAGAATAGGAATAGGCTACGATGTACATCGCTTTGAAGAAGGCCGCCCACTTATACTGGGCGGACTGAGCATTCCCTGCGACAAAGGATTGGCGGGCCACTCCGACGCCGACGTTTTAGTACACGCGGTTATGGACGCCTTGTTAGGAGCGGCCGGTCTTGGGGACATAGGCCGGCACTTTCCGGATAGCGATATTAAGTACAAGAACATATCAAGTATGGCGCTTTTATCACAGGTATGTGAGAAAATTGCGTCAAAGGGCTATATGGTTATAAATGTAGATTCGGTAATCATAGCTCAAAAACCGAAGCTAGCGCCTTTTCTGGATGAAATGGGCAGGAATTTATCCGCCGTCTTGTCGGCCGATGTGAATGTAAAGGCCACCACGGAAGAAGGCCTGGGCTTTACCGGCAGAGAAGAAGGCATAGCCGCAAAGGCTGTTTGCCTTCTTTCCAGTGCGTATTAATAATCTGTTATGACTGCCTGTATACTATTTTAAGTAATTCCTTGGGTCTTTCAATAATAAAATCCGCTCCGTTTTGAATAAGCTCCTCCACACCGCGAAAACCCCATGTCACGCCTACCGCTAGAGCTCCGCAGTTTTTGGCGGTCTGCATATCTACTCCGCTATCTCCTATAAAAAAATATTCTCCTGTATTCAAAGCCAGCTCGTCAATGACCTCATTCGTTATTGACGGGTCCGGCTTTATTGGTATTCCTTGCCGTTGTCCATTGACGCTTTCAAATATACCTTTAAAAAAATGATCGATAATTTTTTTAGTCATATCCTCCTGCTTGTTGGACACTACAGCCATATGACATCCATTGCTTTTAAGCTCCTTTAACAGCTCCGGTATGCCTGGGTAAGGCCTGGTCTTTTCAAGACAAAGCTCATTATATTTTTCCCGAAAAACCGACAGTATACCCTGAGTTATTTCCTTTTTCTCCTCTTCAGGAATCGTCTCAGACACAGCTCTTGCAATGAGATTGCCTGCGCCGTTTCCTACGAGCGTCTTCACTTCGTCCGCGCTTCTTTCCTCATATCCTTTTTGTACAAGCGCAAGATTTAAAGCGTCCGTTAAGTCCTCCAGCGTGTTTAGTAAGGTTCCGTCCAGGTCAAATATTAAGCCTATCATTATTGTCCTCCTTCGCATTCTTTACATTACTTATATGACAATTTCGACAAAATTTATTATATCATCTTTTTTATATTTTTTGTTATATTTAGGGTAAAAATAACATCAATTGACAAGCTTTTCCGGCTATGACATAATCAAACAGAAAGCTTAACCAATAGATATACTAGGAGAAAGGTCTGGGTAATAGATAATGTTTAAACGATTTACATACTTATTGCTCCTCCTCGGCGCGCTGTTGGTTTCCTGCGCCAAGCCCGTTGATCAGGCGGAGTATAATAATATTAACGACGGGTCGGAGCCGGGGGATGAAAAACCGCTTTATGCCCTTATTACAAAAGAAGAGTCCAACGCATATATGCAAAAGATGGAAGAAGGCTTTAGGCAGGCATGCGAGGAAATAGGCGCGGATTATATATGCTATGGGCCTTCCGGTTACAGCGCCGAAGCTCAGGTTGAATTTATTGAATCCTTAATTGATCAGGGAGTGGACGCAATAGCCATAGCGGTTAACGACGCCGACGTATTGGACGCGCCACTAAAAGATGCCATGGATAAAGGTATATTGGTTATTTCGCTTGATTCCGCCGCTAACGCAGGCAGCAGAGCGCTTCATATTCAACAGGCTGATCCCGAAAGAGTAGGACGTGTTCTTATGCAGGCTGCTGCCAGTATGATTGAGTATGACGGTACCGTTGGAGTTATAACAACTACAGGCTACGCTACCAATCAAAACCTTTGGGTAGAGTGGATCAAGCAGGAGGCTGCGGATTATCCTGAAAAATACAAGAATATAATTTTACTGCCCGAGGTATACGGTAATGACGACGAGACGGAAACCATACGGCAAACCTTGTATCTGCTTGAGGAATATCCTGAATTAGATATTATTATAACCCCTTCCGTTGTAAGCATGGTGGCGGTAGGGAATACCTTAAGGGAGCAAGGCTCCGAGGTATTGTTCACCGGCTTAGGGCTTCCCTCTGAAATGGCGGATTTTATAAAAATTGATAAAAGCTGCCCGTGGTTTTATTTGTGGAACCCAATTGAGCTTGGCTATATAGCAGCCCAGACCGCAAACGCGTTGTTTATGGGGGATATTAACGGCGATATCGGAGATGTGTTCACCGCCGGTTCCCTGGGACAACGGATGGTGACCCATTCAGTTGACGGAGGAAAAGAAGTCCTTTTAGGAGAGCCCTTAAAGTTTGACGAGGAGAATATTACATTATGGAAAACAGTTTACTAGATTGAAAGGCGGAGGTAGCGATCAGGAACTTTAAAATGGGGTTTACTAAAAAGCTTGTGTTTGCTTATTCCATCATAATCCTTATGTTTATGGCTGTTTTGCTGGGCCTGGCCTATCGTTATATTGTCGACGTCAGCGAGCGGACATCGCTTGCGAATCAAAGCCAGCTTCTCCAAAAAACATCATCCCAGGTTGAATCCTATCTGGACGAATTATATAAGATTGGCGTTCAAGTATCCTCAGATGTACGAATTATTAATATGTTCAGCGATTTGCAAAATGATACGGGCCCAGAAAATTATTTTGAATACAGTATCATGGACAGCATCGATATAGGCAGTATACTTGCCTCATATAACGCGCCGGGCTATCCGGTATGGCGGGTCAGCGCGTATAATCAGTACGGCGACTATGTAAGCACGGGGCTCGATATGCAAGGGCTTAAATACGCAACAGTTAATGACGCTGATACTATTGCGGAGCTGATGCAGGAGCTTAAAGGCAAAGCGCATGCTCAAAATAAAATAAAAATTTTTGCGTCGGAGCGTCAGGACGCCATCTTGAGGTACACCGCAATTCTGATGCCCATAACCAACTATTACGCCGATGAGGTATACGGCATCGTAGAAATTCAACAAAGCATGGACAAATTGGAGAAATCTATAGCTCTGGATCAGTTGGGGGATTCCACCACAGTATATTTATTTGATGAAAATATGAACCAAGTCCTCCCGCAGAAGCAGTCTTATGACGATCTTGACAAAAGTAAATATTACATAACCGGCGAAGCCCTTGAGCATTATGGCTGGAATATGGTTTTAGCTCTGGACAGATCAAGCACGGTAAAGCCGTATCAGGGCATTTTGACATACTTGATCTTAGCCTGTGTCATTGTCGTTTTGGTTCTTCTCTCCGCTGTTTATCTCATAACTAAGCGGATAACGGCCCCTCTTGTAAGGCTTAGCGAAAGCGTACGGCAGACTACCCTGGATAATGTGCCGTCCTATTTGGACAATTATGAAAGAGTGGACGAGGTTCGCGAGTTAAGCGCGGCGTTTAACGCAATGCTTGAGCGCCTTAATAAATCTCTGGCCTATGAAAAGCGCGCGTATTTGTTAGCTCTCCAATCCCAAATGGATCCTCATTTTCTATACAATATCCTTGCGATAATCAGCGGCATGGGGGCAGAATCTGGAAACGACAGAATTGTGGATATTTGCGGTAAGGTTTCGGCAATTATGCGCTATAATACTACATTTGGCAGCGGTTACGTGACCCTTGAGGATGAATTAAATAACGCCAAAGATTATCTGGAGCTTATGAAGCTCAGATATGAAGACTATTTTTATTATAAGATACAGGTAATAGACTCGCTAAAGCCGATGAAGCTGCCGCGTCAGGTCTTGCAGCCGATTTTGGAAAACTGCTTTGAGCATGGCTTTAAAGCTGTGCCGCCCCCCTGGAATATTGAGATAGCCGCAGGAGTTGAGGGAGGCCGGTGGTATATAAGGGTATCAGACAACGGGGCTGGGTTCCAAGAGACAGAAGTTGAAGAATTAAAAAGAAAAGTAGATGAATACAGTAAAAATCTTCCTGATAATTATGCGGATCTAAAAATCGGCGGTTTGGGCTTGATCAATACCATACTGCGTTTAAAGCTGATGTGGGGGGATGGTATAGAGTATCATGTACTGCGGAACAGGCCAAAAGGAACTGTTATAGAATTACGGGAGGTAAAGAATGATTAATGTGTTGATTGTTGAAGATGAGCCTCCCATCGCAAGGACTCTTGGACTATATATTGAACAAATGGGCGGCGGCCATTTCCATGTGGCTGGAAAGGCGATCAACGGGCAGGACGCTTTGAACATGCTTCCTGCCGTTAAGGCTGACATAATATTTACGGATATCAGGATGCCCGTTATGGATGGACTTGAATTGATGAAGGAGCTTAATGACAAATATCCGGATGTTTTGCTGATAGTGCTAAGCGGTTACCAACAGTTCGACTACGCTCAAACCGCGTTGCGCTATGGCGCATTTGATTATTTACTTAAACCTATTTCAAAAGATGAGGTCGGCAAGCTGCTGGAAAAGCTGCGTGTTATCTGTGAAGACAGGTCAAAGAGCCGGAAGCAAGAGCAGCTGGCAAACGCCATGCATGGCAAGAAGCTCAATGGGGCGTCTATGTCAGATTGTACCGCTATGTTGATTTGCGCGGGAGCCATCCCTTTGTTCACGGATGATATATTACTGCCGGGCGGGTCGTTTTGGGAAAAGCATCCCATAGAAGACGTGATTGACGGTTTATTTGACAGCCAAAAGAGCTTCTTCTATTTCAACGGAAATACGGTTTCTGAAAAATACATTATTGTAGAAAATCTACAGCCGAAGGAATCTCAAGAAATAATACGCTTTATTTTTGAAATACTGACAGAGCTTGATGAAATTTATATCAATATGGTAAGTCATCGGTTTCCCGTATCTTTTGAAAGAGTAGGCAAAACAGCCTTGAAGCTCCGCTCGTACCTTTGCAGGGAGGCGCTGCTTTGTTCCTCAATGCTGTTTTGGTATAGCGGCAATACAGATCACAATAAACGGAAGACAATTATTGAGCCTAAGCTGTACCAGCTTATTGTCGATAATATTTATATGCAAAAAGAGGAAAAGCTGTATGACACGCTTAGTCAGGCATTGGAATGCGATAAAAATATAACTCAAGCGGAATTTTTGCAGCTGATGGATTTAGTGGTGTCCAACAGCCGCTTATCGGGTATTTATGACCCGGCGATTTTATCTGAAACGAAAACGGGGCTTAATGAGGCGGTATCCAATTCAACCTCCGTGAGCGATTTATTAAGAGAAGCAGTTATGATCTTGCTGCCCCTGGGCCGGAGCATATTGCATAAGGGCAAGCAAGAAGCCAATGACGTCGCGGATCAGCTGGAGCAATACCTGATAATGAATTTTAATAAACCAATAACCAGTGAAACCCTGTCAAAAAAATTTGGGTTCGTCCCTTCTTATTTAAGTAAAATATTTCGCACAGCAAAAGGAGTGAGCCCGTCGGACTTTCTGACTGGCTATCGGGTGGAAAAAGCAAAGCAGATATTACGAGAGCAGCCTGACGTTAAAATCCGCGATGTAGCGAAAGCTACCGGTTATGACGATCAGTATTACTTTTCAAAAATATTTAAAAAACAGACCGGCCAATGGCCAAGTAATTTTCAGGAATCATTCAGAAAGAGTTTGTAAACCAATGTCAACAGGTTAAGGAAAATTGTCCGTCTGCCGTCATCCCGGGCGTACCTGTCATCCCGGGCTTGACCCGGGATCCCCATAACATCGCCAATATTAAGGGGATTGCGGGTCGGAGCCCGCAATGACGAACTGGAAGATTCACTTAATCTGTTGACATTAGTTTGTAAACAGGGAAATACACGCGCTTTGTGCCAGCGCGTTTTTTTGATCTGCGCATAGCTGTTACCCCATCCGTCATTGCGGGCCCGACCCGCAATCCCCCACCCTATCAGTCATTGCGGGCTTGACTCGCAATCCCCTCTCTGATAGTCGTCAGCGGCAACTTGGTAAAAAGAGTTTGAGAACATAAAATGATTCTAGTGCAAAAAGTCAAAAGCGTTGACCTTGATTAAAAGGATTTAAAAGATTGCCTTGATTAAAAATTTTTCAAACCAGGTTTTTGCCTGTCTTAAGGGATTTTTCTTTGTTTGGCTTAATCCTATTAATCCTTACAATCCTTTAAATCATGTTAAATCCTTTGATTTTCGAGCCAAAATGGACTTTTTGCATCAGAATCATAAAATGGCTATGATAAAAGAATTTATGTTTACCAATGTCGCAACGGGGGAAGAGAGGGGATTGCAGGTCAAGCCCGCAATGACGTGGCGGATGGCTATTGCACAGATCAATAATTTTTCTCATTTGACAATTAACAAGCCGAGTTGTATTATATATTTGCTAATACTTGTATTACGAATATTTTGGCTAAATCCTATCCTGCGAGGTATAACAATGAAGGAAATAATAACACCAACGAACGGAAGCGGTGAATCAGTAAGCGACTATGTATTTAGTTACTTGAAAAACAATATTACATCCGGCAAATGGATCACCGGTGAAAAGATACCATCTGAAAGCAAGCTGTGTGAAATTCTGCAAGTCAGCCGGATTTCTGTCCGATCCGCGATCAGCCGTTTATCCAGCCTGGGCATACTGGAAAGCAAGCAGGGAAATGGCACCTATGTCTGTGATGTGAGTACGCTTAGCCCTCTTAATGACATGTATTCCGCTTTTATTTTGAGTCATTCGGACCGCTTGAATATGCTGGAATTCAGAAAGGTTATAGAGGTAGCTACCGCCGGTTTTGCCGCCGCCCGGGCTACTACCAAAATGGTAGACGCTATGAGCGTTACTATTGATACAATGGAAAACGCAGAAACAAAGGTCGATATCGTAAACAGTGATCTGGAATTTCACTATCTCTTGGCTAAGGCTACAAATAATGACGTTATTATAAAATCCTTCGAGATACTACGCGATTCATACATTCGAATGTTCGAGGAAAATGTGGCGGTTATGGGGGCTTTTGGCGCACTAAGTCATAGATTGATATTATCCGCCATTGAAACGCGAAATTCAGATTTGGCAAGAAAGTACATGGAAGAGCATTTGGACCAAACTGCCGCCAGACTGGTCCAAGCCCGTTTTGATAATTCCCGCGTATAACTCATTGTCATAGTGAAAATAAATAATTTGGAGGTAATATTTAATGAGAGAATCTATCCATAAGTATTTTAAGGTGGGCCTGATAAGCTTTATGGCTTATCCCGCAAACATGAGGGGAGAAGACCCCGATGTCGTAAGCACGATTAAAAAAATAGCCTGTGACGATTATTTTGACGCCATAGAGCTTAACCACATCAAGGATGCTGAAAAGCGCGCCGCGGCAGCCAAGTTATTGAGTGTTTCGCACATGACTGTGTGCTATGGCGCGCAGCCGCGGCTGCTGACTTCCGGCCTGAACCCTAATCATTTAGAGGAGGGAGAACGCCTTAAGGCGGAAGCTGTCTTGATGGAAGCAATTGACGAAGCCGAAGAGCTTGGCAGCAAGGGGATAGCGTTTTTAGCCGGAAAATGGCAGGAAGAGACAAAGGAACAATCCTATAATCAGTTACTTAAAACCACACGTAATCTTTGTGATTACGCTAAAACAAAAAGCATGATGGTTGAATTGGAAGTGTTTGACTTTGATATAGCCAAGGCGTCATTGATTGGTCCCGCGCCCTACGCTGCCAAGTTTGCCGCGGATATGCGCACCACTCACAATAATTTTGGTTTGCTGATAGATTTATCTCATATTCCGATGACCTATGAATCTCCTGAGTTTGTAGTTCGCACGCTGCGCCCTTATATTACCCATATCCATATTGGAAACACGGTTTGCGCGGACCCTTCCGCCGAAGGATACGGAGACGAGCATCAGCGCTTTGGTTTTCCAGGAGGTTCAAATGATATCCCTCAGTTATTGGAGTTTCTGCGGGTGCTTAAAAATGAAGGTTTTATGAACGCAAACAACCCAATTGTACTTTCTTTTGAGGTAAAGCCTTGGAAGGATGAGGACTCAGATATTATCGTAGCAAACGCGAAACGCGCCTTGAACCGTGCGTGGGCACTGCTGGAAGACTAATATATGGATAGAAAGGACTGGATATAACATGAAAATAGTTATTCTTGACGGATATACGGAAAACCCCGGTGATTTGAGTTGGAGCGAGCTGGAAAAGCTAGGAAAACTTACGGTTTATGACCGTACTTCCATAACAGATGAGGCTGAAATTATTACCCGTATTGGAGACGCGGAGGCTGTATACACTAACAAAACACCAATCTCACAGCATGTTATTGATTCCTGCCCGAATATGAAATT
>Ga0153939_1000563_pt1 | contig 14023 bp, 13 predicted proteins | sample TSNJ023MetaG_FD_104734 | JGI IMG/M metagenome (GOLD analysis project Ga0153939, IMG submission 104734) | Attine ant fungus gardens microbial communities from New Jersey, USA - TSNJ023 MetaG | ecosystem: Host-associated > Fungi > Mycelium > Unclassified | place: USA: New Jersey, Brendan T. Byrne... | reverse complement strand
TGAGGAGCTCATTAAGGACGACGCCACCGAGGCCAATATTGAGGCGATGATACAGCGGCATATCGTATAGGCTTGCGTCACCCGGTATTCTTGCGGGACTGTATGAAACCTGGAATTGGGAATCAACTTTTCCTCTTTCTTTTTTCCATTTTTAAAGTTGATTCACTATACATCCGGGATTTCACAGTCTCCTTGTAATAACTCTGTGGGGAAAGGAGGTATACCATGAGCATATTAAACGGAAAAAAGGTTATTACCATTGGTGATCGGGACGGTGTTCCGGGCCCGGCCATAGACGAGTGCGTAAAAACGGCAGGAGCGGATGTCGTGTTCTCCTCAACAGAATGTTTCGTCTGAACGGCCGCAGGCGCAATGGATCTGGAGAACCAAAAGAGGGTCAAGGAATTCGCGGAACAATATGGTCCCGAAAACATGGTTGTTGTTCTTGGCGCGGCAGAAGGCGAAGCCGCCGGACTCGCCGCCGAGACAGTCACAGCCGGAGACCCCACTTACGCCGGTCCATTGACAGGAGTCCAGTTAGGACTCAAGGTTTTCCACATTTGTGAAGACGAGCTGAAAGCGGAATTCGACACAGGTGTGTACGACGAACAAGTCAGTATGATGGAAATGGTTTTGGATGTGGACGCCATTATTCAGGAAATGACGTCTATCCGCAGCCAGTTCTGTAAGTATTGAGATTTGTCAAATACCTGGGGCTGTTGAGGAATAGAGTGAACCTTTTATCGGTATGCTCCTATTCCACGACAGTCCCATATTTTTTGATGAAACAGGAAAGAGGATAACACGTATGAATAGTGTAATTAAAGGCGCTTCATATATTTTGGCCCACGGGCCGGATATGGTATTGCATAACGGCACCACCCAAACCACCGAACGAATCGTCAATCCGGACTCCGACTATCTGGTCCGGCTTCCGAATTTTTTGCGGTCTTATGACGACGCGGTTTGTTATCCGCCCAATCAGGTATATATCGGCAGCCTGACGCCGGAAAAGCTCACGGGCTACGAAGCTCCCTGGTACGACAAAAAGGCCGAAGGCGCGGAGCGCTTCGGCAAGCTGGGAGAGATCATGCCCCAGGACGAGTTTTATATGCTGATGCAGGCGTGCGACGCATTCGACCTGGTAAAGCTGGAAAAAAGCTTTGTAAACCAAGTAAAACCGCGCTTTGAAAGCCATCCTTTGATGGATCAAAGCATCCTGGCCAGAGTAAAAGAGGGTGTGGAACAAAGCGAAATCGATAACGCTGTGGCTGCGGAGCACGCCGAGGGCCTGTACCAGGATAACAAGCTGATCGGCTGCGTCAAAAAGGCTCATGACGTGGATGTGAACCTGTCCGCGCATGTAATCCACGAAAACCTGGTGTCCAAGGCCTCCTGTGTTCTGTCGCTGCTTCATCTTGTTAAAAATGCAGGGCTTGACAAGGCGGCGGTGGATCTGGTCATCGACTGCTCCGAAGAGGCTTGCGGGGACATGAACCAACGCGGCGGCGGCAACATGGCAAAGGCCTCGGCAGAAATCGCGGGCTTTACCGGGGCGTCCGGTTCGGATATCAGGGCCTTTTGCGCAGCGCCCGTACACGCCCTAATCCATGCCGCGGGTCTGGTTGCCGGCGGCGTCTATGATAACGTGGTGGTGGCGGCAGGCGGCTGCACCGCCAAGCTCGGCATGAACGGCAAGGATCATGTGAAAAAGAATATTCCCATTTTGGAGGACATGATCGGCGGGTTCGCCGTGTTGGTCAGCAAAAACGACGGGATTAATCCGGAAATACTCTGCGAATTTACCGGCAGGCACAGCGTGGGCAGCGGCTCCTCTCCCCAGGCGGTCATCACGGCTCTGGTGGCGGACCCGCTGGATAAGATGGGCTTAAAAATCCCGGATATCGATAAATACGCGGCGGAGATGCAAAACCCCGATATCACCAAACCCGCCGGGGCGGGGGACGTTCCCCTGGCAAACTATAAGATGATCGGCGCGCTGGCTGTAATGCGCAAAGAAATCGAACGCTCCCAGCTGGCAAGCTTCACCAGCGAACACGGCATGACCGGCTGGGCGCCCACCCAGGGCCATATCCCGTCGGGCGTTCCCTATGTCGGCTTCGCCCGGGAGGATATCCTGGCTGAAAAAATAGGCAACTGCATGATTATCGGAAAAGGAAGCCTCTTCCTTGGCAGAATGACCAATCTGTTTGACGGCGCGTCCCTGATTATTCAGAAAAACAGCGGCGTCTCCGCAGCCGCTGAAGCCGCTGTGTCTGAAAAGGAAGTCAGGCGCATGATCGCCGGCGCCATGCGGGAATTTGCCCAGTCATTGGCTGTGGAATAGGGGTGAAGAATATGTCCGATATGATTAAAAACACAATTGCGAAAACCTTTCTGGATATCGCTTCCGGATTGGAAACGGGTTCCTTTGCCCCAAAGCCGAAGATCGTCGTTACCGGCCCCGGCAGCGAGCACGGGGAGGAAGAAATGCTCCGGGGTTCGGTGATGGCCGCCGCCGGGGGGATTGACGTTGTGTATATTGGGTCGCTGACCCACGAAAGGATCACCACGATTCCGGCGGCCAATGACAAAGACGCTCACGATATCATGGAAAGAATGCTTGAAAGCGGCGAAGCCGACGGCGCTGTCACCATGCATTACCCCTTCCCAATCGGGGTTTCCACCGTTGGCCGCGTGGTGACCCCCGGTATGGGCAGGCCCATGTATATTGCCACAACTACCGGCACGTCCTCCTCCAACCGGGTGGAGGGCATGATCAAAAACGCAATCTATGGCGTCGTCGCCGCCAAAGCCTGCGGTCTCAGGGAGCCCACCGTGGGGATACTGAATGTAGACGGGGCCCGCCAGACAGAAGGCGCCCTCAAGGAGCTGGGCGCTAAGGGATATGAAATTTCCTTCGCTTCCTCCGGCCGTTCCGACGGCGGGTGCGTCATGCGGGGCAACGACCTTCTTACCGGTGTCTGTGATGTGCTGGTAACCGACCCCCTTACCGGCAATATCCTGGTAAAAACGCTCAGCTCCTTTACCACCGGCGGCAGCTACGAATCGGTTGGCTGGGGCTACGGTCCCGGCATCGGCCAGGGTTATGACAGGTTGGTTATGATTATCTCCCGCGCTTCCGGCGCGCCGGTACTGAAGGGCTCCATAGAATACGCGGCGGAGCTGGTGCGCGGAAATTACCGCGATATCGCCGGCCAGGAATTTGCCGCGGCGGAAAAAGCCGGCCTGAAACGGATTCTGGAAAGTATCAAGGCAAAAGCGTTTCCCGCGCAGGAACAGGAAGCGGTGCAGGCTCCGCCCAAAGAAGTGGTGACCGGCGAGATATCCGGCGTGGAGATCACCGAGCTGGAGGACGCCGTGGCGGTGCTATGGAAAGCCGGGATCTATGCCGAAAGCGGCATGGGCTGCACGGGCCCCATTATATTGGTGAACGAGCCCCGGCTGGAAACGGCAGTGGGGGTTCTGGCCAAATACAAGTATATTACTGAGTAATCTTCCGTACATACGCGGACTGATACTGAACACTGACTAAAAAGCGACATAACTTTTTAATCAGTGTTCAGTATGAATTCCGGAAAGAGGTCAAGCATATGAATCAAAACCAACTCCTTCGGAGTATTCCCAAGGTGGACGACATTCTCCGGTTGGCACAAGAGAATTCCGCCGCGCAAGGCGTTGCCTACAGCCTCATACTGGAATCCGTCCGCAAAGTTATTGCTGCCCTTCGCAAAGATATTATGGCGGGGAATAGGGATACCCTGCCGGCGGAGAATGCTTTGGCCGCCGCCGCAATCGCCGCGGCAAAGGCCGAAGCCGCTTACCGGCTGCGCCCCCTGATCAACGCCACCGGCATTGTTTTACATACGAATCTTGGACGCGCCATATTACCCGATTCCGTGGCGGAGAATGTCATGCGGGCGGCGACGTCGTATACCACGCTGGAGTACAACGTATCGGGAGGATGCCGGGGCAGCCGTTATTCCCATGTGGAGGACCTGCTTTGCAGATTGACAGGCGGCGAGGCGGCTATGGTTGTAAACAACAACGCCGCCGCGGTGCTGCTCATTCTCACCGCCATTTGCCAGGGCAGGGAGGTTGTGGTGTCCCGGGGGGAACTGGTGGAAATCGGCGGCTCGTTCCGGGTGCCGGAAATCATGGAACAGGGCGGAGCCATTTTAAAGGAAGTGGGTACCACCAACAAAACCCGCCTCGGTGACTACTCCGCCGTTATCCACCCGGAAATCACCGGGGCGCTGTTAAAGGTGCATACCAGCAACTTTAAGGTGGTGGGATTCACCGAGGAGGTTGACCTCGCCGATCTGTCCCGGCTTTCAGGGGAACATGGCATTCCGCTGATCTACGATCTTGGCAGCGGCGCTCTCATTGATCTCAAACAGCTTGGCCTTGGAGACGAGCCCACGGTGCCGCAGGCCGTGGCGGCGGGAACAGACGTCGTCAGCTTTAGCGGCGACAAGCTTTTGGGTGGTCCGCAGGCAGGGATTATCATTGGGAAACAGAAGTATATCGGGAGAATAAAATCCCATCCCCTCACCCGGGCACTGCGCATAGACAAGCTGACGCTGGCGGCTCTGGAGGCAACGCTCCGCCTTTATCTGGACCCTGAGAAAGCCCTGCGCCAGGTGCCGGTATTGGCTATGCTCTCCATGGATTTGAAGGTGTTGGAGGAAAAAGCCCGCAGGCTTTTGACCATGCTGTCGGAGCGCGGGAAGGGCGCCTTTCACATCGGGATGGAGCAAACGCGGGGACAGGTGGGAGGGGGCTCCGTTCCCGGACAGCAGTTCCCGTCCTGGGCGGTGACGGTGGAACCGTTGACCTTATCGGTAGACGCCTTGGAGAATCGGCTGAGAAACTGGGAAGTGCCGATTATAGGGCGTATTTACAAGGAACGGTATTTGCTGGACGTCCGCACTATAGAGAAAGATCAATTCCCTGTAATCGTCAATGCGTTTACTTCTGTTTGTGATGGGAAAGGAGAGGTATACCATGAATAGCACCATCATCGGAACCGCCGGTCATGTGGATCATGGAAAGACTCATCTGATCAAGGCCCTGACCGGTATCGATACCGACCGCCTGAAAGAGGAAAAGAAACGGGGCATTACCATTGAGCTGGGATTTGCGTACCTGACCCTGCCGAACGGGGAAAAAGCCGGTATCATCGATGTTCCCGGCCATGAGAAATTCATCCGGAACATGTTGGCCGGGGCGGGAAGTATTGACGTGGCCCTGCTTGTAGTGGCGGCGGACGAGGGCGTTATGCCTCAAACCAGAGAACACATGGGCATACTGTCCTTACTGGGCATACGCAGGGGCGTAATCGCTCTGACCAAGGTGGATCTTGTCGATCAGGAATGGCTGGAAATGGTTGCGCTGGATATCGAGGAAGCGCTCAAGGGTTCCTTTCTGGAAGGGGCTCCAATTATACCGGTATCCGCCTATACCGGGGAGGGGCTTGAAACATTAAGACAATGTCTTTTTCGTTTGCTGGAGCAAGCTGACCAAAAAGATTTGAGCGTCCCATTCCGCCTGCCGGTGGACAGGATATTCCAGGTCGATGGCTTCGGCACCGTGGTAACCGGCACGCTCATAGAAGGCAGCCTGACCGTAGGGGATACTATTCTGGTTTATCCGTCGCTTATTTCCACGAAAGCCAGAAACATTCAGGTACACGGACAGGATGTGAAATCGGCCTTTGCCGGGCAGCGGGCGGCCATCAACCTGGCCGGTCTCAAACGCGCCGATTTGGAAAAGGGATATTCCCTGGGCGCGCCGGCTTCAATGGAGAACAGCTGTCTGCTGGATGTAAGGCTGGATATATTAGAAGACACGGAAAGGGTTGTCTCGCACAATTCGCGGCTGCATTTTCACCATTGTACCGGCAGTACGTTATGCCGCCTCGTGTTGCTGGAACAGGACAAGCTGCTGGGGGGCCAAAGGGGGTATGCCCAGCTTCATTTATCCGAGCCTGTCGCGGCAAAGCCGGGAGATCGCTTTGTGGTTCGGTTCTATTCCCCCACGGAAACGGTGGGAGGGGGAATCGTGTTGGATCCATTTCCGAAAAAGCATAAAAGACGGGATCAAAAGGTCCTGATGGGATTTTCTGTGAAGGAAAAAGGCTCTATTCCCGAAAAAATTGCGCAGACAGTTTTGGAAAGAAGCGATTCCCTGCCGTTACGGAACGATATCCGGCGAAAGCTTTTCTCCGAGAGTCCTTTATTTGATAAAGAGCTGGACGTCCTGATCGCATCGGGGACATTGGCCTCGATTGACGGCAGCCGTGTAGTTCATCGCGACTATCTGGACTTCCTGTGGCGGAAATGCCGGGAGATACTTACAGATTACCATAAGAAGAACCCTCTCCATGAAGGGATGCGCCGGGACGAGCTGCGCAGCCGGCTCATGCCGGAGCAGGAACAATCCATCGCGGATGGGGTCATCGAGCTCTTCGTGAAAAGCGGGCTTGCAAAAATCCAGGAGAACCGGGTCGCCGATAAAAATTTCACCCCCTCGTTAAACGACAGCCACAAGAAGCTCACGGAAGACATCCTGAGGCTTTATTTGGACACGGGCTTCTCCACGCCGTCGCCTGACGAGGCGGAGGCACTGTTCCCAAAGGGAAAAAAGGCGTTCAAGCAGTCCTTTGAGGCTCTTGTGGAGGTTGGAAAGCTTATTATGCTCGCACCCCAGATTTGCATGCACAGGGAGTATTATGAGAAGGCTTTGACGCAGTTCTGCAAATTAGCGGACAATCAAAGCAATGTGACCCTGGGGGAGTTTCGGAACGCACTGGGTACCTCCCGAAAATACGCGCTGGCCCTGCTGGAGTATTTTGATAGGAAAAAACTCACCAAAAAGGTGGGCGATGCAAGGATATTGATGAAATAAATATAATATATTCGTATAATTATTAAAATTTCAATGATATAAATTTAATATTTTATTAACATATGCATTCAAAAAATTTGATAGAATGATATCGGAATATGGGAGTGGATGGGTTCTGGTGTGCCCCCTGGTCTTCAAAACCAGTGCTGGCAGTTAAGAGCTGCCTAGGTGGGTTCGATTCCCACATGCTCCCGCCATAAAAGGCGCCGGTATCATACCGGCGCCTTTTATAGTAATTCAACTTCAAAATAATAGTATTTTGAAGTTGAATTGCCGAATGGGAATCACCTTTTTCCTCTTTCTTTTTTCGATTTTAAAGTTGATTCACTATAGTCAGTCTTCCGTATTAATTTTATAAGCAGGGCTGGTGAATAAATTGGATTTTAGGCAATTGAAGGTTTATGTAAAGGTATATGAACTAAAAAGCTTTTCCAGAGCGGCGGAGGAGTTGTTTTTATCCCAGCCGTCGGTCAGCGCATATATCAGTTCATTGGAAAGAGATCTGGAGGCGCAGTTGATTTACCGTTCCACCAAAGAATTTTTGCCCACGGAAACCGGCGAAATGCTTTATGAACATGCGAAGGACATACTTGCTCTCTGCGATAAAACAATTTCTTCGGTCAAGAATTTTTCGGATGATAGCACCGGGATTATTAATATATTAGCCTCATCCGTTCCCGCGCAGTACATATTGCCTGAAATGCTGGGCGCTTTTCACAGGCTTTACCCCGACATTACGTTTAACCTAGAGCAGATGGACACGGCAGACGTCGTAAAAAGCATTTCAGCGCATAAAGGGGAAATCGGTTTTGTAGGCGCGAAAATAGAAAATTCAAAGTGCGTTTACGAGAATTTTATGTCGGAAAAACTGATTATAATTGCCCCTTATGAGGAGCGGTTTCGAAAAATCAGTTCAAAAGACATTCCAAATTTGCTGCGCAATGAATACTTTGTTATGAGGGAAGCCGGCTCCGGTACAAGGCTTGAGTACGAAGAATTTTTATGGGAACTCGGCGTTAATCCTGACAAATTGAAGGTCAGCGCCCATTTCAGTAACACGCAAAGTATCATACACGCGGTCGCGGGCGGACTCGGAATTTCTATTGTATCCGAATTGGCCGCGAAATACTATTTGAGCCAAAATATGGTTACGACTATTGCCCTTGATTATCCGCTGCCCGAAAGAGATTTTTACATTGTATTAAAAAAGAATTACCCTATTGCCCCAATAGCGGACGTATTTGTTAAATTTGTTCGTTCACATTTCATGCGGTATACTATTCAGCACGTACCCGGAATAGAGGTGTAAAACCAATGAAAATACTGCACGCAATCGCACAGCTTCCCTGCGGAACAGGGAGCGGCATTTACTACAATAACGTCATAGAGGAATTAAAAAAACACGGGCATGAACAAGCCGCCCTGTTTGCGTGCCAGGACGATTATGAGTTTGGTCTTTTGGAGCGCGACGCACAGTACCCTGTTTATTTCAAATCGGAGCGGATTCCTTTCCCGATAGCCGGGATGAGCGACGTAATGCCGTATGACAATACCGTCTATGGGGGCATGGATGAGGATATGCTTCGGATATGGCGCAATGCTTTTGATAAAACCCTCAAACAGGCGAAATCGGAATTTATGCCCGACGTCGTTTTCCTGCACCATCTTTGGATGCTAACCTCTATGGCGGTGGAAATATTCGATGAGCAAGTGAAAATAGGCGTATGTCATAACACCGACATACGGCAGGCCGAGCAACACCCCGGAATGAAAAGCAAATACGTAACCAATTTGAAATACTTAAACGCCGTGTTTTCTTTAAGCGATTCACAGAAGCAAAAGCTCCGGGACGTTTTTGGTGTCGAGCAGAACAAAGTGACTACAATTGGCGGAGGGTTTAACCAAAAGCTTTTTTATCCTATGAACGCTAAAAAGAAAAAAGATATTATCCGCGTTATATATGCGGCTAAAATTGAAAAGTCAAAGGGCGTATTTGAGCTGGTCAAGGCGTTTAAGAAACTAAATAAGGTCAAATCAAATGTTTATCTTGACATCATTGGCTCTCCGAATGAAGAAAACGCGCACACGCTGGCTTCTCTGATTGGAACCGCGAAAAACATTGCCGTTGTTTCGATAAAAAGCCAGAATGCGCTTGCCAGCTACATAAGAGACAAGGATATATTTGTTATGCCCTCCTATTTTGAGGGTTTAGGACTGATGGCTATTGAATGCCTCGCAAGCGGGCTGCGTGTGGTCTCCACGGAGATTGAGGCGCTTATGTCGCTGTTAGGGGATAATGTAAACAGCAGCGGGGTAATAGAATATGTGAAGCTTCCGCGAATTTATGATACGGACAAGCCTTTTGAGGAGGATATCGGACAGTTTGTTGAAAACCTGTCCGTGAAGCTGCTTACGCAGGTGGAAAGGGTTGAAAAAGGCGATGGTTTCCCGCAAGAAATACTGTCCGAAATAAACAAACATTCATGGAGCTGCGTTGCCGAAAGGATCAATAATGAGTTTCTACGGCTTTGTGAATAGCCGCAAGCCCCTGAACGTTTAATGAATACGTTTCGTATTAAAAATTAAATATTGATAACGTTGGAGGCTGACGCCATTTTTTCCGTTATCCCATACATATCGGTAATCGCACCGACAGCCAGCTTGTCCTGCAACCCATAGTAATTGGCGCACGTTCCGCATGTAAAAATTCCGATTCCTTTTTCCTCCAGCTTTTTCAAATCCTCAATCGTGTTTGCCCCTTCCGATGTCAGGTGCGCGCCGGAGTTGAGGAAAATAACGTATTCCGGTGGCACAGCAAGCTCCGTGAGAGAATAAATAAAGCCTTTGATGAGTATTTTGCCCAGCTCCTCCGCGCCCTCGCCCATCGTGTTCCTGCTTATCACGACAACCCATTTTCCGGATGGCGGGCCGCACTTCACGGCCCCGGCCCCGCTGCCCGCGTTGTTTAGGACGGGGGCGGTTTTTCCGTCCCTGCTGATTGAAGCCTCATAGGAATCCTTGGCGTTTTCGACATAAGAAAAGCCGTATCCGTAGCCCTTCGCCATTTTCTCAAGATTTTGTACTGCAACAATATTGTCAACCCTTACCAACACACCGTCCGCGTCCTGCTTTGCCAGCGCTTTCTTTGCCTCGATCACCGGAATTGGGCAAGGCTTTCCCATAACGTCAATTATTTTCAAACGAAACCCTCATTTCTGTCAAGACACAATTTTATGTATTCAATACGATAACGTCTTTTTCTCTTTTAATAATTTCGCCGATCATCTTGGCTGCGGGGTCATCGGCTTGTATCGCCGCTAACAGGTCGTACGCCTGTTCCGGCGCGGCACATATCAAGAGCCCGCCCGAAGTCTGCGGATCAAACATCAATTCCTGAATCGCAAAAGGCAACCCGCTCAAATCAGCCTTATCCGAAAAATGGTTGCGGTTCCTCTGCCCGGCGGCGGTCACGAGAAAATCGCCGGCGTATTCATGCGCTTCCTCGATGTATGGGATTTCATTCGGATCGATTGCAACAGATACTTTATCCGCCGCCATTTCGAGCATATGCGCCAGCAAACCGAAGCCGGTTATGTCCGTGCAGGCGCTTATATTGAACCCGCGCATTTTTTCGGCGGCGTATTTGTTGAGCCTTTCCATTGAGGCGACAGCCTTGTTTACCGCCTCGGAACTTGCAGCCTCCCCGCGCAGCGCCGCCATGATAATTCCGGTTCCCAAGGGCTTCGTTAAAATAAGCTTGTGGGTTATCTGGGGAGTATCGTTTCGGATTATTTTGTCGTTTTCGACAATGCCGGTGACAGCCATCCCGTATTTCGGCTCCTTGTCGTAGATGGAGTGGCCTCCGGCCAGTACGGCTGACGCTTCCACAACCTTTTCCGCGCCTCCCGTTAATATTTCCCTGAGAATGTCCAGGTCCATAGACTGCGGGAAGCAGACGAGGTTTAAAGCGGTGACAGGCGTTGCGCCCATCGCGTAAATGTCGCTTAACGCGTTGGCGGCGGCAATTCTGCCGAATGCTTTCGGATCGTTTACCATTGGCGGGAAAAAGTCGGCCGTGGTGACAATCGAACGCTTTTCGTCAATTTTATATACAGCCGCGTCGTCGGAGGAATCATAGCCGACAATAAGATTTTCATCAGAAAAAACGGGCAACCCTTTGAGTAACCCCGACAGCTCGCCCGGACCTATTTTCGCGCCGCAGCCTCCGCTTGTGCAGTTTTCCAAAAGAGAGCTTAATCTTTTTTCCATTTTAAAAACTTCCGTCCTTTACCTCGGTATAAATGAATTTGTTATCCTTCGCCGCCCTTGCGTACATCTCAATTTCGTTAATTCCCTCATCAAACAGCGCATCCCGCGCAAACTTAATTTCCTTTGGCGGTATGCGCAGGCAAATCCCGCAGCCGGCGCGGATTTGTGAAGGCAGCGGCATTACGGTTACAAGCAGCTTTTGTGCAAGCAGGCATCGCTCCGCCTTTATGGCAAAATTTGTATTTTTAAATGCAATTATATATTCCATTTTCCAACAGCCCCTAATGACTTGATGACTTAATGATATCCTTAACCGCCGAAACGCCTTTTTCGATTTCTTCCTCCGTGTTGAAATACGAAAACGAAAACCTTACCAACCCCGATTCGATTGTACCGAACCGCTTATGCAGAAGCGGGGCGCAATGGCTTCCGGCACGGGTCGCAACGCCATAGTCATCCCAAAGCCGCGCCGCCAGGTCTGACGAAGCAATTCCCTCAATATTGATTGAAATGACCGGCAGCCTGTTTTCGACTGAAAAATCGCCGTATATTTTGACTTGCTCAAAGTCCTTGATACCATCGTAAAATAGTTTAAGCAGGTGCGTTTCTTTGGCGTGGATCGCGTCTATCCCTGTTTCGTTTATAAACTGAACACCCTTTTGCAGCCCATATATTCCGTGACTGTTCAGCGTACCCGCCTCAAAAATATCCGGCATTTCATTTGACTGAAGCCTGTCGAAGCTGTTTACGCCCGCGCCGCCTGTCTTAACGACCTCAAAGTTAAATTTACCGTTTGCGATTATTCCGCCCGTCCCCTGCGGTCCAAACAAGCCTTTATGCCCCGTGAAGCAAAAAATATCGGCAATGCGTATATCTACGGGAACTGCGCCGAAGGTCTGGGAAATATCCAAAATCATTGTTATGCCGTTTGCCTTGCAGATGCTATACAGCTTTTGAACATCGGTGATATTGCCCGTCACGTTGGAGCCGTGCGTACAAATCAAAAACCGCGTGGACGGCTTAATGAGATTTTGGGCTGTATCAAGCAGAAGGCTTCCGTTATCGCCGCAGTCTATAAAGCTCAAATCGCAGCCCGTGAGGTAGAGCGGGCGCAGCACGGAATTATGCTCCGTTACGGTCGTTATTACGGAATCCTCCTTTTTTACCAGCCCGCCAATCACCAAATTCAGGCTCTCCGTGGAAGATGACGTAAACGCGACGTTTAAAGGCTCGTCCAGCCCTATCAGCTTCGCAACCTCCGCGCGGGCAGTAAATATCTCACGATTTGCGAGCAGTACCGCATCGTAAAAGGATCGTCCGGCGTTGCCAAAATTATTGATTGCGCAAGCGACTGCCTTTGCGACCTCGGGGGGCTTTATCAACGTCGTCGCGCTGTTGTCGAAGTAAATCATTTCGTACCATCTCCCGTGCCTAAACACTTTTTTTGGGCACAGATACACGCCCCGACAGCGCCCGCGAACAACGCGTGTTCATGCGTAATCACATCAATGCCGATTGTTTGAGAAATCGCTCTTATAAGCGCCATGGATTTTGAAAGTCCTCCCGTCATTAAAAGCGGCGTTTTCTGTATAAAATTGATTTTGCTTGTCATTTGCAGGATTTTTTGCGCGATTGACCGAAGCACGCCGGTCATAATTTGGGGGCGGTCTTTTTGCATAGCCAGCAAGCCTATGATTTCCGATTCGGCAAATACCGTACACATGCTGTTTACGGGGATCGCGTCGTATAGGTCTGCAAATTTGTCTATGTCGTCCAAGGATACGCCCAGCGTATCGCACGCCATACTCAAAAAGCGGCCGGTCCCGGCGGCGCATTTATCGTTCATCAGGAAGTTTGCTACCCTTCCGTTTTGTATCTGAATAACCTTGCTGTCCTGTCCGCCGATGTCAATAACGCCTTGTATGCCCGGTGTGAGGAACATTCCACCGAACGCGTGGCATGTTATCTCGGTAAATGCGCAATCCGCGAAATCGATTGCCTCACGCCCATATCCCGTGGCTGAAACGCAAATTTCATTATGGGGCAGGGAGTTTCTTTGCAGCAATACTTCCAGGCTTTCCGACGCGGAATCCCTGGGGTTCCAGCCTGTTTTCACAACATGGGTATCCACAATGCTTGTTCCGTCGAACAAAACTGTTTTGCACATTGTGGAACCCGAATCTATGCCGACTAAATGTATCATGGCAGCATTTCAATAAACGCAGCAAGCCTTGTTTTTAACTGCGCCGTATCGGAAGCGGAGTAATCGGTCTCGACGCTTATAAACGGGATATCCTCTTTTTGGAGGAGCTTTCTTATCTGGGCTGTCTCGACAGCGTATGTATGGCAGGCCTGCAGCGTCATTTCAACGACGCCGTCAACCTTAAATTCTTTCACAAGCCCTGACAAAAGCGCATACCTGTTGTTGTCGGGCGTCATAACGGAGCAGCCTATTTGCAGATATCTGTCGGCAATCGCTTTATATGGCTCTTCATTTTCGTCAACCAACCGCTCCGCGGGCTTTATGCCGATACAGTTCTCATATGCGACGACAACCCCGCCGGATCCCTCGATAGCCGTGACTATCTTTTCGGTGACCCCCGCCAGCGGGCAGCCCGTAATAAGGATTCTCTTCGCGTTTTTGGATACGTTCTCCACGCCGTTCTCATACTCTTCCCGCACCTTGTCAATTGTGGCCCTTAATTCCCTGTTTTTGGCTTCCATATCAAATTTAAACTGCGAGCCGTATAATACCTTCAGTTGTTCCGCTCCCGTGATGGGCGGCGGGCACGATTTGCTGAGCTCGTAAAACTCTTTCAGAAGC
>Ga0153939_1000553_pt1 | contig 14125 bp, 6 predicted proteins | sample TSNJ023MetaG_FD_104734 | JGI IMG/M metagenome (GOLD analysis project Ga0153939, IMG submission 104734) | Attine ant fungus gardens microbial communities from New Jersey, USA - TSNJ023 MetaG | ecosystem: Host-associated > Fungi > Mycelium > Unclassified | place: USA: New Jersey, Brendan T. Byrne... | reverse complement strand
GTATCTGTCCTACCCTCTACCCTTAATACATTTGTCAAATTAGGGATAATAAGCATTATTGATATGGCAAATGCACACGCCCTTTTTAAAAATCGCTTATGTTTCATAATAAACATTTTCTTACTCATAATATCCTCCTTTAATCTAATTCATCGTTCCATATGATCTTGCCTAAACTAAATCAGTTGGTCAGCCCTCCTCCCTACCGTACTTTTCATTCCCTTATTCCATTAGAGTGAGCAGTTTCGCACTATGATTTTATTGTATTATTTTGAAATATTTTTTAATATAGAATATATTCCAAAAAAAGAAGGATATTTTACTTTCCAGCAAAATATCCTTCTCAATCGCCTGTTTTTATATAAAACATTCCTTTACTTTTTTATTCTTTTATGCATTTTTAAAATGGAAACAATAACTTCTGGTTTTCACTGATATAGATATTATCTACCGTAATAATCTCTGTTTCCGAATAAATTGTTCTCTCCACAGCATTTCCTGCCGCTGCTTCTGCCGCTTTCTGAATCCCAAAATATCCCATATTAAAAGGCTTCTGTACGATCAATGCATTAATCACCCCGGATTCCAGATACCGGATCCCTTCTATATCGTTATCAAATCCCACAATATTTACTTTGCGTCCTAGCTTCATTTCATTGATGGCTCTGGCGACCCCAACCGTAGAATAAAGATTGAGCCCTACAATCAGGTCAATATCCGGATGTTCCTGCATTAACTGTTTCGTTAATATGTATGCCTGATCATAATCAGAATTGCTGTATAGAACAGTCTGTATTCTGCCTTCTTCCTTACCCAGCCCCTCTCTGACACCTTTTTCACGCTCTATGGCAGTGGAAGCTTCTTTTACGTGAGAAACGATAGCAATTTTAGTATCTTTTTTAACATACTCCAGCATTTTTGTTCCTAACTGAATACCGGCCTCTATATTATTGGTCCCAATATAGCTTTCTTCTATTTCTTCATCTATTTTGGAATCTATCAAAATTAATTTGATTCCTGCTTCTTTTACTTTCTTTGCTTCTTCTGTCATTTCAGAATACATGATCGGCGTTAATGCAATTACATCCGGCTTTTGCCTGATGGCTTCACAGATATATTCTTTCTGCTTCTCGTAATCATTTTCCACATCCGGCGCCAAAATCGTCAGTTCCACCTGGAATTCTTTTGCAGCACTTTTCGCGCCGGATATCAAAGACATCCAAAAATCGTTTGATTCATCATAAACTTTTGGTATTAATATAACTTTTGCATTCTTATCCGTTTTAAATTCATCCGACAGAATCAAAGCTGCAATCAGAAAAAAGACCGAAAGCATCAGTAAGGATATTATAATTCCATTTTTATTTATCTTCATTTATTTCCTCCGATAGCCGGTAAGGCAATGTAACCGTAACTGTAGTTCCTATTCCCACTTCACTTTCCACGAAAAGCCCAAAACCTTCCCCATAATAAAGCACCATTCTTTCCTGAATGTTTACCATGCCGACTCCATTATACCTACCGCCAACCCTGCTTTTCTTATGGAATATACTCTTCAAAGTTTCCTGATCCATTCCTATACCGTCATCCATTACTTTTATTACAATATTACCCCTCTGTTGGTACCCGGTAATCCTTATGGTCCCCTTCTCTTCTTTATATTTCAATCCGTGATATAATGCATTTTCCACCAGCGGCTGCAGTACCAGTTTAATGATCATGCATTCCATAATATCCTGATTTACCATAATATTGAAATCAATCTTGTCTTTATATCTCATTTGTTGAATGATCAAATAGTTCTTCGTATATTCCAGCTCTTCCCATATGGTCACAAAAACATCCGATTTCCCAATTGCCTGCCTGAAGAACCCGGCAAGGGCTGATGTCATCAATATTGCCTCCTCCTGATCACCTGTTTCGATCATCCAGATAATCGAATCCAGTGTATTATATAAAAAATGCGGGTTGATCTGGGACTGCAATGCTTTCATCTCACTTTTGCGTTTTTCTGCCTGCTCCGTGGTATTCTTTTTCATCAATTCATCAATATGCTCTGTCATACGATTAAATGAACGATTCAGGCTGGCAATTTCATTATCGCCTTTTACCGCAGCATATACAGGCTCAAACTTTCCTTCCTGCACTTCTTTCATAGCTGCTTTCAGCTGCTTGAGCGGCCTGGTGATTCCATTTGACATGAGGAATGCCAGTAATATGGCCAATGCAGTCAAAACACTGCCAAGTCCAATATACATATACTGTACGGTCTTCTCATTCTTTACAAGTTCCGAAGTATAGACAACACCTACAATTGTCCAGCCTGTTTTTACTGATTGAAATGGTGTATAAATCTTTTCTTCTCCATTCTCGTCTATATAAGAAGTACTTTTCTCACTGTTTATAATTTCTTCCAAGGGCTCCTTTTTCACACCGCTTAATATCAATTGCTGCTGCGGATGATACACGATTTCCCCCTTTTGATCCAGAATATAAACATAGCCTTTCTTTCCAAGGCTGATTGCCCCACACAGGTCATTGATCACATCGTAATTCAAGTCGATCATCAAAAGTCCTTCCACCTTCATTGTTTGCGGATTCACGACCCCTCTGCTAAAGGTAACGACCCATTTATAATCCCCATCCACCATATTCTGGACATGAGAAGAAGAAATCACAATATCACTTCCGACCGCTTTTGCTTCCTGATACCATTCCTTTTTCTCCAGCCGGGCATATGGATTACGTTTGGCTTTTCCATCATTAATAAAATATCTTCCATTGTCTCCATACAACGCAATATTATAAATATCTTTCCTTGCCTTAAGAACTACCTGAAAGTATTCTTCCAGTTTTGAATCTAATCCTCCGTTACCTGAATGAAACAAATAATTTTTAACATTACTGCTGCTGATAATCACCTGGGAGATATTTTCCATGTAGTCAATATAATTTTCTATATTCAAATTGACCTGTTCGATTAACTGCCTGCTGTTCTCCGCAGAGTTTTCCATTAAATTATCTTTTGTATAATTAATGGAAAAAAACATAAAAATTGTAATTGTCAGCAACACCAAACTGGAAAAATACAGGATCATCTTTGTTCGGATGCTTTTAAAATGAATCTTCTTTTTCATTGGTCCCTTCCTGTTTTTTCATTGAATACAAATATTCTCTTGGTGTTTTCCCTACGGCCTTCTTGAAGATAGCGCTGAAATAATTCGCATCATAATATCCGCACTTTTCCGCAATTTCATATATTTTCATAGATGTCTTTTCCAGCATTTCCATGGCAATTTCTATTCTCTTCTTTGTTAAGACTTCTATAAAAGTCATGCCCGTATAATCTTTAAATGCGGCACTGAAGTAACTTACGCTGATCGCCAGTTTCCCACACATTACCTGCAAGGTCAGGTCGCAGTCAGAATAATGCCGGTCAATATACTCCAAAGCCATTGCTGCCTGCCGCTCTCCATAATTTACCCGGTTCCGGTTCATGATTTTTAAGGCCAGTGTAAAAAAATCCAGCATCTTTTCTTCCATTTCGGAGACATTAACACATTGGTAAAGACCGGAAACTACTTCCTGATTTTTTTTAAAAAGTTCTTCTTCACTTATATCAAGCTGTTTAAATGAGTTCATCACGGCAAGTATCAGACTTTGATATAATAAAATAATTCTGTTTTTTGTAAACCATTTGTCTTTGCATTCTTCTTTCACATCACGGATCTCACTTTTTACATCTTCCATAAGATTGCTCTGTACAGCAAGCAGGATTCGTTGCTCTCTGTCATTCTCATAAATGATTTTATCAACATCATTTTTTGCCTTTTGATAAGTATCCCACTCATAAATATGGGATTCCCTCTCTAAATACACATATTCATACAATTCCATAGCTTTCTGGCAGGAAAAATACAAACCGCTTAAATTTGCAACGTTGGTTCCTATCAGGCAAAACACCTCTTTCATTAATAACTGGCCAGCTGCTTCTATCAAAATTTCACAGACTATCGTCATTTTCTTTTTTACCAGTGTGCTGTTATTTTCTTTCACGAAAATAATAATATTACCATCCAGACCTTCAAACGGCAGAATATCTGTATCCACTTCCACTTTTAACGCGGATATAAGGTTTTCCAATTCATTTTCTTCTAATTTTTCTTCCGGATAAACTATGGCAGCACAATAGACCTGACCGAAAAAATGAATATGAAATTCTTTCAGCTTCTCTTGTATGTCATCTTCCGTAAGCTTTCCCTGTGCGAGGCAGTTTAAAAATTGATTTCTCAGCACAGGATAACTAACCTGGTATATAGACTGTACCTGAAGATTAACCCTCTCGCTATCCAACTTCTGCCTTACTTCTTTTAATGTCTGGATCAGTTCCGCTGCGGTAATGGGTTTTAATATGTAGGAAAACACTTGATATTGCACTGCTTTTTTAGCATATTCAAATTCATCATAACCGCTGATGATGATAATCTTCGTATTTTTCTTTTGTTCATAGATATATTTTGAAAGTTCCAATCCATCTATATAAGGCATACAAATATCTGTTAACACCAGATCAATTTCTTCTTTATTTAAAACCTGGATGGCTTCTTTCCCATTTTCACAGGCAGTTACCAGATGATAACCCAATTCCTCCCAGGGGATCCTTTTGGAAATCCTCTCCCTGATCAATATTTCATCATCCACCAATAATACTTTATACCTATTGTTATTATCATTATTCAATGTAGCAATGGAATTTCCTTTTATTAGTTTTGTTTTTAAAATTTCAATTTTTTTATCAGCCGCACTATTTTCACTTAAATTTTCCAGCATGATTTCAGCTGCCTTACAGGCAATGGTATCCATCGGCTGGGAAACCATCCATAATTTTGGTTTAACTACCTGAGCCAGCATCATATTGTCAAACCCAATAATGGAAATATCCTCCGGAAAAGATAATTCTGATTCATTGATAGCAATTACAGCACCCAGTGTTATTTCATAATTACTTAAAAAAACTCCGGTTGGCCCATCCTCCATAGCAAGCAGTTCTTTCATCGCATTATATCCGAAACGTACACTGTACTCGCCCCGCAGAATATAATTTTCATTCGGCTTTATGCCGTTGATATTTAATGCTGCGCAAAATCCCCTCAATCTGCCCTTTGCCGTAAAAGAACTGTCATCACCACAGATAATCCCAATTTTTCTATGCCCATACTCTATCAGTTTCTTAGTTGCTTCTTTGGCAGCTCCTTCATTATCCACAATGATACTGTCAAAATTATTCTGCGCAAAAATACGGTCAATCAATACTACCGGTATTCCCCGCTCTAATGCCGGTTTCAGATAATCAGCATTTTCAGAAATAGGAAAGGTGATGATACCGTCTACTCTTTTACCTAATAAAAACTTTACTTCCTCTTCCTCCTGCCTTGATTCACCTCTGCAGTCACAAATAATCATGCCATAGTCATGTTTCCTCAGGATATCCTCTATTTGGGATATGATCGTTCCTGCAAAAATATTACTTAAGTCATGAATCAACACCCCGACTATTTTTGTCTTATTCGTCTTTAAATCACCTATAAATCCATTTACTTCATAATGAAGCTTACCAATTGCTTTTTCAATTGCTTCTTTGTTTTCAGGAAGTAAATTACCCCCATTCAAATATTTAGAAATCATTGAATGTGATAAACCTGTTAACTTCCTGATATCCCTTACTATTGAATCCATGTATTTCCTCCTTAAAGGCGAACAGTTCCCAAAAACTGTAAATAATATACAAAAATCAATAAAATATATCCCGAATTTTGTTACTATTATACCTTATTTGTCTTTAAACGTCAAATCCTCAATTGCATGGTACTTACTTTATACTAACTCTAAAATATATCCGTCTTCATCCCATAATTCATGCCAGTCTTTTGCACCTTCCCAAAGGAATACCTGACCCTTTACAAGTCTGTTATTTCTCTCTAATGTAGCAATAGCCGCCATTTCATCACATGTAAGCGGATCCTCCATTGTACACTCTAAATTACTTACATATTCGTTTTCATAAATAGAAAACGGTATCGGTATCTGGCCCCTTTGTACTGCCCATTTCAGAGCGATCACGGCAGGATGAACGTTATGTTCTTTTGCAATTGCCTGCAATTCCGGCATCTGAATATCTGTAATATCTTCCGGATCCATATCTCGTTTTGGTCTGGTCGGAGAACCTATAGGCATAAATCCGATTGGTTGGATATTATGGTCTTTCAGATACTCAAAAAGTTCCTGCTGCTGGAAGCTTGGATGAAGTTCCATTTCACATGCCACAGGTTTTATTTTAAGAAGAGGAAACACCGCTTCCAGTTTCGGAATCGTCATATTTGAAATGCCAATATGGCGAACCAGTCCTTTTTCCACCAGTTCTTCACATTGCCTGTATGTATCTACAAATTCATCAATACTAAATGGTTTCGCTTCGGGATTTCTGAAATCTTCACCACATCCCGGGGCATGATAATTTGGAAATGGCCAGTGAATAAAAAATAAATCTATATATTCACACTGCAATTTCGCAATACTGATACGGCATGAAACCTCCACCTTTTTATGCATATCATTCCATACCTTCGTCATTATGTAAAGTTCCTTACGTTCTACTACTTTTTCATCGAATGCAGCTTTAAATACTTTACCGATACTCTCTTCATTTCCATAACAGGCCGCACAGTCAAACATACGGTAACCGCAGCGTATTGCCCCTGCTACTGCTGATGATACCTGTTCCTGTGTGAATCTGTCAGAACCAAATGTACCCATTCCGATACAAGGTATCTCCTCTCCTGTATATAATTTTCTTTTTGGTATCCTGTCAGGATCTATAAAATCAATCATTTTCCATTCCTCCTATACTAATCTTCATATTCATTACTTTTCACAACTTTAACCATTACCATTTATGAATTTAATTTGGCACTTCAATTTTAAATTATTATCTTCTTATAGTTTATATTTTTAATATATTTTTATAATAGAATATTTTACATAAAAACAGTAATATTTTACTTTTTACCGTAAATATTCCTGTTTTTTACTCTAATGGGGTATTCTGATTTTATTTTTTGCTCCACAAATCCCGAAGCAAAAAGCAGTAAATAAAATGATTAAGCTGAATACTGTGTTCTGTAGAACTTTCTTTCAAGTTCTCATTCGTATAACGAATAGAAAAAAACTGGGCCTTATACACATAGGGTGCTTCTTTCATATTTTTCTATATTTAGTATTATATAACAAGCATATATTTATTACAAGATTATCGTCTCTTTGAGTTTCCTGCAAAACTACGTAAAATTTTCCTGTTTTTAAGTAAAATATTCTATTACAAAATTTAATTAAAAATTATAAACTAAAGGAGAATGGAGTAATAGAACAAAAAATTTAAGAGGAGGACAAATGTAACTTTTATTATCAAAGGTTTTACTGGAGGAATGAGTAATGAAAACATTTAAAAAAATACTTAGTAAATTATTAGCAGTCATAATTATTTTTTCAGAATTCAGCGCCAGCATTTATCTGAAACCGATTGTAGCAAATGCTGCAGATGGAGAATTAAAGCCATTAATGCTATGGTATGACAAATCGGCAGAGCAGCTTGCATCAGATGAGGCAACCCAATGGGAAAACTATGGGCTGCCAATAGGGAACGGAGCAATCGGAGGTGTCGTATTCGGCGGAGCTGACAGCGAGCATATTCAATTCAATGAAGAAACCCTGTGGACTGGGGGTCCCAGCGCCAGCAGACCGAACTACATAGGCGGCAACATTATGAATCGGGACATATATGTAAAACAGGCACAGGATTACCTTGCAGCGGGGAACACATCTGCTGCTACAAGCATATGTAATACATATCTCATCGGAGAAAGCGCCGGTTATGGCAATTACCAGACTTTCGGGGATTTTTTTCTGGATTTCACATTGCCGCAAGGCGACCAGACCAATTACAGGCGTGAATTGGATATCCGTAATGCCATTGCCGGCGTATCTTTTACCGACGGTAATGTCAGCTTTAAACGTGAATATTTTGTCAGCTACCCCGATGATGTTATGGTTATGAGAATTACTGCCGATGAGGCCGATGCCATCAGCTTTACTTTAAGGTACGGCAGCCCGGGCGGCAGAACCGGTGTAACTACCACGGCTGACGCTTCGGACGGAACCCTCCGTATTTCGGGTTCGGTCACAGACAACCAACTAAAATATGAAGCGTTGTTTAAAGTTATAAAGAGCGGAGGTTCATTTAGCACATCAGGGACAAATCAACTGGCCGTCACAGGAGCAGATTCAGTCTATATCGTCATGAACTGCGCTACGGATTATGCAAATGATTATCCTGAATACCGCAGGAATACAGATCTTGCGGCAGAAGTCTTAAACTGCGTCAATACGGCTGCAGACAAAGGATATGACACCCTTCTTTCCAATCATCTGGCCGACTATAAGGAACTCTTCGACCGCATGGAACTGGATTTGGGGGGGACGCATCCCGCACTCACAACAGATAAACTGCTCAGCAGTTATCAAAGCGAAGCTATTTCAGATGGTGATAAAAAATATCTGGAGGAATTATACTTCCAGTATGGACGTTATCTGCTTATCTCATCTTCCCGGGAGTCAGGACTGCCGGCCAACCTCCAGGGGATCTGGAACCGTGTAAACAATCCATCGTGGGGTTCCGATTACCATATAAATATAAACATGCAGATGAATTACTGGCCTGCATACGTCACAAATATATCAGAAACCGCACTTCCCATGATTGAATACATGGATTTGATGAGAGAACCCGGCCGGGTTACGGCGGAAGCCTATCACGATATCAAAGCTACGGCAGAGGAACCGGAACCGGGCTGGGTAGCCCATACACAGAACACACCATTTGGCTGGACGGCTCCCGGCTGGCAGTTTTCCTGGGGATGGTCCACTGCTGCGGGTGCATGGATGATGCAGAATGTTTATGATTATTATGAGTTTACCCAGGATAAGGAATATCTGGAAGAAACGATCTGGCCAATGTTGCGCGAAACAGCGTTGTTCTGGGATAAAATCCTGATTTATGACGCAAATTCTGACCGCTACGTTTCGTCACCAACCTATTCTCCTGAGCACGGACCGTATACCATTGGCAACACCTTTGAACAGACCCTTGTCTACGAACTTATCAATATGTTTAAAGATGCAGCGTCCATACTTGATAAAGACAACCCTGACGATCAGGCACTGCTTCAAAGCCTTACAATGAAACAGGCGAAAATGAACCCACTCACGGTCGGTTCCCGGGGTCAGCTCTGGGAATGGTGGGATGAGGATTCTTATGCATCCTATCCGGGTGCAAGCCAGCACCGTCATCTTTCCCATCTGCTGGGTCTTTATCCGGGCAGGATCATAAACAGCGATACGCAAGAATATATGGATGCGGCTAAGGTCTCCCTGAACGACAGGGGAGACGCGGCGACAGGTTGGTCCATGGGGCATAAGCTCAACCTATGGGCCCGTACCGGTGACGGAGACCGTGCGTATGTCCTATACGGTAACCTGTTAAAGAACGGTACACTGCCAAACCTTTGGGATACCCATCCTCCATTCCAGATTGATGGCAATTTTGGCGGTACCTCAGGTGCAGCCGAAATGATGCTGCAAAGTCATGCCGGATTTATCGATTTACTCCCGGCGCTCCCCCAGGCGTGGAAAGACGGAAAAGTACAGGGACTTAAGGCCCGCGGAGCTTATACCATTGACATGGAATGGAAGGATAATACCCTTAAAACTGCAGTAATCACAGCTGAGAATAATGGTACATGTGTAATTAAAAACAGTCAATTCTACAACAAAAAATCACTTATAATTACGGGCAGTGATGGTAAGCAGGTGGATTTTACCATTGATAACGGAAAAGTCAGCTTCAATGCAAAAGCGAAGGGCGTCTATACGGTTACTTTAGAAGGGGATCTTACAACGGTTACTTATGAAGCAGGAGAAGGCGGAGAGATCAGTGGTAAGGCAAATCAAACGGTTATCATCGGCGGGAGTACGGAAAAAGTAACAGCCGTACCGAAACCAGGCTATACATTCGTGAAATGGAATGACGGTAAAACAGAGGCCTCAAGATATGAGACGAACGTACAGAAGAATATGACATATATGGCAGAATTCAAAAAAGATGATACTGTTTCTTATATGGTAACCCTGAACCCGAATGGAGGTATTGTTGCAAATAAAACGATAGCAGTAAAATCTGGAAATAAGATTGGGGCATTGCCGAATCCCACCAGAAGCGGATACAAATTTACAGGATGGTATTCTTCTAAAACCGGAGGAACGAAAATAACTGCAGAAACAAAAGTCACAGAAAAAATGACGATATATGCGAGGTGGAATCCTGCAAAAGGAACACAGTTTTCTTATGGCAATTTAAAATACAAAGTGGTAAAGAAAGCTGCATTAAAGACGAAGGGTACTGTTGAGGTAGTAGCTCCGGTAAGAAAGACACTAACCAAAATCACCATACCAAAAACTGCTAAAAGCGGTGTATTTACATATAGTGTGGAGAACATAAAGAAAAATGCATTTAAAAATAATAAAAAATTAGAGTCAGTAGTAATAGGCGATAATGTAAAGAAGATTGGTAATAATGCATTCTATGGATGTACATCCCTTAAGACAGCGGTCCTGGGTAAGAATATTACAGAAATCGGAAGTAAAGCATTTTGTAATGATAAGCATCTGAGAACTATAACAATCCGTAGTAAAAAACTGAAAAAAGTCGGTAGTAATGCATTTAAAAACATCTATTCCAAGGCTGTAATAAAAGTACCTTCTGCCAAGGTAATCGCATATAAAAATATTCTGGAAGGAAAAGGACAAAAGAAAACAGTTGCGATAAAGAAATAGTTTAATACCAATTGGATATTGACAAAAACTGTAAACTAAAAGAAAAAAGAATGAGCGAAGCGAAAGGAATGGATAATATGGGAAAATTATTAAAAAAATTAATTATTTTTATGATGGCAGGAACATTCACATTATTAGCTGCCTTTCCTGCAATGAACCTACAGGCAGAAGGAAATTCATCTACTACGAATGGAGAATCAACAGTAACACAATTCATGGATTGTATAGAGCCAATGCCGATTATCGAAGGTCTGTCATCAGACTGCTGGGGGGCTGCTGAAGTAGGACCACGTGATCAGGCGAACGGGCTGGAAGACAGAAATATGACAAGCTATTCTTATTGGGACGGCGGCATTATCAAAGATGATGACACCGGAAAATATTATATGTTTGCCAGTCGCTGGAATCAGGCAGGCGGACATTGGGGACAAGATGGTATTTCCGGCTGGCAGGGGTCACAGGCAATTTATGCTGTCAGTGACAATTTATATGGACCATATGAGGACAAAGGACCAATATGGCCAGATTGGTGTGAAGGTGCCGGGCATAATGTATTTCCGTTTGAATTGAGTGAAAGTGATCCGTTGTATGATAATGGATACAGATATGCGATTTCCATCAGTGATACAGGAATGCATGGGGCGACAGCAAATGGTACGATTCACATTGCCAGGAGTCCGCAGGGTCCATGGGATTTAATTGATAACAGTAATGGTGGTAAGCTGAAGGCTGCGGGTGGCAGTGGATTTTCATTGTCAAACATCAGCATTATGGTAAGACCGGATGGAAAATACGAGGCCACGAATAGAAATGGTGATATTGCAATAGCAGACTCCCTTTCCGGAACATGGGAGGTAAAAGAAAATGGGCTCTGGAAGAAGGTGACCGGAATGCCTTCAGACAATATTGAGGATCCTGTAATCTGGTATTCTGACGGGTTATACCATATTGTGGCAAATAAGTGGGATGCACGTATGGCATATTATCTGACATCAGAAGATGGAATTACCAACTGGAAGCGCCATCCGGGAACCGCATATACGCCGGATGCTGATTTCTTAAGATATGAAAACGGAACCGTGAACAACTGGGCAAAAATTGAGCGTCCCAATATATACGTTGAAGATGGAAAAATTAAAGCCATGATTTTTGCTGTAATTGATGTTCAGAAGGAAGCTGACTATGGGAACGACCAGCATGGCAGTAAGGTTATCGTAGTTCCGTTTTCATCAGAGAAGCTGACAGAGTTCGGTACGCAGCCAGATCCGCTTGAAAATAGAGGCGGGCTTCTTCCGATTGCGGATACGAATACACAGACATGGGGAGATGAAGTCAGTAAGAACTATGGCGCAGAGCATTATATTCAATTACAGAAAGATACGAATTATCAAAATCAAGGAAAAGGAATTCTGGGAGAGGGAACCAGACCGGATGAATGGTATGACTGTAAAATCGGATACTTAAAGTACGATATTTCAAGTTATAACTTATCGGATACCAACGAAATTAAAAACGTATATTTGTCTCTCGTATATCTGAATAAATCTTCAGGCGATGCAGATACAGAACAGATACAGGTAACTCTGGCGGATTCTAATTGGGAGGAAGGAATTGGCCGTGAAAGTGTAAACAGCAATCAGGCGGATTCCGGAACACTAACATGGGAGAATCAGCCCTCTTTGAACTATGATGTCAGCGATATAGAAAACACGACAGCTACATCTGATGAGTTCCGCACGGCGGATGTGGAAAAAGAGGTTAAAATTGATGTTACAAAATTAGTTAAGCAATTTATGGAAGAGCACCCGGGAGAAACAGTTCTAAGCTTTGCAATGAATGTAACGGTAACAGGCACCCGTATCAGGATTGGAAGCAAAGAGGCTGGTGACAGCTATGCTCCAAAAATAATCATTAATAAAACGGTTGCTCCAAACATAACGACAACTACATTAGTAAATGGCACAGTAGGGAAAGCATACAGTCAGACCCTTACAGCGGAAGGTGATTCTCCTATCACATGGAACATCACCAGCGGCAAGCTGCCGGATGGGCTGAATCTTTCCGAGACAGGGATTATTTCAGGGACACCAACGACAGCAGGTACATTTACCTTTACTTCGGAAGCCACGAACAGCATAGGACGCAGTACGAAAGTGCTTAAAATTACGGTGGCACCACAGAACATAACAAAAACCTGTGCAACACCTACCGCGAATAAACCGCTAAAAACCTATACTGGGAGCGTCAATGTCACACTGAAAAGCACAACAAAAGAAGCAAAAATTTATTACACGACAAACGGGGATAATCCCACCACAAAATCAAAATATATTGCAAACGGGAAGAAAATCAAAATCAGCAAGACCACCACGCTGAAATTCATGGCAGCGGCAACAGGCTACCAGAATAGCAGGGTCACAACAGTGAAATATACCATCAAGACGACAAAGCCGGGTAAGAAAGCCGTCCCTGTTAGCAAGAAGGTTAAGAGAGGAGGGGGAATCATGCTGAAAGCTCCAAAAGAGGTAACCCTGTACTACACTGTGAACGGCAAGAACCCCACCCCGAAAACGAAAACAAAAGTAAATTCGGGCAAGGAAAAGCAAATCACAATCACCAAAAAGACAACCATCCGGGTGATTGCCGTAAAAAAAGGCTGCGAGAAAAGTGCGGTAGTAAAAAGGACCTATAAAGTGAAATAGCCAGTGTAGGAGGCAGGCGACAGAAAAAGAAAAAAGCGATGGCTTGGCCGATGTGTTCGGTCAAGCCATTGCTTTACAGTTGCTTATACGGCGAAAACAATCCACCAACCCGCACAGGCCACGATCCTGTTTATTGATTCTCCCTTTTATTAACGTTCCTGGAATATTCCCTTGGGGTCATCCCTGTTGCCTTTTTGAATGTTGCACTGAAATAATTGGCATCACTATATCCACATTTCTCTGCAATTTCATATGTTTTTAATAACGTCTTCTCAAGCAGTATGAAGCTCTAAATCCATGACTTTCCTGACTTTTTTCAATATCCCAATCATCTCCGATGCAGTCACCGGTTTTAACACATAAGAAAAAACCTGGTATTTTAAAGCTTTCTTTGCATAGTCAAATTCATCATATCCGCTGATAATAACTACTTTTATGTTTTTTTTCCGTTCATATACGTATTGTGCCAGTTCAAGTCC
>Ga0153939_1000550_pt1 | contig 14166 bp, 13 predicted proteins | sample TSNJ023MetaG_FD_104734 | JGI IMG/M metagenome (GOLD analysis project Ga0153939, IMG submission 104734) | Attine ant fungus gardens microbial communities from New Jersey, USA - TSNJ023 MetaG | ecosystem: Host-associated > Fungi > Mycelium > Unclassified | place: USA: New Jersey, Brendan T. Byrne... | reverse complement strand
GAAATCCTCGCGGCGGCTGAAGCATAAATCCCAGGTGTTTTTATCGCCGGAGGGAGACCAGTACCGCCCAAGGCTCACCCATACACTGGAGGTTTCGCAAATCGCGCGGACCATCGCTAAAGCGCTCAGGCTCAACGAGGACCTGACCGAGGCCGCCGCGCTGGGACATGATCTGGGACATACGCCTTTCGGGCATGCCGGTGAGCGCGCGCTGAGTTCCATTCTTCCCAGTGGATTTCGGCACTATGAACAAAGCGTGCGGGTTGTGGACAAGCTGGAAAAGGATGGCCGGGGCCTGAACCTGACGCATGAGGTGCGGGACGCAATCCGCTGTCATACAAGCGGAACCGAAGCCGACACGATGGAAGGGAAAATACTACGCTGGGCGGATAAAATCGCCTATATGAATCATGACATTGACGATGCGATCCGCGCCGGGATGCTCAGGGAGGACGACATGCCTGACAGGGTGAAAAAAAGACTGGGCAACTCCAAAACGGAACGCATTACGACCCTGATCTCCTCTGTTGTGGGGAATAGCGGCAGCGGTATTGTGGGGATGGGAAAAAATGAAAGGGAGGCTTTTGACGAGTTGCATGCCTTTTTATATGAAGCCGTCTATCTAAACGATTATGCAAAGAGCGAAGAAAAAAAAGTGCCGTACATCATCGAGAGCCTGTTTCGTTATTTTAGAAAGCCGGATAACCTGCCTTCTCTTTTTAGGATGATTGCCGAAAAGGACAGTGTGGAAACGGCGGCGGGCGATTATATTTCGGGCATGACAGACCATTATGCCATTGAAGTTTTCCGTGACATCTACATACCGAAGGCCTGGAATGGATAAAGCTGATCATCGAAAAGCGAGGTGAAATTTCATTGGCTTTACCACAGTATTTTTTGCAGGAACTGAAATACAAAAATGACATGAGCGAAGTGGCAAGCTCCTATGTGAATTTGAAACGACGCGGGAAAAACATGATCGGCCTGTGTCCCTTTCACAATGAAAAAACACCTTCCTTTAACATATATCCTGAAAATGGCTCCTTTTATTGCTTCGGCTGCAATACCGGCGGGGATGTTATCACATTCATCATGCGGATTGAAAATCTGGATTACATAGAGGCTGTGCGCTTCCTCGCACAGCGCAGCGGTTTGCATCTTCCGGAAGAGGGCATAGACAACAGCATGAGCAGGCTGCGAACGCGCATTTTGGAGGTTAACCGTGAAACAGCCCGTTTTTATCACAGCATGCTGCTGTCGGATGAGGGACAGATTGGGCTGAACTATTTACGCTGCAGAAAGCTCGACATGCACATCATCAAGCGGTTTGGATTGGGTTATTCACCGTCCGGCGGCTTTCGGCTTGTGAATCACCTGAAGGAAAGGGGCTATACGCCAAACGAGATGATTCAGGCGAATGTGGCGGGGCTGTCGCGGAACAAGAACCTGTATGACCGCTTTAAGTCGCGTGTGATGTTTCCCATCATCGACCTGCGCGGAAATGTGGTGGCCTTCGGCGGGCGGATTCTGACCGATGAAAAGCCCAAGTACATCAATACCTCCGATACGCCGGTTTACCACAAAAGCAGCGGTCTTTTCGCGATGAATATTGCGAAGAACAACACGGACAGGCAGTTAATCCTTGCGGAAGGGTATATGGATGTGATCGCGCTGCACCGGGCAGGCTTTACGGGCGCGGTGGCGTCCCTTGGCACGGCGCTTACCGCCGAGCAAAGCCGGGTTCTTGCGCGTTATGCCGATGAGGTCGTGATTTGCTATGACGCGGATGAGGCCGGGCAGCGAGCGACAGCGAGGGCGATTCCAATCTTAAAAAGCGCCGGCTTGTTTGTCAAGGTGCTGACCTTGCCCGGAAATAAGGACCCGGACGAATTCATGGATAGGCATGGGGAGAACGGCCCTGTTCGCTTTAAAGCGCTGCTGGAAGAATGCGGCAATGACATCGAATACAAGCTGCACCGGCTACGCGGACAGCATAATCTGGAAACCGCCGACGGGCGCCACCGGTATTTACTGGCCGCCGCCGAGGTACTGGCCTGCGTTGAAGATATTCTCGCACGCGACATATATGCGGGAGGCCTGTCGCAGGAAACGGATGTGAACAAGGCATCCATTATGGATATGGCGGATAAAATTGCACAGGTCCAAAAGAAGAAGAAACGCCAACAGCAGGTAAAGGCGCAAAATGAAATTCCGATGGCAAAGTCGGTTATCAATAAGGAAAAGAAAGAGAATACACGCATTGCCAATGCTGAAGAAGGAATTATCACCTATTTATTTCAAAATCAGGATCAAATCCCTTATATACGAGAAAAGCTGCCGGAAGAAAAAATGGTAACGGCTTTCAATCGTCGAGTATATAGCCTTTTGTTGGGTAAAACTATACATGACGGGCCGCAGGCCGAGCTTTTTTTAACCGATTTTTCCGCCGAGCTGACAACGGACGAAATGTCTGAGCTTGCAAGGATATTGGCACGGGGTTCAACGGTGTCGGTACGAAAGGTCGATGCGGAAGAGTTTATAAGGGTTATCATGGGAGGGGCGGGTTTTTCAAGTCCTACGGAAATCAAGTCCGCTTCAGACGAGGATTTAGAGAATTACTGGAAAGTATTAAAGAAGCAAAAAACAGGGGGAAATGAATAGAATGGGTCAACCGGATAAAAAGACCGTCATCAAAGAATTGATCGATCTTGGGAAAAGCAAGGGCCAGCTGAGCACCAAGGAAATACTGGACGCACTGGGCGAGTTGGATTTTGATCCCGAGCACATTGAAAAATTTTATGACACGCTGGAATCGCAGGGAATTGAAATCGTTGAAGATTTTGACGACATTCCCATCAACGACGCCGACCTGCTCAAGACCACCACGACAGAGGTTGCCGAGGTGGTTGTGGGAGCCGACGGCGTTTCCATTGACGACCCGGTTAAGGTCTATTTGAAAGAGATCGGCCGGGTGCCGCTGCTTTCTCCTGAGGAAGAGATCGATTTGGCAATCGCCATCAAAAATGGCGATGATTATGCGAAAAAGCGTCTCTCTGAGGCCAACCTGCGATTGGTTGTCAGCATTGCAAAACGTTACCTCGGCAGGGGAATGCAGTTTCTCGACCTGATACAGGAGGGCAACCTCGGCCTGATCAAGGCGGTTGAAAAGTTCGACTATACCAAGGGCTTTAAATTCTCCACCTATGCCACCTGGTGGATCCGGCAGGCCATCACGAGAGCAATTGCCGACCAGGCCAGAACCATCCGCATTCCGGTGCATATGGTCGAAACTATCAACAAGGTGAAAAAGATATCCAGCCAGCTGCTGCATCAGAACGGCAAGGAGCCCAGTGCGGAAGAGGTGGCCGGGGAGCTTGATATGCCGGTGGACAAGGTACGTGAAATCATGCGTGTCGCTCAGGAGCCGGTTTCTCTAGAGACCCCCATCGGCGAAGAGGAAGACAGCCATCTCGGCGATTTTATTCCGGACGACGACGCGCTGGCCCCCGCTGACGCCGCCTCCCACACCCTTTTAAAAGAGACCCTGGGCAATGTGCTGGACACGCTGACCCCGCGGGAGGAAAAGGTGCTGAGGCTGCGCTTTGGGCTGGAAGACGGACGCAGCCGAACTCTGGAAGAGGTGGGCAAGGAGTTCAATGTCACCCGCGAGCGGATTCGTCAGATTGAGGCAAAAGCCCTGCGCAAGCTGCGTCATCCCAGCCGCAGCAAGAAGCTGAAGGATTTTCTTGATTGATTTATAGCGGTAATAAATGAATCAGGATAACATACCCGCTTTTCGTGGGATATGGTACGGACAAAATATGGATATGCATTTCTTTATCTGGGCATACCCGTAACATAATGAACTGCAAAGAAAAGAGCCGGCACGATTTGAACTGCCCCTGTCAAGTAGACAGCGAAAAAAATAAGCCACAATGAAAATGGATGCCACTCCGGCATCCATTTTCGTATTAGCTATAATAAGCATCTCTTATTCATATCGTTTCGAAGAACCTCAACACAGACCCATCAATCGTGGTAATACGGCATTCATTCGCACCCCACGGCTGTGGCTCAATATCGGAGATTTGCTCCCAGCCGTTGTTTTTCACCAGCTTATGCAATTTCTCCAGCCCCTGAACCATCATGAACCCAACTACGCCTTGAATAGGCTCCCCATTGAACAAATGAATCCCTCGAAACGGTGTCAAACCGGATACGATGAGTTCGCCGGGATAGTCGAAAACACAGCTGTATGATGCCATATTTCCATCATCGTCGAGAATGATGTCCCCATACCAGCCTAGCACATCGCGGAACCAATCACAGGTTTTCTGGATATCTCTTGTAAAATAGACCGGTGCATTTTCCTTGACATAATACCCCCTCTGGCTGTAAGCTTCCATGTCGTTCAATTTTTTCATGGCAGATTGCTCCTTTTCATATGATGTAAAGGCAAGTCTGGGATATGGCGCAAGCTGTCCTTCGCACTTACGTGCTGAGGATGGAGATAAACCGTATGCCTGATGAAACGCTCGAGAAAACGCAGCGGGGGAATCATAGCCGTATTTGAGGGCGATATCGATAATTTTTTCGTTGCCTGTTTGTAAGTCGCATAGAGCAAGAGCGATTTTTCTTCTTCGGATATATTCGCCCAGCGGTATATGCGCTATGAACGAAAATATACGGTAGAACTCCCATTTGGAACAGCCCGCATATCTTGCGGCGATCTCAAGGCGGATGTCACCCGTCAGGTTTTCTTCGATGTATTCAATCGCACGGTTCATGTTTTGACGCCAGTCCACATTCTCACCTCCCATAAAAAGTATAGCAAAGAGCGAACCGCTATGCTTTGCTTGTTTTGCACCATTTTTGCAACGTTACTGACTACGCCACAGCTTGGATATGTGCGCGGTACTCCATCGGCGCAAGACCGCCCAGCCGCTCCTGAAATCTCCCGTTATTGTAAAAATGAATATACCGTTCAATAGCGGTTTTCAAGCTGTCGCAATCAAGGAACTTGTTAAGATATTCCGCTGCGTTCCCCAAAACGCCTCCATCGGGCCATTGTCAATACAGCGTCCGACTCGGGATATGCTCTGCGTCATACCCTGCGCGTCAAGCTTTGCCCTGAATACCTTGCGGGTGTACTGGAATCCCCGGTCACTGTGTAACAGCGGTTTTGCGTCAGGATATTTTTGGACGGCGGCGTCAAAGGTGTCAAAAACAAGCTTGTTGTTATTGCTGCGGCCTATGGCATGGGAAACAATGCTTTTGTCCTTAAGGTCGAGAATTGCACTGAGGTACAGCTTGCTTCCGTCACCACATTTGAACTCGGTAACTTCCGTGGGCCATTTTTCGTTGAGTTTATCGGCGGTAAAATTGCGGCTCAGGATATTCTCCGCCGTTATCTCTGGCGTGGACTTTATGTTATTGGGTCTCTTTCGGCGGATTACCGATTTCATCCCTATTGCCCTCATGACCCTGTAGACATGCTTTTTTTGCAGTGTAAGTTAAACCGGCGTTTCAGGTTCGGTTGCATCCGGTGATATCCGATCTCGTTGGACTCTTGATAGAGCGCATATGTGCGCTCTATCAGTTCTTTATCTTCTTGCACAGATTGGTCACGACGCAGCCATTTATAGTAGGATGAACGATTAAGCCGGAAAATTTCGCAAAGCGTGATAATGGGATAGTGCTTTTCCTCGTTAAGACTTTTTACCGCTAAATATTTACTTTTAAGGCGCACAAGACTTAATCCATGTCTCGCCCCCCTTTCCAGCGCCTTCAATTTTTTTAGCAGTTCATTCTCCATCTGAAGCCTCAAGTTTTCAGCCTCTTTAAGCTTCAACTGTGCTTTTAGTCTTTCAACCTCGGTCATAGAAGCCACGTCTTTATGCTTGCCTCGGCGGTCGGCAAGCCCGCCGGCTCCGTCTTTCTCATATTTCCTGACCCATCCATAGATTTGTTGATAGGATACGCCATACTGCTCAATCGTTTTGCCATAGTCTTTATTATTGGCTATGCAGTGACTGACCATCTCTATGCGTTCCTCCAGTGTCGTTTCGCGCCCTTTTGTCATGTTGATTGCACCCCCCGCTATTCGGCTGCTTAAAATCTTCATGACCATTATACCGCTTTATCCAATGCTGTAACATAGATTTATTGCTGATGTCGTATTTTGTGCATAGCTCACGCAATGAAGCTAATCCCGACAGATATTCCTCTACTGCCTGCCGTTTTAGCTCAGGCGCATATTTTCGGCTGCGCTCAGTTGCGCATAAACCTGCTGTCCCAAGCAGCTTATATAGACGTACCCAATCATACAGCGTCTGGTCTTTGATTCCATATTTTTGTTGAAATTCACTCACTCCAATTTCGCCTGCAAGGTATGTCTCTACAATCCTTATTTTTTCATCTGCCGGTAATCGACCTCTTCGTGGCATGAATATGCTCCCCTTTCCGTAACAGCGGTTTTTTATTTCCATTATCTACTTCAAGGTGAGCATATCAGATTTGGTACGGCTCTTTCATTTGACGCTTACGCCATAACGCCACTAACTGATTTACCACAACAATCACAAGCAACAGGAAAACATTTGAAATGACCATCTGTATATTCTGGTTTACCAGACAATCGTCAGTAGTGAGTGAGAATAGGATAATTACTAGAGCGTGTTTGGTAATTCTAAAAAAGGAGCTATATCAACAAAATCATGATACAGGCGAGATAAACAAATGCGGCAAAGCGAGAAAGCTGATGTATTCACGGATTTCTTGGGAGCCAAAGGCTTTATCTCCAAAAACTATACTTCCGTCAAGAGAAACCTTCCCAAGTAAAGGTATAGCTTCCTTGCTGTCGTGAACACTGCCTCCAGTGAAACTCAGCGTAACGGGATTGCCCAAACCGTCAACCACAGCATGGATTTTGGTGGTTTTCCCGCCGCGTGAAACGCCTATTCCTTGGTTGACATCGGCGTTTTCAGCCCTTTTTTAGCTCCGGCAGCCGATTGATGAACCTTGATGGATGTACTGTCAATCGGTAAGTCCTGCATGTCAGCATCACTTGCCAGCACTTCAAACACCTGCTGGAATACCCCCGATTCCGACCACGCACGGAAGCGGTCATAGAACGTTTGCCACTTGCCATACCGTTCCGTTAAATCCCGCCATGCTGCTCCGCTTCGGTTGATTCAAAGCATTGCATTCAGCGCTGTTCAATTATCTATTCTGCACGGTCTACTAGGCTTCCCTGTTCGTTCCGGCGGCAGCATATCTTTGACTCTCTCCCACTCTTCATCGCTTATCTCATATCTGCGTCTTGACCTTGTCATTTCTTCACCCCAAGTTATTATCAATCTTTTTGGGTAGTTTGTCATTTTCCAAACACGCTCTAATATTACAGTAAAAAGCGAACGCCAAAATCAAGAATTGCGTTCGCTTTTTTGTTGCTTGTGCGCTTCAAAGATAAGCAGAGAATTCCCTTATCTTTGCGGGATTCTGTAACCCAACCCCCGCCGTTCTCTTATCTTTTATTGTATGCTGTAGGGTCAGAGTAAACGGTGCTCTACAGTTCTGCATGTATACCCATAACCAATAAAGTTCAAAGTTTTCAGATGAATTTCCTTCAAGAGCTTTTTTCAAAGTCCAATTCTTCATATGTGTGATAAGCAAGCTCAGATGACAAATGATATGAAAAACCCCCATCCGTCGTAATAGACAGCTCAAATACATCCTCAAAACCAGCCGCTTTCCCTATCAGGTTGCCGTCTGCTGAAAACATATACAGTTCCCCGTCTCCCACCGTATAAATTCTGTTACCGTATAGATATGGCCCGATGTCTGCGATTCCCAATTCTTTTGGCGCATCGCCTTCATTACCGTCATAAAGCAGAAACAGTGACCGGCCCGCATGCACAAAAACCCGGTTGCCTTCGGTTATGGCAAAGCTATGAATGAAAAGACTATCCTGGCCATACAGCCGTTTTATTTCCCCTGTGTCTTTGTTAATCCAATACAGCGCCTCCCCGTCGCATATATAGATATCCGAACCTTTTACGGCGACCTGCCGGGCAAAAACACCCTCAATTTTTACCCATGCAGATAAGCTTTGCGTCTCATCATCATATTGAAACAGCTCTGTTCCGCCCCAATCCACACCGCGGAACAAAACAGGTTCTCCAAAAACGGGTTTTGCAAACTTCAACTTCTGTTCCCATAAACTCAAGTTTTCAGGATCAAACACCTGAATGGAGGTTTCAAACGGCGCGTCACTATCCGGTGCCTTAATGGTATTCCACTGACCGCTATCCAGGTCATATCGGACAAGCCTGTCTTTTTCTGGTGTATAAAGAACAGCAGACTTCGTCACAAGAATATCCTCCGGTGAGTCATTGTTTATTTTCTGACATTCTTCTGTTTTGCTGTCTTTTCTGTACAACCCGCCAGCTAAAGTGTTCTTTCGGAAATATAGCGTTTCATCCCTGGCATCCATAATACAGTAACCGACATTAAGCTGGGTCTTCTCCCGATAATCGTTGTAAAAATAAATCCCCACAACAATTGCAATGGCTGCAAGCACAAACCCACCCAGAAATAATAATTTACGCTTCATACATGATCGCTTTCCAATCCAATTTGCTTATGCCAATACCACATGATATTCGCACCTGCTGTTGGAGAACATACATTACCGGATGCAAATGAGGACATAAGTCGGTAATCTGTTCCTGCGCCAAAATCCTTGATTTTATAAACAGATGACGTATCAATATTCGTAGCAGTCCAATCATAAATTCCACCGCTGTCAAAAGAAAATTCGGAAATGGGGGTGTCCGTTTCAAAATTAATTTTTGCTTCTCCGAATTTGTTGTATGCGTCCACGAAGACTGAAATAACCGCATTAAGCGTCTCGATTTTGCGGCAAAAACAGCGGCTTTGCGAGCAAGAACAGGAATATAATGCCGCAGGTCAGCGTTGATACCCTCGACTATAAAAGTATCGTTTTTATTGTGGATATTGCGGACGTGCCGCCTCGGGTAAACGATATCAACATAACCCAAAAACCGTCAGTGCAGTAGAGCCCGCAGAAAGATTTGTGTAAAAGAGAATAAAAGATTTTCAGGAAGCCGAGAATCAAGGAAAGAAAATTCAAAGCCGAAAGGAAGTCTTTTTATAAAAAAAGCAGCAGCCAAACTACAGTATTGTGGCCCTCTCTTTTCTATCACAGCAAGGCCGCGTCTCCAAACGGAACAGCTGCCAGAATAATGCGCTAGCCCATTTTTTGCAGCAGTTTTTTAGGTTGAAATCTGAGGATTTGAAATATGGTTCCAATGCTTGCGATGACAATAAGCGCCAAGCTGATTATCAGAAGGGATAGGACAGCTATACTATCCGTTTCAGTGAGAATACTTGAATTTGTAATAAAAATAAATATTATCCGCCTCGAAAGAAAGGAAGATAAAGCTGTTGAGATGCCAATCGCAATCAAGACGGGAACCAGCATTTCAATCATGAGCTGCAGGATAACCTTTAACCGGTGCTCTCCCATAGCAAGCAATACACCGATTTCAAACTCCCGATCTCTTAAGGATAGCACAGCAAGTACAGACAAGGAGATAACACCCATTAAAAAAGCAGAAACCATCATAATTTGGGATACTGTAGTAAGCAAGTGGATAGATCCACTCAAAAAACGATAGTCCTGGTCGTCCACCACTACTTTAATGACATCATCGGGTTCGGTGGAAAACAGTTCCTCCAGATCAGGGATAGATGCCCGGATAGAGTCTGCCTGCCGCAACTTAAAGGTGGCCGAGGCAATCTGCCGGTTCCCGTTCATTGCAAATACAATGGTTGTAGTGGTTAAAATAATGTTTTCTGTGTTCTTTATTGGTGCTCCTGTATGGCTTTTGGTCGTGATCACATCGTAGAGTCCTACTATTTCCACTTGAGTATCTTCGCCTTCATAATAGGTGTCAAGTGAAATATAATCCCCGATCGTCAGGTTATTCTGAGAGGCCACTATTGTACTGATGAGGGCAGCATTCCGATTCCTTTCATCGGTGATATGCTGCCCTTGATAAAGGGTTATTTCCCCGTTTTGAAAGGCCTCATAATCACTGGTGCTGCTGACTCCGCAAACGGTAAACTGCCCATCATCGGGGTACTGTTCTGATTGCTCCGCAGACCGATAAGATTTCAGGCCATTCGTTCCTGCAGTGGCAGAATAGGCCAGGGCAGACAGTTTGGAAGGGAGCAGGTCCATTGCTTCCAAAGCCCGGTCATAGGAAAGCTGGTTTTTCCCGATAGGAGAATCTGACTCCATTGGTTTTGCATTGCGCACCGTAACGGCGGCCAGTACTTGTTCTTTCAAATCATTTCCTGTTTCTCTGCAGGATTGATAAATTGTGATTCCCGATAAAATTAAGGCGGCGAGAACCGTATCAATCACACACAGCATCAAGGCGTTCTTCCAATAAAAAATGATACTGTGAAAAGCTCTTTTTATGTAATTCATAGTTGCCCCTCTTGCGGAAGAAGCTTTTTGTTTTCCAATTGCACAACCACATCCGCTTCACCGGCAAAAAACAGTGAATGCGTGACGGCAATGACACATTTTCCGTCTTTGTGGGCAAGCTCTTTAAAAATGGCAATGATTTCGCCGGCAGTTTCGTGATCCAGGTTGCCGGTGGGTTCATCCGCGAGGATGATCTCCGGGTCCGCTGCGATGGCCCTTGCAATGGCGATTCGCTGCTGTTCCCCGCCCGAGAGCTTTTGGATCCTGCGTTTCATTTGGTCTTCGGATATCCCCATTCTGCCCAGCAGCTTTTTTCCATATGCCTTTTTATCCTTTATGGGGTTCGAGGTTATTTCCATGGCCACCAGTAGATTTTGAAGGGGCGTAAGATAGGGAAGCAGGTTATATGCCTGGAAAACAATACCGATCTTATCGCTTCGATACTTTGTGTATCCCACTTCCTGCAGAGGCTTGCCATGAAATAAGATTTCTCCCGATTTGGGGTTTTCCAATGCGCCCGCCAGCGTGAGTGTCGTCGTTTTTCCACAACCGGAAGGACCGACAATGGTATATAGCTTGCCTCTCTCAAATGCAAAGCAGGCATCCTCCAAAATTGTCAGCCTTTGCTCACCGGTTTGATAATAGTAGGTAACATTCAGCAGCTCCAAAACCTTGTTTTCTTTATCCACCGGTGTACTCCATTTCCTCATAATAGGTTATGACTCTCTCCGCCATTGCATCGATGCCTTTTTCAACATACCTGTCATTGTCTATTTGCAATGTGAAGCAATCTCCATCCAACTGGACCTCCGCGTCACAGTCCAACTTGCTTGTTTCAAAAGGCTGATTGACATAAAGTAATATACTCGCTCCATATTCGTCCGTAAGGAAATTCACCACCGCTCTTGTGTCTATTTTCTCATAGATTTCCAATGGTATCATATTGTCATTGTTCTTTTTATTGGCAGCGATGATATTGTTGTACGACAATTGTTTCAAGGCTGCCGAGAAGTTCTGTGCAAGCGCTGCATGATCCAGTTTGATTATGGGCACTTCTATTTCTTTATAATAAGACTCTTCCAATTTGGGTTGGGGAATTTCAACTTGCATATGGCTGGCACCTTCTTGAACAGCATGCAAGAGTCTTTTTTTACCGCATGTCATCAATTTTTTTATCAGAATACCAGTAAAAACCGATGTAGCAAAGCTGTTTGATCGTGCATGTATACCTTCTATGCACTCCATCCCGGACATGATAACTTTATTTTCAGTGCTTAGGGTATATTCATAAGGAGCCAGACTGGCGGACTTTAATCGTCTGACGCCAAAGACACCATCGAGCTGAGCCGGTACAGTATATATGTTGCGATTATCATAAGCTGCGACGATAAATGTATCCCTGTCCCGTAACAGATTGACCGTTTCAGACAGTTTGTCTCCATCCAGTGACCGAACGGAGCCTAAGCTAATGTTAATGACGTCCATCTTGTTGTGACAGCACCATTTCAGCGCTGTAACCAGATTTTCTACGTTCCCTTTCCTCTTCTGATTGATAATCTGTATACTATATAGATTGTAATGTATTTGCGCTCTGATAAATGCAGCACACATACTGCCGTGTGTGATGTTACGAGATTCATCACACATCACAACTTCGCCGCTGTCCACTCTATAAGTAACCATCTTTACTGGATCGGGATTCATTCTTCTTACAAAATCAATATTGATCCCATCATCAATGATCGCCACTTTCAGCATTATCTTTTCTCTCAATCAACTCGATAATTTTTGTAAGGCATACATCATTTTCCGAAATCTGATCCGCTAAGCTAATATGAAACATATCTTCTAAATCCAGTAAAAAGTCCAACAGGCCGATTGCAGGAATCACAAATGGCTTGATGAATAAATTACCATCCGCATTTTCGGTTGCAATATCTTCACTTATCTCAAACATATTACAGAAAGTTTTTACTACAGTATCATAAACAATCATATAAAGCCCCCTGTGTATTTTGTTTCACCCTTTGCCTTCCAGTATACGGGCCGGTTTCATTTTAATAATCGCCGCTACTTGCAAAGCCTGGCTCCCCAGAGATAACAGGACCGTCATGAGAAAGTACAATAAAACGGCATCGCTGTGCAAATCAGACTGTATGTTGGGCGCGACATGAATGCGGGCGGAACCCCGGTTTGTTAAATCCAACAGCCCCACATGATCCCAGGCACGATAAGAGCCGGCCTCCAATTCTTCTATATAGGCATCTTCAAAAACAGCGTTATCCAGTTCCTGTTCATAGGATGAAACCGAGTATATCCCGTCACTGATTGTTTTGATACTTTCTGCACCGACCTTTGAACCAACGGTGATGCCGATGGCAGCCGAAAGTATGAAAATAACCAGATGTTCCAGCATAACCTGCAGAACGATACGCCGCCGGGTTTCACCCATAGCAAGCAAAGTGCCAAATTCATAGTGCCGCTCTTTCATAGACAGAAAACCAAACAGCATCATGACAATAGCAGCGCAAAGCAGCATCCCGGCCATCATCAGGCCCAGCGCAGCGTTGATTCTTTCCATTGGCGCCGCCACCATATCATACCATTCACGGTCGATAAAGATGTCGTAGACCCTGTTTTTGTGATAGTACTCGGCGGCTTCAACATAGTCCATTCCCTCCAAATCATCCGGTACGGCAGTATCGATTCCAAAATGCGTGTCGTAGACATTACGGATATTGAGTGTGTTTTTCGCGTTTTCAATAAACGCATCCATATGGTCCGGTGAATCCAGATAAAGAGTGACCCAAAGCGGCCCGTCCTCGTTTGTGAGAGGACGAGTATACTGATTAAAAACATTCGCGTAATGCTCATACTTTATAAACACGGTTTCCATTGGCGAAGCGCCATCACCCACCCAATACTCACCGGTGGGGCTTTGAAAAATACCCTGAATTTTCAGAAGATACGGCTCCTGAAGAAAGACGCCGCTGAACTCAATCGTATCACCGATCTGCAAGTCGTTCAAAGCCAGAAGCTCTTCTGATACAAGGCAGGCATTTTCGGGGCTGTCTTCCGTAATATGGGAACCACTGAGCAGGCGATATCCATTGAGGGTAAACGCAAGGTCATATTCACTGTCGACCAGGCAATAAAGGGAAGCGTCGATCTGAGTGTCCTGAGGCCAATAAACAGCCTGATCAGACCCGGCGGCCTCCTGATATGTCCGTTCGCCTCTCATCTTTTTCAAACCGTTGTTTTTGACAAACGCAAAGCGAGAATAATTATACCGCTCGATATACTCTCCGGAAAGGATCGTATCTAAATCATCTAAATAGATTGCCGGTACATCAGCACTCTGTCGTCCCCCAGCGGTATAGACGGACACGGATGCCTTTTTGATCGTGACAGAACAGCGAAGACCTTTTTCCAGATAATCCAGTGACGCCGCGCTGTTTGTGTAAAGAATCAGTATACCGGAAATGACGCTTAAAAGGACAGCGAACAAAACAATTGTCAGGCTCACTCTAAATTTTTTATACCACAATCTGCAACATGCCCGCTTAAAAAAATTCATGGTTTATCTCCAGAATAAAAAACTAAGGGATAAAATACCTTATCCCTTAATGCGTCATTTAATATGATTG
>Ga0153939_1000548_pt1 | contig 14207 bp, 16 predicted proteins | sample TSNJ023MetaG_FD_104734 | JGI IMG/M metagenome (GOLD analysis project Ga0153939, IMG submission 104734) | Attine ant fungus gardens microbial communities from New Jersey, USA - TSNJ023 MetaG | ecosystem: Host-associated > Fungi > Mycelium > Unclassified | place: USA: New Jersey, Brendan T. Byrne... | reverse complement strand
CACTACCTATTGTTCTACATATAGGAGTGCTATTGTTCTTGAAATAGAGATAACCTAACCATCTTAGGGCAGTCCTTTGTTCTATTCAAGAACAGATGATAATCTATGAGTAAAGATCAGTGTCATATGCAAACATTAAGGACCTTGTATCTCCATGGGATTTTATCGCCTTGGGATCTATTTATAGCCGAAAGAAGCGCATTGAAGAGAGCTTCACGATGGTCATTGAAGCAAATGATTACATTAAGTGGTTCCTGAGATATCGGCAATTTAGTGTCTGGTGACTTGGTGATCACTGACTGATCTGCTGATAGCTCGGTGAATACTAATCGCTTTGAGATGTTTTTGGTACCGTTTGAAAGGTCTTCTTAAGGGCTTTTGGTGGCCATTTAGATCGTTGAAATCAGTCAAGTATTTCTGGAGTTATGGTCCAAATGAAGTTTGTGACAACTACCAGAATTGCATCGTATCCCTGGGCTAGGGGCAGTTTGGTGATAAAATCTGCCAATATATGACTCCATAGTTTTTCCGGGATTGCATTGGGCATTAGCTTTCCTGCTGGTGCCTCACTTCGGTTCTTGTACCTTTGACAAGTATCACATCTGCCCATATATCTTTTTACCTCTTTCATTATTCCTGGCCACCAGTAATTCCTGCCAATTAACTCTGTTGTTTTCCATCTCCCTCTATGCCCTTCTACTGGGGTGTCATGGTGTAATTGTATTATTTCCCTTCTGAGATCCTCTTCTGGCATGTATATTCTTTCTTCTTTCATTACTATTCTATCTTCTACTTCCCATTCTTCATCTCTCAGCATCTTGATTCCTGCCTTTTTCAGCTCCTCTACTGCTTTTACAACTTTTTCATCCCCTTCCTGTACCTTCCTGATTCTTTCTTTTAGGTTTTCCTCCTCTATTATTGTTTCTGCTTTTCTAATCTACTCTGGCTTCACTAGTTTCTGATTCTTGTTATCTCTTTCTACTCCATCCTGCCAGTCTAGCCTTCTGCTTAATCCATCCACCTTCCCCATGCTCTTTCCTGGAACGTACTTCAATATGAAACTAAACCATGATAGGTATAGAGCCCATCTTGCTTGTTTTCAGTTTAATTTCTAACTTGCCATAAAATACTGGAGGTTTTTGTGATCTATCCAGATTTCAAATTCGAGTTTTGCTCCTTCCAAATAATGCCTCCATGCTTCTAGGCATCTTATTACTGCCAATATCTCTTTATTGTGAATTTTATAATTCTACTTAGTAGCGTTTAGCAATTTAGAGATAAAAGCCACCAGCCTCTATTTGCCATCTTTGTACTTCATCAACAACACCCCCCCCTGTTGCATAATCTAAGGCATCTGCTTCCACTCTCATCTCCCTATCAATATCTGGGATGGCCAGAATGGATTCCGTGGTGAACACTGCCTTGAGTTCCTCAAATGCTTTCTTCTGTTCCTTTTCCTACTTCCACTTTTGCTCCTTTCTGACTAGTACATGTAGTGGTGCTGCTATCCTAGCAAAGTTCTTTATGAACCTCCTATAGTAATTGGTGAGGTCTAGGAACTTTTGCACTTCCTTGACGTTCCTAGGTATCAGCCAGTTCAGAACTCCCTCCATCTTTTCCTTCTGCATTTCTACTCCTTTTGGACTGATTACTACTACTACTCCCAGGAATTCTACTTCCCTTACTTTCCATTTGCATTTCTCCAGCTTTACAAACAGATTGTTTTCTTCCAGTCTCCTCAGTACTTCCTCTACCAACTCATCATGTCCTTCCTCTGTATCTATAGCTACTAAAATGTCATCAATGAAAGTCGCCATGTTCCCTTGGTTTATGAGGTCTCTGAACAGGTCATTCATCATTGCTTGGAAGGTAGCCAGGGAGTTTGTCAACCTGAAATACATGATAGTGGGTTTGTATGCTCTGATATGTGTTGTGAATGCTGTCTTCCATTCATCTCCCTCCTTGATTCTGATATCATTGTATCCCCATCTCAAGTCTAATTTCATAAACACCTTCCTCTTTTCTACTCCATCTAATATATCTGCAATGAGGGATAGAGAGTATCCATTCTTTATCATCCACTAGTTTAAGTGTTGATAATCCTGCACCATCCTCTGTGTACCATCCTTTTTTGCCACAAAGTGTACTGGTGATATTTGGGATGATTTGGAGGGTTGGATGTATCCTTTCCTCAATTGGTCTTTTATGAATTTCTGTACTTCCTCTCTTTCTTCTCTTGATAGTAAGTATATCTTCCTCTTTTTTGGCATAAACTCTTCTTTTAGCTCTATGGTATGGTCCCAGGTCTTTTGTACTGGCATCCTTTCTGACTCCTTTTTTCCAAATACTTTCTTCCACTTCTAGAATCTCCTAGGCACCAGTTCTCTTAATACTTCCTCGTCCTTGTTCTTTTCTGTCTTCCTCACTTTTTTCTCCTTTCCTTCTTGCTTTCTTTTTCCACATATAGGTGGACAACGCATCATCTTTACCTCTCCCTTTTCCCAATCTATTTCTGGGTTGTGGACTGCTAGCCACGGCATTCCCAGTATTAACACTATTTTTCCCAAGTTGCATACGTGCATTCGCTGTTCCATCTACATTCCTAACTAAGAGGGGTTTTTTTAGCTTCTCCATCTTAAACCTCTTTTCTTTTACAAAGGTTATGTCCATGAACAGACCTGTCACACCGCTATCCAACAATACCTTCACTGCTACTCCTTCATGACTTTCCAGCTTCTCTAACCCTACTTTCAGCCAGACTTCCTTCAACGGCCGTAGTATGCACTGTATATCTCTTACTCTCTCAGTTGTATTGGTGGACATCAATTTATTACCTGGTTTTTCCAGGTGTAATATACTATACATATTATTGGAGGCCAGCCAAGAGCTCACTGTTCTCCATTTTCTTTTGCCAACTTCTGTGGCATTTTTACTATCTTTCTCCTATGTCTTTTCCAGCAATTTTTGGCCATATGGCACCATTTTCTATACACATAGTACGTCCTATCTCCTTCTCTTCCTCTATCCACATCCATTGCGTTTAGGTCTCTCCTTGGATCTGTTTGAGCTTCTCCTCTATTAGTCATGTTTCCACCACCACCTCCTCTGTATCCCTCTCCCGTTCTTCACATTATTTGTTCCCCTCTTTCTCCATATGATCCTTCTTCTCTTGGCTGCACATTTCTCCCTGGGCGCACCGCATTTCTTCCCAGTACTCTTTCTTCTGCCCTGCTTTGTCTTTGATTCCTGTCCAATCTTACTGCTCTTTTCTGCTACTCTTCAATGGTGGTAGGTGGTTCCTCTGCTTTGGCCAACTTCCTTCTGATAGCTCCATTCAATCCTCTTTTAAATTCTTCGATGAGAGGTCTTCCCTCATAGCCACTCCCCCTAGCGATCTTTTTGAACTTCTGTACATACTCGTTGCAGGTCCTTCCCTTCTGCTCAATTGTTTTTAGCTGCTCTATCTTTCTTTCCTCCTCTGATGTTTCTCCGAAGTCATTCCTTATCTTTGCGAACAACTGCTCTGCTAACTCCACCTCTGATTCTCCTTTTGCTAACTCGTCCAATAGGTTATCTTTCTATGCCTCTGCTATTCCTCCTTGCATGTATAATAATACCCAGGCCACCTGGGTCACTCCCACCTCCTCTATTATCTTCATTCTGATATATAGTCAAGCTGCGTTTACAAACACGCTTACTTTCTCCATCTTCCCACTAAAGACTTAAGGCCTTGTGACCTCTACTCTGCTCTCTTGTTGCTGGAGGAGCATAGTGTTAACCTGCTGCTGCAAGGTGGCGATCATAGTGAGGAGTTGTTCCTCTCTGGAAGGGGTTTCCCTCTGTTGTTGTTGGGACATATTGTATGGTGGTAGTGGTGGTGATAGTGATAGTGATGGTAACAACTTGTACTCTGATAATTCTTGATCCAGGGTTGCTAACTAAGGCCTATATCCAACAGAGCGCACAATCTTCACCTGTCTAGATTCCTACTGCCTTACTGACTACTGCCCTAATCAAATTTGGTATACAATTGCCTCTAAGGAGAGGACCCCTACACTAAGTGGCTTTCTAAGGAATAACTACCAATCTTCTATGTATACCATTCACAATGGAACATAGCACGGAGTTTATATGGAGAAAGAAGTAAAGAACAACATCCAATTGTAAGATCAGAACTCAAGCAGGATACCTGAACTTGGTATCTCGTCTCCTCCCTCAGTCCCTAACTGACTGAGAAGTCCCCTTTACAGCTAGGGCCCACTATCCAAAAAGCTTGTGAGTGCTATGCTCACTAGCGAGGAAGATGTAAGAGTAAGTGGGTAATGAGGCCATGAGATGCGAGGTCACCATTGGGAATTGAGTTCTTATGTTATCGAGAGACAGTGAGTGTCCTTAGTGATTACCCTAGGTAGATGTTCAAGAAGAACTCAATAGAGTTCTTTGTTGGATTGAACTACTACTTATACTACTTTTACAGTAGCTGTACCGCTACTAGTCCACAATCACATGTTTCTCTAGAATATTCTACAACCTCATGACCTTATCACATAACTTGGCTTCTTAAGTTCCCCTGCTATTTATATCTTAACCCCATTGTATACTTTGAGGTTTTGGACTAAGTGTTCAAATGTATGGAAGACTTTTTCCTACTCGGAGCTCTTATAACAGCTGTGGCTAGCAGTCTATAACCCAGAAATAGATTAGGAAAAAGAGAAAGTAGAAATGACACATTGTCCACCTATATATAGAAAAAGAAAGCAAGAAGAAAAGAAAAAGAAAGTAAAAAAAGTAGAGAAGGACGAGGATGAAGAAATGTTAAGAAGATTGGTACCCAAAAGGTTTTGGAAGTAGGAGAAGGTATTTGGAAAAAAAAAGTCAAAAAGAATACCAGTGTAAAAGACCTGGGACCATGCCATAGAATTAAAAGAAGGATTTACACTGAAAAAAGAAAAGGTGTACTTATTGTCAAGGGAAGAAAGGGAAGAAGTACAAGCATTTGTGGAGGATCAGTTGAGGAAAGAATACATCCGACCTTCCAAGTTACCCCAAATGTCACTAGTACACTTTGTGGCAAAAAAGAATAGCACACAAAGAATAGTGCAGGACTATCAATACATAAACTAGTAAACAATAAAGAATGGGTATCTTTTACCCCTCATCATAGATATATTGGATGGAGTAGGGAAGAGGAAGGTGTTTATGAAGCTAGACCTAAGGTGGAGATACAATAACGTCAGGATTAAAGAGGAAGACAAATGGAAGGTAGCATTTACAACATATATTAGAGCTTATGAGCCCACAGTCATGTATTTTGGGTTAACAAACTCCCTCACTATCTTCCAGACAATAATGAATGACCTATTCAGAGATCTCATAAACCAAGGAGATATAGTAACATTTATCAATGATATCCTGGTAGCCATAGACACCAAAAAAGGACATGATAAATTAGTAGAAGAGGTACTAAAAAGATTGGAAGAGAATGATCTGTTTGTGAAACCAGAAAAGTGTAAATAGAAAGTAAAAGAGGTAGAATTTCTGGGAGTAGTAATCAGTCCAAGGGAAGTGGAAATACAGAAGGAAAAAGTGGAGGGAGTACTGAACTGGCTGGCACCTAGAAATATCAAAAAAGTACAAAAGTTCTTAGGTCTTGCCAACTATTACAGGAGGTTTATAAAAAAACTTTACTAGGATAGCAGTACCGCTACATATGCTGGTCAGGAAGGAGCAGAAATAAAAATGGGAAAAGGAACAGAAGGAGGCATTTGAAAGACTTAAGGTAGTATTTATCACAGAATCCATCTTAGCAATTCCAAATATCAATAGGGAAATGAGAGTGGAAGTGGATGCCTTAGACTATACAACAGGGGGAGTGTTGTCAACAAAGTGTAAGGATGAGAAGTGGAAGCTAGTGGCCTTCATCTCTAAATTGTTGAACACTATGGAGCAAAATTACGAAATTCACAATAAGGAGATACTGGCAGTTATTAGATGTCTAGAGGCATGGAAGCACTATCTAGAGGGAGCAAAACTCGAATTTGAAATCTAGACAAACTATAAGAATCTCCAGTATTTTATAACAAACCAAAAATTAAACCATAAACAAGCAAGATAGGCTCTATACCTATTACAATTTAATTTTGCACTAAAACATGTTCCAGGGAAGAGCATGGGAAAGACAGATGAATTAAGCAGGAGACCAGGCTGGTAAGAGGGAGTGGAAAAAGACAATGAGGATCAGAAATTGATAAAGCTAGAATAGATTAGAAGAGCAGAAACAATAATAGAGAAAGAGAACCTAAAGGAAAAAATCAAAAAGGCACAGGAAAGGAACGAAAAGGTAGTAAAAGCAGTAGAAGAGTTGAAGAGGGTAGGAATAAAAATATTAAAAGATAAAGAATGGAAAATAGAAGATAGGATAGTAATGAAGGAAGGAAGGATATACATACCAGAAGGAGAATTCAGAGGGAAAATAATATGATTGCACCACAACATCCCAGTAGAAGAGCACAGAAGAAGATGGAAGATGACAGAGTTGGTTGCCAGAAATAACAAAAGAGGTAGGAAGATATATGGATAGATATGATGTATACCAAAGATACAAGAATTGAAGTGAAGCACCAGCAGGAAAGCTGATACCCAATGCAATCCCAGAAAAACCATAGAGCCATATCTCAGTAGACTTCATCACCAAACTGTTATTAGCCTAGAAATATGATGCTATTCTAGTAGTATACAACTGCTTTAGCAAAATAGCACATTTCATAGTGACAACAGAGAAAATATCAGTAGAGGAACTTGCAAAGCTGTTTTGAGATCATGTATAGAAGTTGCACAGACTTCTAGAAAGCATCATATTGGATAGAGAAGTGCAGTTTGTGGCGGGAATGATGAGGGAATTAAATAACTTATTGGGAATCTAGACAAAACTCTTAACAGCCTATCACTCTCAAACAAATAGACAGACAGAAAGGATAAACCAGGAGTTAGAGCAATATTTGAGGGTCTTCATTGACCATAGACAAGAGCAGTGGCCAGATTGGTTAGGAATGGCAGAATTTACATACAATAACAAAATTTATACAGTAACAAAAATATTGCCATTCAAAGCAAACTATGGTCAAGATCCAAGGATGGGATTTGAGAGGAGAAGAAAGGGGAGGTACAAAGTGGTGGAAAGATTTGTGGAAAGAATAAAGAAAATCCAGAAGGAAGCAAAAGCAGCACTAGAGAAAGCATAGGAGGAAATGAAGAAATTTGCAAACAGAAGGCAAAGGAAGAAAGAGGAATACAAAGTAGGGAACTTGGTACTACTAAGTACAAAGGACTTGAAATGGCAGATAAAAGAGAAAAGAACAAAGAAGTTAACAGAGCATTTTGTGGACCTCTACAAGGTCAAGGGAATTGTCTCTAGTAACATAATAGAGTTAGAACTACCTAAATCTATTAAAATACATCCTGTAGTCAACATAAGTAAAGTACAACTCTATAAACCACAGGCAGAGGGACAAAAGAAGATACTGCCAAAACAGGTCATCATTGAAAGAAAAGAGGAATTTGAGGTAGAAAAAATCTTAAACAAAAGAATGGTTAGAGGGAAGAAAAAGTTCCTGGTAAGATAGAAGGGGTATATAGTAGAAGAAGATACTTGGGAGAATAGGGAAAACTTAGAGAATACAAAAGAGCTGGTAGAAGAGTTTGAGAGGATATACAGAGAAGAGATTGAGGAACTAAGATAACAGAAGCTGAAAGAAGAGAAGAAGGAATTCAGTCAGGAATTACCTAGGGAGTTCATGGCAAAATTATTATATAGTTGGAGAAAAAGAAGATATGAAAGAGAAAGGGAAAAGAGGTGGAATGAGAACTAAAGTCAATGGAAAAATTCCTTGGGACAAGGAAACTTGAAAGTAGGGCTATATTATGAGAGCCCCAAAAAGGAAATAAGTCCTATACATTTGAGTACTTAATTGTATAAAGGGGTTAAGATATAAATAGCATGGAAACTTAGGTAATCAGATCACATGATAAGGTCAAGTGATTATGGACTAATAGTAGTACAGCCACTATAAGAATAGTATAAGTAGTAGTCTAATCCAACAAGGAACTCCATTGAGTTCTTCTTGAACATCCACCTAGAGTGATCACTAAGGACATTCACTATCTATCAATAACAACAAGGAGAACTTGATAGAGTTCTTATTTGATTATAGTATACTACTTATATATATCCTGTGTTTACTTCTATTTATGAACTCCTACATATCTCTTTTAGTCATTTCTCAGTTTTCTAATTAAAAGAAAAAAGAAAAAGAAAAAGAAAATAAATAATGACTTTGTTATGACACAAGTGCAATGGAAATGTTAAGTACAACAGGGGTGGGTGTATAAAATGAACTTTTCCTTTAGTAGGAATAAATGGCTAGGTATCAGCATTTTCCATATGAACTTCAGTATTATAACAGGTATGTTGTGATAATCTTAGATAACAACTTTGGATCATTACCATTGAACACTTGTAATATGTACATTCTATTATTTACTATTAGTCTACTAGTTATATAGTCTTCCAGCTCTTTATAGTATCTGATATATCAACTATAGACTATAAAAGACTCAGATAAAAGCCTATATATTATTATTATATCATAACCTTGCATTACAAAAGGTTATAGACCCCAGTTCTTACTGAAATTGCTCACTATCTTACCTTCATTCTTGCTGTCTATCTCTCTCTCTTTTAAAAAAACAACCTCATATAACTGTATACACTTTCTTGTTGTATACATATCATAATGTCTACTGGTACAGAATTATCATCCACATATCAGATCAAACCTTTGTATGGTATAGCTATCACAAATGGCCACTTACTGATTTGTGAGTTGATGACTTAATAATCAAAAGGCTCAAAAAAGTAAAGTTTAGACAGTAACAAAAGATGTTATTAAATCTGAGGTTTATCTTCAGATATAGAGTCCTTAAATACATGATTGTGGTGGTCTGTGCACCAGAATAGCCTACTACATAATCACTATCTATTATTCTACATATAGGAGTGCTATTATTCCTAGAATAGAGATAACCTAACTATCTTAGGGCAGTCCTTTGTTTTATTCAAGGACAGATGATAATCTATGGGTAAAGATCAATATTATATGCAAACATTGAGGACCTTGTATCTTATTGTCTCTGGTTCTATTTATAGCCAGAAAAAGTGCATTGAAGAGAGCTTTACAATGGTCATTGAAGTCTTCTCATTCTAAATTTTGATAGCTAATTCATTTGATTTGTCAGCTACAAGAACAGGTGCTATAGATTCAATATATTTGAATAAGCTGAGATTGATCAAGATATATCTTATCTTGATATGCCAAACATTATAGTTAACTACTATCACAAAATTCATTTAGACCATAACTCTGAGAATACTTGACCGATTTTGACAATATAAATGGCCACCAAAAGCCCTTAAGGAGACCTTTCAAACAATACCAAAAATGTCTCAAAGCAATCAGTATTTACTAAGTTATCAGCAGATCAGTTGGTAATTATCAAGTTACCAGATACTAAATCACTGATATCTTGGGAACTACTTAACATAATCATTTGCTTTAATGACTATCATGAAGCTCTCTTTAATGCGCTTCTTTTGGCTATAAATAGAACCAGAGGCAATAAGATCTCATAGAGATACATGATCCTCAATATTTGTATATAACATTGATCTTTACTTATAAATTATTATCTGTCCCTGAATAAAACAAAAAACTGCCCTAAGATGGTTAGGTTATCTCTATTCCAGGAACAATAGCACTCCTATATGTAGAACAATAGGTAGTGATCATGTAGTAGGCTGTCCTAGTATACAGACCACTATAATTATGTATTTAAGAACTGTATATTTGAAAATAAACCTCAGACTTAACAACATCTTTTGCTGCTTGTTTAACTTTACTTTTTTGAGCACTTTGATTATCAAATCAACCAATTACAAATCAGTAAGTAGTCATTTGTAATACTGGGGACCAGTATAAACTACTGGAATTAAAAGTAAATGCTATTATGTTAGCTTCACTGATAGTGCAATACAATGTACTTAGATTCACTTCATGAAAAAGAAAGACATTCTCAGATATATCAAAGATTATTAAACCTTTATCAAAACTCAAACTGGCAAAAACCTTAAAGCTATATAATTTGATAGTAGAGGAGAATATATTGATCATGAGGTAATCAACTACCTCAAATCTTGTAGAATACAATACAAAATCATAACTACTCACTTATCTGCTCAAAATGATATTGCCAAACATCTCAATCATACCCTTATTGAGTATGCATATGCTATAATACTTGAACACAACATCTTCTACTTTCTTTGGCCAGAAGCAGTTGCTTATACCTACTATCTCAAGAATAGATCACCAATACAAGCTCTTAAAAGACCTATTATCTCAGAAGAAGCTTTTACAAGAAAAAAGCCTAACATATCAATATTTTAAGAATTTGGAATCAAATACTAGATTCTCCAACAAGACAGCCAAAACTCCAAACTTGATCCAAAATTACAAGAATTCATCTTTGTTGGTCTATTAGATTATAGCAAAGCTTGGAGATACTAGAATCCCTACTCACACCAGATTCAGATATCCCAGAATGTGATCTTTGAGAATCAAACATATAAGTATCACTATACTGTTCCAAATTCTGTTAGTTTCAACAACACTAATACTTTGAACCCTCTATTGTCTGAGAGAGAGTAGAAGATATCCAAGCAAATTTTAGGTTCACAACCAAATCCAAAACTCAACTCAGAACCTTCTGAAATCTCAAAGAAAGCAACTACAAACCACTTGGTTCAACTACTAAATACACCATTAAAGTCATATATTCCAAAATTGGCTCTATTATCCCATAAATATTCTGCTCATATTATATCCCAACCATTAATAGACTATTGTATTCTCAACAATCCTTAAGCCAGAAATAAACCTCCATATTATTGATAGATAGTGAATACTCTTAGTGATCACCCTAGATAGATATTCAAGAAAAACTTGATGGAGTTCTTCCTTGGATTGGACTACTACTTATACTATTTTATAGTGGCTGTACTACTACTAGTCCATGATCACATGTTCTTCCAGGATATTCTATGGTCACTTGACCTTGTTACATAATTTTGGTTTCCTAAGTTCCCATACTATTTATACCTTGACCTTATTGTATGACTTGAGATTTTGGATTAAGTGTTTAAATGTATAGGAGACTGTTTCCTTCTTGGGGCTCTCATAACAAAAGACTAACTGTACCTAGATTGGAAACAATAGTTTTTAAATCTTTAGCCAGAAATAAACTTACTGGAACAATAGAAGAAATTCAAACAACTTTAAATCTAGTATTGTTAAGTAGGAAAGGGATAGCAGTATAGAAAGGCTAGAATATACTATGAATTACTATGGATATACTATGAATGTATACTCTGGGTTCTAGAAAGTAATACAATAAGTGGAGCTGGAGAGTAGATCATGTTACTAGGTGAAATAATATATGTTGCTCTCTGGTTCCATGGTTTTACAGCTAGTCTAGAGGGAACACAACAATAACACAGGAGTAAAACAACCTTGGTCTTAGCTCATATACTATGTCTTGATCTCCTGTCATATTATTATGCTGCCAATGGATTTTCTACAAAAATGTAATATAGGATATACTTTATACCCTTGAATTCAGTATTTGAGTTTATTCTAGAAACTTTCTACAAGCTCTTAGATATATAAAAGACTACCAAAGGTCACTCCTACCAAACAATCACCAAGCTATCACTTGCTTAATAGCATATACCTTGGGAGGCAAGACTGATAAGCTAACATCAGGTTTTAGAGACAAACTATTAATGTTGATGCTCTAGAACTCAGAAACTCTGGAACATTTTTAGAATGTTATAGATTTTCAGTCTAGAATAAACTTAGACAAATATAATGTCAAAGCAACAAATTAAAAGTCTATCAATGACTTATGATCTTATCACTGCTAGACTCAACCAAGAAGCAGACATAGTATACAATGATATCATGAGCTGGAATATTTGCATATATTAAAGCCAGTTTTTAGACCATACTTGGGTAGGAAGTAGCTAGTTGGGAGATCAGAAAATGTTGATAGAAAGTGGTAGTATGGAGGTAGAACAAGAGCACATAGTAGTAATAGGCTAGTATGGTAGGATGGAAGGTTATATTGGACATATCCACATAGTGTAGTTATAAAGAAGAGAAGTGAGAGAAGCTAGAAGAAGAAGAATTTTTCTTTTCTATTCAATTTTTTTATTAAGTTTTATCAATTTATAATTTTAATATAACACTCAAAGAGCTGGTGAAAGAGGGTATGCAATCTTAACACCTGCTACCATTTCAAGGGCTCTAGAGTTGCTTTCTGGCACTTATATGAGTTCTAAATAAAATGGTTGGGTAGTTGAGGTAATTTTTTTCTATACTCTTACTTTTTCTGAAGACAAGATATAGTGGTCACTCAGACAACCTTTTCCAAGGTAGTAGGCTTGGAAAGCCTGGCTAACCATCAACTCAGATTATATCATATCTGTAAGGTTTGGTGTTAGAGGTATAGATGAGAGCTTGGTTGAGTATAGTAAGGCCCAGGAGTGGTTTACTGACTACTTTAATAGTAAGCTTGTTATAGTGCATAAAGGTTGGCACCTTAGGAACACCATGTAAGGTGGATCTAGATTGAACTTACACTCTTTTCAAACAATTTTACCTTATTTTACTGTGCTAAGTTTTTATATCCTCTTTTTAATACCTTCATTCTTGATTCATTCCCACAAACTCTTTAGCATATAATTGGAACCTAATACTACATATTTAGCTTGTGCCAGGCTAATAGTCCCTTTTGCCCCCTTCAGCAGCTTCTGACTCTCTATAAGTATACTAAACATACACTAATAGAAAAATAAAATAACAAAAGTCAGTAGAACAGATCAGAAAGGTGAAGTCTCCAAGCTATATTACAGTTGTGTGTAATTGAGTAGGTACTGGGGAAGTAAATCAAATAATAGAGAGCTTATAAAGGTTACTATAAAGAGATCTAATAAATCTAGAAGATGAAATGTTTTTAATATCCACTTGAGAACAAACTCCAGTTGATTATAGATCTCAAAGGTATATGTTCATCTTATATTATAATACTATACTTCTCAAGCTAGTCTAGCAGCCTAGCTTGCCATTGATACAATAGTACTGCCTAGAACTCCCATATCCTTGTGTAGGCTCTACTTCAACTGACTGTATAGTTAGAAACCTACTCCAAAAATACATAATGAGTAGTTAAACTCTTAGTTAAGCAAATGTTCAAGTTTTCCTCAAAGTAAGATATGTCCCTCAAGGGAAGTTTTATAGAGTTTTATAAATGAACAAATAGGAACCTCAGTCTCTCAAAAATAACAAAGAAGTTCTATGTCACAAACTTTATTTGGACTATAACTCTGGGAATACTTGACCTATTTCCACAATCTAAATGACTACCAAAAGCCCTTAAGAAAACCTTTCAAACAATACCAAAAATATCTCAAGGCAATCAGTATTCACTGAGTTATTAGCAGATCAGTTGGCAATCACCAAGTTACAAGATACTAAATTGCTGATATTTCAGGAATTGCTTGATATAATCATCTGCTTCAACAACCATTGTAAAGCTCTTTTCAATGCACTTCTTTTGACTATAAATAGAACCAGAGACAACAAGATCCCATGGAGATACAAGGTCCTCAATGTTTGCATATAATATTGATCTTTACCCATAGATTATCATCTATTCTTGAATAAAACAAAGAACTGCCCTAAGATAGTTAGGTTATTTCTATTTTAAAAACAATAGCACTCCTATATGTAGAACAATAGATAGTGATCATATAGTAGGCTGTTCTGGTGTACTATCACAAATAGCCACTTACTGATTTGTGAGTTGATGATTTAATAACCAAAAGGCTCAAAAAAGTGAAGTTTAGACAGTAGCAAAAGATGTTGTTAAGTCTGAGATTTATTCTCAGACATACAGTTCTTAAATACATGATTGTGGTGGTCTGTGCACTAGAACAGCCTACCACATGATCACTACCTATTGTTCTATATATAGGAGTGCTATTGTTCTTGAAATAGAGATAACCTAACCATCTTAGGGCAGTCCTTTGTTCT
>Ga0153939_1000546_pt1 | contig 14232 bp, 16 predicted proteins | sample TSNJ023MetaG_FD_104734 | JGI IMG/M metagenome (GOLD analysis project Ga0153939, IMG submission 104734) | Attine ant fungus gardens microbial communities from New Jersey, USA - TSNJ023 MetaG | ecosystem: Host-associated > Fungi > Mycelium > Unclassified | place: USA: New Jersey, Brendan T. Byrne... | reverse complement strand
ATCCCTATGATTAAAACCACACTAATTAACTATTCAAAATTTTTACTTCTTAAAATTATTCTTGCGATACATATCCGTAGTCGAAAGAATTTCCTTAATAACATCTCTAACGCCCTCTTTTAATTCAAGAAGATCGTAGCTAATATCTTTTAACTTCTTACCCGCTTCCTCTTTTTTAATGTTCCCATTAAGATAGTCGGTTACGAGTAGATGAATTTTATAGTGCTCAATTGAATCCGTAATAGAACGCCACGGGGTGAAACTTCTAATTTCCGTGCAAGTATCACAAGCCCAATATCCCTTACCGCATACAGAACACCAATGATTTGCTTTTTCCATACTTTGCTCCTTTATAAAAAGAGGAGATATCTCTATCCCCTCTTTGTTCTATAAATTATTTCGCGATATAAATATTGAACAGGTTCTTTTGAAGATCGCAATAATCCTGCATCATGGTCATTGTGAAAGAATGTGCGGAATCGGTCTGGAAACCTAAATCCGAATCAATTTTCAGCTTGGCCTTCGGGAATACAACCATAGCAACATAGGTAGCAGACTGGTCACAGGTGTCTTTCCCAATAACCTCTAAAACAAACCGTCCAGCAGTAGGGAAGTCTACTGCATTATTCTGAAGCTTAATTGCCTCTGTTGCGGCATACTCATAGAATACTGCGATATCGCCAGTTACACCAGTAGGGACGGTGATGGTCTTTGTTGCGGCATTCAGTGTAAATTCCGTGGCAGAAATAGTAGTACCCAAACTATACTTAGTGCCAAGAGTAGAGTCACCATTCAGCCCATATATATATTTAATTTCAGAACCGGTCGTACCAACAGGGATTCTAGGAAGAACGACCTTGCCCCCACTTACTGTTAACTGGGCATATGCTGGCGTCGAGATTGTATTACCAGTACTAGCAACCTCTTTCTTACTACCAAACTGTGCTGCAGACAGTCCAAGATCCCACAGAGCATTGCTGCCGGTAAATTCCGCATTCTTTGCGCGGTCAAACTGCGTGATAATAGAACCAATGGCATCCGTTGCATCTACAGTTTCACCACTCATTTTAAGAGATGCGTCCTTCACCTGAGTAATTGACCACAGAACTTCTCCGGTTGTATCGCTAAACATCGTGCCTCTGCGTACACGGTCAATTACGAAATTGTTTAAATCAAATGACATAGTTAAAATCCTCCTTATAATAAAAAAACTCTCCTAGCCAAGCTCGGAAAAGTAGTTTAGTTCCTTTTTGTTTACTTTTTTAAGATCTATTCCCCCAGAGTATCCACCCTGTAAGAGAAGATCAACATTCTTGATTTTTTGCATCCGTCCAACAGAATCCATAAATGCATTAATTTTTAAATCCCAAACGCTTGAATGATTATAATTAAAGCCGGGCATATTTAGTAAGGTAGATATCAACGGGACTAAATATGATTTGTACTCTTTATCTTGAGACATTTCAAAGATTTCTTTTGCCTCTTCCAATAGCACCTCTTTTGTCGTCTCCGTCATTGCTCTTTCAACATTCTTGCTAATATAATGGGCGCTTCGAATATAATCCACTATTATTTCATAGATTAACCTGTCAATAATGCCGCCAGTATGCTCGTTGAGCAAACAGATTTCTTCGTTTTGACTATTTTTTGCAAGTACATAATCTTGAAAATTTAAATCTCCAAACAGTATACGGGTGTCTTCAAAATCAAGGCTTCGATAGATCATTATAAATAATTCGAAGTCATCGATCACATTCCAGTCCAGACCGCTCTGTGATAATTGGTATTTACAATCAGTTGGAGTAGCTGTAATATTGTGGACTAATGAAAAATACTTTCGCTCCCCAAAGTCACATATTTCACCAAGTGTAGGCTGGTGTATTTTTATGTGATCATTTACTATAAAATCTCCCCCACGGAATATTCTCAAATCATCGTTATAGTTCATCCTATTTACCACACAACGAATCATTAAAATCTTTAGTCTTAAAAACCATATTCCTAAACAAATATCCCGACATTAAAGATCCACCAGTATTCCTAAATAATGTAAGAGGCCCGTATCCTAAGTCCATACGCCCGTTGAACATATTGTCTATCAACTGAGATATATAATCATTTCTATTGGCTGTGACTTTTGGGATATTCGATACTTTCATACACTTTTCACTTGATATAATATTTATTATGAGGGTGGGTTTAACCCATTGTTGGTCGGGGCCATAAGCTTCTAAAATGTCAACTTCTATTGTAATGAAGGTTGTAGCATCTTTAATCGTTTCAGGGTTTTGTGCATACGGGAAAATATGGGTATAGGCTAATTCTGATGCATTTTCAAAATTTTTTATTGTTGGACTGTTTATTGCATAAAATAGAGTCTCGTTGTTAACCATAGACTCCATAATTTTATTTTTTAAAGAGGAAATCGTTGAACTATTTGGCATGCATGTCCTCCTCCTCTAAAATATTGTTTCAATTAAAACAATTAACTCGAATGGTTCAAACATATCATCCGAATCTGACAATGTAAGCTTGAATTTTTCACCTACAAGATTCATATCATTAACGCTTATCATAATACATGAGTTATTTATCGTGGATATTAGCTTGTCATCAAAATCTGATTCAATATTCCACACAGAATTCACTCCCTCTACTTCGCTACCATTTTCATCTCTAAAAATAGCATAAAATCTACTAGGCAGTGCGCCTATTTTAACTACTGGAGATTTACAAGAAATTTCAGCCAATGAATCGTTACTTTCATCGGAGCGGGGTGGGAGAGTGGGGACTTCTTTATAGTCACAAAGCATAAGGTCGATATGATCTTTTCCTGGAAGATGTTCACATTGCGTATAGATAAAATTAGTAACTCCTTTTGAACCAAATTTGCCAGACACTTTATCGGGACGAGTTAACTTATATGTGCTTGGGGATTCTTGGTCATAATCCATAAATACACGAAGCCCATTTTTTAATTTTAACGTCTCTTCATCCAGTGGCATATAAACCATAAACTGATTCGTTGCAAGAGTAAAGGTCTTATTACTCTCTTCCCCATTATTATAGGCGCTCGCATTTAACACAAAAGATGGGCGCTCTATAATTTTGCCAGACTCATTTTGCCAACGCTGGGTATAATTGCACTCATAGATCTTACCGTCAATATACACCTCATCATCACAATCTGCTTCATACACCAGCCATGTTCTATTTGCCCATTCAATATAGTCACCCACTACAATATTCTGACCCGGCAATGACTGAAATTCTTTAAAATATGGCTTAGTTCCGCTGTTAATAGTTAACTTTGTTTCTACCCCATTCAGCTTTACATCTTTATGGGATAAGGATTCCCCTACTTGATTAAGCAAATTATCTCTTAGGCGATTTAAGTTACGTTCTCTTTGTGTTTTTCCATGAAGATTGATTCTTGCCGAATATCTATCCATAAATCAACCCCCTTGCTGAAAGCATTTTTTACTTATATCCTCTAATATATGAATACATTTAAATACTTCTTGTTTGCATATCTGCGTTGAATATTCCTCCGATATCAAAAATTGCATCGTATTTAAAACGGAGATAAAGCTCGGTTCATTTACCAATACAGAAATTAATTCTTTACTGCCAATTAATTCCCTTAAAAAGCTCTCCAAGTATGCTTTTAATGTCGATGAGTTTTCTTCCTTCATCGGCAGAATCTTATAAGTTTTGTTAATTAAAAAATTGAAATATCTACAAAAGTTTTCCTCCGGGATGAGCCCATACTTTACATCAATCATGTTTTTAACTCCTTCATATCAGCAACCAAGAAGGAATATTCATTAGTACGACCTCTCGCATATTTTCTTGATTTGTCATACCTATCTCCAATTTTTTCTAAAAGGTTTGCCGGAGAATATTGGTTAAAGTCTTTTGTATTAATATGGTTTTTGAGATTTTCTAAATTGTTAACATATGGTTGCAACCAAAATACAGTCATCCATTCTGTTATAATGTCAACCACTTCGTCCGTTAAAGAATTGTTGTATTGAGCAAGTTCATTATTTCTATCTTCCAAATCAACAGCCTTAGAAACAGCTCTTTTGCATCGAGCAATTGCTTTATTCATAAGTGAGAGTAGTGTTTCAAATTGCAAATCAGCAGCAAAAAGCAACAAATCTGGATCTGTTATTTTGTCTTTAAATTCAGAGAATATATACTCATAAGAAGTATCCATTTTAATCCCCCCACAAATTATTCTTTAAAAAACTCTACATTTAGAACTGCACTTAAAGCTTCAATCTTTTTGTTGGAATCAAGCGTTCCATTAATAATCATTTCTTGTGCTTTAGAAGCAATAGATGCACGAATACCCTTAGATAATGTTCCGATAATTTTAATCATTTCCTCTGGTGATTTTTTGAAAAATTCATCAAAGTCATGGGGAGAGAAGATATTCTTGTAAAGTTTATCAACCTTCAAGAATTTATACAGTTCTTCAGATGTATAATCATCGGTATCCCCCAATACAATCCAATTTTCTTCAAAGAATCTCTTATCAGTATTTCTCATTGATAATAACTCGCCAAGTTCCATATACTCCGTCATTCCGTGTTCATCCCATTCAACGGAATATCCATTTGATTTCTTAGACGTAAAAATCAATTTACCATTATGGGCATTAATTACAGGCACTTCTAGATCAAGTGGTATCTTTTTTGATTTCGGCTTAGTGCTAGTCGCCCCATCTGATAATTTCAATTCTTTCTCTAATTCTCTGCGAATCTCATCGCGCAACTTTTGTTCTCTTTCAATTTCCTTTTCTTTAATCTGTTCTTTTGTTAGTCCAGGCATTTAGTTCCTCCTTTTATTCGAAGAGGAGCCATTTTTTTACAGGCTCCTCAATAATTCAATTATGATAATTTATAGCATCCAAACTGTGTTGCCATTACGCACTTCATTCCGTACCGCATTGCAACCAAATAATCTTGGGACAAGTCATCATTGCCTAAAACATCTCCCGGTATAATTAGGGTGTCTCCCTCTGTAACAAACTTGATGAATTTTTCATCTGTTGCAACTATATACAGGTCATTTCCAAGAATAAAGTCGGTTGTACCGTGCTTATGCCCATTCTGCATTACAACAATAGGGGTAGTATAGAACTTTCCATAATATCCCATTGCATACAAATCTTCCTTTGCAGAATCGGAATCAGACCCCTTAACACCTGTGATTTTGCGGACCCCCTGCTTGGCACCAAGTATCATAGCCTTCATTCCTGTAGCTGCCTCTAAGTGGTCGATGATCTCAGTCAATGTACCTTCGTCAAAAGAACCGGCCTGAGAGTATGGAGCTACCAGACCATTGAATCCAGCGACAACTGCATCATAAATATCGTTTGAAATATACAACTTGAACGATTCGGAAACCTTATCAATTAATTCATTAAAATCAATTCTTCCCGAAAGAACACGTCGCAGTTCTTCATAGATTTTAATTCCCTTTAACTGGGTTTTTACGGTGATTTCTTCACCACCGGCCAGTCTCTGGCGTCTTAACCCCTGGGTACCATCGGCAATATCTGCAACGATAAATAATCCAGTATCCCGCAATTCAAAGACATTACTGTCGCCTTCTTTTAGATTACGAAAATCTACGTAATTAAAAAGAGGACAACTTTCAGGAAGTCCCTCGATAACTGTCTTATTAAGTATTTCTTCAACAATAGCGAAGACTCCATTACATTTGCCATCCCTGAATGCTCTGTAGTCAAGCTTTGTAGATCCACCATTCGCTTCGATTAGAGCTAGACGAAGGGCTTCCATTGAATCATCTACGGAATAATTCCCAACAACATGCCCTTTATATGCATCTACAGCGATTTTAATTAAATCTTTGTTCATTAAATTTATCCTCACTTCCTAAAATTATTTAACTTCGATTACATAGTAGGTAAAACGTCCAACTGTTTCTACAGCAATTATTTCCCCAACCTTGGTTGAGCCAGCAGTAACAGTAGTTACGACCTTGCCTTTAGTTCCAGCCTGCAGTTCTACGATTTTTCCTTTAGCCGGAGTTCCGCTTAATGCCTCTTCGGTTACTGAAAAAATATCTCCGGTCTGAAGAATAATCGTCCGAATAGTGTCCCCAGACTTATTCTCGTATGTGTCCAGACCATGATAACCACTTTCGTCATACTCTACTTCTGGGGTGCATACCAATCCAAAATAACCAGTAGTAGCCGTAGGAGTTATTGCTGCATGGACTTCTCGCTGCCCGTCCATTAGTCCTCCGATAGCTACAAGGCTACCATTCTCAATAGCTGCCTCTGTAGTTCCGCTGCCCATATATTTAGCACTTTTAATAAGCGCTCCATTTCTAGTTGCAGACACGTTATCTAATCTAACAATTGCCTTTGCCATTACATTTTCCTCACTTTCTTTACTTGTTTAAGTATTTCCTCATTAGTCCACCATAGGGCTCATCGTTGTCCTCATGGCTTCTATCAACTTGGAATTTAATTTCTTGGGGCTTGCTGATCGTTGCGTAAAAGCCAACAATACATAAGCATTCTTTCTTAAGATCTTTAATTGAATAGTCGGCAGAACTCTCTTTTAATTCCTCAAATTCTTTAGTACCGCCAATTCTCTCATTAAACTCAGAAAAAATTGCATCTTCCGCTGCTTTTCTATAAGTTTTTAATTCTTCAACTTCAGAATTTAAAAAAGAGTGTTCTTTCTGATATAAAGAATACTCCTCTGATAGAACTTCATATTTTGCCCTGTCTTCATCAATTTTTGTTCTTTCATCGAGTGTCAACCATACCTTAACCATTTCTTCAAAATCGCTTGTAATTGAAGCTTCTATTTTTGCGTCATCAAACGTGTAAGAATATCGCCCATATTTTGTTTCATAATCGGTCTTTGTCCAATAATCTTTCTCAACATACACATATTCGTCGCAAAAATCTTCAACCCAAAAATAAGTTTCACTAATAACACTTCCAGTTGCGTCAGTAATAATAACCGGATCTAAAGCATTTGATAAAGCGTCTCTTTTTTGGCGATATGTAGTAGAAAACGAAGATGTTTCCTTATTTTCACCATATAATTCTTCCATTTTAAGTTCTAAGTCTTCTAACGACATTTCTTCAATAGAAAAATCTAAGTCTTCGGTTTTCTTGTCATATTTTTGAAGAATTTCATCCTTTTCCTTCAAATTGCTACCTCCTTCATTCACTTTATTTTGTTCAAAATATAAGCTCAGATCACTTTTAAGTTCATTCATAAGTTCAGAAAATTCTTCTTTGATAAAGCCATATGCAATTGGTTTAATTGATGCGCTTGGGAAGCACGGTTCCACATTGAATTTAGGATCATCTGATTTATTTAACATGCATAGAGCATCAAATGAGAAATCAATAATATCCGTATAATCCGTATCATCTTTTAACGGTTCAGATTTACCATATAAAATTTCCATTGATTGAGATGTATAAAAGTCATTACTATAAAACGCATCTGCAAGTTCTGGAAAACGACCTATCCAGATTGCAACATCACAAACCAAATACTCAGTAGTATTCCCGTCTTCCTCGACACATTCATAGACTGGATCGGGAGATGGAATAGCAACTCCAAATGGAATACACTGACTTTTTAAATTAAATCCATTACTAAGGTCTATCTTAAAATCATGTCCCCCAAGATAATAATTGCCATTATCGTCTTTCATTAAATGCCCGATAACCGGGACATAAGCTAAAGACGAATATGCCTTATTAACATTTTCCTTTGAAAAGTGGGATTTATTTCTGTTTTTCCCCAATGACATTACATAACATTTGGCCTTTAGAAAATTCTCATTTATTTTTTCAAATGACGTAAGCTTTGAACTACAAAATAAAGATGTTTTATTGTTTTGCATTTTCTTTCTTTTTACCTCCTTTCTCATGCTAAAAACGAAGCACGTTTTCTAAAAAGAAGTCGTTTGCCGTAAAATTAGAATTTAAATAATTGATAAGTTCAGGACAAACAAAAAAAGCATAAACTGTATTATTGTTTATACTTTCTAGGGTATATTTAAATCCTATGGCTATAAGTTCCTCTGCCTTTTCAGGATCTAAAATCTTAATTAAATTTTTCATATCATCACCAACCTAACGGTTATCATTTTGTCCGCTTTCAGAAGTTTGCTCTCCTGATTCAGTCAATTGTTTTCCCTGACTCTGATTAGTTGGGCGTCCTCCGTCATCGTCTGAAGATCCCGACATTGTATTTGAGCTCTTAAGCGGCCTATTAAATGAAGTTTTAGTCAATCCAAGAATATCATTTTCCAGATAAGCAAGAGTTACGGAGTCGCTGGGAGAGATCCCAATAGAAGAGGAGAATAGAAGTTTTGCGCCGTCAACACCGTATTGAGCGCCTTTAAATACTCTGTTTGAAAATTCATCTTGGTTAAAAATACTTTGTTCTAAAAACTTAAGCGCAAATTCATATGGTAGATCTTTTTTCTTTTGAATTCGGTTAAAGTTTCTGGCTACTTGGTGAATTAAATCAAAGGATATTTTTTCATCCGGTTTTACAGACAGGGAAAGAGCTGCAGAGGATGTAGCTTTCGCACTTCCAAATAGGAGAGGAGATACGCCAGCAGATCCATAAAGATTATTTTGTGCATCCGTAACCGTATCTGTGTCTGAGGCATTAGGAGATTTAAATGAAAAATCATTCATCTCAAACGGAGTCAAAATGAGCCCTATTCTTTCTGGGATATTTACGGCTGCTTGATCATAATATTTTACTGCAACGTCATACTCCATCTTTGGGATTCCATCATCATCTGTGTCCATCTTCATTGTAAGAACTTTATAGTTGTCCATTTCCTTTTTGGCTTTCGTAAGCAGACGGTAATCCTCAAGATCTAGAATTTCCTTAAAAATACCACAGAAAAATGGGATACTGTATAATAGATTGCTTTCATCCATTTTTATACAGATTCCATTTGATGGGGAAAACCATTTTTTCTTCTGATCCCCTTTAATTCCACGTTTCGGATCACCTTTATATTCCAAATACGCCTTTTCAATCTCGCTTCCATATCGGGGCAGTTGATCTTGCCTGCTATTAAAATAAGCTAAATTTATACTTGGAATATAGCAACCATCTTCAATATATTCAATATCAGCATAATCAGATGGGAACTCTTTTATATAAAATGTATCTTTTGATTCGTAAATAAGCCCATAAAAAACACCCTCCAACAAACAGGCTGTTAATATCTTCGGTAGTTCAGACTTAATATTATATTTCTCAAATTCAAACACTGTCTGATAGTACGCTTTCTTGTACTCAGTTTTATTTTTCTTTTCAGGAAGCCTAACTGGAACGACCATATAATTGAAAGTTGGAAGATTGGCATAATAGGAAATTAATCTGCGATAATGCGACGAAGTGATATATAGATAATTGCTCATTTCTCGTAAAGATTTTTCGTTTCTTTCGGGGCGTTCAAGCATGTTAATTATGCTTTCTATAGGATATCTCTTATAGAGAGAACTTTCATTTCGACCTTGGATTAGATCTTTAATTACACTTTTTTTTAGGTTTGCGAAATTCAAGCGGGAATATTTTTCTAGCCTTTGAATTTGTTCTTCAGTAAGTTTTACATGTTCCAATGTATTCCTCCTTTCTTTCTTTTATATTTAATATATTTTTGGGGTTCGAAACAGAATCGGGGCGTCCTCAATTGAATTCCGTTTCTTCTTTATAGTCGTACAATACTCAGTTATATAGAATATCAGATATGCCAGAGCAGAAAATCTATCTTTGTCAATTTTTCGTACTACTTTTTCAATAGAAATAGCGCCGTTATTCATATGTTTTAATTTAAGGTTTGCTATTTCCTCAAATAATAGTTCGGTTTGTATGAACGGCAAAACATTTAGTTCCATGTTTTCTCTGTCCCTGAGTGTAAATTCTGACTCCCGTTTTTTCATAAGTAACTTTAGTTTTCCGCTATCAACAACATCAATAAATGAAGTAATAACTTTGCTTTGAAATGATTGGGCTTTCATATCAAACAAGCATTTTTCAGATCCCTTAATTTCTGGGGCATTATCAGTATTCATGGTATCCCAGCACTCCATACATTCTCCAGTAATAGGATCATAAGATTCCTTCAATAATTCATCTATAAGCCCCGCCCCCAAGCCATTGCCATCGGCAATTACTGCTTTTGCATTAAAATTCTTCTTGTATTTTTTTACTATACAAGCTTGGGCTGTAAAATTTAATGCATTGGAAACTGTGATGATATTGGGAATTTCAATAGATAAAATTCTATTTGTATCCCTATTTCTAATTACTCGTCCAGTGGCAATAGAAGATTGATTATTGCTTGTTTTTTGAGATCTTGCCACGTCTACCCCTAAGTAAAATTCTTCATCTTGCTTATTATAATTAATCATTGGAGTGGTAAGCGTCCTGCAATTCATTAGTTTGTTAATATTTACTAATGCTCCATCTGAGCTTCCGACCCACTTTGATTCATAGTTCTGGGCAAATGCAAGTGGCGACATATCTCTTTTTTTTTCTAGGATTTGGCTCTTAGTTGATCCACGTCCAAACCAACAGGCGAGAAACCAGCTTGCTCCAAGAACCATTTCTCCTTTTAGGTTGATCATATTATCTAGCATTCGAATACTTCTTTGAAACTCGTCTGATCCTCTAAACCCAGATGTTGAAAAAAAGTTTATTTGTTGATTTAATTCTTCTGGATTAACAACAGCAAGATCACCAATTGTATATCGCGGAACTTCCACAATAGGCTTTAAGGCATCTTGGTACAATGCATCATTTAACAGGACAGATTCTTCAATATTCACTCTTTTCCTACGCTGCCCCTTGCTAGATTGAGCATTTGCCAGCACATCAATTTTAGCTCCACTTTTGATTCTTATTTCAGCATCATTTTTTGAAAACTTGGGCTTATCCGATAATTCATTCTCAAGCATAGGATAAAACTTTATAATTTCATAAAATTTATCCTTTAATAGTTCTGCGGCATTTTCTTTTGTTTGCGCTGTAAGTGCGAGTTCAATATCGGGGAAGCGCATGCCCACTAAAAACATAGCCAATACTTCATCAAAAGTTTTTCCCCACCCTCTGGGGAACACCCCATATGTACTGACAAATCGCATTATTGAACGCAGATATACCCTTTGGTCGGGATGAAGTTTAATCCCGCCTTTTTCTGGCGTTATTAAATCAAGAAATAAATCAGGATAAAATGAAAACCAACTAGAAAATTCAACATATTTATATAGGTTTTTGCCAAAGACAGAGGAGTCTTGTAAAGCCAAAATTTGATCTTTAGTCACTCTTCATCACCATCCTCATCATAATCAGATGGGAGCGTTATGAATTTTTTTATATTTAAACGTAAATCCTCACTGGGATCGTCATCAAATATTCCATAAGGATCTCCATATTGAGAGATATATTCTTGCTTCTTTTTATCATAGAACTTGTATACATCCTCATATTTACACTGCGGCAATCCTTGCAAATCCCTAGCGTAATTTATATAACACCAAATTATAAAATCAATTGCGTCATTTGGACGATATTTAAACCGTGGAAGTATGGGGACGACATCAACAGCCTGTTCCACAGCTCTAAAAATTTCTGAAAAGCTATTTATCCCACCCTGAAGATCAGCTTGTGTAAGTTGTTTTGGTGTTAATTTCGCTTTATCCGCAGCTTCTTGAGCTGCTTTATTCCACTTTTCAGCATCAGAGACGTTTCCGGCAGCAGTAGCTAATTCCTCCTTGACTTTAAATCTTACATATGTAGCAAGAGCCTCTTGATGCAAGTTTGTTTGAATTGTGTAGTTAATTTTGAGTTTATCATATTTGCTATTCATAAGACGGTATTCTGTTTTTGTATATCCTTCTCCAAACAAATTCAATAAATCTTCCGTAACAGTAAAATCATCGACTTGCCTGACGTAAATCTCTTCTTTTTCTTTTGGGTTGTTCAATGCGGAGGTCACTGATGCAAGTATGCCTCCGTCTTGCATTTGGAGAGACTGAAGAAAAGATACATTTTGATACTGCGGAAGTGATCCAACTATTCTGAAATAATTACCAATTACATCCTTTCTGCCTTTTCCCTCCTCAAACGCCGTCTTGCTCTCCGCAATAGCCGAATTAATGCACTTTTCTACATATGGTTTATCCATTAGTGAAAGCATTTTTTTGAATTTTTCAACATTCAAACTTCCGTCAGAATCTATGGATTCCTTTTTGACGCATATTTTACAAATATTTACAACACCGCCGCCTGATGATGCTTGTGGATTAGTGGCTGTATAAAACTGATTATAAGCTTTTTCTTTGTTGCAGTTACTACATGTTTTTTTACCACTCGCTATTTTATTTCTTGTCTTTTGAGCCAATCCTTCTCAACCTCCTTTCTCTCGAATAACTATAGAACTAAGCACTAGAAGAGAATCGAACTCTCGTAACCAGAGTGGAAATCTGGGATTTTTCCGCTAAATTACTAGTGCAAATAAAATAACAAAAGGACTGAGCGCCATCAGTCCTTCTGCCATACCATTAAAGCGGTTCTTTCTAAAGCAAAAAAATATTTGAGCCCGTCCATTTTATTAAATTCCGCATGACGGTGAGCGGAAAAAACATTTGAATCTGGACACTTATTTGAGATCCGCATGCCAGTGAGCGGATAAACATTTGAATTTAACCAAAAGTGGTTTAACTTCTTCTCCTTTGAAATACTGAATTTATATGACGAAGCTATCCTTCAGTTTACGCACTTTAGATGTATCCGTCTTTATGTAGAATTTTTTTGTAACGTCCGTACCGGAATGATTTAGAAGCATAGAAACATCTTCGAGGCTCATGCCCTCATTTTTGAGTAATGTGGCATATGAATGACGAAAGTCGTGCGGATGAAGAGTCGGAACTCCTATCATTTTCCCAATGGTTTTGCACCAGTCATTCAGGGTTCCGTTACTGATCGGCTTATTCTCTGTTACATACGGAGTTACAAAGATCCATCCAAAATCTTCGATCCTATTGCTTTTTCTATATTCCAAAAGTTTTCCGAGTAATTCTTTAACTTCTACAGAAAAGGAAAGTTCTACAATTTTCCCTTCTTTTTCCAAAACATTATTACATACCCTATTCCCAAGATCTATTTGTTCCCATTTTAGATTTGCAACGGCATTTACTCTTGCCATAGTGGTTAGAGATAGAAGTGCATACACACTCAGTTGGATGTCTCCGTGTTCATCTAACTTATTACGCATTAGTTGAACCTGATCCTTAGTCAAATATGTTTGTGCAATAATAGGTTGTCCGGACTTTGGCCTTTTAATGAATTCCACTGGTGATTCTTTGATTATTTTCTTCTTGCGGAGGAATTTATAAAAAGCAGAAATAGAAGACATAACTCTCTTTTGGCGATTAACATTATTACCTTCTTGTTTTCGAAAATAATAATATTCCTCTATATCCTCATCTATCGTCTCCAAAACTGATAAGTTAAACTGTTTATCATACATATAGATGAACCATTGCATTAAATCTGAATTGTACTGGTCAATTGTATTTTTAGATAAAACACGGATAGACATATCAATTTGATATTTTTGAAATAATTTCAACGTTTCCGGATTAACTAATTTGAATTTTTCGTCGTCATGCAGATTGATTCGCTTGCTTCTTTTTGCCATAGAATCACCTCACTTTCCTATATATTTTTTAAGCTATTCTAGCTTTTCCAGTAATCCTTCTATTGTGATCTCCTCGCCATTACACACCGCTGGTTTGCACACAAGCATTTCAACCAATAAATCTACTTCGTCTGCGGTTAGAGATATTATTTTTGTAATCTTCTCATAATTGTCTATCAAAAATTTTCACCTTTCTTTTCATAAAAATAGGAGAGTATCGCTCTCCTTATGTGAACTTAATATTATAAGTACACTCTCGTCCACAATCATCATTAAATATCATGAGAGATTGTCCTGCTGTTGAATACAGCCGTTTGTCATTCGCATGGTCATCCGTTCCGCATAACGATCTAATCAGGATGTTCTCAATGCCGTAACTCTCAAATTCTTCTAAATGATGCTTGTCTGCGGATATTGCATAATCAATCGTTTCGCCATATAATTTTGTAAATAATGTATTTACATCAACCCCAAGTTTCTTAATATTAT
>Ga0153939_1000543_pt1 | contig 14240 bp, 11 predicted proteins | sample TSNJ023MetaG_FD_104734 | JGI IMG/M metagenome (GOLD analysis project Ga0153939, IMG submission 104734) | Attine ant fungus gardens microbial communities from New Jersey, USA - TSNJ023 MetaG | ecosystem: Host-associated > Fungi > Mycelium > Unclassified | place: USA: New Jersey, Brendan T. Byrne... | reverse complement strand
CATGCAGAACGTCCTCATCGGGCGTATTTGCCTTGCCGTGGTTTGGGTGGGGCATATTGTCGGCATCGGCTTTTTTGTCCAAACCTGTCCGCAGGAGGAGCGCGAGGAGGAGAGCCTCGTTTATGATGATCAATAAGCGCCTCATTGGGATGGTACCGGAGTTTAAGAGGTTCATGGCGCTCAAAACATTTATGAGCTGGGTTTCTTTGCTCGGGGGGATTGTCCTCTGGTTTCAAGTGGCGCAGGTACTGGAAAAGGCTCTGCGGAACGAAACAGGCATCGAGGCCCTTCTTTTGCATTTTATTATTGCGGCACTTTGTATCGGAATTCGGTTTTTCATGACGCGCCTGTCGGTGTGGCTGACGCATCGGCTGACGGGCACGGTAAAACGGCGTCTGCGCGACGCGGTTTATTCCAAAACACAACGCTTAGGCGGCAACTATAAAAATGAATTTTCTACCGCTGAAATCGTGCAGCTTTCCGGCGAGGGGGTGGAGCAGCTGGAAACTTATTTCGGCAGCTATCTGCCGCAGTTTCTTTATGCGTTTCTTGCTCCGCTGACGCTGCTTGTGGTTTTTCTGCCATTGTCTCCGCTGACGGCAATTGCACTGTTTCTCTGTGTGCCGCTGATTCCGGTGGCCATCGTCGCCGTGCAGAGAATTGCAAAGCGGCTGCTGGGAAAATACTGGGATGCCTATGCGGGCTTGGGCGACAGCTTCCTCGAAAACCTGCAGGGTCTGACTACCCTCAAAGTATACAGCGCGGATCAACAGCGTCACGAGGCCATGAACCGGGAGGCGGAGCATTTCCGCGTCGTCACCATGAAGGTACTCACAATGCAGCTGAACTCGGTGACCATCATGGATTTGGTGGCCTGCGGCGGCACGGCGCTGGGCGGTATTCTAACCGTGTGGACCTATATGAACGGACAGCTGGCACTCGGCGACGGCGTCGCGATGATCCTTTTGGCAAGTGAGTTTTTCCTCGCCATGCGGACGCTGGGAAGCTTTTTTCATGTGGCGATGAACGGCATGGCGGCAAGCGACAGGATGTTTCGGCTGCTGGACTTGCCGGAGCAGGAGGAGGGAAAGGAAGTCCTGCAAAACGGCGATATCACCCTTCGGGATCTCAGCTATTCCTATGATGGGGAAAAGCAGGCTCTTACCGGTGTCAACCTCACGATAAAAAAAGGCTCGCTTGTTTCCGTTGTCGGCAAAAGCGGCTGCGGGAAATCCACAATGGCTGCACTGCTCAGCGGAATGCGGAAGGATTATCAAGGCGAAATCACCGTCGGCGGAACCGGGCTGCATGAAGCGGCGGCGGATAGTCTGAGACGGCTTATCACGGTGGTTTCGGCGGACAGCTATATTTTCGCGGGCAGCGTGCGGGAAACACTTTTGGAAGGCAAAGCGGATGCGACGGTAGCGGAAATGCTGCAGGCTTTGCGGCAGGTTCGGCTACTGGACTTCATACAGTCGGAGGGCGGCCTTATGATGAAGCTCAGCGAGCGGGGGGCAAACCTTTCCGGCGGTCAGCGCCAGCGGCTTGCGTTGGCCCGTTCCCTGCTGAAGGACAGCCCGGTCTATATATTTGACGAGGCCACCAGCAATATTGACGCCGAAAGTGAAGAGAGTATCATGCAGGCGATTCACTCCCTCGGGCGTACGCATACGGTGCTTTTGATTTCACATCGGCTTTTCAACGTCTTACGGTCGGATCGTATCGCCTACCTTGAAAACGGACAACTGAAGGAGCAGGGCAGCCACCGTGAACTGATGCAGGTGGATGGCGGCTACGCCGCTTTATTTCGCGCCCAGCAGGCGCTGGAGCATTTGGGAGAGGGGGAGCCTGTATGCGCAGGAACGGTCTGAAAATTATGTGGAAGCTTTTAGGGCTTGTCAAACCAATGAGCCACATCATGCTGCTTTGCATTCTGATGGGGACCCTCGGCTTTGGCTGCGCGATCCTGCTCACCGTGCTGACGGCCAATCTGCTGCTGACGGCCGCGGATATGCCTTTATGGGTATGGCCCTTTGCCACCAGCGTCATCATCATTACCGTGGGTGCGGTACTGCGGGCGGCGCTGCGTTACGGGGAGCAGACCTGCGGGCACTATATCGCCTTTAAGCTGCTGGCGATTCTGCGCGACAGGGTGTTCGGCGCGTTGCGGCATCTGGCGCCTGCAAAGCTGGAGGGCCGCGGCAGGGGAAGCCTCATTTCACTGATCACCGGCGACATCGAATTGTTGGAGGTCTTTTACGCCCATACCATCGCACCGATTTGCATTGCCGTATTGGTGTCCGCCGCTATGACGGTTCTGATCGGCAGCTTTCATTTTGTGCTGGGCATTGTGGCGGGCATGTCCTATTTGATTGTCGGCTGCGCGATTCCGATGGGCTCGTCCCGCATGGGCAGAAAGCATGGTGTGGCAGCCCTCGCAGAGCTGGGGGCCCTGAACAATTATTTCCTGGAAAGCCTGCGTGGTGTCCGGGAAACCCTGCAGTACGGCTGCCTGGAAAGGAGAGCCGGGGAAGTCGCCGAAAAAACCGACGAGCTGAACCGCATACAGGGCGGCATCAAAAAGCATGAGGGCGCGGCGGCCTCCTGGTCGGGCCTTGCGCTGCTGGTGCTGACGCTCTCGATGCTGGGAACCGCTTTGGCATTGAATCTTCCGTTCCCGGTACTTGTTATGGCACCCGTGATGCTGTCATCCTCCTTTGGCCCCGTTTTGGCCCTTTCAGATTTGTCGGCCACGATGAACCGGACATTGGCGTCGGGGGAACGGGTATTGGCGCTGCTGGAGGAAGAACCGGAGACGGAAGAGATTCTGACCGGCGAAATTCCGGAGTTTACGGGGGCCGCTGTACAAAACCTGTCCTTTTCCTATGGCGGCGAAGAGGTGCTGCACGAGCTGACCGCCGATTTTCCAAAGGATGAAATCATAGCGGTCACGGGGAAAAGCGGATCCGGAAAGTCGGCGCTGCTGAAGCTGCTGATGCGGTTCTGGAGCGCGCCGCCGCAAAGCGTGCGGATTTCAAGACGGGATGTGGGATGCATCCAGACGGCGCACCTGCGCCGTTTGGAAAGCTTTATGACTCAGGAGACGGATCTGTTCAAGGGCAGCATTGCCGACAATATTCGCATCGCAAGATTGAATGCCACCGATGAAGAGGTGAAAGCAGCCGCAAAAAAGGCCTCGCTGCACGACTTTATAATGACTTTGCCCAAGGGCTATAATACGGCCGTGGGAGAGCTGGGGGAAACGCTTTCCGGCGGAGAACGCCAGCGTATCGGCCTTGCCCGGGCGTTTCTGCATGAAGCGCCGTTTTTGCTGCTGGATGAACCCACCAGTAATCTGGACAGCCTGAACGAAGGGGTTGTACTGCATGCGCTAAAGCGGCACCGGGAGGCGCGGACGGTGCTGCTGGTCTCCCACCGAAAGTCCACCCTTGCGATAGCGGACCGTTCTTTTACCGTGGAAAGCGGCAGGCGGAGCTGAGCATCTGATAAAAGGATGATGGAATGAACTGCCGCGACAGCCGTCCGTGCATGGAGACGAAAACCTTTTGCAGATGCTGTAAAACCCATTTCTATAAACCGGAAATGCGCGGGCGAATCCGCATGGCCATATGCTGCGGCGGACTGCGTATGCTGCTGTATCATCTGCATAAAAATTGCCATGCCCCTGTATTGTACAGGGATTTTTATGCATGCCGATGCATTTTTGTGTGGACAGCGGCGGGGATAGATGCTATAATAACAAAAACGTAACGTTTCGCTTTATGGCCTGACCGGCGGAAGGCCCTGAACGGAAAGGATGGAATATGCCACTGACGACAACGAAAAAAATGCTGGAAGACGCGCAAAGAGGCGGATATGCCGTGGGGGCCTTTAACGCGGAAAATATGGAAATGATGCAGGCCATCATCGAGGCCGCTGTGGAAATGCGGGCGCCGGTGATGATTCAGACGACGCCGAGCACGGTGTGCTATGCGTCGCTGGAGCTGTTTTATGCCAATGTGTCGGTCCTTGGCGGCAGCGCGCCTGTTCCGGTGGCGCTGCATCTGGATCACGGCGACAGTCATGAGCTGGCGGTTCGGGCCATCGGCGCGGGATATACCTCCGTTATGATCGACGGCTCGAAGGAAGGCTTTGAAGAGAATATCCGCCTGACTTCCGGCGTGGTTGCCGCGGCGAGGGAAAAAGGCATTCCGGTGGAGGCGGAGATCGGTACGCTTGGCGGAAAGGAAGACGGCCTTGTGAACGAAGAGGGGGGCTATACCGACCCGTCGCAGGCGGCGGAATTTACCGCGCGTACGGGTGTCCAGTCGCTGGCGGTGGCAATCGGCACTGCCCACGGAATCTATCACGGCACGCCAAAGCTGGATATCGAACGGCTGAAACGAATACGGTTGGAGGTGGAGATTCCGTTGGTGCTGCATGGCGCTTCCGGCCTTGCCGATGCGGATATCCGAGCCTGTATCGCCGAGGGGATCTGCAAGGTTAACTTTGCGACTGAACTGCGCATCGCATACAGCGAAGGCGTGAAGGCCGTGCTGAAGGAAACCCCCGATGTGTTTGACCCGAAGAAGTATAGCGCGGCCGGACGGAAAAGGGTCAAACAGCTAGTGGTGGACCGGATCGGCGTATGCGGGTGCAGTTACCGCGCAGGATAGACAAAGACCATACTGCAGGCGGGCAGTCTGTATATAAGTATCGGAAGGGAAGGATGCCATATGGAACCGCTGCTTTTGGGGCTGGATATTGGAACCTCATCCTGTAAGGCGGCGCTTTTTCATGCGGACGGAACCGTCAACGCCAGCGAAACCGCGGCGTATGCCGTTTACCATCCGAAACCGGGCTGGGCCGAGCAGGATCCTGAAGAATGGTGGGAAGCTCTCTGCGGGGCGGTGCAAGGGCTGTTGGAGAGCAGTGGTATCGATCCGCGCCGAATAGCGGGCGTCGGCGCCACCGGCCAGAGTTGGTCGGCCATACCGGTTTCAAAGGACGGAGCGGTTCTTTGCGGTACGCCGATCTGGATGGACACAAGGGCGGCGGGAGTCTGTGATGAATTGCGGAAGCGCATTGGAGAAAAGGCTATTTTTAACTGTGGCGGAAACCCGCTTCAGCCGTCATACACGCTGCCCAAGATCCTATGGTATAAAAAGCATGTCCCGCAGATCTATGATAAAGCTGACAAGATTTTACAGTCCAACAGCTTCATCGCATACCGCCTTACCGGAGAAATGACCCAGGACCTGTCGCAGGGATACGGCCTTCAATGCTTTGATATCCTCCGGGGAGCATGGAACACGGCCCTCTGCCGGGATATAGGGATCCGTGCCTCCCTGCTGCCGGACATTGCCGCCTGTCACCAGATCATCGGAACCGTGACAAAGCAAGCGGCTTTGCAGACCGGACTTGTGCCCGGTATTCCCGTTGTCGCCGGCGGCCTCGACGCTGCCTGCGGGACGCTTGGCGCGGGTGTTCTGCATGACGGGGAAACCCAGGAGCAGGGCGGGCAGGCCGGCGGTATGAGCATCTGCATGGAACACTGCCATGCGGATCCCCGGTTGATTTTAAGCCGCCACGTAGTGCCGGACCGGTGGCTGCTGCAGGGCGGTACGGTGGGCGGCGGTGGTGTGATGCGCTGGTTTGAAGCAGAGCTCGGCGCGGCGGAGCGGGAGACGGCCGCTGTGAAAGGTACCGGCAGCTTACGGGAAATTGACGGGCTGGCGCGGCAGGTTCCGCCGGGGTCGGAGGGCCTGGTGTTTTTGCCGTATATGGCAGGTGAACGTTCGCCCATATGGAATCCCGCCGCAAAGGGCGTGTACTTCGGGCTGGACTTCAGTAAAACCCGCGGACATATGGCGCGTGCCGCAATGGAGGGCGTCGCTTATTCCCTGCGCCACAACTTGACAGTGGCCCGGGAGGCGGGGGCGAAGGTGAACCGGCTGAGGGCAATGGGTGGCGCGGCCAACAGCAGGCTTTGGACGCAGATCAAAAGCGACGTGACCGGCAGGCCTATCGACGTGCCCGCGTCCGATACCGCCACCACGCTGGGAGCGGCGCTTTTGGCCGGTGTTGCAGTGGGGGTGTACCGGAACTTTCAGGACGCGGTGGACCGTACAGTCAGCATACAGCGCTCCCATCAGCCGAACAAAGGGCTGAAGGCTTGTTATGATGAAGGATACGAAACCTATTTACGGCTGTATGAGCAGTTACAGCCGCTGATGCGATAAAAGAGAGGGAGATGCTATGAGAGCAGCGGTATTGCACGGAAACGAAGATATTCGTTATGAGGATTATCAAGATCCTCAGGTGAAGCCGGGTATGGTGAAGGTGCACGTCCGGGCAAGCGGCGTCTGCGGTTCCGACGTGCCGCGGGTGTTGCATCATGGTGCGCATTTTTACCCCATTGTGCTGGGGCATGAGTTTGCAGGGGATGTTGTGGAAGTCGGCGAAGGCGTGGAAAGCCTGAAAGCGGGGGACAGGGTGTCGGGCGCGCCGCTGCTTCCCTGTATGGACTGCGACGACTGCCGGCGGGGAAACTATTCCCTGTGTAAGAACTACAGCTTTATCGGTTCCCGCGAGCAAGGCAGCTTTGCCGATTACGTCGTGCTGCCTGAGAAAAACGCCGTTCGGTACCATTCGTCCATCCCCTATGAGCAGGCTGCCCTGTTCGAGCCCTCCACCGTGGCGCTGCACGGTCTTTTTCGCGGCGGGTATACCGGAGGCGGGCATGTGGCCGTGCTGGGCGGCGGTACCATCGGACTGTTTGCGATGCAGTGGGCCAGAATTTTCGGAGCAAAAACCGTTACGGTGTTCGACATCGACGGCGGCAGGCTGAAGTTGGCATTGCGCTTGGGTGCGGACTTTGGCGTCAACACGGCTAAGGGGGGCTTTGAGGAAGAGGCGCTTCGCAATATTCAAAGCGGCGGCTTTGACCATGTGTTTGAAACGGCGGGAAATCCCGTTACGTTACGCATGGCTTTCACCTTAGCGGCAAACAGGGCAAGGGTTTGCTTCATCGGCACACCGCACCAGGATTTGACTTTTTCGCCCGCGCAGTGGGAAAACATGAACCGCAAGGAGTTCCTGCTTACCGGCAGCTGGATGAGCTACAGCGCCCCGTTTCCCGGAAGGGAATGGGAACTGACCGCCCACTATTTCCGGACGGGTCAGCTGCGGTTTGATCCGGCGATGATTTACCGGCAATACCCGATGAGCCAGGTGGCGCAGGCGTTTGCGCTTTATCAAAACCCGTCGCTGATACATGGCAAGATCATGCTGATGAATGAATGAGAATCATAGGAGGAGTTATGGTTATGATGATGGATCCGTCAAGGGTACCAAAGAGGAAGCTGTATTCAGGCGAGGAGATTCCGTGTATCGGGATGGGCACTTTTGGCTCGGACCGTTTTTCACCGGAGCAGGTGTCAAACGCGGTGGCCGGTGCGATCCGATGTGGTTATCGAATGTTTGACTGCGCATTGGTTTATGGTAATGAGGACCGGATCGGAAACGTGTTTGCGGAAGCCTTCGCTTCCGGCGCCGTAAAGCGTGAAGAACTGTTTATCACGTCGAAGGTGTGGAATGACATGCATGGAGAAGGCGATGTGCTGTTGTCCCTTGCGAAGACACTGAAGGATCTCCGGCTACAGGAGATTGACGCGTATTTTATCCATTGGCCGTTTCCGAATTACCATGCGCCGGGCTGTGACGGAGATTCCCGAAACCCCGATTCCGTGCCGTTTTCGGTGGACCGGTTTATGGAGACCTGGCGGCAGATGGAGGCGCTGCACGATAGGGGCCTTGCCCGAAATATCGGAATGTCCAATATGACGGTGCCGAAGCTTCGGGCGGTGCTGCCGCTCTGCCGGATTCGCCCCGCGCTGATTGAGATGGAGTTGCATCCCAGTTTCCAGCAGCCTGAGCTGTATGATTACTGCGTACAAAATGAAATCCAGCCGGTGGGCTTTTGCCCGATCGGCTCCCCTAACCGCCCGGACCGGGATAAGGCGGAGGACGATATAACCGACGTGGAAATGCCGGAGCTTCTGGAGATTGCTCGGGCGCACGGCGTGCATCCGGCCGTGATCTGCCTTAAATGGGCCGTACAGCGCGGGCAGATACCGATTCCGTTTTCTGTGCGTGAAGACGACTATGTCAGCAACCTGCGCTGTACGACGGAGAATCCTCTAACGGAAGGGGAAATGAAGATTCTTGCCGGACTGGACCGTAATTGCCGCCTGATCAAGGGACAGGTATTTCTGTGGGAAGGCGCTGAGAGCTGGAAGGACCTTTGGGATTTGGACGGGAATATTAAAGAATAAAGCTGGAGGAACATGCTATGTTAAAAGGAATACCACCGATTTTATCGCCGGAGCTGATGAAAATCCTGTTGGAAATGGGTCATGGTGACGAGCTGCTCATCGCCGACGGCAATTATCCCCGCATGGGGCAGCCGGAGAGGGTGGTCCGCTGTGACGGCCACGGCATACCGGAGTTGCTGGAGGCTATTTTGCGGTTTATGCCGCTGGACACCTTTGTGGAAAATCCTGTCATCTTCATGGAGGTTGTGCCAGGGGATCCCTACATACCTGAAATCTGGGATACCTTCCGGGAGATCGGCAGGCGCCATGAAGCGGAAGGCTTGAGGGAAAAAACAGTGGAGCGGCAGGCGTTTTATGCTTTGGGGGCAAAAACATACGCGGCGGTCACCACCAGCGAGTCCGCCCTTTACGCCAACATTATTTTAAAAAAGGGAGTGGTTCGCCGTATGCGCGAGGGACGTCTATAAAGCAAAGCTGTGAAAGGCGTCCGCCAAAGGTCGTGACGGTTTTAGGGCATGGTCCGCTGACGTTCCGGCATGAATTCTGTGTTCTCATCGTCCGGCAGCCGTGTGAAATGCCTGCCCGCTATGCGAATTGCCTTAAAATTAGTTTGGGATAAACGGATATAGGAGTTTGTTTTGCCTGCAGCCGAATAACAGCATACAAAAACCACACCTGGGGGATTTGCATCCATTAAGGAAGCGGCCTTCGGGTGTGTTTGTTTTATACAAATGACCCCGCGGCGTCTATCATCAACCATTCAAAATCAGGCTTATCAATCAACTCTGCAAGAATGAAATTTAACCCGGTAAATATACTTATGGAGAAAGCGAGCCAGCGCAAAAATATCGCTGCCCCGCAGTATGCTTATTAGCGTTAAGGCTTTCTTGCCAAATACAAATCAATTGTATCCGTAATGTCAATTATACCTCCAAAACTGTTGACGGCTGTTTTAATCTCATCATAAAGCCGTTCTTTTTCTTTTGCCAGCATACTTATATGATCCGAATATGTATCCAGCAATGATATATAATTTTCGGCTGAAAAAGTTCTTGTCTGTTGATAAACATGAGTTTCTAAATCTATAAATCCATAATTGTGAATGGTGTTGGAGATAAGCGCATAACGCTCTTCCTTATTTTCTGCTCGTTTCTTTCCGGACTGGTTTCCCGCCCCGACGAATTTTCCCTCGGCGGTATATCTGGAGTATATTTCTTGTAGTTTTTGATCCAGAAGATCATCGTTTTTGCCCGGTCTATTCCAAAACAGGGCGATCGCTCCATCTTTTTTAAGCATTTCAAAGCATTTGGGATAACCGATTTCTTTGGGTATCCAGTGAAATGCTGTAGCGGAATATACAAGATCAACACTATCGTGTTCATATTTAAAGTCTTCAAATGCGACATTGAACACTTTAAATTTCCTGTAACTCTCGAACTTCGTATGGGCAAACAACGCAAGCTTTTCCCCTAATTCTATTGCAGTAACCGAACAGCCAGTTTTCAGAATAGGTTCAGTCGCTTGCCCGGTTCCGCAACCGATTTCGACAGCGTGTTTCTCTGTGTCCAACCGCGAGTAACGGATGATATCCAAAAATAACTCATCACAATATCGCGGCCTCCATTTATCATAATTTGCTGCATCTTCGTTAAACATCAGTCTTTTATCCATCCATTTATCCTCCATGCCTAATATAGATTATATATACTTATAGAAATTTAGATATGGCAATCATTATAGCCATATTGTATACCAAATAGCGTTGAACCGATTATATCACATTTTCTAGCATGAAAAATGAAAAAAGACATAACTTCCCTTTGGCGGAAAGCTATGTCTTTTTGGTACGAGTGTTCATAGCGACAAACTCGGAACTCCTTATAAAATAAAGGTTTTTGGCATCAAGCAAACGAATATTACGCAAAACAATTCGCATTTTAACTCAATTAATACTTTAAGGAGCTATAGCAATTTTTTGTTTTGCTACAGCTCCATATTTCATATGTCGCTAGATAATATGCAGCCGCATAGTGCGGTGATGTTCGGGCTACAGTACACTTTTCCTTATTTTGCTACGAAAGATTTCTCCATTCTTATTCCAACATTATTAGTGGAAGGACCGGTCAAATCACTTTCAAAAGGGGGCTGAAGATTAGTAGAATAACTAACTCATTCTCGGGGAAATGGATTTCCCTTAAACTTTCTGCGGCGGCAAGAAGCTCTCTTTTTATTCAGCGCAGCCGCCGTTATAACGGAGAATACGGAAATGCTCTTAAAAGAAAAGGCCGCTTTCGCGCTGGTGTTATTAATGGCGCTGATACTTTTACGCACGGAAACGGCGGAGGCCGCCGAGTGGGACGCGCAACCGGCGGCGGGAACAACCATCATCACCATAGACAAAAGCACCCCGCAGCTAAACGAAAGCGGTATGCCCGACAGCTCCATGCATTTTGCTGTGGATAACTCCGTTTACGGTATGAGCAAGGCCATTATTTTCAGGCCCGATTTAACGTCGCTTGGGGAGATCCCTGATGGCGACGAGTTCACCGTTGCCATCGACGGCCTTCGGACAAGCGGCGGGGCGAGTACGAGTCTTAGTTATACGATTCGCTTTTTCAGCCTTATATAGGAGCTTGAAAAGCCGGATAGCTCAAAAGAAAGCACCTATGAATACGCTAAAGGCGGATTAGTTAAGGAGACATCCATTTCCGGCGCGCCCCTGACGGTGGTTCCAACCTATGAGTCCGGCGGAAAGACTACGGTAGTCAAGATGAGCGCGGTAACGGGCGGAGCGGCCGTGTTTATCGCGCCTGAAAACGCGCGGGCTGTGGCGTGGGGCTATGAAAACGGCATAATTGACGGCGTCGGCGGCAATATGTTCGCGCCGGACGCGCCTGTTACCAGAGAACAGATGGCGGCGCTTATAATGCGGTATGCCGGCTTTGCGGGCATTACATTAAAGCCCGTTAATGAAACGTCTCTTTTCGCGGACGACGCATATCGCGGACTGGAGTCGCGACGCCGTGTACGCCTTGCGGAGGGCAAATATTTTAAGAGGTAAGCCCGGAAATATCTGCGATCCGGGAGGTGTTTCCACCCGAGCCGAGGTCGGCGCTGTACTCAGAAGATTTATCGAGGCGGTTTTGCTTGGGTAATTTTAAGGCCTATCATGTAAATCCCTTGCTGAAAAGCGTGATCCTTTCGGCAAGGTTTTTTTTATTCAAATTCTGATAAGTCAATTCAAACTACACATAATAGCAAAGAAAACAAAACTATGTGCTTGGAGGTAATTCATGTCTAGCACCGTAAAGAAACCGCTGACACAACATTTCCATGTATTGATATGCGTCCTATGCTTTTTTTGCGTATCGCTGTGCGCGGGGACTTCCGCACTCGCTGCGTCCGTACACACGGTATCGGATGAGCCCGGGCTGAGAAACGCGATTTCTGGCGCGGCGACGGGCGATAGAATTGAGCTTACAAATGACATTACGATTGGATCCGCTCTGGTAATCAGCGATGATAAAGCCCTTACCATAGCTGCAGCAAACGGGGCGGGCGTGGTGAAAATAATCGCGGCGTCAGGCCGCCATATATCGGTTACGGGTTCAATTGCCGCCGAGCTTACGTTCGATAACGTCTCACTGGACGGTGCCGGAACCGGTGGCGGTGTCTACGTGTATGGCGCGGGTGCGAGTCTTACGCTAAACAGTCCCGAAATACGTAGCTGCTACAATAGCAGCAACGGAGGCGGAGCTTATGTCCAAGGCACAACTGCCAGAAGCTCCCTTACCCTCAATAACGCGCTGATACAAAACTGCCGCTCAGGGGCGGCCGGCGCGGGCGTATTCGCCTCCGACGGCGACCTTGTGATAAGCGGCGGGAAGATATCGGGTAACAACGCTGCGACGCTTGGCGGCGGCATTCAAACTATGGCTGGTGGAAGCAAGCTCGGCTCGATTCTCACGGTTGACGGCGGTAAAATCAACGGCAATACCGCCGTTACGGGCGACGGTGGCGGCATCAACACATATGACACCGTTGTAACTATCCGGAACTCAGAAATCAGCGGCAATACGGCAGATAATTACGGCGGCGGCATACACGTAAAGACCTATGCCCTTACAAAGAACGACAGCGCGCTTATCATAGAGAACAGCACGATAAGGGGCAATGTCACTAGAAATACGGGCGGCGGCATAGGAGTTGAAAGCGAGCTTCGCGAGTTCACGGTCAAAAACTGCCTGATAACCGAAAATCAGTCCGTCAGCGCCACGGTATCCGGAACAAATCAGGGCGGAGGCATATACTTTGTCGGCGGTACGCTTACACTAAGCGACGGATGGGTAACGGGAAACAGAGCCGGAAAAGGCGGCGGCGGCATAATGGTAAACGTAGGCTCGCTTATCCTGACCGGAACAGTCGAGGTAAGCGCAAACGTATCTGACATCCTCGGCGGCGGTATTTATGGATACGATAACTCGACTGTAATAATCGAAGGCAACGCCAAAGTCATAGATAACCGCGCCCTTTGCAATGGAGATCATGAGCGCCTTTACGGCGGAGGCGGAGCGATTGCGCTTTACGCGACTAACCTTATTGTAAAAGACAACGCGGTACTAAGCGGCAACGACGCTGTAAGCTACGGCGGCGCGGTCTGGACTTATCCTGACTTTACCCCCATATCAACAGTTACCGTCAGCGGCGGAGCGATTGAGAGGAATACGGCAAACTACGGCGCTGGTATATCAATAGGCGCGATTGAAGGCCTTACGCCGTCGCTCAGTATAAACGGCGGAATAATCAGCAGCAACACCGCCGCAAAGGATGGCGGCGGTATTTACTCAGCGGGCGGCATCGTAAACATCTCCGGAGACGCGGTAATTAAAAATAACACCGCCGACACGGGCGACGGCGGCGGCGTTTGGAGCCACGACCTGACAACGCTTACTACAGACAACGTGACATTTGAGGGCAACAAGGCGGCGCTGGGATACAGGTGGACGGTCAATCCCTCCTCTGACGATGCCAACATTAAGAGAGCTTCTGAGTTGCATGAGGCGCAGATTATCAATACGACCTACACTGCTACGTTTGCGAATGCTTACAACAATTATGACGTAAACTTTACGCTCGGCGAGATAGTCCTGCCGCCACTGCCGGAGGAAATGCACATCAGGTATATTTACGGCTATCCGGATATGACGGTTCGCCCCGACATCAATCTCACCAGAGCAGAGGCCGCGGTTATAGTGTATCGCCTGACCGACGACCCGGGCAAGGAAACTCCTGTCTCCTCCTCAAGCGGCGACGTTACAACTGGCGCGTGGTATTACCATGAGGTTGCATATATTGAGAGCAAAGGAATCATGTCGGCAGGTACTGGTGGGCTTTTCAGGCCGGACGAGGCCATAAGCCAAAGCGAGTTTCTTGAAATAATCTCAACTCTCGGAACGGGCGGGTACACGATAACGCCCAGCGAGTATATCACGAGAGCCGACGCGATAGCGACGGTAAACCGCGTCACAGGTCGTAAGCTTGAGATTTCAGATATCATCATGGGCGTTTTGCTATACAGTGATATCACAGAGGAACATCCCGGTTACGCCGATATCTATGAGGCTTCAAACGAGCATAGCCTCGTCCGAAAGGAAAACGGCGCGGAGATATGGGTTTGGTATTTGGAATAGTATAGGGCAGGAAAAAGCATATTCTCTATTAGTTTCGTTATTTAATGCTGTCAATAATACTATCGCCGCAAAATTCACAAAAACAGACTGACGATATGCCAGCCTATTTTTGTCGTTATGAACACTCGAAGTTCACTCGTACTGGTCGGAATGGAATTATGGGAACTAAGAAAACCATTGAAAACACTATGTTTTATAGACTTTCAAATAGGAT
>Ga0153939_1000542_pt1 | contig 14270 bp, 19 predicted proteins | sample TSNJ023MetaG_FD_104734 | JGI IMG/M metagenome (GOLD analysis project Ga0153939, IMG submission 104734) | Attine ant fungus gardens microbial communities from New Jersey, USA - TSNJ023 MetaG | ecosystem: Host-associated > Fungi > Mycelium > Unclassified | place: USA: New Jersey, Brendan T. Byrne... | reverse complement strand
TGTCAATGTCATAAACGTCTCCCTTGACAAGCTGGAGCTCCACTTTCGTGCTTTCGAGGACCAAAGAACAGGACAAAAAATATATTCCATTGTCGGTTCTTCATTTCTCCTGATTTAAAGCTTATGACCAACCCTACAGGTTAACCTGAAAGGCGACGCCGTTGCACAAATGGCGACAGAATACACGCCTGCAGAGATAGCATATTTTAAAGCCCTCGTACGTGAGACATCTTGCTGTCCACGCTTTTCTGATCATAATGGATCAGGTTGAACAAATCATGCTTGCTCCGCGATATAAATATTCCGTTTCTTCCCTCGTTGCCATGAGAGAAGTCAGTATGATTCAGCCAAAAATTAATATAACGAAAAGCCAAGCGGAGGTTGTACTATCAACTTTCGTCGCTAGAGGATGGCTTGTCAAAAGCAAGCAAGTACACTCAGTCATTCTGGTGAGGGCCTAGTCTGAACTGAGCAAAATAGGAGCGGACGCTATTCATTGTCGCCGCGCTCACTACTCGAACTCAGACCCTATTTGCAATCCAATTATCCTGAACGTGTCCTCCAATGCTCCCTATGCGGAGAGGTGTGTAGTACTCAATCCTCTTTCTATCACTAGTCTGATCTGAAGAATCAGATTCTTACAATTGGTGTGGCTTGTGCACATGAAGGCTGCAGATGCAAGATGCACCCATCCTGCTTCAAAAAATATGCCAGAATACGTAAGAATGGCACTCTCTTGTGTAAGGTCTGCGAACAAGACTGGCCTCGAGAAATCAATAGTGATGAGTTCATCGCTATTGGAGAAAGGGCAGTGAGAAAAGATGAACAAGAACAACGTATCCACTTGGGTGGTGCAAACGATGGAGAAGATGAAGATCAGGATCACCATGAAGAGGATCAGGACTCCAAGATAGACTCTCAATCTCAATCTCAGTCCCCAAATGTCAAGGTGCAAAACAACTCAAAACGGACAAAGTCAGAGATTGCTGGGAAGAATGGACGCAATATGAGACGTGGTTGATTGTCCTACGTATGTTAATCCTTGAAGTTTGTGAACCTTGAATTATACATACCCCAACCCGTCTTAATGATGGTTCTGCTTGAAAACTCTCCTTTATGGTTGTAGACCGAGTATATTCACAAACAAATATTACAAACAGTGGATTCGATGGATTGGACATCTCGGCATACCGTTTAATCAAGTTCACACTCCATTGTTAATCTAACCCCTCCGAAGTCTTTGACCTAGAAGAGGTAAAAGAAACCATCTTTCCCTCATCCTTTTCACTACTCCTTGGGTCTTCTATAAAACCAAATTGCCCACGCCCCCATACCTTACGTTTGCGACTCCGTCCCCCTTCACCGAACTCTTCATTCCATTTCCGCAACTCTGCCAGACTTCCTAGAGACTCCGAAGATGATGGTGTAATTTCCTTCAAAGCCTTCTGAAAGTGCCGGAGAGATATAATCCTAAGTTGTTGGGAAGGGTCTGGAACACTTGGTTTTGACTTAGTCTGGACTTGAGTGTCCAAGCTCTCCGCAGCCGAAACGGTATCTAAAGGTATCTCTGATTTTGAGGACAATAAAAGGGTATCAGCGGATGATTTGGAGTGGCTTTCGGCTTTGTTCGCGTCAGCCGTTACATCAACTGGAGTTCCAGGCTTAGTTTTCAACGCATGATCTGAGTTAAGGATCGGTTTCCAAGGGAGCTGAAGATTCTCTTTCACAGCATCCAGTGCAGCAGAGACACATAGATCTGAGACAGTATGTGGGCATTAATCACTTAAATGTGTACATGCATGTAGACTTACGCTTAAGGTCAGACCCAGAGAAACCCTCAGTCTGTTTGGCTAATTGACGAATATCCATATCTGCGTCCAGCTTCTCTTCACGGAGAAGAATTTTGAGGATCTCTGAGCACACAGGCATGGTTCACGTTAACTTTACTGACTGGATGAGAAAAATTGAATGGTATACATACCTCCTCGTTCTAGTTCCCCCGGCAGATCAACCAACAACCGCCGCGGTAATCGTCGGAGGACGGCATCATCAAGATCAAATGGCCTATTAGTAGCACCAATAACAATCACATTATCATCTCTTAATGACTTCAGACCATCCATCTCTTGCATGAACTCGGTAATGACACCACGGTGAGCAAATGCACCGCCGCTCTCCCGCGTAGTCACTCGTGCGCCAAAAAGAGCGTCGAGTTCATCAAGGAAGATCACACATGGCGAAAGCTTGCGCGCCAGAGAGAATACTGCACGAACGAGTTTCTCCCCCTCACCTATATACTAGGTATATTTCTGAGTAAGATGAAATCATTGAAAGCAGATGACACACGGACCATATCCATGACATCAGAAGGAGATACCGCCAGCATGTGACAGCCAGCTTCCTTTGCTAGAGCTCGTACGACAAGTGTTTTCCCTGTACCTGGAGGACCGAATAACAAACAGCCTGTCATACTATGTTCCTTGAGTATTCCTTGTTTGAAAGCTTGCGGGTGCAACATAGGTAGCGAGACAAGCGTTCGCACAGAGTCAATAGTGTGCGCAGGAAGATGGACTTGGCTGAACGATGTTGGCATCGTCGCTTCAGAAAAAACAAAGAGATAAGGAGCCTGGCGGGTAACCAATGGAGAGGGACGTGCCTGGATTGACGATGCATGATAACAAGCGTTCTTCGTGACCATCTATGTCATTCCTGAGCTGCTCAACGACTTCGTCGACATTCTTAGGAGAGTCTTCAACCTCCTCTTGGTCCTCCTCGCGAGTACCACACAAAAGTGAAGCCTCCTTAGACCACTGTTTTCGTACGTCAAGGCTTCTCATATGGGAAGCCCAAGCATTCTCCACATAAGGCCAAGGAACAACAGTAGGCTCCAACGAATTGTTGTTTGAAACACTAGCATGAACATTGTTGGACATTATGTTCCCAACAGCCCGATCGGCTATACGTCGCACATCCAACCATAACTCGACCTTGTTTCCCCATTCCTCCCACATTCGCTTATGATTTGTCCGTGACAGATGAGGACTCTCTTCCGTAGCAGGCCGAGCAGCTTCAGCTTCAGAAGATACTGTAGATATAGAACCTTCCTCCACCTGCCCTCCAATGGCACCAATGCCCATTCTCATCGTCAATTCATTTATCTCCCTTCTCCTAGCAACACGATTCGATTTCTCATGCGTAGGCGAACGCGATGTTGGGACGAGCACTGAGGAACGGAAGAATGATGACTTGTCGTGAGGGGAGTTTTTACCTGCCTGAGAAGTGGATAGCTGGTGTCCGAACATTGATGGCAAACCTTGAGGAGATGCGCGAATCAAAATTAAGTCCGGTTTAGATGTCTTGCCCTCTTCCTCAGCATCAGGCCCCATAAAAAGGGGGGAGAACTCGGACTGTAAGCCTGCATCACCCTTTTCCCATTTTTTAAGTTTTTCTCGTAGACGCTTCTCTCTGGCCTTTTCTGCAGCTTCATCCTCACCCCAATCCGCCTTTGGTAGCTTCGTCGATGGGAGAGAAATCTGGGTCGCAATACGACTTATTAAAGCCAAACCATCAGATGCTGAACTAGGGGATGAAGGGGGTAGAAGGGATGGCGTCATTCCAAAAATAATTGTCATGGGACAAGCTACGGTAGACGATGGCTTTGAGACGGGTCCTCTCCGCCGTGCACGGACTGCAGATAGGAGAGGTGTATACCAAGTATCAGAGGAAGCAGCAAGAGTTGGAAAATCACGAATGTAGACGAAGCGTGGTCGGTTAGCTCGACCTTTCAAAGAGAGTTCGTCTTTTTGCGAAGGCGTATTAACCAGTGCATCAAAAAATACTTTGATTTTGCTCGTAGACGAGGACGTCCGTCTAGACGACGATGGTAAGAGGCTGCGACTTGAAACACTAGGTTCCAGGAAAGTCAGTGTCATCTGTTGAGGAGGCATCTGTAGACCAAGACCCTCCTCGTCATCGAAATCATCTCTCTTGGGAAAGCGCCCATCGGAAGAAGAGAAATGCAATGGATTGCGTGTCAACTGAAATGAATTTGCAGCTTGAGCATGACAGTTAGGCTCTGACATACAGGAGTAGATGATGCAATCAATATACCTTTGCCAAATCGGCCCCACTCTCCTGCTGCTAGGTGGACCGTATCTAACACTAACACTTCTGCCCCCGTTCTCCGGGCCAGCTCGCGTACAGTCGCATCAATAATGTAGTCTCCACCCTCGATAGGGCAATACAAACCAAGTGTAGGTTCGACTGGAGGTCCCGAAGTCGAGGCATAGGTAGCCCGATGCTGTGTTTGAGGATGGAGAGTGATATGTAAGTTGTGCAATGCCTCCTCGAGCACTTCCGGAGGGGGTAACTCAGATGGATTGAGATCAGAGTCCCCGTCAGCTGGACTCCAGAGTATGTCCAGATCCTCTGGAATCTCCACTGACTCAGTGTCCTTGGAAGCAGGTAGGGTTATTCTGGTGGACCTCCGTGTGCGTGGCTTGTCCAAGTCTTCTCCTGGCGTTTCATGCTTATCCGGGGGCTCCGTCACGGATTCAGGATTTTGCAGCGAAGGCGCTACAGGTTCGGATGGTGGCGACGATAGCCAGCGCCTCCCGACACCACCATTCAAGTTTAGGGAGAAATAAGAGCTAAGTACTGGATTCCTTGCTGAAGATGGCCTGAAAAGAGACCGCGACCCGCGCAGGATGAATGACGACGACATGTGAGCAGATCAGATTTCACCCTCGTCGGCGCTTTACAAAAATAACAAAAATAACATCACGTGCAACTCCCATGAATGTTCATCACCAGCAAATGCATTACAATTGAGTAATTATACGAGTATATACTGCCTCAGAAAGAGTGTTCCAAAAAACCCTGCCTCATTCCTGTTTTTTCCCTGCACGTTCAGCCACACGTTCGGCCAAATCCACCCCAACAAGGATTTTTGAGGCTTTCCACAGCTGAACCATGTTGATGACATTCTTCAAAGCGAATATTGGAAAAGTCCACAGTGCCGTTAATTGTGGCCAGGTCAACGCCTGGAAATAATGGCTGGTGAAGCCAATGGGAGTCGAAACCCACTTGATCAAATACAAGGAGACGAAAAACAGCTCGTTCCCTGCGCACACAAAAAAGAGGGTGCGCTATAAAGGGTTTTTATTGATAAAACAGGACAACCTTGAAGTGCAGAACTCACCGAATCGTTGTAGTAATACCACAATATTCTACTAACCTCACTCGTGACCAACTTATGGTTCCGAGATCCCGTCACTAAAGAACTATCCGGGGATAAAGTCAGTCTGAATGCATCTAGACCACGACAACGGACCTATACATATGCATGTAGTGACTGCTGAAGTCGAGAGCAATCAAGAATTGAAAGAAGATCGCCCATTGCGGATAGGCGGACGAAAGGTAACAGAGCAAGCAAGAGGTTGTACATCTACCAACTCATCAGCATCTCTCGTATTACCAAGAAGACACATACCTGTCAGTAACCATGTCCAGGACTGCACCAAACTTTGACGCTTGTCCAAGTGCCCGGGCCGCCTGGCCATCCACAGCATCTAAAAGACATGATACACCATATAGCAGGGTGCAGTATTTTGGATGATAACTCATAAAATGGAGCGAAAGCCCCGCCAATATGATACGTGTATATCCTAACAAACCAAGAGTGAGTGGAACACAATGCAAGCTGAGTGTTTTCTACCTATGAGGTTGGGTACGAAGAGAAAAACATTCTCTGAGTATGTTTGTGCAGTCGCGAGGTCGACAGCCTTTTTGGCATCGACTACTTCAATAGAGCCCCCTCTTCGGCGATTTCTAGATGTTTGCTCTGGCATGGTGTGGCGAGACAAGAGGCGAACGGACCGGAGGAAAGACCAATTTTATACAAACACAAACCTGGCAGAATTTATATGCAAAATGATCACAAACGTCACCACTCCTATCGCAACTGCGCTTCAACCCTTTGGTCTCGCAGCAGACTGAAACTGATGTAGAATCCAGCTCAGGGTACATTCTGAGGGAGATATGACATAAAAAAAAGGATATATTCGTGACAGCTTATGCTAGATTTTATATGGATAAGATTAAATTTAGCACATCGAAATGAAAAAAATAATAACGATAACTTAAGCCTGCTCTGCAAACATCAACGGTGTCGCGTCCCGAAAACCACTCCAAGCACAATGGCCAGTGCGGCCAGACAAATAAGGATGATGATGAAACATATCCATCGCATCTTACGGGCCCTCCTCGCTGCGCGTTGACTAATCAGTATGACAATATGGAATAAGACGGCAAGACCGAATTACCATGGACCACTGCCTCTTCTTCATGCTTCAACCTGGTACCTAGCAGTCAACGATTGGAACAAATCATACATGACAAGGAACACACCCTTTCATAACATCACCCTCGGCCTCTATGGCAGTGTCTTGTATTCGATTGATGATGGGCTCATGCTGTTCGACCAGCGTTCCCATCTGAAAATAGAGCATGAGAAGATCACAAGAGAAGGGTGGAGTCACATACATCGATGAACAGCTGGGCTAGCTCGACGAGAGTGTTTTCCATTTGCTTGAGATCTTGCTGCCGCTGTTGGACTTCCCGATATGCATTCCGTGATTCAGCATATCGCGTTGAGCTTGTCAACTAGAGTAGCAGAGTGAACGAACAATTCCACGAGCCAGCGCCCTACACGCACTGCCTGGGCAAAGATCTGCTGGCCACTGCCCTCTACTATCAAGTTTACTTCTTCGGGAGAAGCATCGGGATTGACTTGGATCACGGTAAGCACAAGGTGAAGCTCTAACTTGAGAACTAGTCATACCTACTCTGACCTGTCTCTCTGCCCGTTGTCGAATTTTTATACGACCCTCTTGCTCGACGCGCTGGTAATTTTGAATTGCTTCCAAAAATTTATTCCGTAAAAGTCCCAGCTTTATCCCCGATAAGTATTGATATTACCTTTCAGGCACACAGAAGTCACTTACCTGATTACTCCGTACCTGAATATCCATCTGTGCAGGCGAAGCCTCTAGTTTCTTTATTCGATCTCTGAGTTGCAGACTAAGTGTTCGAGTCTCATCTGTCAACGCTTCCACCCGCGCCATGTCATTTTGATCTTCACCATCTAGAGTGTTTAAAGCTTGCAAGCGTAGAGTGGCGATTTGTCGTATATTCTCATCAAACTGCTCGATACCCTCTTGAATTGAAACAACCTGAGGCACGGCATTAAGGAACGTAGTTACGTTGTACAGATGATGTTGAGAGTACCTCTTCTAAGAACGTAGTCTTTCCATGAGCACGCCCGTTGCTTGGCTGCTGGTAGCCCAGATTGGTCATCTCGACTGCTTGGGCAGGACCAGCCTAGAGAAAGGAGACTTACTTAGTGCCGAGACGTGTGTACCAAAGCACCCACCCTAAATTTTGCAAGCCTGTCTGTCATAAGGATGGATACGTAGACAATGTGGGTTCTGCAAAGTCAGTGACAGTCAGACGGGTAGAGGTGTGAGCAGAAGGAGTGGTCTCGGACTCAGTATAATTATAGCAACTCGCGTGGGTCTGCTATTTCCTGATCACCTGTCTCTCTCCTTTCCATTGTCCGCAGCGTAGCAAAAAAACAAGTGCTAATCTCACTTGCAATATAGCGACAGCCGGCCTTATCAAATAATAATCATTTATTACCCGATCTGCCTGATCAATTTATCTCATCCATTGAGTCATAACAATGGATGTTTTCCGGCTGAACTTCGTCTGAACTTCTTTTTCCTGTCACCTACTGGCAACATGTGTGGTATCCTTGCCGTTCATGGATTGAACAAACCCTCTAATGAGGACCGTGCACGGTTCATCGCCCTCTCGAAAAGGCTGAGACATCGTGGTCCCGATTGGTCTGGTTGTTTTGTGGGCCAGCGCAGCATCCTCACACACGAACGTCTTGCAATAGTCGGCGTTGGTATGGTGTTTCTCTGCGTTCATGATACAGATCAATGACTCATTCATTCTTCTGGCAATCCAGACACCGGAGCCCAGCCTCTTGTCAGTCACGATGGCAAAATTATTCTCGCCGTCAATGGCGAGATCTACAATCACATTCCTCTCCGTGCATCACTCGGTCCCGACGCCAAGTTCAAGACACATTCTGACTGTGAAGTCATAATATCCCTTGTACGAATTTTTTCTGTCCAATGGAACTGACAAAACCTGATACATCCTTGCATCCAAGTATCGCAAACACGATACTGGCTTGTGCGACCTTTTAGATGGGATGTTTTCCTTTGTTCTTCTTGACGAGTCCGTGACGCCCACCAGAATCATTGCCGTACGGGATCCCATCGGCATCACTACTCTTTACCAAGGGTGGAACACAAAGGTCCCTGGAGCTGTCTACTTTTCTTCCGAACTGAAAGCTCTCAGCGATGAATGCGACACAATTATTTCGTTCCCGCCAGGACATGTCTACGATAGCAAGGACGACTCCACAAAACAATACTATAATCCTACATGGTTGAATGGAGATCAGGAAAAGGCTTCAATACCCACCAATCCAGTGGACCTCAAGCTTCTCCGCGAAACGCTGGAAGCTGCCGTCCGCAAACGACTCATGTCAGAAGTTCCTTATGGAGTTCTTCTCAGTGGTGGTCTTGACAGCAGCCTTATCGCTGCCATCGCTGCGCGTGAGACGGACAAAGTCGCTCAAGCTCAAGCCGATTTGAGACGGAAAAGACTTCAGGAGACTATCAGTGGTCCCTCATCTCCCGCAAGTAATCAGATAGATGAAGCCGGTGGGTCATGAAAATGAGCTTCTTCTCTATACGCTTGTTTTGATGTCCTGACTTGATCCTTTCAGCTACACTCACCTCTTGGCCTCAACTCCATTCCTTCTCCATTGGTCTTGAAAATTCACCTGATCTATTGGCTGCAAGAAAGGCAGCTCATTATCTAGGTACCGTGCACCATGAATACGTCTTCACAGTCCAAGAAGGTCTAGACGCGATTCCGGATGTCATCCATCACCTCGAGACGTATGACGTCACAACCGTTCGTGCGAGTGTCCCAATGTACCTCCTCAGTCGTAAGATCAAGGCCACTGGTGTCAAGATGGTTTTGAGTGGTGAAGGAAGTGACGAAATTTTTGGGGGTTGCGTTACCAAATACCACTTTTTTCCTGACCCATTCTCAATTTTTTTCTAATAGGGTACCTATACTTCCACGCCGCCCCAGATGCGGCATCGTTTCATCAAGAGTGTATAAGACGTGTAAAGAACCTTCATACTGCCGATTGTCTCAGGGCGAACAAGTATGCCTCCTTGACGCTTTGTTGACGTGTTCAAAAAAATACTCTTAGGTCGACTATGGCATGGGGTCTTGAAGCTCGTGTACCGTTCCTCGACAAAAACTTTTTAAATGTTGCTATGAATGTTGATCCAAAACACAAGATGTTCAGCAAAGGTTCGACACAAGAAATCGACCAGGACGGCCGCCCTCGCATGGAAAAGGTAGTTCAACTTTTCTTCAACAACTCATGGTTAGACTGACAAATCTCAAGTACATCATCCGTAAAGCTTTTGATGTCGCTCCAGAAAATGGGAAAGTGGGTGTATTCTGACTGATCCATCGACTCTTTTTTTCAAAACTCAATGCTTCACACCCATCCGCCCACCCATTCACATAACCATAACAACAACAGCCTTACCTCCCGCGCTCCATCTTATGGAGACAAAAAGAACAATTCTCCGATGGTGTTGGTTATTCTTGGATTGATGGGTAAAAAAAGTTTTTTTTCCCCACTTTTTTTTTTTCTGAATAAAAAGCGGTCAACTACTAGCATGAAAGAACACGCCAACAATACTGTCTCAGACGAGGCGTTCGCCAAGCGCCACGAACAATGGCCATTGGATACACCTGATACAAAAGAGGCTTATCTTATCCGTGAAATTTTCCATGGTAGGATACATATACAATAACCTCTCTCATCCAGAATCCCCCCCTCTGACTTGCGCCCCTTTTTTTGGGATAGATCTTTTCCCTTCGAAAACGGCCGCTGAGACTGCAGTTCGGTAAATCGTCTTTCCTTAAAGTTTTTTTTAATTCAACTCATCCATCGTATAGCTGGATACCTCGTGGTGATTGGGGCTGTTCGTCAGATCCTAGCGGTCGTAGTGTCGGTATCCACAATGCAGCGTACGACGTAGATGAATAACCATCTCTCATGTCATTATACATATACATATCTATATGCACAGCCGTTCGACTTTTAACAAAAGGCAGCTCAAACCTTCCCAAAGATAGCGAATCTATTATCTAAATACCAAAATTTATACTGCAAACGTATTCGTAACGTCAGTGAGTTTTTGAACAATGATACCCTCCAGATTATAAAGGGGGAAAAAAGGAACGGATATGTCAAAGCAATAATCAAGATCTTTCCAAGAGGCAAGTGGTATCAACTCGAGACCAAAAAAAAAAAAGCATGACACTCATAATATATCGGACAATGATCGGCGGATGTGGCATGCATGCATGTTATGATTCAATGAGGGGGAAAAGGAAAGAAAAGCAATTGGTATACGAGCATAGTAATGCAGGAAATAAAATAGTAAAAAAAACACCTTTTCTGTAAGGGTAAAAGAGAAACCAACCATCAATGAATGCGTCGAGTCAATCACTGAGCGAGGGATCATTCGCCAACACTTTCTGATACAATCCCAATCCAACACCCGAATCCTCCGAAGGAACAGGCGACAAAAGCTTCTGCGGCGGAGCACCACCAACAGCAGGCGTCACCGTCGCCTTGGTCGACGTACTCACAAGCGAAGCATTCCTCTTCCTCTGTCCATTAACTTGTCCACCCATCACTGCTGGCTTCGTACTCGAATCCCACGCCGAGCGCGTGATCGTCGCCTTTGCATAATTCGGAGTCTCTTCACCCCCCATAGGCATCGCAGGTCGACGGTTCACAGGCGTATTCACCGTTCTCCGACTCGCAGGTCGATAACAATCCGCTGAAATCAGGCGCGTCCCAAATTTGGCATTGGCAGACGATTCTCGCCCGTAAGACGCCAGAGGCGTCGATCTTCTCGTCGTTGCACCAAGTCTCCCCTTGACAACGGGTTTCTGGACAGTAATCTTGTCGGCTCCCCAGTAAGAGAAACTCATTTTGCTTTTTTTATCAGAATCATCAGAATCGTTGTCGTCGTCGTCGTCGTCGTCTGGAAGGGGAATAATGCGAGGTTGCTGGTTGACAGATTGGTGTCGAGAGCGGACGACACTGGCAAATGTCAGTGGCGGTCAAATGAGAGGGCTTGGCGGCACTTACTCTTCCATAGACACTACGCCTTCTCTTGGCTGCACAACATCACCAATGGTCCACGTTTCAATCTACAATACATTGAATCCATGGAAATTAACATCCACGAACGGACTGACCTTGATGAATTTGTACAGGTTTCTTGGCTTGGTGTACGAGTTTCTTCTACGGGTCGCCGCGTATTTGGACTTGCTTCCCATATCCGGTAACGAGTTGACTCGATTTGTGGCCGTATGAGCAATCGGTACAGAGGTAATCCCTGTCCTCTGGCACTGCAACACCACATCATTGAATACTACATACCACAAATCCTTCTTCCCTCCAATCCCGCCGCTGCCCAGAACATCACTCAGTCGTTTGAAGGACGACTTGCCCCTCACGCCTTTAGCGTTGATCATCGGTGGAGGTGACAGTGACGGTGCAGGTTTCGATGTCCCAGCCATTGGACCACCGGCATTGCAGGATCTCTCCTCCACCAGTACTCTTGAGGGCTTTGGCAGCGCCAATTGTCGAACCTTGTCGAGACCCTCAATTCGCGCAAACACGTCGCGCGTTTTGTCTCGTTCTTCTTTCTGGATCTTCTCATCCTCGATGCTTCTCACGATGTTCTCCACCTCTGCAACCATGAGCAACGTACTTTCGTACTCGTAGGTGCTAGGGTCTGTGTGATACAGCAGGTTCTGGAAAAGGAGAGGGTACTTGAGAAGTCGCTGGAAAGGTTTTGAAAGCGTGATGGCAAGCCCGGTTTCACCCTTTTCCGCTGCCGATTCCTCGAGGTTTTGTAGAACCTTGCAGACCTTTTGCCAGTCGCCTGCATCCTGTTTCTTCGGCTTTTTCGCAGTTGCATTAGATAGTGCCGCATCGACGTACTCTAGGGCCCTTTCCAGATGCAATACATAGGTGGCATAGCCGTGGAAGATGTCCGACTGGATGAAGATGAGAATGATACAAAATAGGGGAGACAGCTTACATTCGATACAAAGACATCTGCCAGGGACCTGACCAGGGGATACTGATCATCGTAGCGTCGTTTCAGGGCCTCGGAGAGTCTCCTGTGACCGTCGAAAACGCCGCCATCGATGACCTCCAAGCATGTTCGGAGGTCCTCGGGTAGTTGACGGGGGGGTATAGCGGAATCGCCAAGGACATTGGAGGGAGTGGTTTGCGTTTTTCTGAGTTTGCCAAGAACACCCGATTTCTGGGGCGTTGTCTCGCTGTGCTTGGCTTCGACGATCGTTGACTGCTTGCCGAGGGATTGAGTGGATGCGGCAGCTTGGTTTCTGGGGTGGGGCAGGGACTGATGGGATCGGGAGGGGAAAGGGACGGTGGTGCCGACACGATTGGATGTGCGGGTGGCTGTCGAGCGATATGGAGAGTGCGGATGGCTGTGATTTGAGGCCTGGCGGGAGACGGCAGAGGGTTTGGACGGATAGGGCCTGGCAGGATCGTCGTCGTCGTCTGTGAGGGAGTCGTCGATGTTGGAAGTCTCTGTATTTTTGCGAGTTGAGGAAGATGTAGATGGGGTTGGGGACATGAAACGAGCGGCGATGGGGGGTAGGTCTTCCAGTGATTCTGCGAGGGCAGCGGGAGAGTCATTGCGATAATAGTCGTAGTCTACTGCCAGGGAGGGGGTGGTGGAGAATGGATGAAGCAGAGGATCGATAAAGGTTTCCTTCATCTTTGCGAGCTCCTGTACGTAGCTGGGAGACATAAGGGGGAGATGGGGGATGGGGGATGGACGTACCGTTCCTCGCTGGAGATGATCTCGAACAGGACTTCTTGGCGGGTGCGCTCGCGGGAACCGATGTTGGAGACGAGATCGTCCTCTGTGAGCTCGCTCCAGGAGGCGGCTGCGAGGATGCGGCTTCCGCTGGTCTGGGCAGACATGGTGGAGTAGGGGGTCGCTGAGCGGAACGACTGGGGGGAGAGGACGTCTCTCTGGTACGGGGGGCGAGAAGAGGGAGCGTCGGGGTGGGCAGCGTGGAAGCGAGAGACGGTGGACTTTGCGGGGACAGGCTCTGGCTGGGGAGGGAGGGGGAGGTCTCTGTCGAGGATGGCGGGGACGGGAGACTGCGGGGGAGAAATAAAGGCGACTTTTTTGTGGACATCCGGGTCAGAGGGAGGCTGCCGTTGTTTGTCTTTTCCAAGTTGAAAGCGGGTCAGAAACGCCCTCATGGTGGGCAGACGAGAGAACACCCAAACACATGCAAATTATATACTCAGTTGTCAGCCGAGAGGACAATATTTCGCAAAAATGTCAAACACGCCTCCAACTGCCTGCGTCAGACCAGACAACACCCTCGTCGTCCAGCAGCTCCTAGAACAATGTGATGTGACCGCCAGCACGTGCATCACTCCCCTCCTCCCCCCATGTCCCTCCCGATTTCCATAGAAACCTTGCTTCAAAAACAACGCGAGGAAAAAGAGGCTGCTGCAAAGGTCTTTCGCTGCTCCCTGCGTCTCCCTCTCCTGACTCCCCCCAGCCCAAGTTCCTCACAAAAGAGGAGCGTGCCAAGATCGCAATTGCCAAACGCGCCCTCGAAGTCAAAGAACAAAGGGAAAAGCAGGACGCTGCCAGACGAGACAGAGAAGCGCTAGAGCGCGACGCAGAGGAGCTCTCTGCCAAGAAATATCCCCCTCTTCGCAGTAAGCACAATTCTCCATTCTTTCTCTCTCTAACCCCATCCTAGATGACGACAGGCACCCTCCCCCAGACCGTCAGCGCGACAGAGATCGCTACTCCAGGCGAGAGCGCGACAGCCGAGGCAGGCCCGCCCCTCCCCCACCCCCGTCAGACGACCGTCGTCGTGTCGCCCTCAAAAAGAACGTACCCACTGGACCGCGTGCTGACAGAACCAAATCGGGTATCCCGAACGACCCTACAGCCATGCCGCCCCCACCCCTCCCCCGTGTCGGTACCAATCCCGCGCCAGAACCTTTCGTACCC
>Ga0153939_1000540_pt1 | contig 14293 bp, 11 predicted proteins | sample TSNJ023MetaG_FD_104734 | JGI IMG/M metagenome (GOLD analysis project Ga0153939, IMG submission 104734) | Attine ant fungus gardens microbial communities from New Jersey, USA - TSNJ023 MetaG | ecosystem: Host-associated > Fungi > Mycelium > Unclassified | place: USA: New Jersey, Brendan T. Byrne... | reverse complement strand
TCCTTGGCCATGTCCACGTCGCGGATCGTGCTTTCGGCGGCGGTCAGGTTCTCCTTGGTCACGCCCAGGTTGTTGATGGTGTGCTCCAGGCGGTTCTGCAGGGCGCCCAGGTTGGCGCGGGTGTTGGATACCTGGTTGATGGCCGCGTTGATCACGTCCACGGCGTCGTTGGCAAGCTCGCGGGTCTTGATGCTGATGTCCACCACGAAATTCTTGCCGTCGCCGATATTGCCTGTGGACATGTTCTCCACGTGCAGGCCCACCCGCTGGTCCGCTCCGCCGTTTGCCCCGATCTGGAAGATCAGCTTGGAATCGACGGTGGCCATTTTCACGCCGTACAGCGCATCTATGGTGGCATTGGTGTTGGTGATGATCTTGGCGTTGTCGGCGGCGCTGCTCGCGTCGATGATATTGGCGTTGCCTGTACTATCCAGGTTGATTCCGGTGATCACGCCGGTAACATTGTTAAGTTGCTTGGAATTGCCGGTAGTGGCACCTAGGCTCTTATCTTCCCAGTTGTTCAGGTTTGCCACGGCGTTTCCTTCCTCGTCGAAGAAGATGTACTTGGCCACGCCAGTACCCACTTCGACCACAGCGCCGGCCTGATCACTGAAAGCAACGGTATTTGCTCCAGATGCAATGGCTACATATTCGCCGCGGTATACCTTGTCGCCGATCTGCAGCGCGATGTACACACCGCCGCCCGCCTTGTTCTCAGTCAGGATCAGGTTTGCCTTGCCATCGGCGGCAAAGTCGGTGTCCTTGAAGTAGCTGGACAGAACTACGGCGCCACTGTTGACACCGCTGTTGGCGATGCTAAAGGTTGCCTGCATACTGAACGTCTTTTCCAGGTACTCTTTCGCCAGGGCCAGGGCGCCGTCCTTGAAGTCAACTCCGTTAACCGAGCCGGCGACAAGCTTGTGGGCCTCTTTGCCGCCCAGGGAGCCGTCCAGCAGATTGATACCGTTGTAGTGGGTGCTGGACGAAATGCGGTCGATCTCGCTCTTCAGGGCCGTGACCTCCAGGGCGATCTGCTCCCGGTCGCTGTCCTGATAGGTGCCGTTGGACGCCTGCACGGCCAGCTCCCGCATTCTTTGCAGAATCGAGTGTGTCTCGTTCAGGCCGCCCTCCGCGGTTTGGATCAGGCTCACGCCGTTGGCGGCGTTCTGCTCCGCCATTGCAAGGCCGCGAATCTGCCCGCGCATCTTCTCCGAGATCGCAAGGCCCGCCGCGTCGTCGCCCGCGCGGTTGATCTTGTAGCCCGAGGACAGCTTTTCCAGGTTCTTGCTGGTGGCGCTGTTGTTGATGCCCATGTTTCTGTGGGAATTCAGTGCTGCGATGTTGTGTTGAATGACCATTGTTGTTCCTCCTTGTTTGTTTGCCGCTGAGAACCTGTTTGGAATCCAGGCTCTTAGGGCGGTTTCGGATTTACGAAACCCCAGAGCCGCGCCCATCCTTTGGCACAGCCCGGGATTTTATACGAAAAGTACTCCGCGTAATATACCTTTCGTATGGACAGACAAACCCACTTTCTGCCTACAATATCTATATCGGCTTCCCCATGGGATTACTTTAGCGTTTTTATTGTGAAAAAAATTGTGAATGCGCGGAACGCCGAAAATAAAGGCCGTTTCATCAAGAAACAGCCACATATTGATTCATCAGCTCGCAAAAGCGGCGCGCCACTGCTCCAGCACCGGTAAGAGCTCGTACTCCAAAAGCTCGCCGCAAAGGGGATAGTCCTGATTTTCCAGTGCCTGCACCATCTCGCCGAACACCTGATCGGCGGCTTTGGCGTCCACCTGGACAGTGTGCAGCGTCTTGGTGGCCCCCATGGCGCCGATCATCCACTCCAGCCCCTCGATCATCTGCACCAGAAGCTCCAGGCCTTTGGCGTTTTCCAGCTTGGAAAAGTGCTCGGCGCAGGTGGCCGTGCCCTGCTCCAGCGCGCCTAGGTAGCGGGCGGCCTCCTCGTAAATCTCGCGTGCATCAACCGACTCGCTCATCGTCTTCCTCCGTTTTCCTGTTTTCTTTTTCAAAGGATTCAAGCTCTTCATCATAGGATTTCGCTAGGTACTTGGTGGCCAGCTCGTAGCTGCCGTACAGCTGCATGCGGCGCTGGAATTCCTTGTCCAGCTTGTCCCAGCGCTCCTCCTCTCCGGTGGGCAGCAGCTCGCTGTCATGGTGGATGCGCTTGTAGGTGGAAAAAATAAGCGACTGGAAAAAGCGGTCCTCGTTGTAAATCGAATCCAGCCGGGTCTCCATCTTGTTCAGACGCAGAGCGTATTTCACAATGTTGTCCTTGTCCTTGCGGCGTTCATACTGCAACAGCCGCTTGCTGTAGCTCTGCATGGTCTTGATGTATTCCCCCGAGAGCTCCCGGTATAGCTCCCCACGCGCTTTCACAAAGTCTTTCATGATCTGCTCGCCGTCGTAGAGCGTCATCTTGTCGTACTCTAGCTCGCTTTTGGGCGCGATTTCGCTGTAGCTGTCGATGGTGCTGCGCAGGGTGCGGATGTCGGTGCCCTTAATTTTCGCGCCGCCCTCGGTGGCGTCGATGAATTTGCGGCCTTTATTGGCGTCGATGATCATTTCCAGCAGATCGCGGAAGCCAAGGTAGACATTGCTGGTTTTTACAACGTTGCCGTAAATATCCTCGCAGGTGATCTCGGATTCCTTGATCGACAGATCCTCCATGGCCTCCATAATGATGTGCTTTTCGGGCACCGTTTCCTCCGCGTGGGTGCGGTTGTCGGTGTAGGCCAGGTCCTGTCCGATAAAGACCACGGGGTCGCAGCCCAGGTACGCCGCCAAATTTGTAGAGGCGTGGGCCACCGAGCTGCCGGAGTCAATTACGGACAGCTTTCGGTCTATGGTTTTTTCCAGCAGCGTGTTTGTGGTAAAAAAGATGCGCTTGCCGCCGTACTCCTCAAACACCTTATAGGGGGAGCGCTCAAAGTACACATAGCCCGCGTCGGTCTTGTCCATAAGGCCCTCGATCTCTTCGTAGGCGACCTTGCCCGCGTCGATAACCACAATGAAGTCCGGGTGGATGCCGTGACTCAGCAGCATGCGCAGCGTATGGCCGCCTGAGATGATCACGAATTTGTCCTGAACCTCCCTTAGCAGGTCGATGTTTTTGGCCAGCGACGGGCCGGCCGACACGACCACACCCGGCCGCCCCTTGTATATATCCTTGAAATCAGGCAGCAGATAGGAACCGGGGATGTATTTGAGATTTTTGATCGGGTTATCCACCCATTGATAAGTGAACAGCTCCCAGGTGTTGTCGTTCAGGCGGATCTGGTGTTGGGCGTCCTTGGCCGCCTTCGCCACCTCCTTGAGCTCCTGGATGTACACCTGGTTGTAACCCGGGTGCTCCACCAGCTTTACAGTGCGGATGTCGATCGACCGAATCAGGCGCGACAGGAGGTTTATGTCCCCGGGCTCATAGTGAATGAGCATCAGCCTGACCGGGGACTTTATCTTTCTGTGATGTCCGTCGTCAAAAAACCGCTTTATTACATTTACATTGGGCTCCACCACAAGCAGTGCGCGCTGGGACACAAAGGCGTCCATTACCGGCTGCAGGTATTCGCCCGTTCCCAGCCCGTACACCAGCATCATGCCGCCGGGCGGGGTGCCTTTCACCTCGGCCACCAGCTTGTCAATATCGCCCCCGGCGTTGAAGCGGCTGCCCAGATAGCGCTTTTTTTCGTCCTTTTCCACCCGGATCACATGGCGGCCGTCCCTTGTCTCCTCCTCCACGATAGTGTCCGGGCCCGGCTCCATGGCCTTGACCTTGCTGGTCTCGTAGTCGAAGACCTCCATATCCATGATCTTCATGCAGATTCACCCTTTCCCCAGGTAAGAACCCGGGTTCTTACTTCGCCCACAGGCTGGGCATGATGATGTCGGCGTCCAGTTCCCTGAACGCGGCCCCGGCCGCGCTTAATACAGCCGGGTCCGCCTCTTCGCCAAACAGGCGGATGTCCTGCCGGAGCTGCTCCATGTCCCGCACGCCGAACACCAGATGGCCCGCCTCGCTTTGCGCCTTCGCAAAGTGGAGCGCCAACGCAATGGGACTGACGCCCCACCGCGCGCAAAACGCGCGCACCCTTTGCACCACCGGCCGCGCCCGCTCCAGGTGCTGCGGCACCTGGGTTTCGTCCATGACGATCAGCCCCTGCAAAAAGACGCTGCGGATGTGAATTGCCGTGTGTTTCCGCTTTGCGAGCGGAAACACGCCCTCCCGCGCCATGCGTTGGTCAAACACGCTGTAGGGCAGCTGCAGCATGTCCGTCAGTGGGCTTTCCACGCCCCGGACCGCCTCCCCGGGCTCGTAGACCGAAACCCCGGCCGCCCGGACCAGGCCCTCCTTTTTGAGCCGGTCCAGAACCATCAGCTTTTCATCGTCAAACACATAGCGGGCGCTGTGGTATAAATACCCGTCCAGATAATCGGTCCCAAGCAGCTCCAGCGTGTGCTCCAGGCTCGCCCTCACCGCGCCGTAATACGCTTTGGGCGTGAGGCCGTCCAGGATGTTGGGCCGCACCTTGGACACAATGGACACCGCGCTCCTAGGGACCGTGCCCCGGGCCAGAAAGCCGCCCACGACCGCTTCGGCCTCGCCGTAGGCACTGGCGGTGTCGATGGCGCGCACGCCGTTTTGCACCGCATAGTCCAGCATATCCATGCAATCCCGCACCGGCGGCTTGCGCTTGCCGCCCGCGCCGTAGTCCATCCCGAACTGAACCGTGCCAAGGCAAAGCTTCATGCCTTGGCCCCCATCTCACCCAGCAGCTTCTCCAGCTGTCTCACATCCAGCCAGTGGGCGTTGCTGCCCGAGGAGTACTCGAAGCCCTCCGGCACTGGGCGGCCATCGCCCACGTCCTTGCTCTGATCCTTCCATGTCAGGCTGGGGTAGATGATGTAGTGCTTTTGATATTCGAAGGTATTGCGGGAGTCCTCCCTGGTAATCATGACCTCATGGAGCTTCTCACCCTCGCGGATGCCCACCTGGGGCATCTCGCAGCCCGCCAGCATGGCTTGGGCCAGATCGGTGACCTTGAAAGAGGGGATCTTTGCGATAAAGGTTTCGCCGCCCTTGGATTCCTCCAGCGCCTTGATCACCAGCTCCACGCCCTGCTCCAGGCTGATCCAGAAGCGGGTCATGGCGTAGTCGGTGATGGGCAGGCTGCGCTCGCCGCGGTCCAGCAGGTCCTTGAAGAACGGGATCACCGACCCCCTGCTGCCCGCCACATTGCCGTAGCGCACAATGGAAAAAGTGGTGCTTTTGGCCCCCACGTAGGCGTTGGCCGCGATAAACAGCTTGTCCGACACCAGCTTGGTGCCGCCGTACAGGTTCACGGGGTTCACCGCCTTGTCGGTGGAAAGCGCAACCACGCGGCGCACATTGGAGTCCAAGGCGGCGTCTATGATGTTTGCGGCGCCCTGGATGTTGGTCTTGACCGCCTCCATGGGGTTGTACTCGCAGGCGGGCACCTGCTTCATGGCGGCGGCGTGCACCACATAGTCCACATCCTCGAACGCGCGGCACAAGCGCTCCTTGTCCCGCACATCCCCGACAAAATAGCGCATGACGCCGCTGTATTCCTTGAATTTCCCGCTCATCTGAAACTGCTTGAACTCATCCCGCGAATAGATGATTAGCCTTCTGGGCTTGTATCGGGCCAGCACATATTGGGCAAAGTGGTTGCCGAAAGAGCCTGTTCCGCCGGTAACCAGCACCGATTTTCCATTTAACATGTTCGTTCCCCCGCAGCTAATAAAGTAAAGTACTGCCATACAACTATTTATATCGGCAGAATTCACCTCATCTTTAGACCTGTTCTGAAATCCACCGCGCAGGGATTTCAGAACAGGTCTTTTATAGGGAAACTGAAATTGGGTCCATATCCCGCTACGCAAAGCTCTGCCGCACCTGCGCCACAAAGGTGTCGCCAAGAGCAAACCGCTCCCCGTTCTGCTCCATTTCCCCGGCCGCGGGCAGGGAGTAGGCCGGGTTCCGGCTCAGCTGGGCGAGCAGCTCGGCCGCCGCCTTGCGGTTGTCGTAGTCGGGGTAGGAAATATCGGTGTCGATCAGGTTGATCACGGTCTCGAAGACCTTGTCCACCAAGGTGCTCTGCACCACGTCGATGCGCTGGTTCACAATGGCTGCCGCCAGCTCCCCCGCCAGGTGGCAGCGCGCCAGCTCCCCCTGCTCCGCCCCGCTGCCTTCCACCACTGCCAGCACCCGCTGGCCGTCCAGCAGCTGGGTCCCCGCCCGCAGCACCGCGCTGACGCCGCCGCTCTGCACAGTCAGGTCCCCGGGCAGCGCAAACTCCACCGTACCCACGGCGTCGGCGCAGGCCACAAACGCGTCGGTATGAATGCGCACATAGCGGTGGACCGGCACGCCCAGTGTGCGCGCCAGGGCATTTCTGGCGTAATCCGCGCCGCCGTACTCGTACACCTGCCGCAGCGTTTCGGTTTTGTCCCCGTTCTGCACCAGGGTCTGGGGCGGAAGCACCACCAACGGCACCTTGCCCCGCACCGGGTCAAAGCGCGCCAGCACAAAGCTGTTTGCCTGGGTCCGGCCGGTTTTATAGCCGATCAGCAGCACCGTCATACAGTCCTGGGAGGTCGGCAGATACAACTCCTTTTCCTGCTGCCGCACCACCCCCAGCGATTCGGGGGTCTTGGGGTGCACGGTGGTCATCAGGAACAAAAACAGGACCGACAGCACAAAAAACGCCGCCGAAAAAGACAAAAGGAAATAACGGTAGCCGATGTCCTCGCGATCTCTCACGGATGCGGCAGCCCCTTTCACTTATAAATTATTCACCTCCCTTATTCTTGACAAAAGGGCGGGCAATCATGCGGGAAACGCCTTGCTTGTTTCCGGGGGGCTTTTGTGCTAGAATAAAGATGATTGCGGGGAATACACACTGCCAAATCCATCTATCAAAGGAAGGAATCCGCATGAAACCCTTGCGCAGCATTTTATGGACTTTGGCGCTCTGTCTGGCGCTCGTCCTCACGGCCTGCGGCCGGACGGACGGGGCGGCGCAGTCCCCGGCCTCCCTGACCTCCCCGGCCCCCGGGAGCGCCTTGCCCGCCGAGCCGGAGCAGAGCCCCGCCGGGGACCCGTCCGCCGCGCAGCCGGAAGCGCGGGACCCCCGGAGCGAATCGCAGGCCGACGCACCTGCCGCAGCCTCGGCGGAGGTCTCGCCGAAGACGGCCGCCGCCGAGGCCAACCCGTTCAAGCTGGACCCCACGGGCGACTACGAGCTTTACACGTTCGACACCTCCAAGCGCACTTACTCCAACCTGGGCTGCGCCGGGATGTCGGCCTACGGCGAAAACGCCCTGCTGGACAACACCGTGAAAGCCATCAACGATCTGCCGGCGCTGCATCCGGGCACACCCAAGGAAAACGCGGGCTACGAGGGCGGCTTTATGACAGTGGCCATGGATGGCACCTACGCCAAAAGACAGTACTTCCTGCGCCCCAACGTGCTGGAGGTGGACGGCGCGAGCTATGCCCTGACCCAGGAGCAGTACGACGCGCTCAAGAAGCTTTCGGACACCGGCAACAACGCCGAGGGCTATGGCCATGGCGCCCACTGGCTGGTGTACATGAATCCCAAACGGGTGACCAAGATCGAGTGCACCGACCCATCCGGCGATTTCCGGGAAATGAAAAAGGAAAACCTGAGCGTGGCGGCGGCGGAGCCGCGCTACATCAACATGACCGGCGTGAGCACCTACGCACTAGGCACTGTGGACTTCGGCGGCATGTTCAAGGCTGTCTACACGTTTGACAACAACGTCACCTACACCATCGCGGTGTCGGACAGCACCGTCTACCTGGAGTCCTCCGACATGAGTTACGCCTGCCGGTATACGGGGCATCCCAAATCGGTCAGCTCCTATATGGAGACCACCCAAGGCATGATCGACGGCCCCGCCAATCCCAGGACCGGCAAGCCGGTGATCTATCTGTACCCCGAAAGGACCCAGGATGTTTCGGTGAAGCTTGACTTCCGGGGCAGGCTCAGCTACACCTACCCGGCCTACCAGGACGGCTGGAGCGTGACCGCCCAGCCCGACGGCACCCTGACCAACAAGGCGGACGGCTCCACCCACTACTACCTGTTCTGGGAGGGGGAGCCCGAGGAGGATCAATGGGACTTTTCCACCGGTTTTCTGGTGCGGAGCAGCGAGGCCGACGCCTTTCTGCGCGAAAAGCTGCCCGCTTTGGGGCTCACCCCCAGGGAGTACAACGACTTTATCACCTATTGGGGCCCCGAGCTGGCCCGCAACCCCTATAACCTGGTGACCTTCGCCGCCGAGCAGTACGACACGCTGGCAAAGCTGACCGTAAGCCCCACCCCCGACACCGTGCTGCGGGTGCATATGGTGTTTAAGGCAGTGGACCGGCCGGTGCGGATCAAGGAGCAGCTGCTTCCGGCGGCCCCGCGGCGCACGGGCTTCACTGTGGTGGAGTGGGGGGGAACGCGCGCGGACAAATAAGGGACTGTCCAAAAAGCCGCTGCCGCCGGAACACCGGCGGCAGCGGCTTTGCTTCGCGGCCCTACGCCATAAGCTTGACCAAGATCGCTTTCTGTGCGTGAAGCCGGTTCTCGGCCTCGTCGAAGATTTCGGGGTGGGATTCCATCACCTGTTCGGTGATCTCCTCGCCGCGGTGGGCGGGCAGGCAGTGCTGCACCATGGCGTCCGGCCTTGCCGCCGCCATCAACTCGTCGTTGACCTGGTAGCCCGCAAAGGCCTTTTTGCGCCGCTCGGCCTCGCCCTCCTGACCCATGGAGGCCCACACGTCGGTCACCACCACGTCGGCGTCCCTGGCAGCGATGAAGATGTCCTCGGTCAGCGAAAAAGCCGGGTTGCCCTGCGCGAACGCCAGCACGCTCGGGTCAGGCTGGTAGTCCTTGGGGGTGGCCACCGCCACCTGCATATTCACCTTGAGCCCGCCCACGATCAGGGCGTTGGCCATGTTGTTGCCGTCGCCGATATAGCAAAGCTTCAGGCCCTCCAGCTTGCCCTTGTGCTCCCGAATGGTCATCAGATCGGTCAGTGCCTGGCAGGGGTGGGTGTAGTCGGTCAGGCCGTTGATGACGGGGATCGAGCCGTATTTGGCCAGATCCTCCACGTCTTGCTGGGCAAAGGTGCGGATCATGATGCCGTCCAGGTAGCGGCTAAGCACCCGCGCGGTGTCCTTGATGGGCTCGCCCCGGCCCATCTGCAGGTCGCCCGCGCCCATCACCAGCGGGTAGCCGCCCAACTGGGTCATGCCCACCTCAAAGGACACCCTGGTGCGGGTGGACGCTTTCTGAAAGATCATGCCCAGGGTTTTGCCCGCCAGCTTCTTGTGTGCAATGCCGTGCTTCTGCTCATATTTGAGCTGGTCCGCCAGATTCAGCAGCTCGATGATCTCCTCGCTGGAAAGGTCCAGCATTCTCAGCAGGTGCTTCATATCCTACACGCTCCCTTTTTTTATGAATACAGGTTTTAAGCTTGCAGCTGTTTTAATGTGGATTCCAGGATCGCCAGGCCTTGGTCCATGTCCGCCTCGCCCATGTTCAGCGGCGGCAGCAGCCGCAGCTTGTGCTTGGCCGTAAGCAGGATCAGTCCGTTTTCGGCGCAGGCTTTCACCACCTGGGCCGAGGTCAGGCCCCCGGCGAGCTCGGCCCCCAGCATCATGCCCATGCCGGTTACCGACAGGATGCCGGGCATGGCACCCAGCTTCTCCCGCAGATACGCCCCCTTGCGGGCGGTCCGATCCAGAAACGCGCTGTCCAGCGAGCCCAGCACCGCCAGCGCCCCGGCGCATACAATGGGGTTTCCGCCAAAGGTGGTGCCGTGGTCCCCGGCGCCTAGGGTGTCCTTGGTCTTTTCGCCGAACAGCACCGCGCCGATAGGCAGTCCTCCGCCCAGTCCCTTGGCCAGCGTGATCACGTCGGGCTTTACGCCGTAGTGCTCGCAGCACAGGAACTTTCCGGTGCGGCCCACGCCGGTCTGCACCTCGTCCACCACCAGCAGGATATCCTTTTGCTCGCAGAGCTCCGCCACCCGGGCCACAAAGGCTTTCTCCAGCGGCACCACGCCGCCCTCGCCTTGGATCAGCTCCATCATGATGGCGCAGGTGCTGTCGCTCACCTTGCCGCGCAGGTCGTCGAAATCGTTGGCTTTGGCATACGCAAAGCCCTGGGGAAAGGGCCCGAAGTTTTTGTGGAACACCTCCTGGCCTGTGGCGGCCAGCGTGGCGATGGTGCGGCCGTGAAACGAGTTTTCCAGCGTGATGATCCGGCAGCGCTCGGGGCCGTAGCGGTCGCCGCCGTATTTGCGGGCGGTCTTGATAGCCCCCTCGTTGGCCTCGGCCCCGGAGTTCGCGAAGAACACCCGCTTTGTGCCGGTGCGCTGCGTGAGCGCCTTGGCCAGCTCCACCATGGGGACCGTGTAGTAGAGGTTGGAAACGTGGCCCACGGTATCTATCTGGGCCTTTACGGCCTCCACCCAAGCGGTGTCGCGCCAGCCCAGGGCGTTTACGCCGATGCCCGACGAAAAGTCGATATAGCGCCTGCCGTCCGCCCCGCTGAGCCCGGAGCCCTTGCCCGCGCCGGCGAACACATCGCTGCGGGCGTAGGTGTTGGCGATGTAGGCTTTGTCCAGCTCCTTGAGCTTCTGAAAGTCCATGCCTGATACCCTCCCTTATGTGCCGTTATATCCTGAACATGGTGCCGATGCCCTCATCGGTCATCATCTCGATCAGGATCGAGTGGGGGATGCGGCCGTCGATGATCACGGTTTTGTGCACGCCGCGGCGCATGGCCTCCACACAGCTGTCAATCTTGGGGATCATGCCGCCCGAGATGACGCCCTGCCCAACCAGCGAGGGTACCTCGCTGATGTTCACCGACGAAATAAGCGTGGAGTCGTCGTCCTTATCCCGCAGCAGCCCCCGGATGTCGGTCATCAGAATCAGGTTTTCGGCTTTCAGCTCCGCCGCGATCTGGGCGGCGGCGGTGTCGGCGTTGATGTTGTAGACATTGCCCCAATCGTCGTAGCCCAGCGTGGCCACCACCGGTATAAACCCGGCCGCCAGCTGGTTGGTGATCAGCTCGGTGTTGATCCTTTGGATGTCCCCCACATAGCCCAGGTCGTCCTCGCTTTCCAGCTTTTCGGCCCTGATCATGTCGCCGTCCAGCCCGCACAGGCCCACGGCTTTGCCGCCGCTGCGCTGCAGCTTGCACACCAGGTCCTTGTTGGTCTTGCCCGCCAGCACCATCTGCACCACCTTTACGGTCTCTTTATCGGTGTAGCGCAGACCGTTCACAAAGCGGGACTCCAGGCCCATCCGGTTCATGGCGGAAGTGATCTCGGGGCCGCCGCCGTGGACCAGCACCACCTTGATGCCAATCAGCGACAGCAGCACCACATCGTCCATCACAGCCTGCTTGAGCAGCTCATCCACCATGGCGTTGCCGCCGTATTTGATCACCACGACCTTGCCGAAGTACTTCTGAATATAGGGCAGCGCCTGAATCAGCACGGCCGCCTTGTCGGCGTTGTTAATCTTCTCTATCATCATGAGCGGTAATCTCCGTTGATTTTCACATAGTCATAGCTCAGGTCGCAGCCCCAGGCCACGGCCTTGCCCTCCCCCTGGTTCAGGGAGATTTGGATCTCGATCTCGTCCTCCAGCAGCACCTGCTTGGCCCGCTCTTCGCTGAAAGGCACGCCGGCGCCGTCCTGGCAGACCAGCACCTCGCCGGCCCTGGAGGCGAACGCCACCTCCACCTTGCCGATGTCGAAGTCGGCCCCGGCGTAACCCAGCGCGCACAGCACCCGGCCCCAGTTGGCGTCGGCGCCGAACATGGCCGCCTTAAAAAGGCTGGAGCCGATCACGCTCTTGGCCAGCACCTTAGCCGTGGCGTCGTCGGGCGCGCCGGACACGATGCACTCCAGCAGCTTGGTGGCGCCCTCGCCATCCTTGGCCATCATGCGGGCCAGGTAAATGCACACGTGCATCAGCGCCACGGCAAAGGTCTGCAGCGCCGGGCCCTCCTGGGTGATGGGCGGGTTCTTCGCAAGACCGTTGGCCAAAATCAGCACCGTGTCGTTGGTGGAGGTGTCGCCGTCCACCGTAACCATGTTAAAGGTGTCCTCCACCACCATCCTCAGCGCATGCGCCAGCATGTCGGCGCTGATGCTTGCGTCGGTGGTCAGAAAGCCCAGCATGGTGGCCATGTTGGGGTGGATCATGCCGCTGCCCTTGGCGATGCCGCTGATGCGGCAGGTTACGCCGTCCAGCTCAAAGCTGACCGCGATCTCCTTCTCTTTCAGATCGGTGGTCATGATGGCGCGCACCGCGTCGCTACCGCCTTTGGCCGAAAGCGCCGCCCGCAACAGGGGCGCCGCCCGCTCCACCTTTTCCAGCGGCAGTGGCTGCCCGATCACGCCGGTAGAGGCCACCAGCACGTCCTGCTCCCGCAGGCTCAGTATCCGGGCCATGCAGGCGCACATGCCCCGGGCCACGGCCTCGCCGTCCGCATTGCAGGCGTTGGCGTTGCCCGAATTCACGATCACGGCCTGGGCCGCGCCGTCCGACAGGTGCTCTTTGGTCACCAGCACCGGCGCCGCTTTCACTTTGTTTTGGGTGTACACGCCTGCCGCCGCGCAGGGCACCCTGCTGTAGATCAGTGCAAGATCCTTTTTATCCGCGCTCTTGGCCAGCCCGCAGTGCACGCCCGCCGCCTGAAAGCCGCTAGGGGCGCAGATTCCGCCGGTTTCCCGCGTGATGTTCATGGCTTACTCCTCCTGTCATGCAAAGCTCTATTGTGTGTGACCGCACTGCTAAACCGCAGGCGGCGTCAGGTTCAGCGCCGTGTCCTCGGCAAAGCCGCAGGCGATATTCATGTTCTGCACCGCCTGGCCCGCCGCGCCCTTGAGCATGTTGTCGATGGCGCTGGCCACGATGACCCGGCCGGTGCGGGGGTCGGTGTGCAACGAGATGTTGCAGTAGTTGGAGTACCGCACCTGGCCGATGCTTGCGGGCACGCCGCCGGGCAGCACGCGCACGAATTTCTCGTTCTGATAGCATTGCCTGTACAGCGCTTCCAGCTCCCCTGCGTCCAGGCCCTTTACTGCCTTCGCGTACATGGTGGAAAGGATGCCCCGGTTCACCGGCAGCAGGTGCGGCACAAAGGTGACCGTGACCGGCTGGCCGCTGATATGGCTCAGCGTCTGCTCGATTTCGGGGGTGTGGCGGTGCTGCGCGATTTTGTAGGGCGCGAAAGACTCGTTCAGCTCAGGGAAATGAGTGTTCTGGGAAAGTCCCCGGCCCGCGCCGGTTACACCCGACTTGGCGTCGATGATCAGTGTGGCGGGATCGATCAGCTTTTCACGCAGCAGCGGCGCCAGCCCCAACGCGATGGAGGTGGGATAACAGCCCGGGTTGGCGATGAGTCTCGCGGATTTTATTTTTTCCCGGCAGAGCTCCGGCAGACCGTAGACCGCCCTTTCATGCAGGGCCTTGTCGGCGTATTCGCCGCCGTACCACTGCTTGTAATCCGCCTCGCTTTCCAAGCGGAAGTCGGCGCCCATGTCGATGAACAGCTTGCCGGCGCCGTGGCAGGCCGAGGCGATCTGCTCCGAAAGGCCGTGGGGCAGCGACGCAAACACCACATCGCACTTTTCCACCACCGCCTTGTCGTCCTCCAGCGTTTTGTCCATCAGCCCCGTCATGGCGGGGTAGACCTCCGAAAGCGCCTTGCCGGTAAAGCTCACCGAGCTCACCGCCGCGATTTCCACCTCCGGGTGGCCGAGCAGCAGCCGCACAATTTCCAGGCCGGCATAGCCGGTGGCGCCGATGATTCCTGCTTTTATCGTCATTATGTGTAGTCCTTTCCGTGATGCATTGCCGTTGCCGGGGATTTCCGGCTTGGCATGGGGAATTGTTTTGCGCCTGCGGCGCGGGGGTGGCGCACTGCTTGGTGTTAGTTGTTGCTCGCCGCTGGCGGGGCTTCGCCGCTCGCCGCGAAGCGGGGTTTTCTGCTTGCGCGGGTTTTTCTTTGCGCCTGCGGCGCAGGGTTGCCACTTGCCAGTGGTGTTAGTTGTCGCTCGCCGCGACAGGCGTTACTTTGTTTTGCCACAAAGTAACCAAAAGGCACTCAAGGGGTGTTCCCCCCTTGAGAAACCCTCCTGTTAAGAACGGGCACCCGCGGTGCTTCGCCGATGAGCGCAGCGCGCTGGCGGGGCCGTGCCGGTG
>Ga0153939_1000531_pt1 | contig 14388 bp, 11 predicted proteins | sample TSNJ023MetaG_FD_104734 | JGI IMG/M metagenome (GOLD analysis project Ga0153939, IMG submission 104734) | Attine ant fungus gardens microbial communities from New Jersey, USA - TSNJ023 MetaG | ecosystem: Host-associated > Fungi > Mycelium > Unclassified | place: USA: New Jersey, Brendan T. Byrne... | reverse complement strand
TCCCACATAAAAACAGCCGCCGATCAATTTTTCAAGATTGATCGGCGGCTGTTTTTATACTCAGGTTGCAGTTTGCTTTTTTGTCAGAGAAGGTCCTTCTAATCAGCAGTTAAAAATATTGGATAGAGCGTAAAGATCCAGATACGGTCTGATTTCTGTAGCGAATTAGTATCAAATGCTTATCTGATAATATTTCACTGAAATCATTCAAAAACATATAATAATCCAGAGGTGATTTAATGGTTTGTCCAAATACCCTTGTAACATCCATCACTGCGGCGGCAATAGCGCTGTCAGAAGGTAGATCATCTGACGAAATATCGTTATTGGGTGCCGCTTTTACACAGCTTGGCGATACGCTTTCCACAATTTCCACTCAAAAAGACATCATTGAGTCTAAAAATAATAAATCTTCATAGCTTACTGACTATCACGAATATAAATTCCATGTCATTCTCTTATGAAAGACCAAGAGAAACCCTTATGTGCCATAAGCAAAATCCTAACCATGCAAATTCTCCAGATACACGCCAAACCCCGAATAAATTTTAGCATCTTAAGCTTCCCGGCTTCTTGCCTGTGATTACAAACCTATGACAAGTGCTGACGATAGAGCCCTTTTCGCAAAGCCGCCGGTATAATTTTTTGATTTGCTTGAAGCTGCTTTCCACCGAAAAACCGGGAAACTCCCAGGGCAGTATTTTTGCATAATAGCATAAGGCCCCGATGTCCGTGAAGGTCGTTTTCACATAACACTGGTTGCGGTTCATAATGCGAAACCCGGCGCGCCGAAACTTTGGCAGCTCATTCTCCAGGTTGAAGTCCGGTACTGCAGGCCGAAAACCGGAAATCAGCGCCTCAGACAGCTCCCGGTTATTGGCCCCGCCCACCTGCTGGGTGATGAAAAAACCACCCGGCTGCAGCACGCGGAAAACCTCACTGAGCCGATAGAATTCATGCCGGTTGATGATGAGGTCAAACCGGTTATCCTTAAAAGGCAGGTCCTCCTCCTCTTTTACGAATTTCACCTCAATACCAAGAGGTTCCAGTCTTCTGCGGCAAAGCTCAAAATTCGGCGGATAGCCCTCCGTAACTGCCGTTTTTGAGTACGGATGCCGCAGTGACAGCAAAAACTCACCGCCACCGGTCCCCATGTCGAGCAGTTCACTTTCCGGCTTCAGAAAATCTCCAAGCTTTTTTCTGTAATCCCAGGGTAATTGTTCTTCACTGTAGTCTTGCCCGATACAGGAAAAATCCCATCCCGTAAAAGCATGGGCCTCTTTACTGAGGCAATATTCCAAAAGCTCTTTGTCCGTCATCATGTATTCTTATCCACCTCATGGAGGGTTTTCAGATTTTTCTGCTTTCCCGCCCGTTTTTCAAGTTCTGCCTGCACATCCTTATAATCGATTCCCTCGTTTGCTATCAGAACCGTGAGATGATACAACAGATCGCTGATTTCCATCACCGTTTCGGTATTGTCACCGTTTTTCGCGGCGATAATCACCTCGCTGCATTCCTCACCGCATTTTTTCAGGATTTTGTCCAATCCCTTTTCAAACAGGTAACAGGTGTACGAGCCTTCTGTTTTTGTACTTTTTCTTTCCAGAACCGTTTCATAAAGTGCCTGTAAGGTATCCATATTGACTCACTTTCCGAGTATTTCTTTATAGAAGCAGCTGTGCTTTCCAGTGTGACAGGCCGGGCCCGTCTGCTCTACCCTTATGAGAAGCGTGTCGTCATCGCAGTCCGCATGAATGGAAACCAGCTTCTGTACATTGCCGGAGGTTTCCCCCTTGTTCCAAAGCTGCTGCCTTGTGCGGCTGTAAAACCACGTGTATCCCGTCTCGATGGTTTTTTCCAGAGACTCCAAATTCATATAGGCCATCATCAAAACGTCATTTGTGCCGCTCTCCTGTATGATTGCCGGTATCAGTTCTGATTTTCGGAAATACCGCTCCAGCATATCATCCATTTCTGTGACATTTTTCTTCTTTTTCGCCGATATCTTCTGGCTGAGCAACACCGCCGTCCCGAGATCCAGCGCACCTGTATACAGAGATTTCCCGGTGATGGTTCCGTATACGCCCAGATCATACAGGCTGACAATGTCGAAAATACTGCTCACGCCGCCGCTTGCAATGACATTGCAGCAAACCTCGTTGTTGATTTTATCGAGCATCGAAAGGTTCGGCCCGTTCATGGTGCCATCCTTGCTGATGTCGGTACAGATGATGTAGCTGACGCCCATTTTGTCGATCTGTTTTGCAAGCTCCAAATAGTCCACTTCGCTCTGATCCAGCCAACCGTCCGCCGCAACCTTGCCGTCCAGCGCGTCAATTCCCACCGCGATTTTTTTTCCGTATTTCCGTATCGCACTTTGGACAAATTCGGGGTCATGCAAAGCGGCCGAGCCTAGAATCACACGATCGATCCCGCTTTTTAAGTAAAAGTCGACGGTCTCCATATCCCGTATGCCGCCGCCAATTTCAATATGCATGTCGATGCTTTCACGAACGCGAAAAATTGTGCTGACATTCTGCGGTTTCCCCAGCTTAGCACCGTCCAGATCCACCATGTGCAGCCATCTGGCCCCCTGCGCCTGGAACTCCTTGGCCGTTTCAGCCGCGTCGGCCGCCACGACCTCGGCGGTATCGTAATTCCCCTGGAAAAGCCGCACACATTTCCCCTCGTGTAAATCAATTGCCGGTAATATAATCATAGCCGCCACGCGGTACCTTTGGGGGCAATGCTGAAAAACAGCCTTCCCGGCCCGGTACCGTTCCCTTCCGTTTATTTTTCACATGAATCTCCTCCTGCTTTTCCTTACGATAAAACTCCTTTTGAGGACAGCACGCTCCCGTTCCCACTGTATCCTATGGCCACGCGCAGTGCATGGGCCGCAGCTTTGAACAGCGCCTCCACCATATGGTGGGAATTTTTTCCGTATCGGCATTCGAGATGCAGCGTGATTTCCGCATTCATGGCGAAGGCTCTGAAAAACTCCTCTGTCATACAGGTATCAAAATCCCCGATCTTTTCCTGGGGAAACTCCGCGCAAAAATTAAGGTACGGCCTACCGCTGATATCCGCCGCCGCAAATCCCAGCGCCTCGTCCATCGGGATATACGCGTTTCCAAACCTAACGATACCGTCTTTGGTGATGAGCGCCTCGGCAAAGGCCTTTCCAAGCACAATGCCGGTGTCTTCAATTGTATGATGACAGTCCACATGCCAGTCACCGACTGTTTCCACCTTCAGCCCAAAGCCGCTGTGTATGGCAAAGGCGGACAGCATATGGTCAAAGAATCCGACGCCGGTGGAGATTTCCACGCCGCCTCCGTCCAGATTCAGCTGGACCATCACCTTTGTTTCCTTCGTCTCACGGGAAATACTTGCATAACGCTCCATAATCAGCACCCCTCCAGGTATACCTGCATGGCATTTAAATAAGCTTCGTTTTCCTCACGGGTTCCGGCTGTCACGCGAATCAGCCCTTCCGTGTAACGCACGGCAATACCCTTCTCACAAAGGTACATATGGAACCGCCGTGGGTCCTTCATCTGCATCGACACGAAATTGGTATGGCTATCCAGAACAGTGAAGCCGCCATTTTGCTTTTGAAGCTCTCTGACGCCTGTAAGCAATTCACCTTTCGAATTAATAATATCCTTTATTGCCGTTTCTGTCAAATCCTTATGCCGGAGTGTGACAGCACCAACCATTTGGCTGATGCTGTTTACATTGTATGGCGACTTCGCCGCTTTTAGTATCCCCGACAAACGGTCGTTCGCCACGGCAAAGCCCAAGCGAACCCCCGCCATGCCGAAGGCCTTCGAGCAGGTTCTCAGGATGATCAGATTTTCAAAGCCCGCAAAACCAGACATTATACTTTGGTTCCAAAAATCCATATAGGCCTCGTCAACCACTACAAACGCATCGAGCTCCTTTACAATGCGCAGCACATCTGTACTATGCAGCCCCAGCGAGGTCGGGTTGCAGGGATTGCTGAAAATCAACAGCCGTATCCCTTTGTCCTTGCATGTCTGAATGACCGTATCAGGGTTCACTGTTAAATCCGCATTCCGGGGGATTTCGATATGCTCCGCTTCGCATTGCCTGCCGTAAAAGGCGTACATGGAAAAATCCGACGATATGGACGCAAAGCGGTCGCCCTTTTCAAGAAAGCTCATAAACAGCACGCTGATCAGCTCATCGGAACCGTTTCCCGCCACAATATTTTTTACCGGCAGGCCATGATAGGCAGCAAATGCCTCACAGGCCTCTGTTGCCAGCGGATCCGGGTAGCGGTTGAGGGACAATGCGTCCAGCTCCCTATGGATTTCCTCGCGCATCACCGGCGGCATTTCGAGAAAAGATTCGTTTGCGTCCAGATAAATCTTATATTTTTTTTCATTTGGCACATAGGGCGTCAAATTTTGGAGCTTTTGATTCAGTGTCGGCATATCCGTCCCCTATCCTTCCTTTCTGATTTTTATGGAATTGGCGTGCGCGGTCAGCTCTTCCGTTTCCGCAAGGCAAATGATGTCATCCGCGGCTTTCATAAGCTCAGGCTGTGTATAATAGATAAAGCTGGTCTTCTTGATAAAGCTGTCTACGGACAGCGGAGAGAAGAACCGTGCCGTGCCGCTGGTAGGCAGCACGTGGTTGGCCCCCGCGTAGTAGTCGCCAAGAGGCTCCGGAGAGTAGCTTCCTAGGAACAGGGACCCCGCGTTATCCAGCTTCCCGATATACTCGAACGGATTTTCGCAGCAGACCTCCAGATGCTCGGGCGCCAGGTCATTGGCAAAGTCGATCGCGTCCTGTATGGTGTCACAGACGATGATGCCGCCGAAGTTATCCAGGGATTTTTCGATGATGCTTCTGCGGGACAGCGTTTCCATCTGCCGGTAAAGCTCGCTCACCGTCTCGTTTGCGATTTTCTCGCAGGTGGTGATCAAAATTGCCGACGCCATTTCGTCGTGCTCCGCCTGGCTCATCAAATCCGCGGCCAGATAGGCGGGTTTAGCCGTTTCATCGGCCAAGACTAAAATTTCGCTGGGCCCGGCAATCATATCGATATCCACCGTTCCGTACAGCTGTTTTTTAGCCGTGGTCACATAGATGTTGCCGGGGCCAACAATTTTATCCACCTTCGGCACACTTTCGGTGCCAAAGGCCAGCGCGGCAACCGCTTGGGCGCCGCCTATGAGGAAGATGCGGTCCACCTCTGCGGTAAGCGCCGCAGCGATGATGCTGGGGTCCGGCTTCCCGGTCCGGCCGGGCGGGGTGGCCATGATAATCTCCTCCACCTCGGCGATTTTAGCCGGAATCGCATTCATCAGCACCGAGCTGGGATAGGCTGCCGTGCCGCCGGGTACATACAGTCCCACGCGTTTCAGGCCCCGTATCCGCTGCCCGGTGACGACTCCGGCAGCCGTGGTATCAATGCGGCTTTGCTGCTTTTGCCGCATGTGGAAGTCCGTGATATTGGCCGCGGCGCGTTTCAGCGCCGCTAAAAACTCCGGGTCGCATTCCTTGGCGATTTCAGCGGCCTCTTCCTTTGAAAGCTCCAGCATCTCCGGGCTCCAGCCGTCAAATCTTTTTGAGTAGTCTATGACTGCCCTGTCGCCGCCTTTTTTCACGGTATCAATGATTTCCGCAACGGATGCCTCTACGCTGCGGTCATTTTCACCTACACGTTCTTTTAATATACGTATAAAATCCTGACAGGTTTCCCTGTTTCCCTTTACTATTTTTATCATGTCAATCGCCATACGGTATTTCGCACAAAACAATGCTGATAAACAGCACTTTGTGCCCGGTACCGTTCCCTTCTGCTTATTTTTTAATCTCTTTTTCCTTATTCACTATTGCAGCCTCCAGTTTTCCGGCAAGGGCTTCAATTTCCGGCTTGCGCAGCTTCAGGCTGGCTGAATTGACGATCAGCCTCGCGGAAATATCCGTGATATCCTCGATGACAGCAAGCCCGTTTTCCCTCAACGTGGACCCGGTTTCTACAATGTCCACAATGCCGTCCGCAAGCCCCAGCAGCGGCGCCAATTCCACAGACCCTTCAATCTTGATGATCTCCACGTCCATTGCCTTGCTTTCAAAAAACCTTTTCGCCACACCCGGATATTTCGACGCAATTTTTTTGCTGTGATAGCCGGCGTAAAAATCCATATCCCTCGGCGCGGCCAGTGCAAATTTACATTTTCCGAATTTCAAATCCAATATTTCATAAAAGCGGCTGCCGTTTTCCATGATGGTGTCTTTGCCGACAACCCCCATATCGCAGACGCCGCGTTCGATATAAGTGATAACATCCGCCGCCTTTGCAAGCACGGCTTCCATCTCCCCGTTTCCCACCGGTAGAATCAGACGCCTCCCTTTATCCTTGAGAATAGAGCAGTCAAGACCGATTTCTTCAAACAACTCCACCGTCTTCTTTTCCAGCCGTCCCTTTGTCAGTGCAATGCGCAGAGGTTTCATGTTTCGTCGTCCCCCAATTCCATTTCGGTCACAGACTCGCCAACGACCATCAATCTATGGATGCCCACCACCGACGCATACCGCCTTGTTTTGTCCACCGCATCAAAGACAGACGCTTCACAGTATCGGCCTTTCCCCACCATTTCATCCATGACCCGATGCGCCTTGATTTCATATCCCGGCATGATATGCACAATGGTTTTCTTCCGTATCCTGCTCTCACCGCCGCCGCGCCTGCGGACGATGGCCGTCAGCGCGTCGGTGTCAACGGAAAAGCCGATGGCAGGCATGCTGTCGCCGAACTTACCAAGCAGCGTGTCATAGCGGCCCCCGTTCAGCACAGCCGCGCCGTACTCCTGCGTATAGGCGCTGAAAATGATGCCGGTATAATAATCGTTGCGCTGCACCAGGCCCAAATCCACGATGATGCGGTCCTTCAGCGCCGTTTCGGAAAGATGACGGTACAGGGTTTTCATGTAGAGAAGCATATCGGCTGTGTCCCCATCCGGACAGTACCGCTCGGCCTCTTTGAATATTTCCTCCCCACCGAATAGCCGCGGCAGCTTTCGGATAGCCTCAACGATTTTTTGATCCTGGATATTTTCCAGCAGCCCACTAAGCGCAGCGTAATTTTTCGATTCAATGGTGGTCCGCAGTTGTTCCCGTCTTTCCTCGCTGATTTGCAGCTTACCCACGAGATTCTGGAAAAAGACCGCGTTGCCGATTTCCAGACGAAAATCGCCGATGGTCTTTGTGAGCGTATCAGCCGCGAGCATAATCGCTTCAAGGTCAGCCCGAAGACCCTGCGCGCCTAAGATTTCAATACCCATCTGCGCCGCTTCGTTGCTGACCCCTGTATGATCCGGAGTATTGCGGTAGACATTCTGTCGGTAAAAAAGCCGCACGGGCTTTTGGAAGTTCTGCAGCCTAGCGGAAGCCATGCGAGCAATGGGAAGCGTGGAATCCGGCCGGAACACGATGAGCCGGCCATTGTTGTCGGTGGTTTTATACATCTCCTGCTGCGGAATGGAAACCCCGGGTATACCGAACACGTCATAATACTCCACGCCGGGCGTCAATACCTCGTTGTATCCGCGCAAAATAAAATTCTCCGCAAGCCTTTTCTCTATGTAACGCTGTGTTCTGCAATCCTCGAACAAAATATCCTTTGTGCCTTCCGGTGTGACCCTGCTGAAATTACTCATATGAACTGATGCGGTTTGAAGACCCTTCGGCCTAAAGTTCCCGCTTTTCCTTTCCGGTAAAAATGCAGATCGCTTTATCTTGCTAATACGCTACTACATTATCACACAAAACAGTCTTTGTCAACTACCTGGATAATATAAGAGTTTATATTTCTAAAATATATTTTTCCTTGACAGCCTGGTTATCTCTTATGCCTGTCTCCCTGCCTTCGCAGCTGAATTCGACACATTAAGTGAATCTCCACCAAAAATAATATATGGTGGACAAGAGCGCGAGATGGAATACCTAAGTGACGATATTTATATTGCTGAATTTCCAATGGAAGTTATAATGGATCCCCAAGACCGGTCATCTTTTCGTACAAGATCCGCCATTACTTACTACACCGGAACGGTATTGAAACGATGCCACATTTACTATCAAACCAAAATTTAAAAGCGGCCCTTTGCTGTTACTTGTCACGCAAGCGGCACTGTTACTGGTGTGAGCTGCAGCGGATCTGTTATTGGTTCCGCAACAATCTATGTTTCACATCAGTCATAAATTCATTTAATTTTCGTGAACTGAAATTGCATTTCATAGTTCTTATTGCTTACGAGGTAAAGTATCCTTCTTCCTATTAAGCAAAAAAAATTATCAGATATCCTAAATAAGTTTGGATGGGAAAAGAAATGCGTTACATACCGGAGAAAGAGTATTCTTCCCAGTATACGAAGTAAACAAGTTCTTTTTCCACAAAATCATAACCACCATATAACAGGTGGTTATGATTTTTTATTAGAAAAACGTCGTCTGGCTGCTTTCCGGCAGGCCCTTGAGCGCGCCCACTTCACGCAGCATCTCAATGGCCGCGCTGGAGACCTTTGCGCGGGCTTGCAGGTCGTCGATGGAGATGTATTCCCCGCCGCTTTCCCGCGCCTCCATGAGCCCGGCGGCAGCGGCCCCGCCGACACCGGCGAGGGAGGAAAACGGCAGGCGGATTTTTTCGTCCTCCACCAGGAACTTTGTCGCGTGTGACTTGTACAGATCAACCGGCAGCAGTTCAATGCCCCGCGCCAGCATTTCATTTGTAATCTGATAAGTGCCGTACTCCGCTTCGTCCTTCTGGGTGGCTTCACGGTTTTTGATTTTTATGTCAATCTCCTTCATGCGGCTGAAAACAGCCGCCTTCCCTTTAAGCGCCACGGCGCCGTTGAAGTCCTCGCTGCGCACTGTGAAGTAAGCGGCATAGTATTCAAGCGGACGATATACCTTATACCAGCCGAGCCGTATTGTAGAAATCATGTACGCTGCGGCATGGGCCTTCGGGAACATGTACTTAATTTTATAACAGGAATCGATATACCACTGGGGCACATTATGGTCCTTCATAGCCTGCACATGTTCTTCCGTCAAAAGCTCTGTCGCAAGGCCCTTACGTGTGATTTCCATGATTTTAAAGGCCATTTGCGGATCCAGGCCTTTTAAAATCAGATAGGTCATGATGCTGTCACGTGTTCCGATAACTTCCGAAATGGTGCAGGTCTTATTGCGAATCAGTTCTTGGGCGTTGCCAAGCCACACGTCGGTTCCGTGGGAGAGGCCCGAGATCTGCAGCAGGTCCGCGAAGGTCTTGGGCTGCGCGTCGACGAGCATCTGCCGGACAAAGGAGGTGCCCACCTCGGGCAGGGAAAAGGTTCCGGTCAATGAATCGATGGCCTGTGGCTCCACACCGAGTGCTTTTGTCGAAGTAAACAGTGACATGACCTTTTCGTCACTCATGGGTACGTCCATCACCGGAATGCCCGTATAGTCCTCCAAATACCGGTAAATCGTCGGAACGTCGTGTCCCAATTCATCGAGCTTACAAATGGTGTCATGAATGGAGTGGAAGTCAAAGTGGGTCGTAATATTGTCCGACTTCTGATCATTGGCCGGATGCTGCACCGGACAGAAATCATAAATTTCCTTCCCCTTCGGCACAACCACCATACCGCCCGGGTGCTGTCCCGTGGTGCGCTTGATGCCCGTGCAGCCCAGCCGCAGGCGTTCGCGCTCCGCCTTATGGAGAACTTTCCCGGTCTCCTCCTCATACTTCAGCACATAGCCCATCGCCGTCTTTTCCGCAATAGTGGAGATGGTGCCGGCCTTATAAACCTTGTCACGTCCAAAAAGCTCTTCGGTATAGCGGTGCGCGTCACTCTGGTACTCACCGGAAAAATTCAGATCGATGTCGGGTGTTTTATCTCCGTCAAAACCGAGGAAGGTTTCGAAGGGAATGTTGTGTCCGTCTCGCAGGCAATCCTGTGCGCATTTCGGGCACTTTTTCGGCGGCATATCAAATCCTGAACCGTAGCTGCCGTCGGTGATGAATTCAGTGTACTTGCAGTTCGGACAGACATAATGAGGCTCCAGCGAATTGACCTCTGAAATACCCGAGATATAGGCGACAAAGGAAGAGCCGACCGAACCGCGGGAACCCACAAGATAGCCGTGCGCCTCCGAATCGGACACCAGCTTCTGGGCCGTCATATAAAGCACCGAGAAGCCGTGCTTGTTGATGGAGCCCAGTTCCTTTTCAAGGCGCTTTTCCACAATTTCCGGCAGCTGTTCACCGTAAAGCGTCCGTGCCCGCTCCCAGGAAATCCGGTTTAGCTCCTCCTCAGCGCCGTCAATAAACGGCGGGAAAGTACCCTCGGGAATGGGGCGGACATACTCCACCATGTCGGCAATGAGGTTCGTGTTGGTAACGACCACCTCAAAGGCCTTTTCCGCGCCGAGATAGGAAAACTCCTCCAGCATCTCCGCTGTGGTACGCATGTAGAGCGGAGCCTGGTCGGCGGCGTCGCCAAAACCCTTGGCGCGCATGATGATCTCGCGGTACGCCGCGTCCTTCGGGTCTTTAAAATGCACATCGCAGGTGGCGACCACCGGTTTATTCAGCTTTTCACCGATCCGCACGATGGTCTTATTGTACTCCTGCAGCTGCGATTCGGTCGTATCGCCGTTTCGCGTCATGAACATATTGTTACCGATGGGCTGAATCTCCAGATAGTCATAGTAATCCGCTATTTTGCACAGGTCGTCAAACTGTTCGCCGCGCGTAACGGCCCGGAACAGTTCCCCCGCTTCGCAGGCGCTGCCTATGATGAGTCCTTCCCGGTGCTTGTTCAGCACGCTTTTGGGCATCAGGGGATGCCGGTAGAAGTAATTAAGATGCCCATAGGAGATGAGCTTATACAGGTTTTTCAGCCCCACCTGGTTTTTCACCAGAATAATCTGATGATACGAATGCAGCTTTTTCGGGTCGCCGCCCGCGAGGGCGGAATTGATTTCGCCGATGGTTTTAGTACCCCTGTCCTCCTTCAACCGCTGCAGCAGCAGATTGAAGATATCCGCCAGCACCCTTGCGTCGTCGCTTGCCCGGTGATGGTTAAAGGGCTTCAGCTTGAAGTAGTTCGCGACCGTATCCAGCTTAAAATTCTTGATGCCCGTCAGCAGAGCCCGGCACACGGGAATGGAATCGATGTACACATAGGGGAATTCCTGCCCGCATCTTTCCGCCGCCGCTTTCATGAAGGAGGTGTCAAAGCCTGCGTTGTGAGCCACCAAAACGGTGTTTTCGCCGCAGAACTCACAAAACATGCGGAAAGCCTCAGCCTCTTTCGGAGCACCCTTTACCATGTTGTCTGTAATCCCCGTCAGCTCGATGGTCTTGGCGCTGACGGGGATTTCCGGATCCACAAACGTGTTAAATTCCTCCACAACCTCACCGCCGCGGACTCTGACGGCTCCGATTTCAATCATACGGTCGTTTCTCGCACTGAGACCCGTCGTCTCAATGTCGAAGGATATGTAATCGTCGTCAAGTGAGTTGCCGCTTTCACCGGTCACCGCGGGAACCAGGTCGTTGACAAAGTACGCCTCCACACCGTAAATCACCTTAAAATCGGTGCCGTCCTTGCGAATTTTTTCCACGGTATTCATGGCTTCGGGAAAGGCCTGCGCCACGCCGTGGTCGGTGATGGCCACAACCCTCTGCCCCCATTTATGCGCCTGCATGATGAGCTCCGCCGGCGGCGTCATGGCATCCAGATCCGACATGTTGGTATGCAGATGCAGTTCCACACGCTTTTTCAGCGCATTGTCCACCACCTCCACCTTGTCCGCCTTTGCAATGGACGAAGGGCGCAGAACATTCTCCCTGTCGTATTTGTCATACTCCACACTGCCTCGTACAATGACAGCCTGACCCTTTGAAAGGGCCTCCACCGGTTTGCATAAGCCAATATCCATGATCAGCTTCAGCGTCATGGAACCGGTAAAGTCCGTGATATTGATACTGTATATTTTTCTGCGTTTGTCCCGGGTTTCACGGGCGTCAATGAAAAAGATTTCACCCCATATGGTCACCGAACCGCTTTCGATGGTCACCTCGCGAATAGGCTGAGTTTTTCCCTTGGGCAGCATACCCAAAACCGGCCGCGCCGTTTCGGGAATGATCTGCGGATAAAGGCTGTCGCCTTTTCGAACCGTGATATTGTGTTTCCGGGAGCGCTCCTGCAGGGCGCTTTCATAGCGGTCCATTTCGTCCACCATCAGCTCACGGCGCTTCTTTTCATCGGCGATTTTCAGCTTTTCTATAAAGCTCTCACCTTCCTCGGTAACCTCCAGCTTGCCGGTAAACTGAACCTCGATATCCCTGCCAAACCAGCTTTTGACAATGAACGCTATTTTCTCATCCGCCTGTTTCGCTTGAAGGACATGGTGGCCGCCGTGATCCAGGGAAATTTTCAGCACACTTCCTTCCAAAGCGGGTATCGCCTTATAGAAGATGCCGTTAAGCGACATGTCCGCGCGCTTCAATGCGGTGACAATGGAAAGAAAAGCACCCTCATCAAACGTCTCCCCCGGAAACACCGGCTCAATCTCCACCCTTTGTGCCTTCAACGCCTTTGTAAGGGCCTGCATACAAGCCTGGATCTCCTCGTATGGCACAAAGCCCTTAAAGAAGGTCTTCATACCGATGGTGCCCAGTTCTCTGTTGATTTGAAATGCCCCGATTTCACCGGAGAGCAGCGTATCGGAAGCATTTTTCATCTTTATGTTCTCTTTAAAGAATTCTCCCAGTGTCATTTGATATCCTTCCCATAACCACTTTATGTCACAAGACTTTCTATATCCTAGTTGATAATCCCTTTTAAATTCAACATATCACGCGTTATCTTCAGTGATCCGATTGTGAAGCCTTCACTTTTATCATAATCTCCGTGGCAGTCTGAACCAGATGTAATACATAAATTATTTTTTCTGCAATAATCAAGACAGGACCCGGTGATTTCTTTGTTGTGTGATGGATAAAAGCATTCAATTCCGCCGATTCCTCTTTCGTGCATGTTTTGTAAAAACTCCCGAAAGGTCTCCGGATTTCTTCTGTATATATAACCGGGGTGGGCCAGTACCGTGACACCGCCGGCATCCCGGACAATCCGGCACAGATCTTCGACCGGGTATGTTTCGGCGGGGTCGACGACATAGTAATTCGAGAAAATGTGATTGCCGGCCTGCTCATACGTTTCAAATATGCCTCTGTCAACCGCATAATATATGTATTTCCAGCCTCCCTTTTCTGTCGGCCGGTCATATACTCTGTAATCTTCTACAGAAAGCGCAGGATACTCTTTACTCATTCGCGCGATCATGCTCTCGCATTCCCGGTCACTTCGCTCCTTTTGATCCCGGATGAACTGTAAAACTGCCTGATTGCGTATATCAAAATTATATGCAAGCACGTCATAATCCTCTCCATGAAGAGTTGCGCCTACTTCTACGCCTAATGTCTGGGAAATTCCGGCCTTTTCACATGCGCTTATCAATCTGGGATAGGCTGCAATGGACGAATGATCACAAATTGACAAAAAAGATACATTTCTTTCTTTTGCCAGCCGGACAATATTTTCGGGTGAGCGTGAACTGTCCGAGAATATCGAATGAATGTGCAAATCAATATACAAAATGACCCTCCTTATCCAGGATACATCCTATCAATAGCCTATAGCTTTTCCACTTCCTCCAGCAGCACCGATAACAGCTCTTCCTCCGGGACCTTCCGGAGGATTTCGCCCTTTTTAAAAACAAGCCCCACACCGTCGCCGCCCGCGATGCCGATGTCGGCCTCGCGGGCCTCACCCGGCCCGTTGACGATACAGCCCATCACCGCCACGGTGATGTCTTTATCACAGTTTTTCAGCACTGCCTCTGCCTTTTCCGCAAGCCCGATCAGGTCAATACGGGTTCTGCCGCAGGTGGGGCAGGATACGAGGTTCACGCCGCCGCGCATTTCCAGTGCCTTTAGAATATCGATCCCGGCTTTAACTTCCAGGATCGGGCTTCCTGTCAGGGAAACGCGGATGGTGTCGCCAATTCCCGACGCCAACAGGCTGCCGATACCAATGGCGGATTTCAAAGTCCCCATAGGCACCGTCCCCGCCTCCGTAACACCGAGATGCAGCGGATAATGGCACTTGTCCGCTATCAGCTCATATGCGCCGATCATTGAAGGGACAGAGGATGCCTTGAGTGAAATGACAATGTCGTCAAAATCGAATTTTTCCAATAAGGACGCATGATATAGAGCGCTTTCACAAAGGGCCTGAGGGGTCGGAGCGCCGTATTTTTTTAGAATATTTTTTTCCAGCGAACCGGAGT
>Ga0153939_1000530_pt1 | contig 14392 bp, 12 predicted proteins | sample TSNJ023MetaG_FD_104734 | JGI IMG/M metagenome (GOLD analysis project Ga0153939, IMG submission 104734) | Attine ant fungus gardens microbial communities from New Jersey, USA - TSNJ023 MetaG | ecosystem: Host-associated > Fungi > Mycelium > Unclassified | place: USA: New Jersey, Brendan T. Byrne... | reverse complement strand
TGTTTTGAAGCATATGGGTTTCCTGCGCGAAAACTGCAAATTCCCTGTTTATCGACAGACTAAGGCACCGGGCATGTAACAATGTCCGATACCTGTTTCTGTTGCTTCGGCCCGTGTAACATGTATATTCCTATCGGTTCCATTCATTATCAATTCACATGCCAAATGATCACCGGCCATTTTGAAGGCAAAAAATCCGGCCTGCACGGGCAAACCGGATCACTTTTAAACGCGGCGGCGAAAATCCCTTTGCTGCGTTTTAAATGTTCTTGTACTGTTCCAGGATTTTACGCGCGAGCTTTGCGTCCACGCGGCTGAAATCGCCCGGTTCCTCATAGTTTAGCGTGCGCAGCACCTCTTCGGACTGCCTGTAGACCTCCGCTTTGGTGGAATGGTACAGCGGCTCGTTCTTGCGCGGTAAAAACACAGCAAACTCCAGTTCACCCTCGCCCAGGCGGCTGAAATACGCGTGTACAGTGGATACCTTATAGGTGTTTTTGATGATGGCACACAGTGCGTTTTTCACAAGCTCCATCGCCACATCGTCATAGCCGCTGTCAAAAATCAGGATCTTCTCCTTCATTTCCGCAAGGTTTTTCACGGCACGCTTGATATACTGCTCCATTACGCTTGTAGGTTCAACATTTCCTATGCTGCCCACCGGTTTAAAGCAAATGATATAGCCCGCCTTCGGGTCAGTGTAAAGGAAGGGATAGGCCATGTCGGCAAAGTAATTGCAGCGGGAACAACGCCAGTCAAAAAGGGTCTCCATCATGACAAGATTTTTCATTTCCGGATTATCCACGCTGTTGATGCTGGTGTAAAGCTGGTATTTCTGTGTTTCTCCGCACTGTGGGCAGATAATATCCTTTGTGATCTGTGTAGACATTTTTCCTCCTGTTACCGCTTTCAAATGCCGGTGGTTTATTCAAAGGGCAGATTGTCGTTTTCACTTTCATCCGCGGCCTTTGCCCCGGAATCAAAGCCCCTTCTCATATCCTCAAGGGCTCTTGCGGCCGCCTGCTGTATTTCCTCGGCCTCGGCCTGCACGGCGCTGATCACCTGGTCGCGGCTGTCAGCCGCCTCTTCATAAACGGTCTTGACGACTTCCTCATAGACAGCTTTTGCGGCTTTCTTTACGCTTTCCTGTGTTCCCTTCACGCTCTCTTTCAGCTCGTCCTTCACTTCTTCCAGCGGCGGCGTTTCCTCCCGCTTCACGGGGTCTTCCTGCAGGCACTGCACATCATCAAGGTCGATTTCCTCATACTGCGCGGCTTTCTTCTCCGCCATTTCGGCGTAGCACTCTTCCAGGCGATCAATGGCCGCCTCAATGCGCTTGCTGATGATCTCAAGCTCGGTGCAGTGCTTTTCCGCTACCTGGTCGTTTTGATCCCGCAGGTTGTTATAGTAATATCTTCCAAGCGCAATATATTCCCGCTGTGCCGCTTTTTCCTCACGCTTCAGCGCCGCCCGTATACGGTTCAGGTAGGCTGAGCGCCGGTTCTTTTCCTCCAGACGGGAGAAGCCCTCACTGAGTGTCTTGCCGACTTTATTTATAAATCCCATATTAGCCGTCCTTTCCTGTTTACGATTGCGTTTCATAGAGTATTATATCTCAAAAAGGCTGAAAAGTACACCGTTTTGAAGGATTTCATCCAAAGTCCGGTCATTCTTCCTTCTTCGGTATTTCCCTACGCATTCGGCAGGGGTAAATATTGCATATTCCTGAGTTTTTCATGTCTATTGTGCATAAACATTCACGTTTCTTGCGGTCATTGTCAAATCTGTATGGCTGTGATATGATGATTTTCACTGACACCGGCGTGTGCCGCCGGGAATGGAATATACGAATATCAAAGCATGCAGTCCGCTTCCAGGCGGCACATCCCATAGGAGGGGCATATGCATCAGACAGAAATCAAATCCAAGCTTCAGGGCATACGCATGTTCGTGCTGGACATGGACGGCACCATTTATCTCGGCGACACGCTGTTCCCATACACCCATAAATTTTTACAGACGGTCGGGAGCACAGGGCGGGACTTTTGCTTTTTCACCAACAACAGCTCCAAAAATCGCAAGGCGTACCTCGATAAGCTGCAGGGAATGCAGATCAATATTGTACCTGAGCGCATGATGCTCTCCAATGACGTAATCCTGCGGTGGCTGCTGCAAAACCAGCCGGGGAAAAAGGCCTATGTCGTCGGCACACCATTTCTCATGGAGGATTTCACGAAATGCGGCATCACAACCGATGATGAGAATGCAGATTATGTGGTACTGGGCTTTGACACGACGCTGACATACGAAAAGCTGAGCCGCGCCTGCACGCTGATCCGGCGGGGCGCGCCGGTTTACGGCGTGAACGCCGATTTCAACTGTCCGGTACCGGGCGGCTTCATCCCGGACTGTGGCTCAATTGCTGCACTCGTGAAGGCCTCCACCGGCGTGCAGTGCGAGTTTTTCGGAAAGCCTTCCCCGCGCACGCTTTCCTATATTTTAGAGCACACCGGATACGGGGAAAAGGAGCTAGCCGTTATCGGCGACCGGTTGTATACCGACATTGCCCTGACAGAGAACAGCGATGTAACGTCCATTCTTGTGCTCAGCGGGGAGACGAAGGAAAAAGACCTGTGGGAAAGCGCCATAAAGCCCGATATGGTCGTGGAAAACATTGGCGCGCTTTGTCCGTTTTTTTAATAGGTGACATCATATTCGCGCGCCCCGCTGCTTTGTTCGTCCAGTTCTTTTTTGTATTCCACGTAAAACTTATAGCACGGTTTCGTATTCCCTTTTTCCATGCTTCCCATAAAGGATATCCGGAAATTCCGTCAGGCTCCGGATTCCCTTTTACCACTTCGGTAAACTCATACTCCGGATCGCCGTGGTCGCTGGGATATGGATCGCTGTAGACCGGTATGCGCTCCGGCATATCGGACGTTCCATCCACAAACAGCAGCTCCTGTAATTCCCCCCAGGGATATGCGGTCGCTGTGCGGTGCAAGAAGCAAAACCTCCTGTACTTGCGGTTCATTTCCCGCATTCGATTCCATTATGTTTTGATACATGCCTCAAAAAAATCTTCTGACATATTGCTTTTCTCTTGGAAATGAAAAGCCCGAGGATCGTATAGAGTGGGAAAAGCAAGCTGAGTACCGATATCATCAGTAGCAATACGGCATAATCCTCTGCCAGTCGGACGGCATTTTCCCAGTAGGGATAGCAAAGCCCGGGCTGACTGAGCGAGCGCTTCCCATAGCTTCCGAGAATATGAAAAAGGTTGCTGACAGAAAAACGGCTACCCTGTATTTGAATCTCCAGGATTTTATCGCTTGCGGAAAACTGTTCCTCAGTCCACGTTATTGCATGATTTTTCACAGGCTCCGGTAACAAAACCTGATATACCGTAAACCCTTTTTCGTTGATCCCGCCGATTTCGGACCGGTTGCTACTTTCTAAGGCTGCGGCATTTACTTCCGCCTGCGAACGGATCAGCTTCTGATATGCGGGATATTGCATATACATTCTGGGGGTTTTTCCATAAAGCTCTTCGTCCGTATAAAGTCCCTCTTCCTTCACCACACCCGAAACAATAAAGGGCTTACTATCAATCGTAACAGCCATACCCGATACGGCTGACGACCCATATAATTTCCATGCCAAAAGCTCATCAATGACCACCAGGTCTGTATAGTCATCCTCACCCCAAAAATAGGCGCCGTGTAAAAGTCTGACCGGCTGAAACCAAAAATAATCCCCGTCAACCACAGTCACTATGGTTTCCGCCTCACTTTTTTCCGTTTTCACTGTCATGGAGACATCAAAGCTGCAGGCGTCGGAAAATAAAGCCGAGTTTTCTCCTTGCACCGTAAGATCGGCATTGTGCATGTAATCTTCGATGATACTCTGCCGAAACGATTGTATCTCCTCTGCCGACATCGGCGTCAGGTCCGAAAAGAAGAGTGTGAGCTGGCTATATTGCCCGCTTTCAGACCATTTTTCCTGTAGCAGTCTCTGCTGCACAGGCGCTGTCATTTGGTATGACAGCACCTGTGCCGTGACGAAAACGATCATACAGCATCCACTTACAATCAGCCTTTTTAACCGGGCCTTACCCAGTCTGATATTCCTGTCTATCATATTGGCCCTTCCGTATTATCACTCATTCTGACATAATCTCCGGGGTTCACAATACCGGAGGCGGCGGTGATGACATACTCACCATAAGCGGGCCCTCCTTCCAGCGCGGCCTGTACCCCATCCTGCGCCAGCACCTGAACCGAAACCTTTTCCGCATAATACCTTGTTCCCATCGGTGTCTGCTTCGTGCCAACCGTAAAGACAAAATCTCCGGATTCGTCCGAATACACCGCGCTTTTCGGAACAACCGCGTCATAAGACCGACTGCTCAGCGGAATGGTCACCGTGAGAGTCTGTCCGATTTGGATATCCCCGTCTATTTTGATATCGATGAGCTTTCGGTTATTCTGCTCCTCCATGTTGACACGGACGGCGCTGACTTTCGCTTCAATGCCGTTCATACCGCCCGACTGTGTATAGACCTGCACGGGCATATCGATGGTGACGCTTTCCGCAAGGCCCGCGTCAACAGAGATGGTCGCCGCAAGGCCCGCATCCACCATCTCGATTTCCGCCAAAACTTCCTTTTCCGCCGCCGCAGTTCCCACTTCGGCATTGATGCTGGAAATAATACCGCCTGCCGCCGCGCGAACTTCCCTTCCGACCAGCGTCAGCCTTAATTCTTCAAGCTCCGCTTCTTTTTCCTCTATTTTTACCGCAAGGCTTTGCAGCGTCAGCGTGGCCTTTTTTTGTTCGGTTTCATCCGCATTCTGCTGCGCCTGCAAGCTCAGCACCTTTGCATTCAAAGCATTTTGGGCTTCTTCCACTGCCGCCTGCGCATCCTTGATCTGTTTAACGCTGTTATATTCCGTATTGGCGTCCAACAGTGCATTCTCTGCTTTTTCCAGCTGTATCCGGGCTTCATCATATTCTCTCAGCCTCATAAGTCTTTCCGAAGACTTTTTTGCGTCCAATTTCAGCGTCATATTGCTGACCTTATCCTTCGCGGCCGCCAGCGATTCATATGCCTTATGCAGGATGCCGTATTGTTCTCGCAGCAACGCAAGCCGGGACTCCGCCTGCTGCTTTGACGCGCCCTCTTCCATTCCCGCAATTTCATTTTCCAGCGCCAGAATTGCCGCGTCCAGCTCCTGATGCGCCTGTCCGCCGTTATCCAAAACGGCTTTATCGTAAATTCCCTGCTCCCGCGTCAGTTCGCTGCCCGCCTCCTGCAGTGAAAGCACTTCGCTGCGAATGCCGGTATAGGCGCTGTCGCTGTTTTCAATCTGCGTCAGCTGGCTCTGGATTTTATCCCGTTTCACCGTCCACTGATCTACCTCGGTTTGCGCGTTATCGACCTGCGTCTGCACTTGGGTCAGCGTTTTGTCGGTGTTTCCCAAGGTATTGCGCTCCGTAACCGCTTGATTGTAAGCCCTGTTCAGCGCCTGAACCTCGGCGTTATCCGCCGCGTAGCTTGGGAGCGCATCGCCCAGCAGCCCCGTTTGATAGTCCAGCTTCAGCTGCGACAGCTCTTCTTCGGCCGTCTTCAGCATGTCGTCCTCTGTTTCTGTGAGTGTAAAAAGCAGGTCACCGGGTTGCACCTCATCACCGAGTGCCACATGAACTCCGGCAATTTCCCGGCTTCCGGGCAGCGTAACCTGATAGGTGCTCAGCGCCTTCGCCGTCGTGCTTTCACGAATCTGCGTCGTGATGGAGTCGCTTTTCACGGCTTTTATTTCCACTTCCACCAAAGACCAGTTCAGGATGGTGTTGGAGAAGAATGTGAGCAGAAGCAAGACGACAAGAAATAGTATAATGGCATTCTTTATGATATGCTTTCTCTTTGCCTGATCCATCTATTTTCCTCCTAACCCTTAATTCCGCCCTGATAAACGATGCCCTCCACCAGGTACTCTTCTCCATAGAGAAAGATCAGCATCGGCAGAACCATATAAATCACGGCAATCGCAAACGCAACTCCGACTTCTTCCGCGTTGATTTTTGAAAGATAGACCGAAAGAGGATATAAATCCATGTCTGTCAGCATCAAAACCGGCTGCTCCACCATATTCCAGTAGTCCACAAATACCAGGATGACCACAGAAGCAGTGGCGTTTTTACACAGTGGCAGGCTGATTTTTGAAAAGATAGACCACTCCCCGGCGCCGTCAACCTTCGCAGCTTCAAAGAAACTCATGGGAATTTTCCGCATAAATTTCGTCAGCAGGTATACGCTGAACGGGGCGGTGATCCCCGGCAGCCAAATGGACCACCTCGTATCCAATATTTGGAGTCCGTTCGCCACAATATAATTGGGTACCATCGTCACCTGATAGGGCATCAGCATCACAATGGTGTAGACAAACAGCAACGCTTCTTTGAACCGGCTGCGAAAGCGCGCAAAGCTGTAAGAGGCCAACAGCGCGATGAAAACCTGAAAAAACACAATTGGAACCACGTAAAAAAGGGAATTCCAGAACTTAAACAGATAATCCGGGCTTTGAAACAACGCGGTATAGTACTGGGAAAACGACACTCTTTCCGGTATCAGCCTGATATCGGTCTGCTTTGCCATATAGGCCGACGCTTCGGGAGAAAGAACCCGGCCATAATGCCGGGTGAGCTCGCTTGCTTCCATAAAGGAATTGCATATGGTCAGCAGCATGGGCAAAAGGATGACCGCAGACAGCAGGAGCATGAGAAGAAATAGCAGCACACGCCGCGCAGGCTTCGCCTTCCTCATTCCTCCACATCCCTTCCATAGCGGTTTTCAGCAAAAAACAAGGTTCCGATCAGCAGAATCATGAACCCCAGCATCAGCAGCGCCGCCGCGGAGATATGCGGATAGTCAAGGGATTTGAACATATTGTTCATGAAATGCTGCATCAGATACAGGGAGCTGTAGGGATAATCTCCGGCTAACAGGTAAATTTCACGGAATATCTTGAAAGAACTGATTAAAGACAAAATCGTGACAAATAGAATAGTTGGAGAAAGATACCTCAGCTTGATGCGAAAAAAAATTCTCCACGCGCCCGCGCCTTCTATTCTCGCAACCTCAAGAAGGTCCTTCGGAATACTTTGCAAAGCGGCCATAAACAGTACCATATTGTATCCGAGGTTTTTCCATACAAAAAGGGAGACGATGACAATTTGACCGTAATCCGATTTCAGCCAGTCGATTTTCACCGTACCGGACGCGACCAGTGTGTTGATGATGCCGTTTTGGTGAAAAAACACCTGCCATATCAGCACAATCGACGCCACCGGAACCATCATCGGGCTTAAGAATATCGTGCGGAACCGGCCTTTCCACGGGATATTCTGCTCCAAAGCGCACGCAAGCAGCAGCGAACCGACGACACCCAGCGGTACGGCCGTGAAGGAAAAAAGCAAAGTATTGCCCACCGATTGCTGAAAGGAGGCATTTTGGAACAGGGCATTGTAGTTGTCGAGAAACACGAACTGCTTCGCAATCGGATTGTCTACGAGAGAGTATTGTATGACAAGGCCGAAGGGCAGCACATAGAAGACGAGCAGCCCGATGAGACTGGGCGCGAGAAACAGCGCCGACACGGCGCGGTTCTTTTTTTGGAGCTTTGAAATACCGCTTTTTCTACGCCGCATGTTTTCGCCTCCCTTTTGTACTCTTGTTTTCTGTTCCGTTCCCGGTCATTTCATCTGCTCACCCATATACGTCGTGACGCGGTTTTGTATGACGGCGGCGGTTTCCGCGGCGGTTTTACTGCCGGCAAAATAGGGCGCGGCTTCTTCAAGGACAATATCTTTGATCACCGTATTGGTTGACGCCAGCTTGTCGGTGGATCTTGCCAGCTCCGCCACCTTACTCACCTGCTCCTCGGTGGGATGTATTATCTCCATCGATTCCCCTGTGCTTCCATCTATCATGATTCCAATATCACTATTTGGATCCAATGTCTGCTGAACCGCTTGCTCAAAGCTGTTTTCGCTGATGGGAAATCCCATGATAAACTCCGCGTTTTCCATCTGTGCCTTTGGCAGCAGGGCCGTACGCAGGAAAGACCATACGGCGTCTTTATGTTCTCCGCCGGACAGCATACCCACATGCATACGCAAGCTGATTGTACTGCCGCTTTCCGGAAAACCGATATAAGATATGGGCTCGCCCCATATTTCTTCATACTCTAACGCATCCGTAAAACTGCTTACAAAGGAGGTTGCATAAAAAGCAGGATAATCCGGGTCCTTAAAATAAATTTCATAAATTTCGCGTACCTCTGTTTCCTCCGGTAAGGTACTACAGGCTGCTAATAACGAGAAAAACTCCGGTGAATTAAATTTTACCAAGTTTTCTTCCCAATCCACAAAATGATCTTGCATATAGTCGCAGGCCAACTCCAGTAAGCTCGTCTTTGTAACCCCCAGATAGGTTTGCGGATTGGCAGCAACCATCTCCTGTAATCCCTGCAAATTCCACTTGTTCGAATTGACAACAAATGTCTTTGCCGCAACTGTGTTCACACGGAACGTGGTGGTCACACCGTACAAGGCCTTGCCGTCACCCATAGCGTTCAGCACATTCGGCAAGTAGTTTTCCCTATCTATTTCGGGGTCACTTTCGATATATGGGTACAAATCCTCTAAAACGCCCATTTCCATGTACTGCCCGGCGTCAATATTACGCAGGTCGATCATATCCGGCGGATTCCCGCCGATGATTTCTGTGTTGAGCTTCGTCAGACCCGCGTATTTGTCTGTGTCGGTATTATACAGATTATAGTCCACAATGGATATGAGGTGCGTTTCACTGGTTTTATTGAAGTCCGCCACCAGATACTTCAGCGCCTCTCCCGCGTCAAAGGCAGCAAGGGTCAATCTCTGGCGCTGATCACCCTCCTGCGCGCTGACACGTTTCATTTTGACAATTTCATCCCAACGGCAACAGAGGATATCACCTTCCTCAGTCACGAATAGCCGATCCGGGTACGATTCACCCCAGCCATGTTCTGTCCAGGAAAACAGCTGTGCTTTGTTACCCTCTTTATCGACACTATTTACACCGTTGGTATCATAATAACAGTATTTCATGTTAAGCAACTCTGCCGGGCAAATATCGGAAAGTGCTGCGTGCTCCAACACCGTGACAGGCATTTCAATCTTTCCAGTTTCCATATTAACTTTTGCTATGCAAACGCCAGACTCATCGCTATATGTTACATAGACCTCATTATCCATTTCAAAAAAGGATTTAACAATACAATTTTCCGTAGAAATGGTAGTTATGATTATACCCTCTTCGTTTATTACATAGATGTTATCTAAGTTCAGACTACTGTAAATTTGCCCTCTATTATCGACAAAGATCATTGGATCAGTCCAATATATTTCACGATCCGGTATATAGTCAATTACTGTTTGCTGTTCAATTTTTCCATCAATTACTTTTGTTAGGTAGAATTGTGTTTCGTTAGAAGAAAGAATCCACATATGATTATCTTCGTCAAAGATAAAATCTTGAAGCTTACCAAGCCTTTCTGCGTCTGTTGCATCCAGTAAGGCAATCTGATCACCAGAGGACATATCGAATTTTATGATATTGTACAACTCATAATTTTCTGTGTACTCACGTTTGATCCCATATAAAGTTTTTTCGTTATAGTGAAACCTTCGAATATCAACTGAATTTGTAGCGTCTGCTGTATATAAAGTATCTCTAATATAATGATATGCCTCTTGTTCCACTTGGTCGTTTCCCTGACAAGAAACCAAACATATACACATAAGAATACAAAACGGAAAAATCCCTATCTGTTTCCTCATATTTCCCTCCATAGATTTCTATATTATTATAATTAGATTACTAAGAAATATTTTTTTAAAGTATAGTGTCCCCCGGCAAATGTGTCGGGGGACACTCAATTCTACCACTTACCGCATTCGCTTAATGTCGAAGCTCTTCTTAACGAGTATGTTCCCATTACCGTCCCGGATGGTACCACAAATTGTATTACAACTTCTTGTGCTTTCGTTGATTGCCGATAATACAGTCTTTGAGTCCCTGAAGTCAGTGTGTTTGCTGGCACTGAGTTAAGCGTTATCGTACGCACCGCTTAATCTGTTCATTTTGGACTATGTCTGTCACAGTTTAACTGCCAGCCCCTCAATAAGTTTCATAAAGACATTTTTTATCTGCCCATCATTTTTATACAAAATCCGACATCTTTCATCATTCTTTTCATTCTCAGAACAAAATTTTTATGGATTTATATTATCTCAATTATTATTGTCTGTCAATAGATATTTCTGTTTATTTTCGTATCCGTTTTGTATATATTGCGCAAAACTGACTATATCCTGCATAATTATACAATCGAATAGCGATTGATTTTTCAAGTTCTTGTCGGATATTTCTTCATAATAACTGTAATTTCCAGAAAAATGGAAATGGTTCTTATTTGGTACACACATAGATATTGCTGTATAAAAATTCATTTAGAAAAATAAATTCCCATCCAAATTTTTTCCTGACCCGGGACCCACTCCAAAGAGTATGATGGAACCAGTACACATTCCATCACAACATGATTAGACCAAAGGGCAGCCCAATGAGACTGGGTACGAGAAACAGCGCCGACACGGCTCGGCCCTTTTTTTGGACCTTTGAAATACCGCTTTTTCCGCGCTGTATGTAGCTCCCTCTTAGGAAAGAAGGAGATTACGGTATTTTTATTTTCTCGCACTTCTATTTTTTCAGCTGCTGTTCAACAATATAGGTGGATAATCTGTTTTGAAGAATTTCAGCTGCTTGCTCAGCAGTCTTATTTCCACTAAAATATGTGCGGGCTTCTTCCAAGATGATTGCATTTACAACTTTATTATGATCCACCAGTTTGTCCGCCGATTGGATGAGTTCCAATACCTTATCCGATTGTTGTTGAGAAGATGCAAAAACATCCACCTGCCTATTGAATCCCCCAAATGAAAATTTCGGAATGACCTCACCGTTATCATCAAGACGTTCCGTTGTTTCATCTTGCAGTCTCAAATCAAAGGCCTCTTTATTGACCGGAAAGCCCGGATCATTATCTTTTCCTACCTGATAGGATCTGTCCGGATCCAGCACTGTTCGCAAAAACGTCCAACTTTCATCTTTATTTACAGAAGTCGCCAAAATGGCAAGGTTCATATCAAGTTCGATAGCATTACCGCTTTCAGGATAACCGATATAAGTGACATTCTCCCACACGGCCTCAAATAACTGTATGGTATAGAATGTTCCCACTGTAGTCGTGTACAGAAAACTATCGCTCTCACCGCTGAAAAATTCATATGTATCCTTTTCCATTGGCAATTCATTACAAAATTGCAACAATTGTATAAACTCAGGCGTATCAAAATGGACTTTGTAAGCATCCCAATCGATCCACTTGTTTTGTGTATTGATGCAAATCCGTTCCAGCATACTTTCCTTTGACTCGTTAAAAAGAGGCGAATCCTTCGTTGTTTTTTCTGATAACAATCTCGTGAAATCCTGATAGCTCCAATTTCCATTTTGATACGCGGCGGTTCTGGCCGCAATCGTATGTACAGTAAAGGTAGACGCCAAACCATATAACGCGCCGTCTTCCTCTATCACTGACACAATCTCTTCCAATAGATCGTCTCGGCTGAATGACGGATCAGCATCAAGATAGGGATACAGATTTTCCAGTAAACCCACAGAACTGTATTTTGTCATCCCAATACCATTTAAATCAAGAAGATCGGGCATATTGCCCCCGATAATTTCCGTATTCAATTTCGTAAGTCCAGCATAGGGGTCTGTTTCTGTATTATAGACCGCATAGTCCTGAAGCTGAACAATTATATCATTCTGTTTTCTGTTATAAGACGCCACCAAACTTCTCAGGCGGTCACCAGGGCTGAATGAAATAACTGTTAATACTTTTTCACTATTTTTCTCATTATTTAAACCCTTTCTTTCCATGACGACTATCTCATTCCAATTACAGCAAATAATATCTCCATCTTTCGTCATAAAAACCGATAAAAAATTTGGATTCACGTATCCATTATCAGTCCATGAAAACAACAGACTCTGCTTGCCTTCGGAATCAACAGCGTAGACCCCTGAACTGTTGTAGAAGCAATATGTCTTACCGATTTGTTCCGCAGAACAAATGGCTGAATATATCGTGTCGCTATCAATAAGAATATTCTTACCTACCTTTTGGTTTTGCATATCCAACTCTGCTATCATATATCCTAAATTATTTTGAAGCGCTACATATGTCTTGTCTTTTAAATCAAAAAAATAATCTAACGGGTCGTTTACTCCCATCTGATTGAGTAGATTTCCATCCAAATCATATATAAGCACATTGCTGAAATATTCGCTTTGATAATCGCTAAAACCTATAATAATCTTATCATCTGAACTGATGTGAAAACCACTTAAATACTCATAGGAAACGTTCAATTCTATTTTGCTGACTCCTCCTTGACTGTCAATTCTATTGAGTGTATATTTCGCACTGTCTGTGTTATACGATAATAACCATATGTTCCCCGAAGTGTCAAAGGCGAAGTCGGATACATCGTTAAAGTCAGATAGGATATCTATATCCTTATATATATCCATACCTCCCGTTTTATTAAATGTAACGATACGTTGTCCATTATCATTAACTGACAATGCATATATTATATCATCATAGTATTGAAATCCTAACAAAGCATTATCATTATCATCATAGATAATGTTAGCCGCATATACATAATTATCGTCAAAATCTGTCGCCGATGATGAGCAAGCCGATTGAAAAATACAAAAAATAAAGACAAGTATCCACATGAATACGGACTTTTTTACCTTCATAATCGCCCTCTCTCTTTCGCAAAGATGTATTGTTTTAGAATAGTGAATAGAATCGTTTTTTCACTCTTTTGCTGAAATATATTATCCTAAACTACCCAGGTAACACCGGGGTAGTTTAGGATAAGCCGGTTACAGATCAGCAATGTCTTCTGCAATCTTAACAGAATAATAACCCTTTAATGTGCCGGTAGAACTATTGCTGACGGTATGGGATGCATTAGACCCAACATAGTTCTTTGAATTTTGCTTACCTGCATCTGTAATTGTATACGAACCTCCCGAACGTTGTACAGTAGTCGATACTTTACTGGATCCATCATTACAAATCCACATTTTGAAATAAGCATATGGCAATTTGCAGTTAAAAGTTTTTGAACTGGATAAGCCAACAAGATCACCAAGCGGTTTACTTGTTTTACCAGCAGAAGCCGGAAAGGCCGACACCGATATATTGTAACTGCCATCAACGCCGCAACCAGCAGTCTTTCGGAAAATTGTGTTGTGGCCATTCTCTATCCTGTGTGGTTGAATAACCCTTTGGGAATTTTCAAGTCAGTTTAAATTTATAATCGCCAGATGGATGTCTGTATAATCGTTCGCGCTATAATAGTCATTGAATAGCTGCAGCTTTTTCTGCCACATAGACTGATTCTTTTCTTCCCCGACCTCTTTTTCGGTGGATGCCAATTGTGCAACGTAGGGCTGAATGCGTTTGAGCAGTTCCAGTATATATACTTTATCGTCATCCTTTGAAGATGTGCGGAAAAGACTGATCAAGGTTCTTATATCAAGCATCAAGTAGTCCAGATTATGGGTCTGCGTATCGGTATTGGCCCAATCGTAGATAGAAATATACTCCATGCACAAATCTACTTCATACTCTGTATATTCGCTGTCACCTTCTGAAAAATTTTCCAATTCACGACTGATGATAGACACACTGGACAGCAGCTGAGTGGAAATATAATCATTTAACTCTATACGATTCTGCACTAGATAGCCACAAGCAACCGATAACACAATGACAAATATAACGAGTACACCGGTAACAACCTTCAAGCGATTTTTCATGGATAAACTCCCATCTTAAGAGATTTACTTATAAACATAATATGATGATTCTCTGATCTCATTTACTGTTTTAATTTTATCTGTGTAAGCCCCCCATATATCACGACCATAAACGAAGAAAAAATACTTATTGCTAACATATTTCGTTCCAGTCGTTCTGGATAAATCTTTGGGTTGCTTTACGGTATACTCTATACTGAAATAATCTCCATTTTTTGTTAATTGTTTCCCATTATGGACAAGTTTTCGGCCTTGAATTAACTTCCCATAATTTTTTTTCTGCAAATCGGCAGTATCCGGATAAAGAGCATTGGCAATACTATTCTCCACTTCTTTATACTCAACCAACGAAAACAGTTCAACCGCTGTTTGTATGTATCC
>Ga0153939_1000525_pt1 | contig 14467 bp, 10 predicted proteins | sample TSNJ023MetaG_FD_104734 | JGI IMG/M metagenome (GOLD analysis project Ga0153939, IMG submission 104734) | Attine ant fungus gardens microbial communities from New Jersey, USA - TSNJ023 MetaG | ecosystem: Host-associated > Fungi > Mycelium > Unclassified | place: USA: New Jersey, Brendan T. Byrne... | reverse complement strand
CCGGCTTCCTTCATAAGCATGGGGTACATACTGATAGAAGTAAAGCCCGGCATTGTGTTGATCTCGTTGAATATTATCTTGTTAGTTTCTTCCTCTAAAAAGAAGTCAACCCGTGATAGTCCGAAGCCGCCTATACCATTAAATATATCGATGGATATTTGACGGATTTCATCATAAATATCCTGGGGCAGGTCTGCCGGGACGATGGTTTTGGAATCGGGATTTAAGTATTTGGCTTCATAGTCATAAAATTCTTTAGCAGACAGGATTTCTCCAACGGCTCCGGCAATAGTATCAGGAGCGCGGCCTAATACTGAGCATTCCAGCTCTCGTCCTTTTACGGCCTTTTCAACAATAAATTTGTCATCATATTTAAAGGCCAACAAGATGGCCGCCTCCAGCTCTTTCTTATTGCCCGCCTTAGAAATGCCTACGGAGGAGCCGGTATTGGCCGGCTTTATGAAACAAGGATAGCCTATTTTATAGCGTATTTTTTTCAATATTTCTTCAGGTTCTTTCTTGTATTGATAAGCAGGGTATACATAAAAAGGCGCTTGATTTATTTTTAAGCTGTCCGCAATTACTTTTGTGACGGCTTTATCCATGGCAATGGAGGAAGCCTTAGGGCCGCAGCCTACATACGGAATTCCGGATAACTCAAGCAGGCCTTGTATCGTACCGTCTTCTCCGTTTTTGCCGTGGAGGACGGGAAAGGCTATATCTACAGGTATTGTTTTTACTTTTCCGTCAATTATCCGCAGAAGGCCTCCATGGGTACGGTCCGGGCTGAGAATTGCGGGAGTGCCGAATTTTTCCCATTGTATGTTTTTTATATTGTCTACTCGTCCGTCATACATGAGCCATTGGCCCTCTTTGGTAATGTATATTGGAATTATTGTATATTGTTCTTCTGATAAATTCGAGATTATGGATACTGCAGACATGATAGACACCTCATGCTCCGGGGAGCAGCCTCCATAAATTACCGCTATGTTTTGCTTTTTCATTTCAACGTTTTCCTTTCCTGGAATGAGTTTAAATAACTTGTCAATAATTTTATTTATTATAGCAAATATTTTATCCTTATGCATTATATGCGCAAAGAAAAAAGGGGTGTTTTTCTGCTGGTTTTTCTGATTTCAACTCCCCCCAACAAGATGTTATTACCTATATTATCCTATTCCTGCGGCGTTTAATAAAAGATTAGACTGAACGCCCCGACCAGGTCAGACGGCACACTTCCAATGTCAGCGCCAGATATCTGTCTTGCCATAGGCAACCGCCCGCCCCGCCCCTATTTTAATCAAATAACCGGATTTAACCAGCGAAGTTAGAGTACGTTCCACCGTTACCTTGCTGATGTCCGGACAGGATTCCATGATTTCTTTCTTTGTAATTTTACCGATTTTACGGTCAATTACCGCCTTAACGCGGTCAGGCTTGGACAGACCGCGGTATTGCAGATGCTCCACCCTGTCCTCAAACTCGTTATAGGCTTTTTGCAAGATACCGAGATAGTAACGTATAAAGGGCAAATAGTCACTCTGGTTATCGTGCCAACCGGTCGAACTGTCCTGTAACACTTCGTAATAGGTATCCTTGCTGTTTTCAATCAATTTTTCCAAACTGATATATTTGCCAACTATATACCCGGCGCGGTAAAAAAGCAATAAAGTCAACAACCGGCTCATGCGGCCGTTACCATCGTTGAACGGATGAATGCAAAGAAAATCCAAAATAAACATCGGAATCAACAAAAGCGCGTCATGCTCGTCCTTTTCCAAGCTCTGATTAAACGCCGCGCAAAGGTTGTCCATTGCGTTAGAGGTAAGATAAGCCGGAACAGGCTGAAAGCGTATGGACTGACTTCCCTCGGCGTTGGTTTCAGCTATATAATTGTCAGCGTTTTTATAGGAACCGCCGATGGAGCTTTTGGAAAACGAGTATAGTTGTCTGTGCAATTGCAGAATGATGTTTGGACGGGGATAGATGTAATCGAAGCTTTCATGAATGGTGGCGAGAACATCGCGATATCCCGCGATTTCCTGTTCGGTACGGTTACGGGGCGCAGACTTATCACGCACCAATTCCTCCAATCGCTTATCTGTTGTATTGATACCCTCAATACGGTTTGATGCGCCGGTGCTTTGGATTTTCGCGATTTCCATCAGTGTGGTCAGCGCATCGGCGTGAGCTTCTATAAAAAGCTCCTGCCTTCCCTTGTTTTCATGGATGCTGGTGAGCATCGCGACAACGTCCGGCGTAAGCAAGGCTCTTGGCGTGTCCTTATACTCAAAGTTTTTCATCGTTTCTCCTTCATGGATTCATTATCTCCGTCATTTTACAGTAAAATGATGGAGAAAACAAGGGGTCTACCCGCGGCGTATCGCGTCCTCAATGATTTTGGCAAGATAATTATATTCCGAATACTGCGCGGCGAACATGATGATATACTCACGATTAGCCGCAGGCAGCATAAAGGGGATCCTGCGGAACTAACAATACAAAGCTCCGCGGCATCCCCTTCAATTTCTCACATATACCGATCAATTAATTGTCATCATTTTATTAACAGCGCTGACCACGCCCCGCAGCGACGATTTTCCAATATTACTTGAAATTCCCGCTCCAAACCAGCTTTCCTTTTTATCGTCCAGGATTTGTATATAGGTAATAGCCCTCGACTTTGTACCGTACTCCAAGGAATGCTCATTGTAATGGACGATTTCGAAGCTTATATTCAGCTCTTCCGAAAGCGCCTTGCAGAAGGCGTCAAGTATGCCATTACCCACCCCGATAATTTTTTTCTTTTCGCCGTTTACAGTGATAGTGGCTGTTACCTCGCTGTTTCCGTTTGTTACCTCGTCATACCAGACAAGGCTTACGGGCTCCTCAATGTTGACGTACTCCTTCTGAAATATGTCAAATATCTCGCTGGGCTGAAGCTCTTTTTGGCTTTGGTCGGATACTCCGGTTATAAAGTTGCCCACATCCTGCTGCATCCGCTTGGGTATATGAAGGCCGTAATTGCTTTCCAGAATGTAACTGATGCCGCCCTTACCTGATTGGCTGTTTATGCGGATAATCGGCGCGTAGGTGCGTCCAACGTCCTGAGGATCAATAGGCAAATACGGCACCTCCCAATGGCCGGGGTGCTCCTCCGCCTTGGCCATGCCTTTTTTGATAGCGTCCTGATGGGAGCCGGAAAAAGCTGTATAAACCAGCTCTCCCGCGTAGGGATGCCGGGGATGGATTTTAATACTTGTAGATCTCTCATATATATCTATAGCGTCCTGCATATTTGAAAAATCCAGCTCTGGGTCTACTCCCTGGGTATACAAATTCATCGCGAGGTTAAGTATATCTACATTGCCTGTGCGCTCACCATTGCCGAAAAGGGTTCCCTCAACCCTGTCGGCGCCTGCCATGAGACCCAGCTCGGTGGCCGCCGTGGCAGTACCCCTGTCATTGTGTGGATGGATGCTGACAATGACGTTTTCCCGATGGTTGAGGTGATTACACATGTATTCAATCTGATCCGCGTAAATGTTAGGGGTAGACATCTCCACCGTCGCCGGCAGATTAATAATTACCGGATATTTCTCGGAAGGCTCCCAAATATTAAGAACCTCGTTGCATATTTCCGCCGCGTAATCCAACTCCGTTCCGGTAAAGCTTTCAGGCGAGTATTCATATATAAATTTTTCCCGGCCATATTTTTCGCCCAGCTCCTTTACGATTTTGGCTCCCTCCAGGGCAAGGTCAATAATTTCTCTCCTGTTTTTTTCAAATACAACCTTTCGCTGAAGGGTGGAGGTGGAATTGTACAGATGTACAACAGCTTTGTCTACTCCTTCCAAGGCTTCAAAGGTTTTACTGATGATATGATCCCGGGCTTGCGTCAGCACTTGAATTGTAACGTCGTCAGGGATAAGGTTTTCTTCAATCAGCGTACGTGTGAAAATAAACTCCGTTTCCGACGCGGCGGGAAAGCCTACCTCTATCTCCTTAAAGCCCATTTGTGTAAGGAACTTAAAAAAGTCGATCTTTTGGCCCAGGTTCATAGGCGTTTCCAGGGCTTGGTTGCCGTCCCTAAGGTCAACGCTGCACCAAAAAGGCGCCTTTGTCAAAACCTTATTGGGCCATTGCCGGTTAGTGAGGTTTACAGGCTGATAGGGACGATATTTTGTATAATTCTTCATAATGCTTCCTCCTTATTATTTTTTGAAAAAATAAAAAACCCTTCGTCTCATACAAAGAGACGAAGGGTAATCCGCGGTACCACTCTTTTTCGTTCCAAAAAGGAACGCGCTCAATCAGATACGGACAGTTGTCTGCCGATATCTTAGCCATAGTAACGGTTGGCGTCCGTCACGGCCTATTAAAAAGACTACGCGTCTTCAGTTCAGCCGACCACTTCCAAGGCCAGTTCAGCTTTCTTAGGATACCGCCTCTCAGCAAACGCGGCTCTCTGCAATCCATCCGAAAAACCTACTCTTCCTTTTCCGGCGCGTAACCCGCGCCATGTGTTTTGAAATATTGTTCATAAACTTATCACAATAAAATCCAGTTGTCAATAGGCAAATTTTCTTATTGCGAAGCCAAATTCGGGTTAGTAAGCGTCATCTTTTTTACCGCGTGGTCGTAAATCGTAGAGCGGATAGTTTCCTCCGTCTGCTCTACGCTCAGGGCTTTGGTGTCAGCTTCTAATTGAGTTGCCTGCCCCAGCTCCAGCTTTGTATCAAGTATAGCCATCTCGGCCTGTAATTGAGCAAGCTCCTTAACCTTGGCCTCGTAGGTGCGCTCCAGGGTTTTTATGGAATCGTAATTGCTTCTGATGCTAATCTCGATGTTCGTTTTAGCGTTTTCCAGATTTCTGGAGGCCAGGGATACGGCATTCTTGGCCTCCTCCTTCGCCGTGTTGTACTCAGAAACTGTAAAATTCCCATTATTGTCAATCAGCTGATATGACTTAGTGTCGGAATCAAATTGAGCCAGGTATACATCATTCTCCAAGCCTTTTATCTCTGAGCTGTTTTCTATGGCGTGAGCTATAGTGGTTGTAAGGTTTATGCTTTCGCCTATAGGCGCATATTCAAGCTCAAGCACAAGGGAATACCTTTTGTCCAGCTTCTGCCCCATAAGCTCATTTAGGTTGCGGTAATAGGACTCAATGGTGGCGGCAGAGTTATCACGGGATATAATGGCGGATTCATAAGAATACACAGCGCTGTCATAGGTACTCTGGCTTATAAGGCCAAGCTGCAGCCTAAGGGCCGATATGTCCAGCTCCCTCTTGGTCAGCTCCAGCTGTTTATCTGTAAGTACAAGGCCGTTTTCAGCCGCTATTATCTGAGCAAAATAGCTCTTAAGGTTATATTCCAGCTTTTCTTTCTGCACCTTGGTGTCCGTTTCAAGCAGAGAAAGCGACAGCTGGGCTTCCGTTACGCTTTTATAAGCGCTGACATAGGCTGTGTTGGTGGTGCTTTCCAGCATGGTGTCCCTTCCGGTGGTAACGGTATTCTTATAAGTTACTTCGCTTTCTTGTAGAGATTTGATTTTGTCGTTGTTATTTACCGCCATGGTCAAAGCCTGGCTTACTGTAAGCTCAGACAACTCCTCACTGTCCGCGGCGTAAACGGCGGTCTGGCTGAAAGCCATAACAAGCATAAGTACAAGAGCCGTTAATTTTAATTTTCTCATTTTATTTTCCTCCTTCATGACCTTCGGAAGCTGAATGGCTGCTCCGGCAGTCAGCTTCCTTCATTTATTTTTTTAAAAGCAACCGTAAAGGCAGTCCCCTCGCCTTCCCGGCTTTTTACATTAACCTTAGCGCCGTGCCGGCTTATTATCCACCGGGCTATGGAAAGTCCTAGCCCTGTGCCGGATATTTCCTTGCTCCGGGACTTATCGCCCCGGTAAAACCTTTCAAATATATGAGGAATATCCTCTTCGTTAATTCCTATACCCTGATCGGACACGGAAAGCATGACGCGGTCTTCTTCTTCAAATATACGTATGGTTATTTTAACAGGTCTGTTTCCGCAATATTTTATACTATTTTCCAAAAAGATATGAAGCATCTGCTTTAGCATATCATAATCTCCAAGAATAAGCCCCTTGCTTTCCTCCTGAAGTATGATTTCCGGCGCCGTCTCGTTGTTTTCCGCCATTACCTCATATTCACGCATGATGTCACGGGCTATGCTTCCCAACGACAGCTCTTCTTTTTGCAGCTTATTTTTATTCTGATCTCCCTTGGCCAAAAACAAAAGCTTCTTTATCAGTGTAGACATATGCTGCGTTTCAGATTTAATAGAGTCTATGGACTCCTGCAATATGGCAGGGTCGGTTTTGCCCCATCGGTCCATTAGGTTGGCGTAGCCCTGTATGACGGAAATAGGAGTCCGCAATTCATGAGACGCGTCGGAGATAAACTGGTTTTGCTGCTTAAAGGAGGTGTCCAGCCGGTCTATCATATCGTTAAAGGTGACGATAAGCTGTTTTATTTCATCATCTGGCCCGGTGACCTCTATCCTCTGGCTGAGATCTTCAATACTGATGCGTTCCGCCGCGTTAGTTACCTGTATAATGGGGCGCAGCATCTTCTTAGCGATGTATTTGCCCAATAGAAACGCAATGATTATACCAACGATATTAAACGCGGCAAAAGCCAGGGAAAACCATTTCAAAACGTTGTATCCGCTGCCTGCCGTTCGTGATACCTGAATAAAAAAAGCATCTTCCCGGGTTTCGGCTATTCTTTCAAAATAAGAAAATCGATTTTTACCAAATATATTGGCTAAGGAAAAAGAAAAACGCACGTATTTATCGTCTTTAAACCTTTCACGGACTTCTTCAAAATTATCAGGGGGCGGAGGGCCAAAATTCTCCTGTGCGGTGGACATGTATTCCTGCCGGGTGTTCATGTTTGTTACCCTTATAGATATGTTATCATTGGGAAGCAGGTTCTTCAAAGCCTGTTCACTTATTTCTTCGCCGGATCTTATCAGCTCCGCGGTCCTGTCGGCTACATTGTTAAGCTCCTCCCGGCTTATATTACTGTAATACCCATAAGCGCTGGCGAACAAAAATATACTGGCCACCATTATGGCGACGGCAAAAACGCTGCCAAAGCTCAGAGTGATCTTGGTCGTTATTGTGGGGTTAATTTTCATCTTTAACATAGTAACCAACACCCCTTACGGTGTGGATGTATTTTTCTCCGAACCTGTCGTCCAGTTTAGTACGCAGATACCTGATATATACGTCTACCACGTTTGTTTCACCAAGATAATCATATCCCCATACATGGTTGAGTATCTGCTCACGGGTAAGTACAATGTTTTTATTCTGCATAAGATACGCCAGCAAATCAAATTCGGTTTTTGTCAGCTCCACCTCCGCGTCCCCTGCCTTTACACTGTGCTTTAAATGGTCAAGGGTAAGATTTTTAACGGTCAGAACGTTCGCGTCCTGAGCAGGCTCCGCGCTTTTCTTGAAGGCCACCCTCATGCGGGCAAGCACTTCTTCTATGGCAAAAGGCTTGGTCACGTAATCGTCCGCGCCGGAATCAAGACCTACTACCTTATCCGTCACCTCGCCCTTAGCAGTCAGCATTATCACCGGGGTATCCGAATTCTTGCGTATCCTGCGCAGCACCTCCAGCCCGCTGAGCCCCGGAAGCATCAAATCTAAAAGCACTAAATCATATTTATTTTCATGAAATTTTTCTACCGCGGTTCGGCCGTCAAAGGCAGTGTCTACTTTATATCCCTCATATTCCAGTTCCAGCTCTACAAACCTGGAGAGCTTAACTTCATCCTCAACCAATAAAATATTTTTCATGTCAGCCCTCCCTTATATTTGCAGAAGTATTATATCAACAAATGCAGTATATTCTCAAATCCTAAAAAAAAAATAAGTGAGAGATTAAAATCCCATTAGAAAAAGGGTCATAATTTTTTTTTATTCATAGTATATATGAAAGAAGGAGTATTTTTTGAACAAGCGTATACCGAACGAGGAAAACATTAACCTCCTCTGTCGCCGATTAGTCGTTGAAACGTTCAACCAATCGGCTCGTCGTCAGTAAATGTTTTCACCGTTCGGTATAATTAAGGAGGAAACCATAATGGCAGGGCGATATGATCGGGCTTTTATCACATTAAAGCAGGAACGCGGAGATTACTCCATAAACGGAAAGGCGGCCATGGGCAGCTCTATAATAGAAAGCAAGGGTCATAACGGCAAAGTTTCCATGATAGTGCAAAACTTAAAGCCCAGGGTTTTATATAGATGTTATTTGATAAGAGTAAATAACGGCAAAGCCTTGGGGATTTCATTAGGGACGGTACCGGTGGACGCGAGAGGCAGCGGGCAGGTTAGAAAGGAAGTAGACGCCCGGGATGTTGAAGGCAGCGGTTTCCCCTTGGAAGACTTTAACGTTGTGGCGTTGATCGTCCCGAGAGATAAGGAGCTTATAGTTCCACTGGCGGGATATCGTAAAGACGATGTAAAGTGGAAGGACTCTTTTACCGAATACAAGCCAGGGACGCCGCAACAACGGCCGGCTGAAACGCCTGTTATGACGGATAAGGCGGTTGAAATACCGGAAGCGCCAATGGACACTGAAAATATAGAGGAAGAGCCTGAAACGCCTATAACTAACGAAAACGCGCAGGAAGAGCCTGTAACGCCTGTAACTGATGAAAATATTCAGGAAGAGCCTGAAATGCCTGTAACTGCTGAAACAATCGAGGAGGCTCCCGAGACTTCCGATATGGCAAAAGATGTTCAGGAGGAACAGGATATTTCTGCTTCAAATGAAAACCAATGGAAGCATATACTTATTCATGATGATGCTTACATCCCGGATAACACGGCGGAGCTTAATAAGAATAATGATTCGCAAGACGAGTCACAAGACCTTGCGAAAAACGACGCAGACGGATTTACCGCTGAGGCGTCTGAAGGCAAGGAACCGGATATACATGAGGAATTTCGGGCAATGATCCAAAGATTCAACAAGGAGTTAGAGGAATTGAAATACTACACCTTCCTAACAGAGGAAGAGCAGGAAGCGTATAAGGCTGTGACTGCCGAAGTGAACAAAAAGACTACGCCCGATAGCCTTAAAGATATTTTTGAAATCTATGAAAGCTTATCACCATTCGATCACCAAAGCCGTCCGGTTAAATGGGTAAGGATAACAACGAAGGAGCTTAAATATCTGCCTGTTGATTATCACCTTTTAATGTCAAGCCCCTTTGTGGCTTCGGCTTACCGGCAATATCAGCATTTAATTTTAGGATATGTTGACGACAATTGGGGCAGGCAATATATACTAGGCATACCGGAGCGTTATGATCCGGAGTATAAAACAAAAACTTTACGGATGGGCTTTAATCAATTCAAATGTTGTGAAAACGTAAGGCCCCAGGTTGGAGAATGCGGTTACTGGCTTATGGGTATAGATGTATAGTCTTGGACGCGGCCATTTGCCGCGTTTTTTTTAATGTCATAGGAAATTGCGTTGATTCCAGCCTTTCGCCCAGAAGCACGGCGAAAGGCAAAAGGAAGCAATTTCCTAGACAAATTGCGGAAAACAAATACGCGCGCAGCGCGTTTTGTTCATTTCTAGAAAAATCAAGCTGGCGTTCAATTCTTTCCCTAGTATAACTAACTTTGAAAAAGGTTAAGTTATATATTGAGTAAAGGATGTGAAAAAATGTGAAGCCGGCTAAAAAATACTATTGTATACCTCTAGCTATATTATGCGCTTTTATTATATATATAATCATGATTTTTTTGTATTTTCCAAAAGAGCTTAAATTATTAGAAAATACAGCTCATCGGTTTGACTTTGGTTTTCCTATGGAGGCCACTATTTCTGCTGAGAGCATTGCCGCTTTAAATGTGAACAGCGAACCGGTAACAGAAAACATAACCGTAGACTTATCGAAGCCCTTGGTCATCGAATCAGGTGAAACTGGAAAAGCGGATATGACTCTGCGGGCTTTTGGCTTTCCTTTAAAAAGCATAACCCTTGACGTATTGCCCGATATGGAGTTAATTCCCTGCGGGATGACTATTGGCGTCAACATTTTAACAGACGGCGTCATGGTATTGGGAACAGGGCCGGTTAACGGTATTGACGGCTCTGCTCACAAGCCCTGCGACGGAATATTGAAGTCCGGCGATTTAATAACGCACGTCAACGGAGTTTCCATAAATAATAGTATAGAGCTGAAAGAAATTATTGAGTCAAGCGAAGAAGTTCATTTAAATATAAAAAGAGAAAATCAATCCATACAGGCGTCTATCCCTACCGTTAAGTGTATAGATGATAATCTTTACAAAATAGGCGTATGGCTTCGGGATAATACTCAGGGTATAGGCACAGTGACTTACTATAACCCTGCTACAAAAAATTTCGGAGCGTTAGGACACGGTGTAGTGGATGTAGACACAAAAAAGATAATAGTAATAAAATCAGGCGTTGTGATGGAATCTGAAATATCCTCTGTTAAATCCGGGAAAAAAGGAGTTCCGGGCGAGCTGGTGGGAGAAGTAAAAACCGACAAGGTAATAGGGGAAATTTACCAAAATACTACCTATGGACTTTACGGCAAGATGAATTTTGACGCGAAGCTGCCTTCAAAAAAAATGAAGATAGGGATGCAGGATCAGGTGCGTAAAGGTCCTGCCACAATTTTATCCAATATTGAAAAAGCAGTCGTAAAGGAATATGATATATACATTGAAGGAGTAAACCGTTACAGCGCTGATAATTCAAAGGGAATGGTAATCAGGATAACCGATCCGGAGCTTATAACAAAAACAGGAGGTATTGTTCAGGGTATGAGCGGCAGTCCAATAATCCAGGACGGCAGGATTATCGGAGCCGTCACTCACGTATTTGTGCAGGATCCTACAAAGGGGTACGGAATTTTTATTGAGCATATGCTCAAACAGGAGAACTATTCCGAAGATACTCAGCAAGAGAATGAATAAATTCACTGTTAGCTGGCTTATTGGAAATATCCTGTTTTAGATGCTTCTTATATTTCACCTGCATATCATTATCCCAAGCCACGCTTATAGCGTGGCGTATATTTCTTTCCACATTAGAGGGGTTAGTCTTATATTCTTTAGCCAATGTGGGGTAAAGCCATTTAGTAAGTCCTTCTGTTTCATTTGCGCTTTCACTCAGCATCACCAGTGCCCGTTTTAAATATAAGAACCCCTTTAGCTTTGCGGAAACGCCTAAATTATTAAGAAGAAAAGAGGCATATTTTTCTTGATACCGGTATCCGTCAACAGCAATATTTTCACAATTTTTAATTTTATCTAAATAAGCCTGCCGTATCCTTTTCGCGAGCACCTTCATAGAAAAAGGCTTCATAAGATAACAATAAGCGCCTAATTCTATTACCTCGCGAATATTATTATCTTCTCCTAAGGCAGACAATATAATTACCGCCGGGTTATTATCCATAGGATTTTCCCTTAATTGCTCCAGGATGTGCCGCCCATCTCCATGGGGCATAACCAGATCCAAGATAACTACATCCGGCTCGCTTGCATGGATAGCCTTAAGACCGCTTTCCGCATCATAAGCGAGGTTAACTACCTGAAATTCTTCCAGCTCCTCCAACTCATGAGCTAGTGTGTCACATAATGTTTTGTTATCGTCAATCAATACTACCTTGATTAACATTAAGCCCACCTCTTTTTACTGTTTGTACGCATGTATTAAATTACTAATAGTATTTTAACAGTTTTTTGTCAAAGTGTATATAGACATAAAACATTTTTTATATTTTAATTTTTTCAGATAATATGTCGGCGGTAATCTTGATTACAAATGTATTCAGCCATAAGTATAATTAATTGACACGTCAAATAATTTTTGATAACCTTTCATAAAAGGAGTGAATAGCATGCATAAACTCATAAAAGAAGGCTTGACCTTTGATGATGTACTGCTTATCCCGGCCAAGTCGGATGTTACACAGAACGATGTGGATATTACCACACGCCTTACAAATCAAATAATATTAAACGCTCCATTGGTAAGCTCCGCCATGGATACCGTAACGGAATCCAAAATGGCTATAGCTATGGCAAGATACGGGGGCATTGGAATAATCCACAAAAATATGTCCATAGAAGATCAAGCTGATGAAGTTGATAAGGTAAAACGTTCTGAACATGGAGTCATTACCGATCCGTTTTTTCTGTCGCCAAACCATTATGTTTATGAGGCCAACGACCTTATGGCCAAATATCATATTTCCGGCGTACCCATTACAGAAAACGACAAGCTTGTAGGCATCATAACAAACAGGGACCTCCGTTTTGAAACTGACCATAACAAAAAAATCTACGAGGTAATGACAAAGGATAACCTTATTACCGCGCCTGAAGGCACTACTCTGGAGGTTGCGCAGAAAATACTGACTAAGCACAAGATAGAAAAACTTCCTATTGTGGATGAAAAGGGCTATCTAAAAGGCCTCATAACGATAAAAGATATTGAGAAACCCATTAAATATCCAAATTCCGCCAAAGATAAGCATGGCCGCCTTATTGTGGGCGCGGGCATAGGGGTGACCGTGGACATCATAGAGCGGGTAGACGAGCTGGTAAAAGCCAAGGTAGACATTGTAGTGGTGGATACAGCCCACGGACATTCTAAAAATGTTTTGGAAGCAGTTGCGCGTATAAGGCAAAAATATCCCGAGCTGCAACTGGCGGCAGGAAACGTAGCCACCGGGGAAGCTACCGTTGAGCTTATCCAGGCCGGAGTTGACGCCGTAAAGGTTGGCATTGGGCCTGGCTCAATCTGCACCACAAGAGTTATCGCCGGTATCGGCGTGCCTCAGATAACGGCTATTTATGATTGCTCCCAGGCTGCCAAGCCTTACAACATACCTATCATCGCCGATGGCGGCATTAAATTTTCAGGTGATATTACCAAGGCTATTGCCGCCGGAGCAAGCACCTGTATGATAGGCAGCATATTCGCGGGCTGCGAAGAAAGCCCCGGAGCAACCGAGCTTTATCAGGGCCGTAAATACAAGGTTTACAGAGGGATGGGGTCTCTGGCGGCCATGGAGCAAGGCAGCAAGGACCGGTATTTTCAGGAAGGCCATGCCAAGCTGGTACCGGAAGGCGTTGAAGGACGTATCTCCCACAAGGGCATGGTAGGAGACGTTATATTCCAGCTTCTTGGCGGGCTTCGTTCCGGCATGGGCTACTGCGGCTGCCGTAATATAGAAGAATTAAAGGAAAAAGCCCAATTTATGCGCATAACCAGCGCCGGACTAAGGGAAAGCCATCCTCATGATATTCAGATCACCAAGGAAGCGCCTAACTATAGTGTTGAATACTAGTTTTTGCTTAATTTTTGCCGAAGGAGAATACTATGTCTAAAGGGTTTACCCTTATAGAGCTGATAATCGTTGTTGCCGTAATAGGCGTATTGGCCGCGGTCGCGGTTCCCAAATTTGTGGATGTACAGGAGAACGCAAAATTATCCGTGTTTGAATCCAATCATAACTCTCTTAAGTCCGCCGTTATGTTATATCTGGCTGAAAACGCCGGCTCACCGCCGGAGGACATGAAAAATATCATGGAATATATTTCTTCTGATAAGGAAAGCTTAGACGGTCAACCCGGCGGAGCTACATATTTATGGAGTAAAAGCGACCGGAAATTAACATCTACAATGACGGTATCTCAAAAAATATATGATAAGTACGCCGGAACAAATGCCGGAAAGAAGGATAATGTCCGGCCCGGTGATTTCAAATCAGACGGAAGCGATTATACGTATACTATTACGTATACGCCCTAAGCCGAATAAGCCGGAAGAGTTTTGCCGGTTTAGGATAGTTGTGCAAAACACGAAACGTGGTATTGAATATTGCTTTCGTGCTACGCGCGTGGCATTGTAAAGCACTTTAGACACAGATTGAACGGATTCACACTGATTTGCACGGATCATAAAGATTTCCGTGTTCATCCGTGAAAATCAGTTCAATCCGTGCCTAATTTCAATAGTCATTATTTTCATTTGAAACTGTTCTGCAACAGCCTCTTTAAACGAAAGCTAACGCTAGTGGAATGTATTCACCGTTCCCCCTGCAAGCTATTGTTTTCCGGGGGCTGATCTGTGCGCGGATCCACATTTACCTTGGCGCGCTCCGTAATTAATAATTTCATTTAAAAACGACAGCCGGGGAGCTGCCGATGTGGATCTGTTTGGTTATACACTATATATTGATTTTGACGAGAAAAAAATGGTACTCAATGATGAAACAGCTTATTTCGCCGGTGAAGAAGGTCTTTCAGCCAGAATTTTTATTGACTACGGGGCGGTTGAAATCTTTGCGGATAACGGACTGCTATATTTTCCATGCGGCTTTGATACTGAAGCGCTGGAGGGGAGTATTGAAAT
>Ga0153939_1000520_pt1 | contig 14548 bp, 8 predicted proteins | sample TSNJ023MetaG_FD_104734 | JGI IMG/M metagenome (GOLD analysis project Ga0153939, IMG submission 104734) | Attine ant fungus gardens microbial communities from New Jersey, USA - TSNJ023 MetaG | ecosystem: Host-associated > Fungi > Mycelium > Unclassified | place: USA: New Jersey, Brendan T. Byrne... | reverse complement strand
GAGCCCTGCAGCTGTTCACCGGAACTGAGTGTATAACGTGCGTCTGCGTCAAGCCCCCGCAGTTGTACCGGTGGAATCAATTTATCTGTCATCAGGCTGTTTAAAAAAAGGAATACGAGAGCCTCTTCTTTATCCTTTGAGACATATTCCACGGCGCTGTATGGGTGGCAGCCCGGTGAAAGGAGGCGGTAAAGCTCACCTTCCTGTACAATATGGCGATACTGTTTATACTGGCTGATCCAGAAGGCGTATTCCTCCATCTCCTCTTCACTGAGCTTGCCGATATCGGAGCCGATGCCGAGGCTTCCGCACATGGCGCTGTGGAACCGGTAAGTCAAGGGCCGCTTTGCCCACTGTTCTCCGCCCGGGGATTCGGTGACCCAGCACATCATGGCATTTGCCGGATAAAACTGCGTAAAGCCTTCCTGAATCTGCAGGCGAGTGTAGGGGTCGGTGTTGTCGCTGGGCCAGCTTTGGTTGGCGTAGCGCAGGATGCCGAGGTCGATTCGGCCCCCGCCTCCGGCGCAGGTCTCCATTTCCACATGGGGGAAGCTCGTTCGGATATCCTCCCAAAGGGCATATAACGCCTTTACATGGCTGTGCCATAAGGTTTTTCCCACACCGTCGGCCATGCTTTGGGGGTCGGTGATCACACGGTTCATATCCCATTTGATGAAGCTGATGTCATGGTCTGTCAGCAGGCTGTGCAGCATGCCTTTTAGATACTGCTGAACCTCCGGGAGACTCATGTTCAGCAGATACTGGTTCCGCAGCTGCACCGGTTCCTCATGAGGGTAACGGTAAATCCAGTCGGGGTGGCTGCGGTACAGATCGCTGTCGGGGTTCACCGATTCCGGTTCCACCCAGATGCCGAAGCGCATACCGAGTTTTTTTACATGGTCTGTCAGCTCTTGCAGGCCGCCGGGGAATTTCTGCGGATTGACATACCAGTCGCCAAGTCCCGTCTTGTCACTATGCCGCTCTCCGAACCAGCCGTCGTCCACGACGAAAAGCTCACAGCCAATTTTTGCGGCGCGGTCCGCCAGCTTTTTCTGTTCTTCCACACGCACGTCAAAGGCGGTGGCCTCCCAGCTGTTGTAAAGAACAGGCCGCGGCTTACCGGCGGGCATAATATGCTTTCGTACGAAGGAGTGCATGCTGCGGCTCATGCCGCCAAAGCCCTCGCCGGTGAAGCCGGTAAAGAAGACCGGCGTTTCAAACAGCTGACCCGGCTTCAGCACCATTTCAAAGTCGAAGTCGTTAATACCGGCCACGATATGGGTGTTGCCGAAGATGGTCTTTTCCACCTGGATGGACCAGTTTCCGCTATACGCAAGGGTGCCAAACCAAACATTTCCTCGGGTTTCATCCGCCGAAGGCTCCGCAAGGGCGATGGAGGGGTTGAAATGAGGGCCCGTTATGCCGCGTTTGCTTTGCAGCGTCAGAACGCCGGTATTCACCGGGCCCTGCGTCACCTGGAATTCACCGGCCCACTTGCCGGAGAGCCAGCGGGCCCTGCTTTCCTGCAAAGGCGGCAGGGAAACGGAGGCGCTCATAACCCGGCTAAGACGAAGCTCCTTTTTCGCTTCCAGTACCACGCTGCGGGCAAGGATGCCGCTATCCCTATGCAGCAGGTAGCGCAGCCGAACCAGCAGGCCCTTTTTTTTATCCCACAGCAGGATGTCCAGCCGGTCTCCCTCCTCATTTTCCCCGGCTTCATAGCCCTGATAACTGAAAAACAGCGCGCGGCCGGTTTCACCCTCAGCCTGCAGGCAGGGCAGGTGGAAGCCGTGCCCATTCCACAAAGGATATTCCTCCCGCTCAGCCCGTACATCCTGGTCGAAGGAACTGTGAGAGCCGAAGGACAGTAAAGCCGCCGCGTCCCGCCCGTCAATGGAACCTCCGAAATGCAGATTGCGTACGCTGTCCTTTTCCACATGGAACAGGTAGGATACTTTTTCCGTATAAAGATGAAATACCTTTTCTTCTTTAAAAATTTGCAGCATGATAGGAACCGCCTTTCATTCAAAATATATCACAAAGCCATATCACGATGACAGTGAACGCCGTAATGATTCGGTGCAATTGCAAGGGCCTTGTCAAAGGCCTCCTGTGCCCGTTCCTTTTCGCCGAGACCCAGATAGCCCAGACCCATCATGTAAAAACAGTGGAGCCGGTTTTTATCGTTCAGGTCGGACTCGAATACCAGAAAGTCCGGTAGGCTGACGGCAAAATAATCCATCACCTGAGGCTTTGAGAATTTTTTTTCCCCGTAGGAAATGAGCTTATAGAAACGACTGCGGGCCTCCTCCGGCCGCCCCAGTGCCAAAAGCGCCAGTCCCTGGTAGAAAATCATGTGAGGAGGCTGGTCATTGTAATACATGGCGCCTACCGGCTCTGAAAGCCCGGAAGAGGCCTTCTTAAAGCACTCGTCGGAACGAGTCTTGTCGATGGGGCGCAGCGCCATGCCGAGATGATAGTAGATGTTATTTTCCTGGGCGCCGGTGAGCTTGCCTTCACCAAAGTTTTCAAAGTATACCGTGGCTTTTTGGAGATGCTCCGCCGCCTCCTGAAAGCGGCTCTGTTCCATGAGTGTTCTTGCAAGCCCGATGCGCGCTTCCACATGCTGGGCCGGCACCTTGCCCTCTCCGCCTTCCCAGGGATGGAAACGGCGGTTCATCAGCAGGTCGATAACAGCCTGATGCTCGTGGAGACTATTCAGGACCTGGGCGTACAGAACGGTCAGGTCGTCCCGGCTATCCACAAGGCCGCGGTGGGCTTCCATGACTTCCCGCTGAACTGTGGGCTGAAGGCCGATTTTATCATACAGCTCACAGAGCTCATAAAAAACTCTGGAGTCTGTTTGATCAAGGGAAAAGGCCTTTTCCAAAAGCTCGCGCGCTTTGGTGTAATCTTTCTCCTTGTTGGCGTAATACAGCGCAAGGTTTCTCCAGACGGTGGGGAATTCCGGCACAAGGGAGGCAGCTTTTTCCCAGCAGTCCCGGGCATCGGCATAACGTTTTTTATCGTACAGGAAACAGCCGGTAAAATACTGCGCGTTTCCGTCCTTCGGATTTTGCCTGACAGCGTTTTGCAACACGGCATAGTCCTCCAAGGCGCTTGGGAAACAGTAGCTGCCGTCCGCATTGGCAGCTTTCTTCCAGTGGGAGTTGTCGCCCAAAGCACTGCGGCAATCCGCCAAATAGTAAAGGAGCATGGCATAGGGCGTACTTTCGCGCCGGATGGCCGCTTCCAGCAGCTGCCCGGCCTCTTCGTACAGGCCAAGCTCCCGGTATTGCTGGGCAAGGGTGATAACCGCGTGGGTGTCGCCGGGGATCTCCGCCGCTCCGTCCAGCCTGCCCCTCTCATACAGGGCGGCGCCGTCCATCGCGTCAAAGGACAGGGTTTCTTCCAGCATGCGGCGCGCTTCTTCCGGCTTTCCGGTAAGGCGCAGCAAAGCTGCGATGCTGCCCCTGGTCTTCATATTCTTATAATCCACATACAGGGACTCATAAAGAAATTGCAGCGCCTCCTTATCATCTCCGCGTCTTGCGGATATCTGCCCCAGCTTTAGAAATCCCTGGCTTTTCCACGCGCCGCTCCATGTGGCTTTGAAGTAGGCGTCAAAGGCCTTATCCGTGTCTCCCAGCCATTCATGGGCCTTGCCCAGATTGAAATAGACCTCTCCGTCATAAGGGTTGGGGCTGTGGCGTGTGGCGGTTTTTTCCGCTTTTTGGAAGAGCTTCAGCGCGCCGGCGAAGTCGCCGCGGCGCAGCAGTAAATTGCCGTAAGCGTTGTTGATGCGCAGGTCGCCGGGGTCGCGCTTGAGACCTTCCTCATAGTAAAGGCCGGGTTCGTATGTTGCATGCCGGTACTGCTCCAGGTGAATGCCCGCAAGCCAGAGGGCTTCATTGTTTGAAAGGGTTTCCGGCGCTGTGATGGCCTTCGCGGGATCTGGCGTCTGCAACGGAACCGGCTTTGCCGGTGTGTATGTTAAGGGGACGGTACCTTCCGCGCTGACATGTAGGGTGATGTTTTCCGGCAGATCACCGACGGGGATTTCCGCGCTGAAAACCGCAGTCGGAGAAACATCCTTGCTGGTATCCAGATAAACGCTTTGGCCTATCAGGGTAATATGAACCTGACGAAGGGGCCTGGTGGCGTAAACAGAAACCCTGGCCATGCCGTCTTCCACGGACAGGCCCATGACAATGTCGCGGCTGGCGTTTTTAACCTCACCTACTTCCTTGTAGGGCATGAAATACTGTGTGAAACGCTTCCCCTCATAGGGGGCAAGCCAGGTGAAATCCGGCTGGTTGTCGGTGTATACGCCGGTCATCAGCTCGATGTAAGGGCCGTCCTCATCCGTGAGGTTCCGGTCCCAGGCCTTGCCGAATTCCCCGTTGCCCCAGGTCCACTGTTTTTTCCCCGGAGAAACATGGTGGTCCGCCACATGCAGCACACCTGCGTTTGCCTTGTAATCATAGCCGCCCACAAAGTCATAGTCGGAATGGTACGCCATGTAGGAGGTGGGCACGGGAATGTTTTTATAACGGGAGATGTCGATACCGCTGGAATAATCCATCTTGTAATAGACGCCCGTGGCAATGGGGAACCGGGACACGTCCCGCTTGCCGTGGTCCATCACCGCGTGAACGTCGGGCGGGAAAATGGACTGCGTCTCGTCATGGACCGCAACGGCGGGGTTTGCCCACCACAAAAAGGTCTGGGGCTCCGCGGTGGGATTGTACAGCTCGCAGTGTATTTCAATCAAGGCGCTGTCTTCGCGGATGCTGATTCCCGTCGTCACCTTTGTGCCGTACATACGGTCCCGCTCGGTCAGCCAGACGGTTTTGACGGCTCCGTCGCTGTCATCCACACGGTAATCCACCGGGCTGAAGGTACCCGGCCGGTGGTGCTGCGGCCAGTTGAATTCGATGCCGCCGGAGATCCAGGGCCCGGTCAGGCCAACGAGAGCGGGCTTGATGACCCGGTTGTAATAGACGAAGTCATAGTTGTTGGTTTTGTCCAGGGCCCGGTAGATGCGTCCGCCGATTTCGGGCAGAACCTGAACCTGAATGTAGTCGTTTTCAAGAAAGACCATGTCATAGGTCCTTTCCTGTTTGTCGTCGTAGATCCGGTCGATGACAGGGTAGGGATAGACCCGGCCTGAGCTGCCCTGATACACTCGTTTTTCAAGAAACATGGGGTTTTTGTTGGGCTCTCCCACTTTGTACGTGGGAATCGTGACCTTTTGAACCCAGATTTTTACTTCTGACATACCTCTCACCTCATTGATAGAAATAGATTGAATAGGACTGTGAACTTTCATCCTTATTCCATATCCCAAAAATAGCTTTCGATGTCCGTGATTTCCAGCTCCAGCGTAAATTCCAGCGCGCAGCCCGGTAGGAGCCGGTAAAGCGCGCCGTTTTGGCGGGCCGTGCCGACATCGTCATAAAAGCCGTTCGAGGGCTCCAGTGCGCAGTTGTAATCGCCCCGGAAGCCGCCCGCGGTGATCCAGACGCCAAGATATGGAAGTGTCGCAGGGTCATAGCGCAGGAGACAGCCGACGCCGGGGGCCGGATACCAGAAGCCGCAGCGGCCCTCCGCCACCGGGCTTGTGAAATAATATTTGACCATAGAGGGCGGTGTTTTAGCCGGAACAGTGCTGAAGTCATAGGCGTCGTCCCAATGGTGCTGCTGTCCCGGCGCGCCCAGAAGAGGGCTTTCGAGAGTATTCAGAACGGTCCGGCTGTTTTTTGGGTACCGGATTTTTATGTTCTCCTCATAGCGCATCAACCCATGAAAGGCCCAGATGCACGGGAAGGGAGTATTTCCGGTGTTTTCAATATGGTACATAAGGGTTACGCGGTTTTCTGCAAGGGAAATTCTCTTTTCGTAGCGGTAGGGAAAATGAGGGCTTTCATAACAGAGCCGCAAAACGTTTTCTTCGTATGTTCGTTCAAAGCCAGCCGACCAGATTTCTCCGTGGTCCGGATAATCATAACCGCTTACGGGGTCTGCACGGGCGTGCAGGCAGGGGAACCCGTCGTCAAGGCCGGACGCGTCGAAACGGCTGAAATCACTCCCAAAGTCCGGCAATTGATAATTTTTTCGGGGCTGTGCCGCCAGCTGGAAGCCTGCCGGTTTCCACAGCAGATCGGCAATTTTTCCGCCCAGCTCCGGCAGCACGGTGATTTGCAGAATGTCGTTTTGAAGTATTACCGATTGGAGCCCACCTTTTTGTTCTTCACGGATTTCCACTGGGCATCCTCCTTTCGTTTGCTTTCGGGTATTTATACATTTTTTGCATCGAATCTGTAAGCTGTCCTGTGATGTCCCCTGAAGCGCGCAGGACAATTTTTTTCAGCTGCATTTTCCGGCAGTTCTATTTGGTATCTGGACAAAAATCCTCTTTTGTGTTAAGTTGTTTTTAGTGACAACCTTCTATTTAACCGTATCAAATCCGGTAAGGATTTGTAAATAGAGAAATAGTGCATCCATTTATAAAAAACATGTATGAGAGGTGAACGGCAGTGATTGTGTACGATCAATATGTCTATCCGGAAAAACCGGTAACGGGCGACGACCTCGTTGTTTTTCATTCCGGTTTTTGCTCAACGGTACCGGGTTACAGCTATGGCAGGGATACCCGGGACTATTATTTAATACATTACTGTACCAGCGGAAAAGGTGTTTATGATACCGGGGAACACCGGTACAGTCTGTCCAAAAACGACGGCTTCCTAATTTTGCCCAACCAAAGCATCGTCCATACCGCCGATGCCGAGGACCCGTGGAAGCTGTGCTGGATCGCTTTCTTTGGAGAGAAGGCGGAGGAGTATCTCAGCATGGCGGGGCTTGGACCCGAAAACCTGTTGTTTCATTACAACCGGGATGATTTTCTTGAGAGCTGCATTAAAAATATCTATCATGAAAGCAGGCGCAGCAAGAACATTCCCGTGATACTCGGCCACTGCTATCTTTTGCTAGGCCGCTTGATCGAACATTACAGGGCCAGGGAGCGGAAAGAGCCTCCGTCGCCCTTTACGCATTTTGAAGACGCATGTAACTATATTTTACGCAACCTCCATACGCGCATCAGCGTGGAGGAGCTTTCCAGCTATCTTCGCCTGGATACCTCCCAGGTGTACAGGATTTTCAAAAAGCATTCGGGGCAGTCTCCCCAGCACTATATCACGCACCTGCGGATGCAAAGAGCCTGTGAGCTTCTGGAGAAAACGGATTTGCCGGTAAAGGATGTTTCCCACTGGCTGAACTTTGAGTACCAGTCCCACTTCACCAAGCAGTTTAAAGCCCTCAAAGGCGTTTCACCCAGTGTGTACCGACAAATGTACAGCAGCGAAAAGCCCGCGGCAGAAAAGGAGGAACCGGATGAATAAGCGGCCCCGGACATCGGTTTTCACGGTACTTGTGACCTTGTTTGCTGTGGTGATGCTGCCGATGTACCTGCTGGGATACGGGATATTCCAGTGGGGATATCAGATGACGACAGATGAAATAACGCAGTCCATCTACACAAGGGCTTCCTTTTTTACAAATACGCTGGAATCTGAAATCCAAAGAATCCGCACGGTGCACCAGGAATGCCTTAACGATTCGGATCTGTATTATTACGTCAATTCTCTCAGTATCATGGGCAGCTATGAGAAGCTCACCGGGCTTCTCAACATTGTGAAGCGACTGGAGCTGGTGCATAACAGCTCAGCCTACATAAAAGATGTCAAGCTGTGGATGCCCCGCATACCTAGGATGGTGACGTCCTCGGGCGGTGTGGAATCGATGATGGGCGATTGGCAGAAGCTGCTGGACGCACCGGTCATATCCCCATCAACCGGGCTGATGGTTTATGAGGGCGAACTGTATTTCTGCTCCTCCTATCCCGCGGGCATCAGCTATACGAATAATTTGCCGCAGTATGTATTGGCGGTTCAGCTTTCCAATGAAAAAATCTCCGAAGAGCTGATGGGCTTTAACTTGTATCCGGAGGCAGGTACGTTGCTGCAGGCAACCGAACAGGATTTTCATTTGGAAACAGGTCAGGATATCCGTATCACCGGTAAGGAACTGACTGCCGAAGGGCAGTTTTCCGTGGGAACGTATCGGGCGGAAAACGGTGAGGAATATCTTCTTCTGAGCCATGAATCCACAGAGCTCAATATGCGGATGCATACCTATATTTCTAAAAAGAGCATTTACGGGGGCCTAGATACCTACCGCGGTCTTTTTGTGATTTTCACCGTGGCGGTCTGCCTGCTGATTCTGGCTTATTTATGGTTTTCAAGGCGCCTGATCAGCCAGCCGGTCCGCCGGCTGGTGGACTCTCTGCGGCAGGTGGAAAACGGACGGTTGGACGTACGTATCGATCACCGGACCAACGACGAGTTCAGCTATCTGTATGCAAGCTTCAACCAGATGGCGGAATCGCTGGAGAATATGTTTGAAATCAACTACCGGCAGCGCATGCTGGCCCAGGAGGCCGAACTGCGTCAGCTGCAGGCGCAGATCAATCCGCATTTTCTGCACAATAGCTTTTTTATCCTGTACCGCATGGCAAAGGATGAGGACTATGATAATATCAGTGAGTTTTTGACCTATCTGTCGGACTATTACCGTTATATAACCCGAAACGCCAGCATAGAGGTGGATATGGAGGCCGAGGACGGGCACGCACGCCGGTATGTGCAGATACAGCTGGTGCGGTTTAAGAAAAGGATATCCGCGGATTTTGCCCCACTGCCCGAAAAATTCAAGGAGCTGAAGGTTCCGAGGCTCATTCTACAGCCTTTACTGGAAAACGCCTTCAATCATGGCCTGAAGGATACGGTGTCGGACGGACTGCTTCGGGTGTGGTATGAGGAGCGGGATACAAAGTTTCTTGTATTTGTGGAGGACAACGGTTCGGGAATGCAGGATGCGGAACTGGAGGCACTTCAAAAAAAGCTGCGCAGTGCCGATGATTTTTTAATGGAACGCAGCGGGATCATCAATATTCATCAACGCCTGCGGATTCGGTTCGGTCCGGATTACGGCTTGAAAGTGGAAAAACGGGAGCCGGGCGGTGCGAGGTTTATCATGATGCTGCCCTATGCGAGTGGCGACGAAGCGCCGGGAAAGGAGTGAACATGTACCGGATACTGGTTGTGGACGATGAGGCGTTTATCACGGATAGCCTGGCCTTTTTACTGGAAAACCAAGCGCCGGCAGAGCTGGAGGTGGTCAAGGCCTACTCCGCGGCGCAGGCACTTGAACTGCTAAATCATTCAGCCTTTCAAATTGTAATTTCCGACATTGAAATGCCGGGTAAGTCCGGCTTAGACCTTCTGCGTGAAATTCACGCAAAGTGGCCGCGATGCAAGGTAGTTTTTCTTTCCGGGCATGATGACTTTCAGTATGCCCATCAGGCGATGCGGTATAACGCCGTACGCTATGTGCTCAAAAACGAGGGGGACGACGTGCTCTTGGAGGCTGTGGCGGAATGTATCCGGAGAATCGACAGGGAGCAGAAAAGCGTCGGAAATGTACTGAAAAACAGTACGGAAAGCTCTGTCACCGGCAGGCAGCGCCGAAATCTGCGCCGTTGCCTGACAGAATCGCGGAATGGAGCGGACTACCCGCCGGAGGAGTGGAAAAAACTGGGAATCCGCCTTGACACGGATCGTAAAATTATGCTGATGGCCGGATGTACCCGGGAATCGATTTATGAAAACAACCTGCAGTCGGTCCAGACGGTCCTGGAATCCAAGATTGGACATGCCGTTCTAAGCGACGCGGTTCTCCTGCATAAAAAGCTGGGGATCTGGATGATGCAGCCGGCGGACCGGAACAACCGGGATCATGCCCTCGCGGCCATCAAGGGTCTTGCCGAAGAAATTTGCGAGGCATGCCGCATCAGCCTCCACATCCATATCACATTTATTTTTGACGAGGAAGAGGTATCCTGGGCTGATGTTCCGCGGCATGTCACGGCGCTGCAGGATATTGCGCAAAACCGCCTGAATAAGGATTCCGGTATCGCAATGGCGGGCTTTCGGTTTTTTGAGCAGCAGGAGGAGAATCAGGAGGAACCGGTGGCGGAGGCGGCTTTTGTATGCCGCCTTATGTCTCATATACGCGAAAACCTGGGCGGCGACCTGTCCCTTTCGGCCCTTTCCGAGCTTGTGTACCTGAATCCCTCCTATTTGTCCCGGCGTTTTAAGGAGATGACGGGAGAAAACCTGACAGACATCATTCTCAGGCTGCGCATGGAAGAGTCCTGCCGCCAATTGGAGGAGACCACGAACCGGATTAAAAACATCGGCATACAGGTGGGGTATGAATCCGCCGCTCATTTCTCCCGCATATTCAAGCGGGAAAAAGCGATGACGCCTCAGGAATACCGCGACCGTTTTATGCGATGAACAAAAAAGGACAATCACCTTGCGTTTTTCTATTGAACGAAGGGAATTCTTGCAAGTGGTAAAAATAGAGCAAGGAAAGTAAAAAAAGAAATATATACAAAATCGTCAAAAACCCCCTATAATTATTGTAACAATTGTTACCGGCTCCCTTGGTTGGTTGTCATGACAACCCGGAAACTCATCGTTATTGATAATGAATAGGAGGTTCGAATATGAAAAACTCAAAAAAATGGATCGCACTGTGTCTTGCCATTTTGATGGTGGTAAGTGTGTTTGCAGGCTGCGACAATTCGCAAAACACTTCCTCCGGCAGCACGACCGGAACCAGCACCGGCTCTGAACCCGCCGTTTCGGAAGATTCAGGCAGCGAAGTACAGCAAACCGGAACGGATACCGATCCGTTCGGAAAGTATGACGAAACCGTTACCATCAGTGCTGTCAAGGATCTGGGCCAGACAGGATTGGAAGTGCCGCCCGAAGATTCTTTGGAGGACAATGTGTGGACGCGTTACTTCAAAGACACACTGAATATCGAACTCGACTGGCTCTGGAGCACAAACACACAGCAGTATGATCAAAAGGTCAATATCGCCATCACGTCCGACGATATCCCCGACATCATGCGAGTTACCGGCACACAGCTGAAAATGATGCATGAAAATGGTCAGCTGATGGATATGACCGAGGTTTATGAAACCTATGCGGCGGATTTCACAAAAGAGGTCATGAGTTCTGACGGCGGTTCAGGACTGCTTTCCGCCACCTTTAGCGGCAAGCTTTATGCGATTCCGTTTGTGGGAAGCGGACTTGGCAACGCCCGTGTGCTTTGGATACGTACAGACTGGCTGGAGAAGCTGAATCTTGAAGTGCCGGAAACCGTGGAAGATTTTATGGCCGTGGCAGAGGCGTTTACCACACAGGATCCCGATGGGAACGGGGTGGACGATACATATGGCTTGGGCGTTTATAAAGACCTTTTCGGCATGGGTTATACTTTTAACAGCGGCTACGCCGACTTGGAAGGCTTTTTCAATATGTTTAACGCCTATCCGAATATCTGGATTGAAAAAGACGGCGCCCTTGCTTACGGCAGCATCCAGCCGGAGATAAAGGATGGCCTCTCTGCGCTGCAGGAAATGTACGCAAAGGGCTATATCGATCCCGAATTCGGCGTAAAAGATGCCAACAAGGTCAAAGAGGATGCCAGCTCCGATAAAATCGGCATGGAATTTGGCGGTTTCTGGAATGCAGCCTGGGTTAACGACGCCAAAGTGGCAAACCCCGAAATCGAATGGACACCCGTTGCCATTCCCGATACGGCAAGCGGCAACAAGGCGAAGGCCCAGCTTCCCTTTGGTACGAAACAGTATTACGCTGTAAGCAGCAAATGTGAAAACCCGGAGGCCGTTGTACGCCTATTAAACGTCCAGCTGGAAAAGGGTTATGGTGAGACAGCCGAGCCGACCATTTACAATATCACACCGGAGGGTTACGGCACGTACCAGTGCCCGCCTGTATACGTTGAACCGCCTATGAAAAACTTTGACGCGGCTGTGAATGTCAGCGCGGCCATCGAGGCCGGTGACACTTCGAAACTCAACGGGGAAGAACTCAATTATTACGACATGTCCATGCTCAGCCTTGAGGGCGACCATTCCAACAACAACTGGCATCAGCTGAAGATGTTTGGACCAAACGGCTCCCTGACTGTTATGAAGAAGTACTGGGATGACGGCGATGTTGTGGAAGACAGCTTTTACGGCACGCCGACCGATACGATGACAGAAAAAATGTCCACACTGGAAAAACAGGAGCTGACCAGCTTCACCAGCATTATTTTGGGCGCCGATATCGGTGAGTTCGAGACCTTTATCGGCAACTGGAACACTCTGGGAGGCGAGCTGATCACGGAAGAAGTCAACGCGTGGTACCAGGAGCAGTGACATATCAGCCAATTTCAAAACCTGTGCAGGATAACCTGCCGGGTAACCGGTAAACAAAACATACATGAAACCATATCGCGGGGAGGGCTGCCGCCCTGTTCCGCGATATTTTTATGGGAGGTTTATAAATGAAAACAACAGTCAGTGATACGGGCATACCGCCAGGGCCCCGGTCTGTGAAGAAAAAGCGCACGGCACAGTGGAAAAGAAATCTTCCGCTTCATTTCATGATTCTTCCCGCCGGCATTTTATTGCTTGTTTACAATTATTTCCCTTTGATTGGCAACATAATGGCTTTTCAAAAGTTTCGCCCCAATGAAGGATTTTTCGGCTCTAAGTGGGTGGGCCTTGATAATTTTAAATATGTTTTTTCACTGCCAGACACACCCGGAGTCATCTGGAACACCTTTTTTATCGCCGTGATGAAGCTCATTGCCGGTATTGTGATTCCGGTGATTGTTGCACTGCTGCTCAACGAAATGAGAAGCGTCCGATATAAAAGGGTATTACAGACGGTCGTATATTTCCCCCATTTTCTAAGCTGGGTCATCCTTTCCGGCATCATGATCGATATCCTGTCTCCATCTCAGGGCATCATCGGCCGCGCGTTTACGGCTCTTGGCCTGGAACCGGTCTTTTTCCTGGGGGACGCCGGCGTGTTTCCCTATTCGATGGTTTTCACAGAGAGCTGGAAGGAGTTTGGATTCGGCACAATTGTATATTTGGCCGCGCTGACGGGCATTGATCCCAATTTATACGAAGCCGCGGAAATTGATGGCGCGAACCGCTGGAAGCAGACGCTCAATATCACACTGCCCGGGCTGATGCCGACGGTTGTGCTCATGACGATTCTGGCGATGGGCAATGTGCTCAACGCAGGGTTTGACCAGATCTTCAACCTTTACAGCCCGCAGGTGTATTCTACGGGAGATATACTTGACACCTTTGTATACCGTCTTGGTATGGTGGACGCCCAGTACAGTGTTGCAACGGCAGTGGGGCTGTTTAAATCGGTCGTTTCCTTTACCATGCTGGTCATATCTTACGCTGTTGCCTATAAGTATACAGATTACCGTGTGTTTTAGCGGAGCAGGAATATTTTGCAAAGGAGGAAATGTGAGGCTATGAGAAAAAAAACAAAAGGAATGCAGGTTTTCGCAGTCGTCAATTATATATTCCTGACCGCCATTGCGCTTACCTGTCTGCTGCCCATGCTCAACCTGCTGGCAATTTCATTCAGTGCCAGCCCGGCTGTTTCGGCGGGCAAAGTGGGCCTTTGGCCTGTGAATTTCACATTTGAAAGCTATGAATATATGGCAAATAAGCCGGAGTTTTTTATATCTCTGGGGGTATCCGGCAAACGGCTGCTGTTGGGAGTTCCCATCAGCATGATTGTCTCCGTGCTGGCGGCCTATCCGCTCTCACGGCAGAATAATGAATTCAAGGCAAGAAAATACTACATATGGTTTTTTGTAGTTCCCATGCTATTTTACGGAGGGCTGATCCCTTCCTACATGGTCGTGCGAAATACCGGACTTCTGGACAGCATATGGGCATTGGTGCTGCCCTGTGCCATCAATGTATTTAACATCATTCTATTGATGAATTTTTTTCGTTCAATACCGAAGGAAATGGAAGAAGCGGCTGCCATTGACGGTGCGGGCCATTTCAGCATTCTGCTGAGAATTGTCCTGCCGGTGTCGGCCCCGGTGCTTGCGACGGTGCTGCTGTTTTTCATTGTCAATCACTGGAATGCCTGGTTTGACGGCCTGATTTATATGAATACACCGGCGAATTATCCTCTGCAGACCTATTTACAGACACAGGTGGTGGGTCAGGACCTTATGGCCTCAACCACGCGCGACATCCGGCAAATCGGCAATATATCAGACCGCACCGGCAAGGCCGCGCAGGTGTTTCTGGCTGCGATTCCGGTGCTTGCGGTGTATCCCTTCCTGCAGAAATACTTTACAACCGGTATTGTGATGGGAAGCGTGAAGGGATGATATCAAAGAGCGTTTTACAACATTTTTAACAAATAAATATGGAGGAATGGCGATGTGGAAAATAGCATCACCGGATCATACCCTGACCGTAACGATTTCCGGTTCAAATGACGGCGCGCTTTCTTACGGCGTGGACAAAAACGGTGTTCCGGCCGGAAACGGCGCGTTGGGGATT
>Ga0153939_1000516_pt1 | contig 14593 bp, 25 predicted proteins | sample TSNJ023MetaG_FD_104734 | JGI IMG/M metagenome (GOLD analysis project Ga0153939, IMG submission 104734) | Attine ant fungus gardens microbial communities from New Jersey, USA - TSNJ023 MetaG | ecosystem: Host-associated > Fungi > Mycelium > Unclassified | place: USA: New Jersey, Brendan T. Byrne... | reverse complement strand
TCCTTACCAAGGACGCGCTCTGCCGACTGAGCTATGAGAGCATGAAGGGGGATTTTTTTGACCCCCATTTTGACCCCCACGGGGATGAACTTAGATGAGACAGGATAAAATTACCTGACATCATCTTTTTGAAAAAGCCTGTATTCATGGGCTTTTTCGTACTGTACAATACTGTCTGAACTCCGTTGACAGAACAAATTATCCTTACCAAGGACGCGCTCTGCAGACTGAGCTATATCAGCATATTTCAATCAGCCGGAGAGAATACAAACCAACAGCACCTGCCAATTTGTGTTCTCCACTTCGGCCATAGGAGTTTTTGGCAGGGGTAGAAGGATTTGAACCCTCGGCACGCGGTTTTGGAGACCATAGCTACCGAGGCTCGAAACCCTTGCTCCCACGTATATTTTTACAACCATTGACAACTCTTTACCCCTTATTTTACCCCTTATTACAAAGAAAATGTAGAAGTAGAGTTTTTGTCAATCCACTTTTGGAGAGCATCTGGCTGAATTAGTATTTGATTTCCTACGACCATCTTAGGGAAACCTCTTATGTTCACAATCTGATAAGCCTTATCTCGCCCACATCGAAAAATGCGTCTGATGTCCGCTACAGTGTAATAGGACCTCACGTCGACGACTTGATTATTATACCTCTGATTCATATCTTTTGTCAACTCCATTTTTTCTCAATATTGTACAGTGGCTCTTTGAACGCTGCTGCGACATGCTCCCGCCGCTTATGCTCTAATGAGTTTATAAGCAGGAGCTTTTCCTGGTTCCGCCTAGCGACAGGATATTTACCAGGCAATTTTTCCCTCTGCTCCCGTACCGGTTTTTCCTGCGCATGACGTCAGAAACGCTGATAGGCGGCTTTGTCACGTCTTACCACCTTAGATGCAGGCATAAAAAATTTGATGGAAGCTGTAATTTAATATGTCAGAAATTTAATCTATTTACAGCGATTCTTCTTGTCACCTCAAGAGACGGGACTTCTTGCTGTGATGGGATAAAGAATATGCAAGAAATTAATATGAAAATTGGCTATATAGAGAAAAGGGTTGACATTATTAAGATATTGGTGTATTGTTTTTCTCAGAAGAGTGTATTATCTTCTGCGTTGAGTGAAACGCAAACACCGAATATAAAGAGGCAAGAGAGGCTTTTCAGCCCTCATCTTGCCTCTTTATTTGTGTTTTTACTGTCATAAAAATGAAACTGATATATTCAGTAGTATTGATTTACACGAGCGGGGTCCGCTCTTTTTTTTGTTTCCTCACTCTTTCTTACATATTAGAGTATAGGTCTTTCACGGATGGGTAGGAGTTATCGAACATAATACTCAATAAAAACACGAAGGAGGTCACTATGAATACATACCTGATTAAAGTCGCCGGATATGACCAGCCATGTACCGGGTTCGGAGCGACACCGGCAAAGGCAAAATACAATGCATACATGAATCACTTCGACGACATATATACCGATGGATTCCCAGGATTTATCGGAAGCGTCGAGAGCGTTAAGCTCTTGCATAAGTTCTGGGTATCCGACCTGTTCACTCGGGATATCGAAGGCTTCAACCGCGTATGCACCTACCGAGGAATCCCCTTCGCCAAAATTGGCATGGAGGTCCATGTCGGGAACAGGCGCGGCGTAATTTGCGGAGCGAACAGCTCCAGCAATCTCGACGTGTGCTTTGACGGCGACGCATTCGTATCGAACTGTCATCCCGGCTGGAACATGGCTTTTGAATCACAAAACATGAAGATGCTTTGGTAGACCGCGAAATATTCTAGGACAAACCAAACACAAGAAGAATAATATGCGGATAATATGTTGGACCGAGTTTGACGGAACAGACCGATGGGTCTGTTATGACACAGCAGATGCGGCATACTCTCTCAGTGACCTGAGCGAAGACGTCCTTGTTTTCACCAGATACGCACAGACTATAAATGCGATGGATACTGACTGCTACTGCTCGGACAAGTGAGTCGCTGAAAACACTCTACCATAATTGTATATACCCTCAAACTCAAGACGGACAGTGTTTTACAACTTGATGTAAAACAAACAATACAATATATTGTATAACAAGGAGTTGTGAAGATGAGAAAATGTAATTCAATTTGGACGTTCATCCTTTTGACCGTTATTGGTCTTGTCCTTTATTTGTTCTTCTTGAACGCAGCAACAGCCGACAGAGAATATTTCGCCGTTGGCGGTGAAATATTCTTCCTGGGAATCCCTCACTTCATCCGGTACATAATTGTTCCTATGGCGAAGGAGACATATATCGAGGTTATGTGTCTGAGTCGTGATACGGACCTGCCATCTTCTGACGATGAGATAATTCGATTCGATGACTAAAGCACAATGCGCTTTTATAAAAACAGTGAAGATTGGTGCAAGCCATAAACATAATAAATTGAGTATTACGCAAAAGAGACCGGAAAAAACCCGGTTTCTTTTTTATTTATTCAAAACTATAATCGCTGATAAGTTTTCTATATAGCTCCGAAACATTTTGACATTATTAATAGTTTGGTGTATTCTTTATGTAGAAGAATGAGCGAGGACAAGCAATCAGAGTCTTTGTTATTCTATCAAATTACGAAAGAGTGTTAAAATTGGAGCAAAGCAAATACGAACAATTCAATCTTCTGTACAAAACCTATTTTGAAAAAATGGTTATCATAGCAGCAAGAAGGTTGTTTAATAAAGAAAAAGCTATGGATATGGCTCAAGAAGTTTTTTGCCTTTTTTGGTTAAAGCTGCTCAGTGATGATAAAAAAGTAGTTAAACATCCAAACATTGGCGGATGGCTTATAAAAACGCTGGACCTTATGATATTGAACGAAAATCGCAGCTCGGAACTAAAATCGGTTCCATACGATGAGGGACTGGAGTTTATTTTGGCCGCTCCAGAAAACGACAGGAGCCTTGAGGACTGCTTGCCATTAAATATGCCGGATGAGGACAAGGAATTAATCGTTTCTTTCTATGAGGAGGGGAAAAGCTACGATGACATAGCATCGGAATTTAGGATAACCCCGGCTTATTGCAGAATGAAAATGACAAGGGCAAGAAGAAAATGCAAGGAGTTGCTGAAAAAGAGCATATAGGCTATCACTTCTTATATTGCAAAATCGGTACTTAAATATTAAATATTAAATACATATCTGAGAAAAAGGAGTCCGCTATGAAAAGCTATTCTCAATCTGAGGCTGGAAGCACCTCATCTAAATACGATTACATCAAAACTTTAACGAAAGAAGAATTGATGTGCGGCTTAGAAGAGGAAATGGCGAAGGAAACCGACCTGACAATGGATATGAAAAAGATTGACATTTACCTTGTCGCTCTGAAGAAGTTAAATCCATCAAACCTTAATGTAGATGTCAATGCTTCTCTTATTAATTTCAATAAAAAGACTTCTTCGGCTGTGATTGATTTTGCAGCAGCCAAGAGAAAGAAATTATGGAGATTCCCGAAAGTACTCAAATGCTTTTCGTCTTTAGCTGCAACGCTGGTGTTTACGGTGGGAATGGCAACTGCGGCAAGTGAAGGAGGATTTAAGATTCCTGAAGCGATTACATATTGTATTGCGAAAGCTTTCTAATCTGCAATTCCGTCAGGATATGACAAGACGTGATGCACTCCCGCCGACAACGCCTTTGACCTCAGTCAGCAGTACTAAATGACAAAGCCGGAGTAGCAAAATATGTTACTCCGGCTTTCCGCTCTTAAATAGCTTGAGGACTACTCCTTTAGATAGTAAAAACAGCAATTGTCGCTGCCAGGCTCCGATTGCTTATACTGCGGCTCACAATTCTTGCAGTCTGTTGTTGCACAGTGTTCGCTCATGCAGTCATAGCAAATATAAAAGTTTATATAGCAGCTTGACTCCATGAAGTGTCCAGGCAAATTCGGATGTTCCCAAATCATTTTGCGGTCGCACTTTGCGCAACTGATGCCATTTAACATGGATGGATTCATTTTCTTATCTCCAATCAATTTTATTATGCCTAATAACTCCTTCTGCATACGGGTCTCCTAAAATTACATGATTATAATTATATGAATAAAGCTCAACTTGGTTTTATAGTGCTTAAAGGCATTTCGATGACAAAGAAATCCATGAAATCTGTTTCAATCTTTCTGGTAACGGGGTTTCTAGTAATGATGCGAGCTTCCATAGCCTCAGTGTTTTCTTCAAGAACTGGGGGCAAGTAATTTATTCCCTCATCTTCCTGATCACTGAATTCTTTTTTTACCTCTGTCATCATTTGCTGCCACGCTTCCTCTTTTGTGCTAAACGGATCCGTAACGGGTTTGTCCGCATCAAAGGAATACTTGACAACAAAGAAATACTCAGTATTATTTATCATTGGTTTATTCTCCTTCAGGTTTTATTTGTTTCTGTCTCATAAACACTTCATTTGTGGGTAGAGGGCAGTTTCCAATCCACTTAATGTTGTTTTTAACTGCCCATCGGAATGATGTCGTGACTTTCCCCGCTTCTGTAAAAACATTGAGCCGACGCATTTTGTCATTAAGATTTTGAGCCCTGTCGTCAAAATCAATAAATGCTTGTACATCATCGGGTACATGAAGAGTAAGTGTTACCCCGTCTAAGAGTGGTATAACTTCATCCAGCCCTTTTGTCATTGCGGTATATAAAATGATTTTCGTATCGGCCTGCTTTCGGATATCTGTGACGGCAGAACGAATCACATCGGGGCGAAGCATAGGCTTGCCACCAGTCAACATGATAATCCTGTAGCCGGAGTAGTTGCTACATACAGGCAAGGTCTTTAAGTTCCAATCCTTATTACAGCACCCTGGACAAGCTCTATTGCATTCTTCAAAAAGAAGAAGTCCTAATTTGGGGTAATCTATTTGTAATCCCCCTTTTGTGTTTAGATTTAAGCTATATATACGAGAACTCCAGTTATCAGTAAATAGCTCATGTTTCAGTATGTCAGGAATTTAATGTGAATAAAAGCTCCGTTTGCATTCGCAGACGGAGCTTGTTTTATATATAGCTTATGCTTTACGACTTTAGAGCTTGAACTTCGGATTTTCAAGAGAGCAAACGTTTTTGGCAGCATTTTTGTGGAAGCAGCCTCTTTTGTGAGCACACTGCTCGCAAAGAATCTGAAGACTTCCATACCGTCTCGCAACATTTATCATGGCATCCTCTGCCTTTCTAATAGCATTCATTGTTTCTGATAAGTGGACAACGTTTTGAGGGTTGTTGAACATATAACAGGCATCAGCGCCATCTACGGTCGTTTTCATCTTTTCGCCATAGCAGATTGTACCGAAGTCGTCAATTCTGAAGCCATATCGGACATCTTCATTAAAGATGAAGTCGAATACTTCTCCGGGAGCGACACCAAAATGTTCACAAGCAAACGGTATATCATCATATGTTGAAGTTTTATCCCCATTGCCGTTTGAAAGCTCCCGCACAATCAGTGTGGGTGAAATACGCAGCGTCGGATAAAGAGAAAGCTTTTCATACATATCAACAGAAACAACGTCGCCACTAGCAACCGCCTTTACAGTATTGGGGCTTCCTATGTCGGCAAGGAGCCATATTCCGTCCAGAGGCATTAAATGCCCAGCAAATTCATTATACTGCTTTTCAGTTAAGAGCCCAATGTTTATCTTGTCTTTTTTCGCACCGGGACAATCCTCCAACATCATCGGAACAATGTCTTCAGGAGAAGCCCCATTAAGAATTAGCTCTTCGTAAAAATCCCCGTTGAGAAGCCTTCCCACAGTGGTTTTCTCAAATGAACACTTAATGTAAGGAGACTTCTTGTTGAAAAGGCTTTCCCGCCAGCATTCAGCCGCAATTACGAGACTTCCTTTAACCGGATGATGTTCGAGGACGATGAAGTATTTTCCAAACGCCCTCACCTTCATGCTTTCCAAAATAGTCTCGATAGGTTTATCCGCGCCTGACTCTGCCAGCTCGGACATTACAAAGCGGCGGTAAGAAGCAACTTCTTCTTCATTCAAATAGTGGCGCTCATGGCCGTTGGTAATTTTTCTCCCGCTTGTGATGTAATATTCGCCGCCCTGTTCGGTAATGGCTTTAAAACACTCTTTCCCCTCGTATTCGACAATCCCGCCAAATACAAGGTCCTTCTCTGCAAATCTAACAATTCGCATTATGCCAACTCCTTTTGTGGTACACTGTATTTTGCATAAGCGGTTTGAGCAACGCGGAGAACATATTCCGCAATTTCCTCCGGTTGAGCAAACCTGCCTACCCTTGGTCCCCTCCATGTGCCGTTCGTCCCATTCAGACCATTCATCAACTTTATGGCAACAGCGTGTTTAGACCACTCGCTCAGGTTCTTTGTGTAGTCATCCAGTAAAATATCCGTCCTTCGGATACCTCCGGCGACAGCCTTGTGCTTTTGTGTGCCTGTCGGGACGAATATCCGATGCTCTTTGTTGATTTCAGGAACGTACCGGTCAAGCCAGGTATTTTTGTCCGGTATGGCATACCTGCTGTCAGTGAGTGTTGCGGAAAGGCTATACCCTTCTACGCACCTGTTTTCAATCAGGATACCGATTGCCCGAACAACATTTATATATGGTCTCAGAGAGCTGAAGTAGTTTGGTTCATACAGGACTTCAAATCTTTCCGTGTGTTTCCACTCAGCCAGCGTCCCGTCCATATCAACAAATAGGCGAAGTAATGTGTTGAACATGTGTGCTTACTCCTTTGTAATTTTGATTTTGTTTATGATCCGGTTTTCCTCAATGCCTTCAAGGAAAAAAATCCCTTTGTGATGTATAGCGTTTTGAAAACCTCCACGGGTATTCAGCTCCAAAATTGTCATCCAGGTTCTTATAGCACGTTTCACATAGAAAAATTTGCTCCTTCCACGGAATATCTTTCGTTAGTTTTCCGCAGCAATCACAAAATTGGTCTCCATCAGCCGAATGGTAGAGCCTTAAATACTGATTGCAAAATCGTATTTCTTCTACACTGCCGGTTGGAAACAAGTCGTCCTGTTCAGAAATGGCTTTTGATAATGAAATACCACTCGAATGAAATGTCCTGGAGAAATCCATATTTTCAGTAAGGTCAGTTCTTGTGGATATCTTCCCCATAAGCTTACCCTCTGTTTAAGAATGTGCGAACCCTGTCGGCGAAGGACTTCTTCCGGGGCTCCGCATCGCTCTTTCTGATAAATACATCTTCACGGGAAGCCAGGAGGTTGAGTTCATCCTTGAGCTGCTGAAGGTCAGTTGGAGTGTAAACGGCACGGACAATATCCTTGTCGCTCTTACTCTTCATCTCAGAAACCATCTTGTCAAGCGTGAGGTCACAGTACTCGTCAATCCAATCGCCGAGATACCAGAAACGCTCAACTACATGGTGGTTCTTCTCATCTCGGAATACACCGAAGAGAATGGGGTCTTTGTCCTTCCGCTCTTTTGCTACACGACGTTCTTCCTTGCCGGTGTAGTCGGTAAAAACGATATAGAGTTTGTCAAACAAGTGGCCGACCCTGCCGATAACATCGGCGATTTCTTCAGGGATATCCCGCTGGTAGTTTTCGATGTCGATGATTTTAACCGTTTTCTGAGCAACGTTCTCAATATAGTCGGTGATGTCATCTTCATAAACAAAAGTCGTGATATCAGCTTTGACCAACTCGCGCTCTTTTGCAATGCAGTCAATCTGGAACAGTAGTTTTCTGAGAGCTGCCTTTTGCCCAGTAGTCTTATATTTATTGATGAGGGTTAGGCAGTTTTCGTAGAAGCGGTCCAAGTCGCTGTCTGTTACGTCCTTGCGACGCTCCTTAACCGCATTGAAGTATGCTTGAGGATTGATTTCTTCAGCTTTCTCTTCCGGGTTGAACAGGGGAGCATTTTCAGTACGAATTTCACTGCTCATGGTTAATTCTCCTTTGTGATATGTTTTTATATTTAAGCTATATACAGAGACTCCAGCTCGTCAGTGAATAGTCTATAAATCAATATGTAAGAAATTGACCGAAGACAAAAAGAAAAGCTGCCGGTTTTCCCAGCAGCTCTCGTATATAGCTTATTTCCACTATTCTCTCAATGCAGTCGGATTTTTGAATCGATATCCCCCACACTCATGCGTAATGCACTGGTTGCAGTTCTCACTGTATTGCCCATCGTTGAAGTCAACACATGCAGGGCAGACAGGGTATTGGGTAGCCTGTTTGCAGCTCGCGGCCTCTTTTAAAGCAGCAGTGAGATTGTCGATAGATTTAACAAGTGCAGGGACAGTGTGTGTTACAAAGTTGTACCCTGCCTGTGTCTCAAAAAAGTTCATATCATTCTCCTTTATTGAATCCAGCCTTTTTGCTTGAATTCTTCATTACACATTCTCCCCGTGTTAAATATTATACCCTGTCAATGGTGATGCCGTACAACTCGCCCTTGATTTCGAAAGCTAAGCCATAGTCTGTAAACGAGATGTTTACATCTTCAGGCGCTGCGTTGGCCTCGCCGAGAATTTCGCTGTTCGGATTATAGCAGGGATTGTTTTCTCTGCTCATATCATCCTTGAGAGCCTTTTCGATAACATCCCGAATTTTTCCGCATACTCCATCAAAATTATACATGACTAAGTGCTCCTTTTTATTTTAATAATTTGAAATTCTTTTTAAGCAAAAGCAAAACCCCAACTTCCCTTCGTTAGAAAAAGTGTTTACAGTGAAATTCTGACGGGTCTTTGATACTAACCCCGTCTAAATAGCTGAAATCGAAGTGATTAAGCGCCCTTGATACTTGTCCGTCAATGCTTTCTGTCCAATCAATTAATGCATTGTCAAACTCATCATAAAAAATCTTCATGATTTCCGCAATGCGCTTTTTAGAAAGCTTGCTTTCGATTAATGCCTGCTTCAGATCATAGAATATGAAATCATTGAACCCATCTCTTATCGCTTCCGCCAACGCGCCGCCTTCATAGAATGGTGAAAAATCAAAATCATTACCACTATCAAAGGCGCGGTCATTTATGCAAGTTTGCGTTTTGCGGTCAAAATACTTACACCAGCGACAAGTTTTATACATATCGTCACGACTCATTGGATTCACTCCTTTTCTTTGTGTTTTAACATTTTATTACATTTTCTCCTGGTGTTTATATTTAAGCTATATATAAATAACTCCCGTCATCTATGAAATAGCCTATGGTTCAATATGTCAGAAATATCAAAACAACAAGAAAAGCTGCCGGTTTCCCAGCAGCCTTTTGCATATAGCCTAAACCATCTCTGGAATGGAGCGGGAGCCTGCAATCTTTTTCTTCGCTTTTGCAAGTGACCTCTTTAACATGGGGTTATCCTCGACCTCAGTAGACGTCAGCTTCAACGCGTCCAGGGCGTCACTTTCATCTTCCGTGAAGCAAAACTCGTTATTGACGAGCTCTGCATAAAACGCCTGGTACGCAAACCCCGGCTCCTGCATTGCATCCGCCAGTTTATTGCGATTTCGTTCACTGTACTCTTTCAAAAGAGCGACATCTCCTTTGAGACAAAAGCAGCCGTCTCCTAAAGAACAAACTTCGTTAATTTGGCTTGCATTGAGGCCGCGCTTAACCAGAACTTCTTGAAGCTTCCTTGTGAGGCCGGACTCGTCCATAGCAATGGCATAAAATACCGGGAGCGCATTCCACTCTTCTTGCAGTTTCTGTACGTATTCGTCGTACATATTCATAATACTTACTCCTTTGAGTTTACGCTGACTTTTTGAGCCTTGGAATCCAGAATCCGTAGGCATTGGCTATAGCATCTCCAAGTCGCTCGGTATACTTCGTGACGTCCGCACGTGTGGCCTTGTCCTCATAGATTTTTATTTGAAGAAGGCCAGCCTGAGCGTCGGTGCAGCCGCTTTTGAACGCCCGGTACAGGTAGTAGTTAGTACCGTCGTGGTGGATGGCCTCGCAGCGTAGGTCTCCGAGCTTGTCAATATACCATGTGGTATAATCTGTATTGGAATACAGGCAGTCGGCAATGTTGCCACTCTCAATCATCTTGTACCCGCTCCTGCGGCCATGCCATAAGCCAAGGTCCGCGATAACGATGATGGGGCCGTCCATGCAGATATCGAGGTTTGCCCTCTCATCATCAAGGTAATAGTCGTTGGTTTCGAACATCAACTCAACCCGTTCTTCCTCAGTTATGTCTGGATATTCGGATTCCAAATCCTTTTTCCAGTCTTTCTCGTAATCGAAATGGCAGTTGCTCCAAATAATATGTAGTTTTTCGTGAGCTGTCATGTTAAACACTCCCTTGTGATAAATTTAGTTAAATTGCTTTTCTATACCCGCATTCTTTTAAAGATTCATCTATGATGTGCATCGTTAGGACACTGGCTTCGAATGGGTATATGCAGCCATTGGCTATATTGTGATACATAGCTTCAGCCAAAGCCTGCGGGGTATCTGAGCCAAGCTCATCGACAGCGGCCTGCATGCGCTCCGCCGCATTTTTTCGGCCACTACCGCTACTCCAGGCCTTTGCAGCGACCCAACACTCTTCGGCAAGACCTTCTACCGGTTCCCGTGAGAGAGATTCAAGCCAAGTGTCAAATGAAGGACAATTTTTTTGCATCATTGTGTCTGTATCGGCGGTCATCGCCATGACCCGCAGCTTTTTCAGCAAGCTCTGGGTCTTTCACATAAGATGCTAGATTCGCGCTTTTATCTGCTGGTACATATTCTTGTGCATGTCAAGACCTCCTGTTAATACCGGCTGTGAGCATAATAAGCAATGCTTTTTATAGCATTCTCCAGCGCCGACTCGATAGTGGTTGTCACACCGTAGTAGGTTTCTCCGATTACAGCAAAGCTCAGCATCTCGCCGGATGGATGCCGCCAAACAATCGTGTCGCCCAGGCAGTCATCCGATTCAGCGGTAACGATGAAACAGGTTTCTTTTTCATCGAGGGAATACAAATAACCCCAGTGTATGAGTGCCCTTGTTTTGCTGATGTCCTTTACAAACCATTTCCAATTAGGGTCTTTATCATTTTCAATGGAAACCAAACCTTTGATGAGGTTTTTGTACTTCCGCAGGTCAATCTTGCTTTCCTTTTTATATTCAGAGTCAAAGTTCAGGCAGATTACCTCATCGGCGGATACTTCGTAGGGTGACGCGATTTCTTGTACCGGCAAGATTACAATTTCGCCGAGAAATGAGTGATAAAAACACTGCGCGGCTCTGTTTGCGGCTTTGAAGTCAGCAAGCGTTATGACATTCTCGAACACAGGTAGAATTTCCGGCCAGTTCCTGTCGCAGGAATCAGCGGAAGCCATAGATTGCAATTCCGTTTTGTCTCCGTTGAATTCCGGCGTGACGTAGTACCGCTGGGTTCCCTTGCAATAAAATAGAAGCCGTCTCCGGGTCATTTTATATGCTCCTTTGTGATTAGATTTAAGCTACATACAATTAACTCCAACCATCTGTATAAAGCCTATATACCAATATGTCAGGATTGAACGGAGGACAAAAAAAGACCGCCGATAATAGCGGCCTTTTGCATATAGCTCTTATTAGGGGTTTATTTTTTGGCCTTCGGGTTCTGATAGCATTAAGTCCCAAATATTCAGCTCGTAGGGATTATAACTGCCATAAGCCCAATATCCGCACTTATCACCGCAATCAGAGCATACAATTCCAATTTCGCAAGCGGCGTAGTTTATCCTTCTTACTGTTATGGGTTTCAGGTTACGGGAGCCGCAGTTACCGCATATTTGTGGACAGCAATCTTCCGTTATATAGCCTTTGTCAATAGCTGTTTGCAATGCTTGTTCAAATTCTTCATGGCTGATAATTTGCTTTTCAAAGTTCTAATCTCTCCTTTATCTGCAACCAGTACGGTGTGGCTATGCTAAGCAATGCATCACCGGACAAACCAACGGTATATTTTGCATTGCAATAGTCACATTCGACAGTACATGACAGCATATTGTCCGAAAACTCAACTTCGCGAAAGTTGCTCTTTCCGCACTTTGGGCAATCGAGATGGCTGGAATTATAAAGGCACTCTTGGAATTCCCCTAATTCATAATCAAAAGTATCCACCCATGTGGAGTTCCGCGAGTGAAGCAATACATGGCATCTATCGCAAAGATAATAATTGTTGAAATCCCTATAGTATACACCAACTTCGTTATGGCAACTGCTTCCGATTTGGATTTTCACGCCGCAAAATTCACAGCGATGCTGTTTTTTAGTTTTCTTAATGCGCTTACTATTCCAAAAGCTCATTTCGCTTTCTCCTTCTTTGCAAAGTAATTTGTAGGAGTGACAGCACTTAGTAATGGTCTGTGCTAATTCTCAATTTGAAGCATAGGACCCTGCCAACCGCAAGAGCGATATCGCTATCGGTCCACTACTTCTCATCCTCATGTGCTGAACAGGCCATGACATCTTCCACCACGGTTCTTGAAATCTTTTCGGAGATACGGCCTGCGTAGTCACCGGTGAAGGCTTTCAAAAACACATGGACATCTTTTTTCAGCTCCGCATTGAGGTCTTCCTCGTTCAAGTAAAACTCGGAAAGTACGCAGTTCCCTGAGATATACTCATAGATGCGATAGGGAGCGCCAAATTCAGCTTCCTTATCCGCATGGAAATAGTTGTCCAAATAAGCCTGCATTTCCTCCTCGGTCATTTCGCTGTTTGCCTCAATCTCTATATAGAGTGTGTCAGTCCTATAATTGTAGAATTCGGGAGAAACAATCCTCGCTGAGAGAACGGCGATGTTTAACTCGGGAGGCAGTTGCTTGAAAAGCTCCGTCAGCTCAATGGCAGCGCGTTCACGAACTTTGTCAGAGTATTTGGAGAATGAGAATCCTTTCCAAGAGCGGTCATCCTGTTTTTCACCATTGTCAAGAACAAATTCAGGACTGAGGATTGATTCGTACATCCCAACATCAATGATACCTGTGATTGTGTATTCTTGGGGGTTGACAGAATCTATGTTTTTCATTTTGCTTCTCCTCCAGCTTGATAATCATTATGTCCGCAAAGCAGTTCTGTTTCCCATGTGAAAACTAAATCTTTCTCAACAATACTCCCACTGGGGTAACGGACAGGAGAGTCGAATTTCACATGGTAAGCCGGATTCCCCAAAAGTGTGCCGGAGCCGGTGATTGTGCCTTTTACTCTGTGCAAGCAACTGTTGTGTCTTGTATTTACAACAATATGGGCTCCATTTTTCAGATTTTCCATTTACTGCTGCTCCTCTCCGGTTTCGGCGTCTTCCTCATCTGAAAAGGGATATGGCGTAAATGCCTTATACTGCCAATCAAGTTTTTCGTAGTTAGCACGGCAAGTAGGGCAATTATGTCCGACCACTACCACATTTTCTGCATCAGGATAATAACCGCCAAGAGAATTACCCACCTGATTACCGCAACGAGTGCAGGTGTAAAATCCTAAGCAGAATTCCTGTATCTTGCTATGGCCTAACAGACTGCAAACTACGCTGTACCGCGCATTTACGTTAATGTCTCCAAGCGCCGCCAACTTTTCCATAAGCTCTTGTTCAGTTTTAATTTCAATCATCATTAGACTCCTTGTAGTGTTATTAAAGCTATATGAAAACTCCAGTCATCAAAAAAAATAGCCTATGGTCCAATATGTCAGGAATAAAGCAGAAACAAAAAAGCCATCCATATTTGGATGGCTCTCTGTATAGCTTAAATCACTGTTGCTCAATTATATCCTCAAGCTGGTCTTCCATTATGTAGCTCCAATCAGGGGATATGAGATGAGGCTTACCCATGCGCGACCCAATTTGATAGGTCACTTTCGAAAGCCGGATAGGGTTTTTGGTGTTATAGCTCCGATGGTCATAACGCTCAACGACAATGACGTCCTCCAACGGGACTCCGTTTGATTCGCAGAACTGGGTGGCAATGTATTCGCTGCTGTTCGTGACACTACCGCCTGTGTTCTCGGCAAGTTCGGTGGCGATTATCAAATTCCCATGTCTTTCAATATCGCAAACAGCAGCATTGCCGTTCATGTCCTTGTATTTGAAAATCATATGTTCTTCCTCTCTAAAGTCGTTTTACAATATATTGTACAGAAATGAATACAACATATTGTAGCACATTTTTTTGATGCTTTACAAGCTATCCTGCCTTTATTTCCAGTCCCGGCGTAACAAGCTCAGTACCTTTTGCTCTTTCATACGGGCCAAACTTCTGGGCATCCAAATACCCGGAATTTGTGAACCTATACGTGGTAATCATGTGTGCAATGTCATCATAAGCGACTTTAACATGGATAAGCCGGTAAATCCCGTTAACAAAGCGAGTATCCAACGGAAGGCCGAGCGTGTCCCACTCCTTGCGGGAAACGAGCTTGTCGTTTTCCCTATATAGGAACAATGTGCGTTGATTAGGTGAAGTACCCGGAAATTCCACGGCCCTGTAGGTATTTTTCCATAGCTGTAATTCCACAGCATCTTTGAACGCGGTATACTGTCCATCGTTGTAACGATATATGCTGCTGTTATCTGCATAAGTGATAGTCTGCTTCTCCCAATCCTTCGTGGAGTAG
>Ga0153939_1000514_pt1 | contig 14628 bp, 10 predicted proteins | sample TSNJ023MetaG_FD_104734 | JGI IMG/M metagenome (GOLD analysis project Ga0153939, IMG submission 104734) | Attine ant fungus gardens microbial communities from New Jersey, USA - TSNJ023 MetaG | ecosystem: Host-associated > Fungi > Mycelium > Unclassified | place: USA: New Jersey, Brendan T. Byrne... | reverse complement strand
TGATCCAGATAATGTTATAAGAGGCTAATGCCTGTTCGGTCATGAACTCATTGTATTTTTCCTTATATAGCTCGGGAACCATTTTAAATGCCTCATTATCCTGCACACTTTTTGTATCCCATGGCCCTGACGCAGAAGAAGTGATCCCATTAACTGCATCCTGCAATTCATTAGCAAAGGCCGGATATAAGAACCCTGAACCGCCTGAGCGTCACTCTGCTTTAAATTAGCGATTAATGCACTTGCATCAGCAATTCCAGCTGGAAATGATTCATTAAATACCACTTCAAGGCCGGCATTCCCAGCTAATTCACAGTACCACGACGGCTGTGTTAGGAATGCTGCCACTGGCTTTGGGCGGAAACGTTCTCTTCCGTGGCATGGCTGTCGCATTTATGTGCGGTGATGCGCTTGCAATGTTCTTTACGTTGATTCTTGTACCTGTAATATACGGCGCTTGGGAGGGATATGCTCAAAAAAAGTCTGGTTGAAAGATAAATAGAGCAAACACTAGTCTGGTTTTAGTGTTTGCTCTATTCTTCTTCCGGTCATTACTAATCTTCCCGAACAATCTTGCAGCTGGTATCCGAAACCAGTTCCGCACTCCATTCTTTGCAGCTGCCCGATACCGTCATTTTCACTTCATCCTTATCTCTCTTTACCTGCACCCGCATCTTATCCGCCCCATCCAGTCCGGGAATCATAATATTAAAATCAACCCCCTCCTGAATCTGATATAAGCGCAGTTGAACGCCGTTCGTGTAATCATAATCCGGCTTTTGTGTACAGCTTCCGATCGGAAGGAGGGTATTTTCCCGTACCATAAGCGGCAGCGAGAAATAATCATGCACCTCTGTCCGCCAGCACCCGCCCGCAAACACCTCTCCGGTGAAATAATTGGTCCATCTCCCCTGCGGAAGATAATAGGTCACTTCCCCTGATTCTTTAAAAACAGGTGCCACCAAAAGGGACTCTCCTAACATATATTGACGATCCAGCACTTCGCAGGCCGGATCCTCCGGAAATTCCAGGAACATCGCCCGGTGCATCGGGATGCCTTCCTGATAAGCAAGAACTGCCTGTCTGTAGATATATGGCATCAGGGAACACTTCAGGTTAACAAAATATCTCAGAACATCGCACGCTTCGTCGTCGAACAGCCAGGGTACCCGGTATGATTTAGAACCGTGCAGGCGGCTGTGCGAGCTCAGCAGCCCAAAGGCGCACCAGCGTTTATAGACATCAGCAGGCGCCGTCTGCTCGAATCCGCCGATATCATGACTCCAAAATCCATACCCACACAGCGACAAAGACAGACCTCCTCTTAGTTCCTCCGCCATGGAAGGATACGTCGCCGTACAGTCGCCGCCCCAGTGGACAGGGAATTTCTGACCGCCGGCAGCGGTTGAGCGGGCAAATACAAGGGCATTTCCTTTTCCCTGTTTGCGCTCCAGCAGCTCAAACACCGTTTTATTATAGAGATAAGCATAGTAATTATGCATTTTTACCGGATCGGAACCATCAAAATATTTAATTCCCGTAACCGGGATTCTTTCACCAAAATCCGTCTTAAAACAGTCAACCCCCATGTCGAGAAGTGCCTCCAGTTTTCCCTGATACCAGCTGCAGGCTTCCGGATTGGTAAAATCGACCAAAGCCATCCCTGCCTGCCAGCGATCGCACTGCCATACACTTCCGTCCAGGTTTTTAACAAAGTAACCGTTTGCGGCTCCCTCGTCAAACAGAGCGGATTTCTGGCCAATATAGCTGTTGATCCACACACAGATCTTAAGTCCTCTTTCTTTATACCGGTTCAGCATTCCCTGCGGATCCGGAAAGGTATCCCGATCCCATTCAAAATTACACCACTCATACTGCCTCATCCAGAAACAGTCGAAATGGAAGGTGTGAAGCGGAATGTTGCGGTCTTCCATTCCCTGGATAAAGCTGCTGACCGTCTCCTCATCATAGCTGGTCGTAAAGGAGGTTGTCAACCAGAGCCCAAACGACCAAGCCGGCGGAAGCGCCGGTTTTCCCGTCAGTTCTGCATAGAGCTGTACCGTCTCTTTCGGGGTTTTGCCGTTCAGGATATAATAATCAAGTTTTTCCGACTCCACACTAAACTGAACCCGCTCCACCTTCTCGCTGCCAATCTCAAAATGGACATCACCAGGATTGTCAACAAACACTCCGTATCCTTTATTCGTAATATAAAATGGAACATTCTTATAGGTTTGCTCGGATGAGGTGCCGCCGTCCTCATTCCACATTTCAACCGTCTGTCCATTTTTTATAAATGGGGTATAGCGTTCACCCAAACCATATACGTACTCTCCTACATCTAAAAGAAGCTGTTCCACCATATAATTCTTGTTTGTCACCTGATCCTGCATATAGGCCAGATTCCTGTAGCTACTTTCCGTCAACAGCCTTTCCCCTTCATAGAAAGCCATTTTCCAGGCTCCCGGTGTCTTATTTATCACAACACTGGTTCTTCCGCTCTGAAACCGGATGTCTGTCTCCTGCTCTTTGATTGTAACTTGCGCCGCCGCTGCCTGCATCTTTTCAAAATATGGCGGTTTATCATATGCGCCTTTAAAATGCACGGCGGATATCTTAATGATGTTTTCCATCGGACTTGAGATGGTGATTGTCAGCATGGGCGCATTGATTGTATCCCCTCTGTCGCCGATATGTCTTGTCACCGCATATATGGTCAACTGATCCTTCTCAATTTTATGATCTGCATACTCAACTGCGTAATTTGGATTGACTGTTTCCTTAATCCGCCAATATCCATTGGTAAATTTCATGTCTTATACTCCTTCCGGATTATTCTTTTATTGCACCGGCAGTCATACCGCCGACAATATACTTCTGGAGAAATACAAATGCTGTCACTACCGGTACTACAAGTACCAGACCGTAGGCCATGATACAGTTCCATCTCATTCCATATTTGTCCATAAACTTATAAATATTGGCTGTCAGCGGTCTCATATCTGAATTCGTATTAAATGTCATCGAATATGTAAGATCATTCCATCCATGTAAAAATGATATTGCCAGTACGGTGATAATTCCGGTCTTGATTGTCGGCACCATAATGTAAAGAAAAGAGGTAAAAGCATTACATCCGTCAATTCTGGCAGCCTCGTCCAGAGACTTCGGCAAATTCATAAAATACGGTCGCAATGTGATTACAATAAATGGGATGGAGCCGGAAGCCACTGCCATCGCAGGTGCAACATAGGTATTCAGTAATTTCACTTTTGCAAAGGTAAGATACAGCGGTGTCAGCAGCAAAGATGACGGCATCATCTGGGTTACAAGAAAAACAAGCAGAATCAATTTCTGACCCGGAAGCTGAAACCGTCCCATTGCATAAGCCGCAGGAATTCCCAGACTCAGGGAAATACACATGGCTGTGACCGCTATAATCGCACTGTTTTTCAATGAATTTACGAACATTGGATCCTTGATCTGTTCTTTCCATGCGTCGAAAACTATATCTTTCGGAAAATATGTGAGTGTTTTCGCCATAATTTCCGTATCTGATTTTAATGAAGTAATAAACAGCCAGTAAAGAGGAAATAGAAACAGAGCACCGACAAGAACTGCCACCAATGTGCAAAGCCACTTTCTCACTACAACATTTCCGGACTCTCTATACAGATTATTTTCCGTTTTCAATATTAATTCGCCTCCTCATTCATAGTCAACCGCAGATATCCAATCCCAACAACAAATAAACATAAAAACAGGATCACGGAGCTGGCCGACCCCATGGAAAATTTGTACTGCCCAAAGGATAGTTTATAGGAATAGGTTGCCAACATCTCCGTGGAGTTCACCGGACCTCCGCTTGTCATGATATAGACAAGGTCAAATACTTTAAACGTATATATCAATCCCAGCATCAGGACAGACAGCATGGAAGATTTCAGCAGCGGTAATGTCATATAGAAAAACTTCTGAATTCCGTTCGCGCCGTCAATGGATGCACTCTCATACACATCCTGTGGAATATTGGACAAACCGGTTGTCAATAACAGCATGTTAAAGGGTATTCCGACCCAGCTGTTGGCAATAATTACGCTCCAAATTGCTGTTTTACTGCTGATCAGCCATTCAATCGGCTTCTGGATCATTCCCAGATTAAGAAGGATATCATTGATAACACCTTCCGTCACACCAAACATATTGCGGCCAAGAAGTGCCGTAACCGACATGGGCATCATATAAGCAACCAGCAGTAATCCGCGGATGGGTCCTGCCAGAGGGAATTTCTTACTGAAAAACAGGGCAAATATAAAACCGATTGTAAACTGGATCAGCAGGCAGAATACCGTGTACTGCACAGTGTTTCCAAATGCTTTCCGAAAAACCTCATCAGCCAGAATCGCTTTATAATTATCCAGACCAACGAAAATTGCGGTATTCCCTTTGAATGTTTTTACATCAAGGTTTTTAAAACTTAGAATGATATTATAGATGAGCGGATATCCAATCATGAATATCATGTAAATCAAAGCCGGAAGAACAAACAATATCCCTTCTGAGTTACGGTCTTTTAAACGTCGTTTCATCTTATTTCATCTCCTATTCTAATAAAAGAATAACAAAGAGGCGGACCTGAATGCTCGGCACACCTCTCTCCAACTGTTATCCGTTTAATTCAGCACAGAAGCTGCCTTTTCTGCTGCTTCCTGCATCGCCTGCTGCGGTTCTTTCTCGCCAAGGATTGCCGCCTGAAGTGCGGAATAGATGCCCTCCGAGATTGTTGGCCATTCTGCATGTGGGCCTCTGGCAACTGCAAAATTCATAGATTCGGAGAATACCTTATACTTCTCGTTTTCTGTCCAAATGCTTTCCATTGCCATAGAATCACTTCTTACAGGGAATTTGCCGGCCTGTACGTTAAACTGGGCATTTCCTTCTTTCCCCATCATGAATTCAAAGAACTTAAATGCCTTCTCTTTATTTCCACCTGCACAGATACCGAAGTTCTCACCGCCTAATACAGTCGCATTTTTCTGATCCATCGGAAGATATGCACAGCCATAGCGGAAACCTGAGGACTCTGCAAGCTCGTCCAGGGTAACGATCTGCCATGAACCGTTCTGCATCATTGCTGCCTTGCCGGCGATAAACGCATCTCTTACATCGGTCTGTCCCCAGTTTACTGCCTCGCTGCTCATCACGCCTTCTTTTGCCATGGAGGCGATAAAATCCATTGCATAAACTGCCTCATCCGAATCCAAAGTGTTGATATCTGCTCCTGCAGAATAAAGCCACGGGATAAAGGTAAAGGTTCCTTCCTCCGTTCCTTTCGCACACATCGCGAAACCAAACTGATCCGCGGTTGTCGTCTTTTTCGCTACATCCATCAGCTCTTCCCAGGTTGTCGGAACATCCTCTTCCGTCAGACCTGCAGACTCCAGCAGATCAATATTGTAATACAGGGCCAGACAGTTGGTATTCTGCGGCAGTCCGTAAATCTTTCCATCTACTGTACAGCTGCTCATCGGCCCTTCGTAGAAAGCATCCAGCTGTCCCCATGCATTTAATTCCTCAGTAATATCTTCAAATACACCCATCGAGATAAACGATGCCATATCCGGGCTGTCTACCATTCCGATATCGGGCAGTTCACCTGACAATGCCCCCATCGTGTACTGCTTCATCAGATCGGCTCTGGCTATGTAGGTCGGAACCACCTCGATCTCATCTTGGGACTCATTAAATTCCTTAATCATTTTTTCCAGTACTTCCTGATTGCTGGCACTGAAGTAATGCCACAACTGAACCTGTTCTTTCTGACCGGAACCAACTGGCGGTGATGTTTCCGCCGGACTGTCGGCAGTTGCCGCTGCTGTCTCCGCTTTTGTGGTCTCAGCAGGTGCTGAGCCCGCTCCGCTGCCGCATCCGCTTAACAATCCGACCGTTAATGCAGCTCCCAGCAGCAATGCCATACCTCTTTTTTTCATTTTCATAACCTCCAATTCCATTTTGTAAATCTATTTTAGTTGAATTTGAAAATGCTGTAAACGGACAGCTTTAAGATAAGGTGGATTATTTTGGGATAATATTTTAAGAAAAGAGGATTATTTTATGATAATAATCCTCTTACTGACGGCTGTACTCCAATGGAGTCAGACCGGTAGATCTGCGAAATATTTTAGAAAAGTACTTTGGATCGCTGTATCCGACGGCATAAGAAACATCCTGAACCCGGCAGCCAGGCTCCTTTAACAGCTGCTTTGCCACACCGATCCGATAGTCCCGAACAAAGTCGGAAAACTTTATCCCAGTGTCCTTATGAAACAGATAACTGAAATACTCCTGTGTCAGCCCCAGGCACTCCGCGATGGTTTCCTGGCTGATTCTCGATGAATAACCATCCTCAACCATCCCCATCGCCTGAACCACCATATAGTGCGCATTAGGGTACTTCTCTGCGGTTTTCAGGCTCAAGTCTTTCCTACCGATCCCGCTTAATTCGGTTTTCAGGGTGTTTAGTACCAGAATTATGTCTTCCAGCGTCAATGGCTTAAGTAAATACTCTGTCACGCCCACCTGAATGGCCTTTTGTGCATACTCAAATTCCGCAAAGGCACTGGTTATGACATATTTTGTTTTTAAATTGTATTTCTGCAGGGCTTTTATCAGCTCTATCCCGTCCAGAAACGGCATTCGGATATCCGTAAACACTACATCTGGCTTGAGCACCGGAATAATCTCCAAAGCCTGTCTTCCGTCAGATGCCTGAGCAATGATTTCATACTCCTTCCCCGCTGCCGTAATCAGACTGCACAGTCCTTTTAACGCGCGGGACTCATCTTCCGCTACGATAATCCTCATCTCTCTTCCTCCCGCTGATAAAGTGTAAAGATAAACCGACAGCCCTTCCCTGGCTTGTTCTCCAGGATTATGCTGGTGTCTGATCCATAGAAATCATAGATTCTGGCAACAACATTGGAAATGCCGATACCCAAACCGGCAGGTGCCGGCTTATACGGATGCTTTAACACATACTGGATTTTTTCTTCTGCTTCCGGCGACATTCCCTTTCCATTGTCCGCAATCACAATTCTGATACATTCCGGATCCACTGCTTTTCCCTCAATCGTAATCCTACCGCCATGTTTTCGTTCCGCCAGTCCGTGAATAATGGAATTTTCCACGAACGGCTGAAGCATCAGCTTCCGGCAAGGCCAGCCCTGAATCTTCGCATTGAAATCAATCCGGTAATCAAACAGATCTTCAAACCGAGTCTTCTGCAGATACAAGTATTGTTCTACCCACAAGATTTCCTGATAAAAAAATACTCGCTGGTGCTTTTGGTCAAAGGTATAGCGAAGGATATTGGATAACCGCTTCAGCAGCTCCGACACCTTGTGATTTCCGGCATCAATCGCCTCATAGTTGATGACATTGATGGTATTACAGATAAAATGTGCATTGATTTGTGATTCCAAAGCTTCCCGCTCCGCATCTCTCTGCCGTTTCAGTGCAACCACTCTCTGCTGATAGTATTCCATCGCCTCCCGGTTGCTTTTTTCCAGAGAGACAATCATATCATTAAATTCTGACGCAACCTGCCACACCTCATTGCCGCCGTCAATCGTGATCAGCGATTTACCTTGCTCTTTTCCGGTCGTCGCAATTCCCTTAATCAGCACCCTCAGCGGTTTTAAGATGACCTTCCAGATAATCATAATCATCGCCGCGATGACCACCACCGTGGCCGCGATCATCATCACCATCCCGTTTGCATAAATCGAGTCTACCCGGCCAAGCAGCTGTTCTTTATCAATATCAATACAGAGGATCCAGCCCAATTCTCCCAAGGGCTTCTGAAGCTGCAGAAGGCTCGACGTTGCTATGGATTCCACCCGCTGCGTTCCCATCAGTTCCGGGTCTGAATGATACACATAAATTCCATTCTCATTCAGCAGATAGCCGGAGGCAACCCCTTCGTTGCTCTGATAGATGCCGCTGACAGCATCTTCCAGAAACTCCGTGTTTACGGTCATCGTAAGAATTATCGGAGTTTGATTGTATACTCCCCGCTTGATCATCGGAACACTGATGTGGAAAATTCTGTGCTGCTCCTGATCCGGATATCGGTTCTGCTTCAGGGTGACTATGATTTTCGGCATTTCACCATTTTTCATTTTGTGGGAAAGTTCTTGCGTAATATTGACCAGCGTGTCAAATTCTTTCTCATCCCAGATACGGATCGATTTCTGCTTTTTATCATACTGATAATAAATCTGCTCCTCATCGCTGATACAGATTCCCAGAATCCATTTTGAATAGTGTGCATAAATATTGAGCTTTTCTTCCATCATCAGATTCAGATGAGAATTCCCCGGATTCTGTCTGATCTGTTCAGCCAGCTGACGGATCTCATCGTCAATCGCCGCTTCATAGCAAATATCCGTAACCTGTTTTACGGAAGTAGCAATATTTTCAGTCAGCACATCCAAAATCACTTCCTCAGCATGAATCGTATTGTCTGTCAGATAATCCGTAAATGAGCGCTTTAAATACATCTGCGAAATGGCTCCAAACAGCGCACAACAAATCAAAATGACAACACCCAGTGAGCACCATATATGACTGTTGTAATAATCTTTTATTTTCTTCCATATGTTCCTCATAATCCCCAAATTCTCCATATCTCTGTATTAATCCTGGTCATTCTTGATTTTCACGATAATAAAGTACCTCAACAGACAGATATTTATTAACCATTGTATCTAATAATACACTGTATTACAACACCAAAAGAAAAAAGTCCGTTAGTACAGCATTCTTAAAATTCCTGTTCTCATTGTTTTGGGTGGGGTGGGTATGGTACAATTAAATCAATTCAATGCGAAACTCTGTGAGGTGATGGTTATGAATACAAAAGATTTCAATATCAATATATTCAGTATCGAAAACTTAGCTCCTTATATATACGATGGCCTTGAATGTGTGTTAGTCATAAAAGGCTGTTTGGAACTGGAAGTTGACAGGGAAACTTATTTGTTGAAACAAGACGATTTGTTTGTTATTAACCATGGCCAAATACGCTCTATGACAAGCAAATCTTTAAATATAGCGCTTGTTTTAAAAATCGACAGAGAATATTTAAGGAAAAACTGCCAGGAAGAGGCCGATAGTTTTATTTTATGCAAAAGCGACATTATAACGGATAAAAACAGTACGCAATATTATTGGCTTAAACGTACCTTAACCAAAATGAATATTATTTTTTTAAAAAAAGAGCGCGGGCATAACATAGAGTTTAAGAGTTATCTGTTTCGTTTTTTGAATATTCTATATAAGGATTTTGGCATAATGAAACCATCACAAGAGGATAACGAGAATAAAAACAAAAGGGACGCCATCGCTTCAGCCATAACCTATATTAATGAAAATTACTATAAAACCATTCGTCTGGAAGAAATCGCTAAAATGGAATTTATGTCAAGCCAATATTTTTCCAGATATTTCAAACAAAAAACAGGCTATAATTTCCTACAGTATTTGCAAATATTAAGAGTCAATAAATCCATGACAAGCCTGCTCTACAGCAATGATTCCATATCAAAAATAGCGACGGAATACGGCTTTGCCAATACAAAGGCTTATTCTGAAGCCTTTAAAAAAGTGCACAACATGGCTCCGGGCGCTTACCGGGAAAAAAATCACGGTGCCGCCGTTATTCCTGATAAATTGGAAGAATTTAATACGGAACCTGAAAATGGGATTATTGAGTTTTTGCGTTATGTGAAGAAATACGACTTCAAGGACAGGCCCTTTCAACCTGAAAAGTCATACAACATAAATCTTAAGAGTGAAGTTTTATTTCAGCTTAAAAAGCATGATAATATTTTAAATATTGAAAGGCTCGACTTGGTTTACCAGAACGACCTTCTGCAAAATATAAATTCTATTAAAAATGATTTGTGTTTTAGATTTATATATTTTCAAATGCCTTTTGATAAGCTCGCACTCACACCCTCTTTGGCAACCTATTACAATGAGTTTATGTATATAGTAAATGCGTTCCAAAAACATGCGCTTTTTCCTTTTATTAAAATTACCCCCGATGCGGCAAACACTTTTCATAATTTAATAGAGGATGATCAGATTGTTTCTGCGCTGGAAAATAGCCTGAAGCCTATATTGCTTAAAATTACTGAAAACTATGAGATGGAATATTGGAAAAACTGGAAATTTGAAATCGCCGCGGGAACCGTATTGAATATTAAAAAAACCGCTATTTTTTACATGGCGGCCTATTCCATAATAGAAAGAATTATGCCCGGTGTTTCAATAGGAATGTCCTCTTTAACGGACAGTCGTTCGGATAGTCCTGATTATTTCTCTAAAACACTTGAATATGGCGCTCAATATAATTGTTTACCTGGGTTTTTTACTTTCAGTTTTGACCCTGTTAAAAAAACTCAGTCTTTTGCCTCCGATGAAGTATATTTTGACAGCCTAAAACACTATTGCAGGCAGAAAATTACCGAAATCAAAGAGATATATGAAGGATTTGGACTTACTGATATGCCGCTGTATATGATTAACTGGAATACGCTTCAAGGAAGAACGCCCGCGGAGTATAGGGTTTATTACCGTGCCGCGCTGATTATTGATACTCTTAAGGATATAGGCGCTGAAATAGCCGGAGCGGGTTACTGGTATGAAACGAACACCCCTAAATTAGTTGCCAGGGAGAATTTGACAAATTCACTTTCTTTATACATATTTCACAAGGCAAGGCGTCCTGTATATTCCGTAATAGAGGCCTTGAACCGCATATATGCCAACATTATTTTTGTCGACGAGAATATTATAGCTGCCAGAAATGATTTTGAAGAATATACGGTATTGTTATGGAATCCATGCTATATAAACCCGGCGAGCTGCCATGACAGCGCTATTCTGGAATATCATGAAAAGCTGATAAAGCTTACTATTAACGGTCTTTCCGAAAAGCCTTATATTTTCAAAAAAATTATAATGGACCGTGAACATTCAGGGATGCTCGGGCGGCATTATGAGGTGGGTTATCCTGATTTTATGGATCAGGAAGTTATCGAATATATGCAGTATTCGCCGACAAAGGGGCTTGCTATATTTGAAGACAAGGCAACGGATGGGTCATATACCATTTCAGAGAAGCTATCCTATAATAGTGTATGTATGTATATTATAAAACCGAAAAAGCAAGCCGATATATAACAATATTATCAAAAAACAACAGTCGATTTTTGCGGCTGTTGTTTTTTTAATGCAAATTAATCATTTTTTTTAAATTTTTATATAAAAAAGTCACTATACATCATTGCCCGACTATGAGAAAATTACAAGGTAATTTAATACATATGAGGGGAGTGATCTATCGGTGGATTATTTAGAAGTTGCTAACTCAACCGCATTGTTTATCATTGTAGTAATTGTTTTGGCCATGGTTGCCGCGCAGGCTGTGCTGTTTATAAGGACAGCCATGAAAAGGGGATATGAACTGGGGATGACAAAGGAGTCAATGGGGAAAACCATTACCAACAGCGCGGTCTTTTCCGTACTGCCTTCTTTGCCCATAATTATTACTTTGCTGGCGATGATGCCCGCACTGGGTAAATACTTACCCTGGCTCCGGCTCTCGGTCATAGGCTCCGCCATGTATGAGTCCATGGCAGCCGATACGGCGCTGACAACGCTGGGATACACCGGCTTAGGCGACCCGAACATTACGAAAGAAGCGTTTTTAAGTGTAGTGTGGGTTATGTCACTGGGCATAATGATAGGGCCCGTGTTAAATACTTTATTTTTAAAGAAATATGATACGACAATGAAAGGCGCAATGAAAGCCGGAGGCTTTATATCGGTGGGTTTAGGCTCCTTATTTTTAGGTTTTTTGGCTGTCAATACCGTCCCGAGGTTATTAAACTTCGGCGATCCCGTCGGGCAGTGCATTACTGCTGTGTCGGGGGCTTCAGCAGTGATATTGAATTATATCGGCAAAAAAGCAAAAATAAGGGTTATGTCGGAATTTTCTTTTCCTCTGGCATTGATTATAGGCATGGCTTCCGCAATTCTCCTTACCAAAATATTTGCTTAGAAAAAAATAACAAACTTGGAGGGAATATATTATGAATGACAACGAACAAGCAGCAATTGACTATAGTAATAAGATACATAAATTAGGCCGGATTACAACTCTTATGGTAATTATCGCGCTTGTATCCGTACCTGTTTTGTTAGGGATTATATTCAATCTGAAGGTTGATTTTGGCGCTACTTTCGCGGCATTTCTGGCTTGTTTTGCCTTATTTGGTCCTGCCGGAGCCGTTGAATTCTTTTCATTCGCACCTATTTTTGGCGCCGGGGGACAATATCTGGCTTTTATAACCGGCAATATTCAAAATATGAAGCTCCCCGCCGCCATAAGCAATGTCGCCTCATCGGGGTATGAAAACGGTTCCCCAGAGGCGGACGTCATTTCCACCATAGCGGTCGGTGTGTCCTCTTTGGTAACGATGGCTATTTTGATATTGGGGTTAATTATGGGTTCCTTTTTGCTTCCTTTCCTTCAAAGCCCTGTGCTTGCCCCTGCTTTTAACAACCTTATGCCCGCTATTATGGGAGCGCTTGCTATACCGAGATTTTTTTCTAACCCCAGAGGGGCGGTCGGGCCGTGCCTGCTATCGGTGGCTTTGCTTTTGACTTTGGGAAGGCCATGGTACATGAAGTACAACACCTATTTAATCCCCGTATTTTTAATTACCGCGATTGCCTGGAGCTATGTACTGTACAAAATGGATGAGAAAAAGAAAATACATTGAATGGAGGTTGCCATATGTCAGGTGAAACTGCACAAAAGTCAATTGATGATAAGAGCAATGTACTTATTAAGTTGGCTACAAAAATTTGGGAGAATCCCGAAATTGCTTTTCAGGAGGTAAAAGCCTGCCAGTGGACGGCGGAAGTGCTGGAGAAGGAAGGCTTTGAGGTTGAAAAAGGATATGTCGGAGTTCCCACATCACTGCGTGCGGTTTGGGGCAGTGGTAAGCCGGTAATAGGCTTTTTGGGCGAATATGACGCTTTGGCAAACCTGAGCCAGAAGGTTTCAACCGTTAAGGATCCGGTTGTGGAAGGCGCTCACGGTCATGGTTGTGGCCACAATCTTATGACCCCCGCTTGTGTCGGCGCTGCCATCGGCCTTAAAAAAGAAATGGAAGAAAAAAAGCTTGAAGGCACAATCGTATTTTACGGCTGTCCCGCTGAAGAGGTTCTTACAGGGAAAGCCTTTATGGCTAGGGGCGGCGCTTTCAGGGAATTAGATATAGCCTTTTCATGGCATGCCGGAACTAACAATACCCTTAACCTTGGAGTTATGGCGGCGCTTAACAGCGCAAAATTCCATTTTAAAGGCACAACTGCCCACGCCGGAGCTTACCCCTTTAATGGACGCAGCGCCCTTGACGCGGCCGAGCTTATGAACGTTGGCGCTAACTTTTTAAGAGAGCATGTGCCCGACATAACACGTATACATTACGCCTTTACAGAGGTTCACGGCGCTCCGAACGTAGTGCCGGACCGGGCCTCCGTCTGGTATTACATAAGGGCTCTTTCAAGGGATACGGTTGTGGACGTGTATGAAAGGCTCATCAAAGTTGCCAGGGGCGCGGCCATGATGACCGAAACCGAGGTTGAAGTTGAGTTTATGGGCGGCTGCTATAACACAATGCAAAACGAAACCCTTGTGAATGTTATTAAAGAAGCAATGGAGGAGCTTCCTGAAATCGAATGGAGCGAGGAAGATATGAAATTTGCGGAAGCGCTTAATAAAGACAATCCTGATTATGACAGGATGGTTGCTGCGGGCCTGATTGAAAAAGGCGTTCATTTGGATAATTCAGCTCCCTCTATACGCCGCGTGGATGCCTTTGGCTCAAACGATGTAAGCGAGGTTCAGTATATTTGCCCCACAGCATTCCTTACGACGCCATGCGCCAACAATGCCGCGGTGTTCCATCAGTGGCCGACTACCGCCTGTGCCGGCCATTCCATAGGTATGAAGGGTATGCTTCAAGGAGCGAAAGCAATGGCTGTTACAGCGCTCAAAGCTGTAGAGAACCCTGAAATCATAGCAAAGGCTAAGGAAGAGTTTGACAAGGCCACAAATGGAAAAAAATACATATGCCCTATTCCTGACAATGTTCCAATTCCCCAATAAAAATATGCAGAAATCCCAAGAGGTGAATGGTTTGTTCATCCCCTGGGATTTTTTCAGGTTATCGTCAAGCCGCTTAACAAACGTTATCGGAGGATAATTTTATATAAATCGTCCTATCAAACGGAGTATAGTCATTCAGGCACAGTGTATAGCCAGCTGTATTTCCCACCTCGCCACTATAATGCCCCTTAAATTCATGGGTACCAAATCCCGGTCCCACGCTCATTCGGTCCACCCCCCGGCTGATGGATACCTCCCCGTCTCTTAAAACCATCTGACCGCCAGATCCGGTCTCCAGATAAAAATGTTCATTTTCCAACATGCAGCCGGCCGGAATACAAACCTGAATCCGCAGCGGCACCTTAAGCTTGCCTTCTGCT
>Ga0153939_1000513_pt1 | contig 14641 bp, 13 predicted proteins | sample TSNJ023MetaG_FD_104734 | JGI IMG/M metagenome (GOLD analysis project Ga0153939, IMG submission 104734) | Attine ant fungus gardens microbial communities from New Jersey, USA - TSNJ023 MetaG | ecosystem: Host-associated > Fungi > Mycelium > Unclassified | place: USA: New Jersey, Brendan T. Byrne... | reverse complement strand
TGCATCAGGCATGCGCGCGCCTTTTCCCATGTGATCGGTCCATCCTCCCGCAGCAGGATTTCAAGGGAGGCATATGCGAAACTGAAATCATCTGTCACCGTCCCCAAAGGAATTTCTTCGCCGCGGTTTCCCTTTTTCACTGGCAGCAATTCTCTGACATATCCTCCATATTCCTCTTTGATTTCCCGTATGGTTTTCCCCTCCGTCGCCGCGCCCATCGCGTCGCCCAAGGCAGCCCCCATAAAACAGGAAAGCACCTTTTCATATGTCGTCTGCATAGTCCTTCTCCTTCCTTTGCTGTTCCAAGCAAACCTGCGCGATATGCGCCGCATTCAGTCCAAAATGGTCCGCCAGCTCCGCTCTTGTGCCGGAGCGGCCAAAAGTATCCGGAAGGCCGATTCTGATAAGCCGGGCCGGTGTCCCGCTCTCGGCAAGGGCCTCCGACACAGCGCCTGCCAGGCCGCCTATCACATTATGGTCCTCCGCGGTAACCACAAGTCCGGTTTTCGCGGCAAGACGGCAGATAAGCTCGCTATCCAGCGGCTTTACTGAACACATATCCGCCACCGCCGCTGAAATCCCCTGCGCCCGCAATAAATTGGCCGCTTGCAGGCATTCCGCCACCATGTCCCCCACCGCTAGCAGAGCCACATCGTCGCCCTGTGTCAGAAGGGTTCCTTTTCCCAGCCTCAGCTCCGCTATGGAGCGCTCTGTGTAGACATCCGGGACCGCGTGGCGGTTAAACCGAAGATAAAAGGGACCGTCTGTCACAAGCGCCGTCTCCACCGCCCAGCGGGTGCTCCTTTCATCGCAGGGCGCCAATACACGCATATTCGGCAACACACGCATCAGCGCAATGTCTTCGATGCACTGATGGGACGCGCCGTCCTCACCAATCAGCACACCACCGTGGGTGGCCCCGATTTTTACGTTCAGGCGGTTGTAGGCAATGGCGTTTCGCACCTGCTCATATGCCCTGCCCGCCGCAAACATAGCGAAGGTGCTGGCAAATACAGTGCAGCCGCAGGAGGCCATTCCTGCCGCCGTTCCCATTAAGTCGCCCTCAGCGATGCCTATGTCAAAGAACCTCCGCGGATATGCATGTTGAAATTCTTCGGTACGCGTGGCTTTGGCAAGATCCGCATCCAGCACATAAAAGGGATGTGTTGCGCCAAGCTCGCACAACGCCGCGCCATATGCCTCACGTGTTGACCGCATAACATTCCACCCCGCTTTCTGAAAATCCCAGCTCCGCCAGCGCCTGCCGGTGCTGCTGTTCATTGGGCGCCGCGCCGTGCCACTGCGCCTGGTTTTCCATATAGGAAACACCCTTTCCCTTGATTGTTTGAAATACAATGGCGCTGGGCCGGTCTTCCATTTTGAGCGCCTTTTGCATCGCACTATAAATATCCGTGATATTGTGGCCGTCCGCCGTCCATACATGCCAGCCGAAGCTTTTCAGTTTTTCTTCAATGGAAAGCAAATTCATCACGTCATCAGTTTCACCGTCAATCTGCAGACCGTTGCGGTCTACCAGCAGCGTCAGGTTTGACAGCCGATAATGCGGCGCCGTCATGGCGGCCTCCCAAAGCTGACCCTCCTGTAATTCACCGTCGCCGGTCAGGCAAAAGGTATGATATCCAAGTTGTTCCGCTTTTGCATACAAGGCCATACCGACCGCGGCGGAGAGGCCCTGGCCCAGGGACCCGGTGGACATGTCCACACCCGGCGTGCCGTTCATGCTGGGATGTCCCTGCAAGCTTCCGTCCAGTCTTCTCAGCCGCATTAAAAGCTGGGGAGAAAAGTATCCTCTGAGAGCCAGCGCGGCGTAGTAGGCGGGAGCGGCATGGCCCTTGGAAAGGACAAACCGGTCTCTTTCCGCGAAATCCGCCTTATACGGGTCTATGCGCAGGACAGATCCGTACAGTACGGCCAGAATGTCAGCACAGGAAAGGGAGCCGCCCGGATGACCACTCTGGGCCCGAAAGACGGAGTCAATCACAAGTCCCCTTATTTTTCGCGCATATTCCTCTATGATATCGATTTGCATGATGCTTCCCCCATAATGCGCACGGTACGCCGGTAGTTGTCCGCGACGCTTTCCGGTGGCCGGAACAAATTCAGCGTGCCGCCTACCAGAACATCGGCTCCGTTTTCAACACATGCGCAGATGTTTTCATCGTTGATGCCGCCATCCACTTCGATGAGAAAGCCCGGATGATACCGGTCGGCCAGTGCGCGCAGCTCTTTAATTTTTTCTGTGCTCTGGGGCAGAAAGCTTTGACCTGAAAAACCCGGCTCCACCGACATGATCAACGCAATATCCAGATAGCCGAGAAGCGGCTTTAACGACTGGACCGGCGTGATGGGATTGATGGCCGCGCCGCATTTCATTCCCGCCGCTTTAACCGCCTGGATCAGCCGGAAAGGGGTCTTCTCAGCTTCCAGGTGAAAGATGAATACCGACACACCGGCTTCTTTTAGGGGCCTTATGTAGTCTGACGGATTTTCCGCCATGATATGCACACACACCGGCTTTTCAGCCATCCGGCAAACCGCTGTCACGGTTTCCATGCCAAAGGCCAGGTTCGGAACGAAATGGCCGTCCATCACATCCATGTGATACCATGCGATATCGAGTGTGTTCAGAATTCTTATGTCCTCCTCCAGACAAAGCTGGTTGGCACAGAGCAGTGTAGGAGAAATTCTTGCATGTGTCATTTCATCAGGCCTCCTTTCACCGTTCACAGCTTACCAAGCTGGCCGGAGGGGTGATATTTCACATAGTTTTCCGGCGTTATGCCATTTTCTTCCTGCAGGATCAGGGAAAGTCCCATCAATACATACAGGGTCACCAGCATGCTGGTTCTCGGCGGTTTTCCCAGGTTGTCGCCTTCGCGTTCGATGTGGCAGTTCAGGTGCACGTCGGTGTTCCTTGCAATCCACGAATCGTCAAATCCAGTGAGCGATATGGTTTTCGCCCCGTTTCTTTTCAGTGTTTCAATGGTGCTTATCAGCTCGGGAACGTTTCCATAATATGAGATACAGAAAACTATATCCCCCGGCCGCACCTGCCCGGAAGAGCCGTGTGTTGCCTCGGTTCCGTCCAGAAGGTAGCAGGGCGTGCCAACGGAGGACAACAGGGAAGCCATGTAACTTGCGATATGATGCGGCTTTCCAATCCCGGTCATGTGCAGCCTGCCCCCTTCGGAAACGCATTGTCGGATCAGCTGAAGGCTTTCATTGAAATAGTCCGCATTCATCCGGCGGCCCGCCCTGACGATTTCACTTTGTACAACATGTGTAAATTCCCTTAGCTGTTTAAGGTCATGATTCCGTTCCATATACCGCTCTCCTTCCGTCATGGTGCATGATCATATCAATGGTAAACGAGAAATCTTCACAGGCTCTGCTGCAGAGCATGAAGCGGTCATGTTTTTCCATGATGATCGGCTTTGCATCCATCAGCCGGTACATCACATCCCGGTACCCGGGCCCTTTTCCGCGGCGCACCCATCCCACATCCGGGCCTGAAAAGTATCCTTCATCGTCCGTGATATACTTTTTCCATATGTCGGTATACTCACCCAAAGTCTCGCTTATGACCTCATTTGCCGGCGCGCCGCAAAAAAAACTGTACAGCGGGGCTTTCAGCTTTTCACGGCCCTGCCCGTCTGTCAGGCAAAGCTCGGAAGAGAGATAACTGTTGGAAACGCCCTCCAGTGTCAGCTGTATGCTGGTGATTTCCATCTTTTGCTCCGCGTTTGCCAGCACCGTGCTGGCGTTTGCCACTATATTTCCGCTTAACGACTCGCAGTGGGTATCGTTACGTCCCGCAAAATCCTCTCCGCCCGCCCGCGCGCTCAGATAATAGACATTATTGAATCCGCTGATATCGCTGTCCTTCGGAGCGGTGAGGGTTATTTTAATTCCGTTCTGATAAGGTAAGGCCAGATATCGGAAAAAGCTGCTGTGCTGCCCCTTGTTTTTTGGATTGTTCCAACCGAGTTTTGAAAGCCTTGACAGCTTTTGCGTGTTGCTCCAAAAAACGGGGTCATGATACGCAGCGCTGAAAAAACGCGCGCAGGAGGTGTGTACCGCCGGCTTTTCGCTGCCGCCAAGAAAAATGTCCAGCACCGCTTCATGCAGTGCCGAGCCCATAGGAGGCGTACCAAAGCGGATACAGGTCAGAATGCCCGCGCTAAAATCCTCCATTATGGTTCCGGTTTTTCCAGCCGGGATCAATCCATCTTCCCCTTCTGTGGCGTTATAGCAGCGGCCCTCGTACTGCGTGGGAGCCAGATCATAATTGTTCAGCCGTGAAAGCAGAGAGGGAATACTGTGTGGCGCCGGAGTTTGCGCCGCTTCGCGAGTGCGGTAAAAAACCACCATCGCTCCAGGCTGTCCTTTTGAGGCGGTACGGATTTTCAGGCCATTATGAAACAGAAACGGCGCGTGCCGAAAGCTGCGGCTGTAGCTGTTTTGCCTCTTTTGGAGCCTTTCCGGCAGCAGCAGCAAATCGCCAAGTCCGATGACTGCTGTCGGTTTTTCATCCGTTTCCGTCACTTCGCATACGCAGTCTCCGGGAGCGCCGCTGAAACTGATTATGCTGTCGATGCCGCCGTGCTCGCCTTCCCCGGCAAGCGCCATGTAGGGATGGCGGTGATCAACCCCGCTGCATATGATCCGTTTATATGCATATGTTTCAAACACATCACGGCTGCCTTCACGGTATTCCGTGTAATAAACACCCGGTGCGCCTATCAGGCGGATGCGCAGCTTTGACCGATATTGAATATCAAGGATTTTATACACCGTGTTTTTGCCTGTACAGCCGGAGCCTTCTTTTACACAGAGCCGTCCGTCTGTTTCAAAAAAGGCAGAAAGCGGCAGTTCCTCCAGTTCGCGGTCGTCAATTGACAGTGAGATTCTCGCAGTTTGCAGCTGTGCGGATGAATCCAGGCTGAGATAGAATCGTTCCAGTGTCCCCGGCCCGTCAAATGTGATGCTGTCCGCCGGCTGAAGCATTCCGGATTTTCCTTTCAGCGCAAGGCTGTTCCGGTTTCCATCCAGCAAGGACAGATCATATGCGGCTTCCCGCGCGAAAAGCGGATTTGCTTTAACGGGCCTATCCAGATAATAGATTCCGGAAAAACTGTAGCTTGTGGGCCCCAGCACAGGTCCCTGTCTGGCCTGGCCGTTATGCCACACAAGTTTCAGGCTGCTTTGGAAGGTGATGGGATCTTCGATAAAATAACGGCAGGCACTGACAACATGGTCCGGATTTCCCTCGCCGTCATTGAAGGTACGGGTACAGCAGCTATAGGCGCTGTTATGCAGATTTGCAAAGTACACACCGCCCATAAAGAACTCTTCCGTCCCGGTGGATTGGTATTCGGGGAAAAGAGCACCGTCGATGTAAATCTCAATGTTGCCTTCCATGTACATCCCGCGGGTCAGGGGATTGAACAGGCTCATTTGGAGACTGTGAAGCGTTCCGCTGCCACGCAGATGCGCAACGGTGACGGCTTCTCCCATCTGCGCCGCTTTCCCTTCACACAAAAAGCTCTGCGCCTGGCTGTGTAAGCCATAATAGACCGGCAGTTTCATTTCGGTATATTGTACTTTCAGTGTCACTGTAACCGCCGTGTCCGCTGTATTGAACAGCTCGATCCGGCAGCCGTCCTCATATGGCAAAAACAAATTCCGGTAAAAAAATGCGGCCCCGGATTCTTCAACGTATTTGCCGGCAAACATGCTTTGCGTTTCCCTGCCGTCAATTCCGGACATAAACATATTTCGAACCGGCAAATCGATTTGCTTCGCCCCGTGGCTGTGAACAGCCAGATACACGCCGTCATGGGTTTGGGGAATTTCCAGACTGAACATGGAAATATAGCCGTAACCCTCCGATGTGAACAGCGCTTTTGTTTCACCCGGCAAAACTGTTTCTGTCCCCAGCTGAAACCGAGTACCCCCTTTCTGATATGCCTTAGCGGCATAATTTAACCGCCCGCTTGCCGCCATACTCAGCTTTGGCCGCTGTTTGCGGCAGTTTTGATGAAACTGCATTGGAACCCCTCCAGTCATTTTATTGTGAATAGCAGATTAATTGTATTATTTCTTAGAAAACGTTTCCATATCTCTCAAAAAAATAAAACTGAATTTTTGCTGCATGAATCCATTTTTGAGCAAAATGTATATATATAACGCAAATAAAAACGTTTCCAGCTTAAAAAAGTATAATTTAACGAAAAACCGTATAGATTATTTTCTTAGCGGATAGAGAATAATAAGGATCATTCATTTATCTTGACTGGAAACGTTTCTACCATTATAATACAAGTAGAAGAACTGTTTGTCAACAGATATTTTAAAACCTGATAAAAATCTTGTAAATTCGTCGGTGTTTTGTTTAATTTTTTTCACCGTAAGCATTACACGGGAGTTTTATTGATATCGATTCCAGCGAGGAGATTCATTATGAAGATAGCAACCATAAAAGACGTCGCAAAATATGCAGGAGTGTCCATTTCCTCTGTTTCCAGGGTGCTAAACGATTCGGGCGCCAACAGCAGTGAAATGCATAAGCGGGTGATGGCGGCTGTAAAGGCTTTGAACTATGTACCCAACAGCATGGCAAAAAATCTGAAAGGCAGCAGCATGAAAACCATCGCTTTGGTTGTAACCAACATCAGCAACCCCTTTTTTTCCGGGATTGCCAAAGCGGCGGAAAACTATCTCTCCAGTCAGGATTACACCCTTTTGATCTGTAATACAAACGAAGACGCGCAGATTGAAAAGCGGCAGCTGGAGAATTTATACGCAAGGCGTGTAGATGGAATTTTACTTTGCAGCACTGGCAAAAACAACCAGATGGTTCTGGACATCCATCATTCCGGCATCCCCGTTATTCTCATTGACCGCGCCTATCAGGAGCTGCCGCTGGATATCATCAAGGATGACAATGTGTACGGCAGCCAGATTCTGACCCGGCATTTGATCGACAAGGGGCACCGCTTCATTGCTTTTCTACGTGGAAATATCAATTCCGTTGCAAGCGCAGAACGGGAAATGGCATTTCGCGACACCCTTCAGAAAAACGGTATCTCGTTGCCGGAAGAGTATTTTCTGCCCGGCGGGGCAACCGGGGACGCCGTACAGGAAAGCATCACTGCCGGCATGGGGTATAACACACCGCCGACTGCCTTTTTTGCCGCCAATATTCTGATTGCCAAAAATGCTTTGATGGCGTTATACAGCCTTGAGAAGAGGGTTCCGAAAGATGTCGCGCTGGTATGCTATGGCAATGAAGAGCTGAAAAACCTTTACCGCCCGTCTATCACATGCATCGTACAGCATCCCCAGCGTATTGGCGACATGTCCGCAAAACTGATGATCGAGCGTCTGAGGCGGCCGCATACCCAGTCATGCAAAGAAATAATCTTATCCCCGGATTTCCACATGGGAGAATCCGTTTGAAAAAATCAGAAGGCCTATTTCCTTTCAGAATAAATGGAAGGATGGCCTAATTCACACAAATCCAAGCAGGCGCCGGATATGACCGTGCAAAAACCGTTATACTACAGGAAAGGCGCGCGTCAGCCTTTGTCTCATCTCCTATCCTGAAATGAACGTTTTATATTTGCCATGTCAACCCGTAAATACGCAGATTGAGAGGACGCTACATGAGAGTTTTCCACAATGTCGAACCTATCTTTGATAAAAACGCTAAAGTATTGCTGCTTGGTACCATGCCTTCCCCCAAATCCCGGGAAGCCGCCTTCCCTTATTCCCATCCGCAAAACCGATTCTGGAAGGTACTGTTTCATATATTTAACGAGCCCTTCTCAAAAGAACAGGAAGACCGTCGGCAGCTTCTGCTAAGCCATCATATCGCCCTGTGGGATGTCGTGGAAAGCTGTGACATCACCGGGGCTTCGGATAGCAGCATCAAAAATGCCATACCGAATGATCTCGACCGCATTCTTCACACCTGCGATATCCGGCAAATTTTTACCACCGGCAAGACGGCCCACCGTTTACTTTTGAAATTGACGGAAAAGCAAGCCACTTGCCTGCCCTCAACCAGCGGCGCCAATTGCGCGCTTCCGTTTGACCGGCTGACGGATGCATACAGTGAGATACTGGAATATCTCGATTAATCTATGTTATCGTAAAATTCCTGTTCCGAAAATTAATGGAACAGGGATTTTTCTCTTGACAAATGAAAACTATTACAGTAAAATGGAAACGATTTTCAAATTGAACAGAGGTACTTCTTATTTATGAACAAAAAGTCCTCCTATAAAACACGCCAGAAGGAATTGATTCTCTCCTTTTTGCGGAAAAATAATGAAACCCACGTAACCGCCGCTTATATCTGTGCGTATTTCCGCACCTGTGAGGCGCCCATCGGCGTCACAACGGTTTACCGACATCTGGACAAAATGGTGGAGTCCGGCCTTGTCCAGAAAATCGTCACCGACGGCGAAGCCACCTGTTATCAATACATCGGTGATGAACACTGTATGCGGCACGCCCACTTCCATTTAAAATGTTTAAGCTGCGGCAAGCTGATCCATATGGAATGCAAACTGGTTCAGGAACTCGCAGAACATATCCATGAAGAGCATAACTTTGACATGCAGCCGCTTCGGACCACCTTTTACGGAACCTGCGACGCATGCTCGCGCTCTAGCCGCCAAAAAGCAGAAACTACTGCGACACTTTAAAGAAAGGCAGCCGTGCATTTCCTTTCGCATAAACTGAAAGCAGGCTTTGCACGCACATAAAATGAAACGAATCATTGCTGTACTGCTCTTAGTTTTTCTGGTTTTTTCCGTCTGCGCCTGCAGCGCACAGGGCAATGTCTCCTCCGGCGAGACGGGAAAGGGAAGACTGCGTGTCATCACCACCATTTTCCCCCAATATGATTTTTCACGTGAAATAGGCGCTGATAAGCTGAATCTCTCCATGCTTCTGCCCCCCGGTTCGGAAAGCCACTCCTTTGAGCCTTCTCCGCAGGATATCATCGACATCGGGGAATGCGACGTCTTCATCTACGTCGGCGGAGAATCTGAAAGCTGGGTGGATACCATTTTGGAATCGGTGGACACCTCTCATATGACGATCCTTTCCCTGATGGACATGGTGGATACGGTGGAGGAGGAAATCGTGGAGGGCATGGAACATGAGCACGATGAGGATCACGCCCATGAGCAGGACCACACTCATACAGAAGATGAAGAGCATGCGCGCGAAGAGGACGAACAGGAAGAGGCTGAGTATGACGAGCATGTCTGGACGTCGCCTGTAAATGCGATGAAGATAACGCAGCAAATAACCAAGGCCTTTGCCGAACGCGACCCGCAAAATGCCGATTTCTATGAAGAGAACGCGGAAAACTATATCAAAGAGCTGGAGAACCTTGACGCGCAGTTTCGCGAGATTGTGGACGGCGCCTCAAGAAAAACCCTGGTCTTCGGTGACCGTTTTCCCTTCCGCTATTTCGCCGACGAATACGGCCTTACTTATTACGCCGCTTTTCCGGGCTGTTCCACCGAAACGGAGCCCAGCGCCCAGACGGTTGCTTTCCTCATAGACATGATAAAGGAGCAGGATATTCCGGCGGTGTTTCACATTGAGTTTTCCAATGAACGCATGGCCGATACCATTTCAGAAAGTACCGGCTGTGAAAAGCTGCTGCTGCATTCCTGCCACAATGTCTCCCGTGACGACATCAATGGCGGCGTCAATTATCTGGATTTAATGCGGCAAAATGCCATAAACCTGAAGGAGGCACTGTACTGATGGCTTTGATTACCGTAAAAAACGCCGCTTTTTCCTATGAAAACAACCTGGTGCTGACCGGGGTGAATTTCGAGGTGATGCCGGGCGATTACCTGTGTATTCTAGGCGAGAACGGTTCCGGAAAAAGCACGCTGATAAAGGGAATGTTGGGCCTGAAGTCTCCCAGATCCGGCAGCATTACCTTCGGTGAGGGGCTGCTCTCCACTGAAATCGGTTATCTTCCACAGCAAACTGCCGCGCAGAAAGATTTTCCCGCAAGCGTTTATGAGGTCGTCCTTTCCGGACGGCTGAGCCGCAGCGGCTTTCGCCCCTTTTTCTCCAAAGCCGACAAACAGGTTGTTAAAGACAATTTAGCGCAGCTCGGTATATCCGAGCTGCACAAGCGCTGTTACCGGGAGCTTTCCGGCGGCCAGCAGCAGCGTGTACTGCTAGCCCGGGCACTGTGCGCCACGCAGAAGCTTCTGCTGCTGGATGAGCCGGTGTCCGGTCTGGACCCTCTTGTCACACAGGAGTTCTATGCAACCGTTGAGGAACTCAACAAAAAGTCCGGCGTCACAGTGATCATGGTCTCCCACGACATGCAAAGTGCCGTACGGTTTGCAAGCCATGTCCTGCATCTGGAGCACGAGCAGGCTTTTTTCGGTAAAAAAGACCTTTATATGAAAACCGACTACGCAAAACGTTTCATGGGAGGAATGCCAAATGTTTGCAGTACTTTCACAAATGCTCTCCTATGAGTTTATTCAGCGAGCCATGCTGGTGGGTGTTTTAGTGGCGCTTTGCGCCTCTCTGCTGGGCGTCAGTCTGGTTTTAAAACGATACGCCATGATCGGAGACGGCCTCTCCCATGTGGGCTTCGGCGCCCTTGCCCTTGCCACCGCACTGGAATTACCGCAGCTTGCGGTCTCGCTGCCGATTGTCATTGTGACCGCCTTTTTACTGCTGCGGCTCAATGAAAACAGCAAAATCAAGGGCGACGCCGCTATTGCGCTGATTTCCACCGGATCCCTTGCCATAGGCGCCATCATCATCGCAAAATCCACCGGAATGAACACGGATGTCTGCAACTATCTGTTTGGCTCCATCCTTGCCATGACCATGAGTGATGTTTACCTGAGCGTTGGATTGTCCATTGTCGTGATTATCCTCTTCATTCTGTTTTACAATAAAATCTTTGCCGTCACATTTGACGAAAGCTTCTCCAAAGCCACAGGAACGCGGGCGGCGGCCTATAATATGCTTATCGCCCTATTGACCGCCGTCACCATTGTCATCGGCATGCGCCTGATGGGCGCCATGCTGATTTCTAGCCTCATCATCGTGCCCGCGCTCAGCTCCATGCGGTTATGTAAATCCTTTAAAGCGGTGATTATTTGTTCGGCTGTCATTTCTTTACTTGCCTTTTTGATTGGTATGATGGTATCCTATTCACAGGACCTGCCCCCGGGCGCAAGTGTTGTTTGCGTAAATATCATCATCTTTATTATCTCTATCGTCATCGGACGGGTGAAGGGAAGAACCGCCTCATGAAAAAATGGAACGCCATACTTTTGACATGCGTGTTACTTTTCACATACGGCTGCTCCGTGTCCTCTGAAGATTCTGCAAGTACCGCCTCCGGCAATGAAAGCCTCACATCGGAACAGGAGCTTTTGCAAAGGCGCAGGGAAACCGCGGAGGATTCTGACGAAGTGACGGAAATCACTGAAAAGCTGTTTACACAGCAAATCAATTTTATTTACTATAATCCGGATGAATATCTGGGAAAATCCATCAGCTACGAGGGTATATTTGACTACTATATGATGGAAAACGGCGAACAGTTCGCCTATGTATTCCGTTATGGTCCCGGCTGCTGCGCCAATGACGCCAATGTTGGATTTGAAGTATACCGGGCGGATGAAGCGGCCTTTGACGCAAAGGCAAACGATTGGGTAAAAGTGACCGGCACGGTTCAGCATGTCTACCATGACGGCTTGCAGTATCTGGCGCTGGAACTCACCGGATTTGAAGTGATGGAAGAACGCGGAGCGGAAACCGTCACATAACCCTTCCTGTGATTTGAATAGGCTAAAGGAAAAGATAGAGCACCGGCATAGCATGCAGGATTTTGCATATTATGCCGGTGCTTTGCGATTACCATCTGTATTCTGCATAGGAAGTCGTGAAAACTAAAAAACAACACGGATATTTAACAGAACCGCGCTATGATTTTGTACAGAATTATGCTAGGATTATGACATTGAAATTAAATTGGGAGATGAGTGTAATGGCACAGAATTTTGTTTGCTCCAAAACCGACCCGGTCGTCGAAACAAAACAGGGAAAGCTGCGAGGTTTCCTTTTTGACGAAACCTACACCTTCCACGGCATCAAATATGCCGACGCCGACCGTTTTCAACAACCCCGTGAGGTAGAGCCCTGGGACGGCATAAAGGACGCGTTGTCATACGGATATGTGGCGCCGCTGCTTTCCATCGACAAGCCCAGCGGCGAGCTGCTGGTTCCGCACCGCTACTGGCCGATGGACGAGCACTGCCAGTATCTCAATATCTGGACTCAGTCCCTTGACAAAGATGCGAAAAAGCCTGTCATGGTCTGGCTGCACGGCGGCGGCTTCTTTGCGGGCTCCTCCATTGAGCAGGTGGCGTATGACGGGGTAAACCTGAGTAAGCATGGCGACGTGGTGATGGTTTCACTGAACCACCGCCTGAACATTCTGGGTTACCTGGATTTATCCGCGTACGGCGAAAAATACAGGAATTCCTGCAACGCGGGCAATGCGGACATGGTGGCGGCCCTCAGATGGGTTCAAGAAAACATCGAAGGCTTCGGCGGCGATCCGGGCAATGTGACGATATTCGGCCAGTCGGGCGGCGGCATGAAAGTATGGACACTGATGCAGACCCCCGAGGCCGACGGACTTTTCCACAAGTGCATCATCCAAAGCGGGCTCATCGACGGTTTTGTTCCTAGTGAAAAACCGGATGCCGGTAAGTTTGTGGAGGCGCTGCTTGCCGAACTGGGCTTTGGGAAGGATGAGGTGGAAAAGCTGGAAACCGTACCCTTCAGTATACTGGCGCAGGCCCATAACAAGGTGGCGCCGGCGCTGCAGGCACAGGGCGAGTATGTGGGCAGCAACCCGATTCCGAATGAATTCTATCTCGGTGACCCGCGTGTCATCGGTTTTACAGAGCATGCGAAAACTATTCCGGTACTGCTGGGTTCCGTCTTTGGCGAGTTCGCCTTTGGCCCCGCCCTGCCTAACCGCGATGCGCTAAGCTTGGAAGAAAGCAGCGCCATGATTCGTGAAAAGTACGGTGATGCCGCTGATGAACTAATCGCATTGTTCCAGAAGGCCTATCCCGACAAGCATCTGACGGATCTGCTGTTTTTGGATTCGCTGTTCCGTCTCCCGGGCATGGACTTCGTGGAAAAGAAATCCGCCCATACGCAAGCCCCTACCTATTCTTACCTGTTCAGCTTCAACTTCCCCTTTGACGGCGGCCATGTCGCCTGGCACTGCTCGGAAATTCCGTTTGTATTCCATAACACCGACAAGGTCCCGGTGTGCAATTTTCCGGGTGTGTCCGACAAGCTGGAGCAGCAACTCGCCAACGCATGGCTGGCTTTCGCAAAGACCGGCAACCCGAATACGGAATCCCTTCCGGAATGGCCCTGCTGCAAGCCCGGCGATGAAGCCGTCATGGTATTTGATACGGAAAGCTGTGTGAAGCATAATTTTGATACCGAACTGATCACTCTGCTCAATAAAGTTGCGCCTCCCTTCCTTATCGGCGGCGGAGACGAGGATGTTCAGATTCAGCATTAAAAACGCAGTTGCGAAACAGATAAGAATATGACCGAGAAGACGCCTGTTCCCCTTCACACACAGCAAGGAAATAAAAAAAGATCGGAATAGAAAGCTGCCCCACAGTGTGTGGGGCAGCTTTTTGTCTCATTCCATTGCTCGGAAAATAATCGGACGGGTTTATAAAATCTTTCCGCCGGTCAAATCCTCTACCACCAAAGTGCGCACTGCATTGATGTCCGCCGCCGGCGCTGCCGCCGGGGCCACTGCCTTTGCCGTCTCTTCAGCCGCTTTTTCGCCGGCATTTCTCCACTTGAGGAACTTTTCTGCGACCTGCGGGAACAATGCATAACTCAGCACATCTTCTTCAGATTTTGCAAGGTCTTTGGCCTCTTCCCTGTACTTCTCCATTTCAGGCTGGAGCAAGTCCGCGGGACGGCAGGTGATGACCTCGTCGTCTCCGATGGCTTTCTTACGCACTGCCTCATTGACCTCGCCGGGCAGCTGACCGTATTCACCGCGCAGCAGACCCTTTGACTCTTTGGTGATCATCTTGTAGCGTTCACCGCCGATAATATTAAAAACTGCCTGTGAACCGACAATCTGGCTGGTAGGTGTAACCAGCGGCGGATAGCCGAAGTCTTCTCTGACACGCGGGATTTCCGCGAGCACTTCGTAATACTTGTCTTCGGCGTTCGCCTGCTTCAGCTGCGAAATCAGATTGCTGAGCATGCCGCCCGGTACCTGATAAAGCAACGTATTGGTGTCAACCTTCAGCACCTTTGGGTCCACATCCAGCTTGTCGGCGACTAAACGAAAATGCTCCGCGGCCTTGCTGAGCTTTTCAAGATCCAGTCCGGTGTCGCGGCTGGTACCCTGCATGGTTGCAACCATCGACTCCGTCGCGGGCTGAGCCGTGCCGTTCGCAAGGGGCGACAGGGCACAGTCCACAATATCAACACCGGCCTGAGCCGCCATAAGGTTTGTCATATCGCCGGTACCGGTGGTATTGTGGGT